>Ga0315298_1000279_pt1 | contig 102443 bp, 94 predicted proteins | sample WHS_1_MG_FD_203077 | JGI IMG/M metagenome (GOLD analysis project Ga0315298, IMG submission 203077) | Extremophilic microbial mat communities from Washburn Hot Springs, YNP, Wyoming, USA - WHS_1_MG | ecosystem: Environmental > Aquatic > Thermal springs > Hot (42-90C) | place: USA: Wyoming...
CGCACATCTATACCATGGAGAAAAAGAAATAGTGCTGGATCTGAGGATCAATCCGGACTCCGGAAGAATTGAGAAAATATCTTTCAACGCCCCGGAATAAAATTTTAAAAGAGCTTGAGAGAGGATCATACAGATGGCTCCACTTGAAAAAAGGCTTGAACCATACGTCTTATTGCTGAGCCTACTCTTCCTAACCATATCCTACTCGGTTAGCAAAGGGGGAGACGATGAGCAGATGCAACCGGCTTATTATCAGCTTGAGGAAGCCATCTTAGAATCCGGGATGCGGAGGGGGATAAACATCGGGAACGCGTTGGAGGCGCCTAGGGAGGGCGAGTGGGGGGTTTACATTAGGGACGAGTATTTCAGAATAATAGGGGAAGCAGGCTTTGACACCGTTAGGATCCCTATAAAATGGTCAGCCCATGCGGATATTAATCCACCATACAGGATTGATGAAGACTTCTTCAAGAGGGTTGATTGGGTTGTGAACAAGTCGCTGGAGCAGAATCTCATCACCATAATAAATATTCACCACTATGAAGAAATAATGCAAGATCCCTTGAACCATAGGAACCGCTTCATAGCATTATGGAGGCAAATATCCGAGCACTATAAGGATTACCCTGAAACACTTTACTTCGAGCTGTTGAACGAGCCTTATGGGGAGCTGACAGACGAGAAGTGGAACGAGCTCGTCCAAGAGGCTGTTGAAACAATAAGGGAGACTAATCCGTCGAGGAAGATAATTATAGGTCCTACGGGTTGGAACAGCGTCTATAATCTTAAGGGGCTGGTGATCCCTGAGGATGAGAATATTATCGTCACCTTTCATTTTTATACACCGTTTGAATTCACTCATCAAGGAGCAGAATGGGTCAGTCCTTCCCCTGCCGTTGGAAGGAAATGGCTTGGGACCGAGGCTGAGAAAAAAACAATCCTGGATGAGTTGAACACGGCTGTCCAATGGGCAGCGCAACACGGCAATATTCCTCTTTTAATGGGTGAGTTCGGAGCATACAGTAAAGCCGATATGGACTCTAGGGTAAGGTGGACACGTTTCGTCGCAAGGGAGGCTGAGAAGAGGGGAATAGCCTGGTGCTACTGGGAGTTCTGCGCAGGCTTTGGAGCCTACGACCCGGATAAGGGAGAGTGGCGGATTGATCTTTGAACGCGTTGATTTCGGAGAAGCACTATATCACTGTGGAGACGGAGTATGGAAACGCCTTTGGCGCAGGCTGGTACGACGAGGGCTCCTACGCCCTCATAAGGATGAATGCGACAAGCTGGGGGTTCTTTGTTTTCGACCATTTTGAAGGCCTGGGGCCTAGAGACATGGTGATAGACGAGGAGGCTGTCGAAATCTATGTTGACGAATCCAAGGTAATTAAAGCGGTTTGGAGAATAGACTATGTTAAACCATTGGCAGTAGCCCTAATATGCGTTGCTGCCTGTGCAGTAGCAATCCTATACAGGAAGCTGAGGATCTGAGGAGTTGGCGAATAAGCTTGTAAACAGGGTGCTTAATCCTAAAGCCTAGAGGATCCCTAATCATCAGGATGAAGATTTAAAGGGATTCGAAAATCCTCTATGGAGGTGGTTGGCATGAAGGTTTACGTCCTGGCTGACATGGAGGGGGTTAGCTATGTCGTACGTGAACAGCAGACAGAGCCTGGGAGCAGAGAGTATGAAGAAGCATGCCTCCTTCTAACCAGAGATGTGAACGCTGCTGTAGAAGGAGCTTTGGAAGGAGGTGCTTCAGAGGTTCTTGTAAACGACCTGCATGGGGCGCGAAACGGCTTCAACCTTGTGCCGGAGGAGCTGCATGAAGAAGCGAAATACGTCACCGGGGGGCCGAGGCCCTGCAGGATGGCTGGCCTCGACAGGAGCTTTGGCCTAGCTTTCATGATAGGCTACCACGCTATGGCTGGCACTAAGGGCGCGGTCTTGGACCACACGATGGCCACTAGAGTAATAGTCAACGCCTACATAAACGAGAAGCGGGTTGGTGAAATAGGGATAGATGCTGCAATACTCGGGTATTTTGAAGTGCCTGTGGCTTTAGTAAGCGGGTGCAGGATTGCTGTTGAGGAGGCTAAGGCTCTACTGGGCAGGGTTGAGACCGTTGCTGTGAAAGAAGGCTTAAGCAGGAACTTCGCGGTTTGCCTGCCGCCAGCGCGGAGCAGGAAGCTGATTCGAGAGGCAGCTGAGAAGGCTGTTAAAAACGCTGTTGATTTCAAGCCTTTCAAGGTTAAACCCCCTATAGTGCTTAAAGTAGAGTATTCTCATCCGAATTACGCGGACATTCAGTGTAGAACGCCCGGCGTAGAACGCCTCGATTCCCGGACCGTCATCGTCCAGGGGGACGACCTGCTTGAAGCAATGGGAAGACTAGGCTGGTACTGACTCCGGAAGAAGGAACCGTAGCGGCCTGCCTGACTGTTTACCATGCCGACTTGTTTCCCCGCATCCCTCTATCATGGAGCCCGAGCGCTACCTTGAAGCCCAAGAAGTGCTCCATCCACCAGCAGGCTCGCCACGTTCAGCGTCTCCCGGAAGAAGAGCCATGTAGTTTTCAGCAACCTTCCTGAATGCTTGGGCATACTCCTCAATAATCTCGGGCCTGTAATGCTTGAACCATGGGACAGTGAACACCCGCTCCTGCACGCTCTCTGAAACAGGAAGGCTGCCCGGAGGCTGCCTCACGTCGACACCCGGGGGAGAATTAGCTATGCGCGTCGGCTTACCTTGGTTATAGATGTCTACCTTGTTAAACAAGGGGTGCAGATGGAGCGGAAGGTTGCATCCTGGGTAGCACGGAGCCCCCTCCGCCCTTACTGCTTCGCAGAACCGGTTGACAGATAGGCCACCTAACTCCTCCGGATGATAGATGCCGTGGGGCGCGTACCACCCACCCTTAGTCGACCCAGAGTCTTTCGGAGGCCTATGGCTCCTGATCCCTGGGACGTCTTCAAGCAGGTCCCAGAAGTAGTTCATTGCTTTATCGATCTCAGCCATAATCTCCGGGTAATGTTTCAATTGGACACGGCCCACTGCGGAGGTTAACTGGTGCATCCTATACTTGTAGCCTCCCCATGGCAACCCTGCTCCACGCTTAAGGTCTTCAAGCGTTAGGGCAAACCCGTGGCGCTCATAATGGCCGAAGGCCACTGCCCTCTCATAGATCTGCCTTTCACCCGTAGTCATCATTCCCCCCTCGCCGCAAGCAAGAGATTTGCCCGACATTAGCGAGAAGCCTGCAGCGTCTCCAAAGGTCCCAACCATTCTACCCTTATAAAGGGCGCCGTGAGCGTGAGAACAATCCTCAATCACCTTCAAATCATACTTCTCCGCTGTCTTCATTACCGCATCCATATCCGCCGGCATTCCAAGGTAGTGGACAACCATAATTGCCTTAGTCCTTGGAGTAATCCAGCGTTCAATATCCATAGGATCAATACAAAGCGTTTCAGGATCAATGTCAGCGAAGACAACGGTTCCACCCAGCGAGTAGACTTGTAGACAGGAGGCCCAGTAAGTGATGCTTGGACAAATGATCTCGTCTCCCTTTCCTATGCCTATGCCGAACATCGCACTATGCAGAGCAGCAGTCCCAGTGTTATGTGCAAGCGCGTATTCCACGCCCAACCATTGAGCGAACTCTTCTTCGAATTTTTGAGTCACATCTATGTCCGACATTTTCCCGGCGCGGAGCACTTCTAGAACAGCGTCTTCGATTTCCCCCGTTATAATTGGCCAGGTGAACAAGTCTCCGGCTTCAGACCTAACAGCCTTCGGCCCCCCTAGGAGGGCTAACCCACTCGTCAAACCTCTGAACCGTCACCAGGATGTTTAAGCAATAGTTAAACATTTACTTCTTCCTTGAACTAGACGCATTCGACGAGCCGAATGCTTAAATAACTTGCTCCGCAGAACGGTTAGCATGATCATCGACATTCACGCGCACTGCTCTCCAAGACCCGGTTGGCTTTCATACGACCCTGTTAAAAACGAGTACATAAGGTGGATAACCGTGTCTAAGCTTGTCAGAAGGATGAGGGAGGAAGGGATAGACAAGACGGTTATTCTCCCACTGCCAAGCCCGGAAAGCTCCATAGAGCCGGTGACTACCCGCGAGGTTATAGAGTTTTGCAAGGAATATGGAAACAAGCTGATCCCTTTCTGCAACCCGGATCCAAGGTTGAACGCCGGCTCGGAGAAGAGCCTGAGATTCATAATTGAAGAGTATGAAAGCCAGGGGTGTAGAGGCGTTGGGGAAATAACTGCAAACATATATTTTGACGACCCGAGGACCCTTAATCTTTTCAGGGTTTGCGAGGAACATGGGCTTCCAGTGCTGTTTCACATCGGGCCTTACGAGGGTGGTTGCTACGGCCTCGTGGATGAGCCTGGTCTGCCTAGGCTTGAGAAATGCCTACGGATGTTCCCAAACCTAGTATTCATAGGCCACTCTCAGCCATTCTGGGCCGAGATATCTGGAGACCTTAAGCCTGAGGATAGGAACAGTTACCCGACTGGCAGGATTGTTCCGGGCGGGAGGATTATCGACTTATTCAGAAGACATCAAAACCTTTACGGGGACCTTTCAGCCGGCAGCGGGTACAACGCTATTTCGAGAGACCCGGAGTTCGGAGTCCAGTTCCTAGAAGAGTTCCAAGACAGGTTGATGTTTGGAACAGATTTGGACGCGCCGGAGCAGAATATCCCTCAGTTGAAATACCTCCGAAGCCTAATGGACGACGGAAAAATATCCAGAAAAGCATATGATAAAATCATGTATGGGAACGCGGTGAGGATTTTGAGGCTCGACCTAGAATAACCCTTAGAATAATGCTCTGCACGGGTTTAAATTCATATCAATGGAAGCCTCACTACCTGGCCATTTTTACTGGACTGATAGATAGCGTTTATGATCTCGATAGACTTCCTTCCCTCTTCACCAGAAACCTTAGGCTCCCTGTCTTCTAATACGGCTTGAGCGAAGTCCCTTATGGATGCCGCGTGGTTCAAAGGGGGTGCGGCCTCTGGTCTAGCCCATGTCTCCAAGCCTCCCTTAGGCTCCTTCTCCGAGTATGGTTTCTCCCCTTTTACGTCTAAGAGTTTAATCACCTCTCCCTCTATGATTGCTGTGCCGTTCGTCCCGTATAACTCAAGCCCGGTTGGGAAGCCTGGGTAGAGCGCTGTGCTCGCCTGAACAATGCCGAGAGCACCGTTCTTAAACCTTAGGGTAGCAATAGCCAGGTCCTCAACCTCTATATTGTGGAAAACAGTGTCGCATTGAGCCCAGAGGTATTCAACCGGACCCATGATCCAGACAAGCTGGTCTAGAGTGTGAATAGCCTGGTTTATGAGTGCTCCACCCCCCTCAGTAGCCCATCTTCCTCTCCACTGGCTTTTATCATAGTATTCTCGTGTCCTGAACCATTTTACAGCCGCCTCCCCGTAGAAAAGCCTGCCGAGCCTGCCTGTGTCCACCGCCTCCTTAACCTTTAACACGCTGGGGTCGAACCTGCCCTGAAGGTTTACACCAAGTTTCACACCAGTCCTCCTAGCCCTCCTTATCATCTCATCCGCCTCCCTGAGGCTAATGGCCATAGGCTTGTCAACAAGCACGTTTACACCGGCCTCCATAGCATCTATTGCCATGGGAAAATGCAGATAGTGCGGTGTTGAAATGAAAACCGCGTCAACTTTTTCCCGAGTTAATAAATCCCTATGGTTGAGAAAATATTTTATTCCAAACTCCTCCGCCGTTCTCCTCGCCAAATCCTCAACCACGTCGCTCACAGCCACAGCTTTTACAATCCCTTCTTTCTCCTCGAGGAGCTTCATGGCGCGGAGAGCAAAGCTGGCTCCCACACCGGCCCCGACTACGCCAAACTTAACCTGCCTCATAGACTCTTTCCTAGAAAACAGGCTTAAAAAGATTAGCCGGCATCCCGCTTCCTCACCAGCATTCATCCAGCTAGTAAAAATGCGGCGGAGAAAGAATACCTGGTTACCCGGGATTAATTCCACCCATGCTGGTAAGCTAGAGAGAAGCCTTTACCTTCTCAAGATATTCCTTTATGAACCTGAGGTTTTCAACCGTCTTAGGAATGTAATTCGCATACGCTAGGCTTCCCCGGTATCCTTCATCCACACTCCTTATAACTTCATCAATGTTTTCCTTCGTTAGATTTTTCAACTGCTCCTTGAGCATTTCCAAGCCTTTTATAGCGCTACTGGCCTCGGAGGAGAACATCCTGTAGGGCTTCAACTCAGCTATGCATTCATCAATCTTCGCCTCAACTTCAGACATTAAGACCACCATTTTTTAGGCGTCTTTTAACCTATTAAGCTTTTACTCCTTAGAAAAGGTCGGTGGAAAAACGCGGCCAATATTCGTAGAAAGGAGAATCAGGGTTAATCAATCATATTTAGATAGTTCTCCAACTCCAGTATGCGTCGTTTAACCTTGCTTAAGATTTCCCTCAGCTCTTCGAAGTCTCCTCGCGACAGAGCAGTATTCAGGCTCTGAACCATCTTGGATAATTCTTCAGCACACTCTATTGTTTGCTCAATTCTTCCAGAATCCTCTTTCCTACCCTGCTCCAGCTCATCCTGCATTTTTAACTACCTGCATCGCCACCTTATAAATGTCTTTCAGAGAGCCCTCCTCATTAGTAATCCCCGCCCCAGTGGCGGCTGAACCGTGGAATGCTTCACCTAAGGCTCTTAGAATCAGCCTGTCATCCACAGGCTTCTGTCTACCCATCAGCATGTTTACTATCAGGATAGCCTCCTCGTCAGAAGCCTTGTTAAGTAGCCCCGCCAAGCTTTTAACCTTGGAGGCAATGCTACTCTTCCCGCTTATCCTACAGGCCTCAAGCATCCCTAGATAAGCCTGGTCGATGCTTAACTCTTTCTCAAGAAGTATGCTGCTCCTCCTGTTTAAAACATCCTTCAGCCTTCCGGATTGCACAAGCCCTTCAGCCACATCCTGTTTTAGAAGCGTTATTCTGGCCAAGGCTTCTGAAACTATTCTCCTTAACAAGTGTGTTCCAACCAGCCTTGAGGCCTCCCCGAAATCCCTCCTCATTATCCTGAGAAGGGTCTCGAGGCAGTCAGCATCAATCTTTTTAAACAGTGCAGCCATCTCCCGGACAGCATCCTGCTCTTCCAACCCGCTTAAACGGTTTAGCGCTTCAGCAACATCCCGAAAACCCTTGCTCCCCATCTTATTGGAACCCCTCGTAGAGGATCTTCACGCTTCTAGGCGGGGGTGGCCTCCCGCGGGCTGTGGAATCCGAGTAGCCCAGGGGGGCGAGTGAAACCGCCCTGTAGCCTTTCGGAGCATTAAGAATCTCTTCAACCCGCCTCTCGTCGAAAGCCCCGATCCAGCATGTTGACAAGCCTAGGCTCGTGGCCGCCAGCATAAGGTTCTCCATGGATGCGCCCACGTCAAGAATACTGTAGAGTTCAACCCCCCTCTTTCCGTATGCTGAAGCCTCCTCCAGCGAAACCAGGTACACTATTACCACGGGAGCCTGAGATATGAACGTTTGGTTTAAAGCAGCTTCAGCAATACGCCTTATCTTACCCTCATCCTCTACGACAACTATCCTGTAGGGGTGTATGTCCCCAGCCGAGGGAGCCATGAGGGCGGCTTCAAGAACCCTGTCGAGAAGCTCTTTCGGAACCGGCTTCTTTAAGAATGATCTCACACTCCTCCTTCTCGAGATGCATTCAAGCGCGTCCAACACTTGAAAAACACGTACTCCTGAAGATAAGGTTTTCCGTCGACACGCCTACCCCAGTCTAAGAAAACACCTCCTCCGCTAGCATTTTAGCCTGTTTCCAGGCTAAAGTATTGTTATGTTTCTCTCTGAGAAGCCGTTTTTAGACAAATAGTTATAGACCCTCTGCCTGTGGTCGCCCTGAAGCATTATAGCATTGTTCTTAACGGTTCCCCCGCATGCACAGTAAGTCTTAAGCTTCTTAGCTAAGCCGGCCAAGTCGACTTCCTTGGGATCAATGCCTTCAATTATAGTCATTTGCTTGTTCCACCTGGTCACCTCGAGCCTTATCGTTATTACCTGTTCCTCCTTACTTAGCTCCTCGAAAATTTCCTTGTCGTCAAACGGCTTTATCCTTTCACCTAACGCTTCCTCTATCCCTACCATTTAGGCTTTATTCGTAGAAGGATTGTCTAAGGATGCTTAAAAATCTTTTTGACTACAGACTGGTAGAAAAACTGAAAAACTAGGTTTCAATCCTAGCCTCCTCCGCTTCATACTCGAACACGATCCCCCTCAGGGCATCCACAACCCCTTTTAAACGCTCCTTCAACGGGTAATCCTTATCAACATCCGCGATAACCTCCCATTCAGCCAGCTTACCCGGCACCAGGGTTGTTGAGCTCGTTGCCACAAGGTTTATCCCTGAGGATGCGAGCGAGTTAGCCACCTTAGCTAAGGAGCCTGGCTGGTCAGATATTTTAAAAACTATTCTGACGAAATACCCACCCTGCCTAGCAGGCATAAGCGTGAAAACGTTTCTCTCAGAATCGTAGGTTCCGACAGTCTCAGACTGCGGCCTAAGCCCCATAAGGTCTCTAACGGCTTGAGGTATCAGGATTCTGCCCCTATCGTCTATTTTAAGAAGATACGTCTTCGGCATGTTTATCTTCTTTGTTCAGTGGCTTTGGAAAAGCTTATAAATATGTGGGTTCCCAGTGGAACATCATTCCCATGAAATTCCCATCATCCAGATATGAAGGAAAACCCATCCGTCTAGACACGAATGAAAACCCGTTTGGCCCATCTCCGAGGGCCGTACTAGCCTATTTTAATGCAGCTATGCGTCTAAACAGGTATCCGGATTACGTTGAATACCGGGAGCTTTTATCGAGCCGCCTGGGTCTACAGCCTGGAGAGGTTCTTCCAACCCCGGGCAGCGACAGGGGGCTGCAGGCCCTGTTGCAATGCTTGTCGAAAAAATACGAGCGGGCTATAATACCTTCACCAGCCTTCCTAATGTACACAAGGTTTTCCAAGCTTTTCTTCAACAAGGTTGAGCAGACCCCTTCCTGGCTTGGCAGTGGCTGGGATACTGTTTTTAGCCTCTCCGGCAGCGACGCAATACTATTGTTAGGATCTCCAAACAATCCGACTGGAGAGGTTGTTGAAGAGAGCATTGTGAGAAGGTTTCTTGAAGAATTCGGAATGGTTATAGTGGACGAGGCCTATGCGGAGTACTACGGTAAAAGCCTTATCTCATTTCTACGCGGCTTCAACAACCTTGTGCTAGTCAGGACCTTCTCTAAAGCATACGGATTGGCGGGCTTAAGGTCAGGCTATCTTGCAGGAGAAAGATCCGTCTTGAGAAAGGTTGAGGAAGCCATGGGTCCTTTCGACGTTCCAGCTCCGGCTGTGGAAGCATCTAAGGCAGCTATTGAAGATGAAGAGTGGCTTAGAATGGTTGTCGAATCAACCTCCTTGAACAGGGCCTATGTGGTGAACGGGTTGAACAGGCTTGACGGCGTTAAGACCTGTGATTCCAAGGCGAATTACGTTCCAGTCTATGTAAGAGACGCTCAAAAAGTCTTTGAGAAGCTTCTTGCTGAAAACATAAGGGTGCGTTTAGTAACTTCTGAATGGGGAGGAGTTGAGGAAGCGTTTCTAAGAGTTACGGTTGGAACCATGGTTGAGCTGAAATGCTTTCTTAACGCTTTAAGGAGGGTTTTGACGAATTGAAAAACCAGGTTTTCCTAGCTCTTCCCAGCAAGGGAAGATTGCTCCAGCCTTCGCTTGAACTACTAGGGTCAGCAGGCCTGGTAACATACTTCCCGAATGATCGGAGTTATCAGGCTTTCTCGCGTTTAAAAGGGCTTGCAGTAGTGCTCAACCGTGCGGCAGACATCCCGAGGATGGTTGAAAACGGTGTCGTGGACCTGGGCATCACAGGGAGAGACCTTGTTAAGGAAGCCGGTGTAGATGTGGAGGAGGTTCTTCCACTTAACTACGGTTATGCTAAGCTTGTTCTCGCAGCACCCTCCTCGAGATTCAGCGACCTGAACGACCTGCTTGGAAAAGGAAGCTTTAAAGTGGCAACTGAGTTTCCAAACATAGCGAGAAGCTTCTTCCAAAGCCTTAATGCTAACGCTGAAATCATAAGCGTTGAAGGAACCTCTGAAGCGATGCCGAACCTCGGCCTGTCCGATTGCATAGTCTCGGTAATGAGCACCGGCACAACGCTTCTTCTACATGGATTAAAGGTTCTTTCAACAATTATGGATTCGCAGGCGGTTCTTATAGGCAACAGGAATAGCCTTGAAAAACCAGAGAAGCAGCCAATCATTGGAAGCATAATATCTATTATTCAAGCAACCCAGCTTGCACAAGGAAAGAAGCTGCTGATGATGAATGTGCCTGAAGAATGCTTGAAGGAGGTTGTCAGTTGTCTACCCTGCATGAGCGGCCCAACTATCTCGAAAGTAGAGTCTAAAGAGCCCATGTGGGAGGTCATAACTGTTGTAGACTCCGACAAGGTTTTCGAAGTTGTTTACAACGTTAAAAACAAGGGTGCCCGGGATATTCTCGTCCTGAACATCGACAAGGTGATAGTTTGATGAAGATAATTCCCGCGATAGACTTAATGGGTTCAAAAAGAGTGGAGGTAGTAGGCCATGTTGCGGAGAAGACTCTTGAAGACTCTGACCCGGTTAAGATAGCGCTATACTGGGAGAAGGAAGGCGCAAGTATGATTCACCTGGTCGACATAGACGCCGCTTTGAACACGGGGAGAAGTAACGCCAGCATTATTAAGAAGGTTATACGCTCAGTCGGGATACCTGTTCAGGTCGCCGGTGGAATCAGGAGCAGGAAGCAGGCTGAAGACTTTCTTTCAAATGGTGCTTCAAGGATTGTTGTGAGGCTGAAGCCCTGCTCGACGGATGCTGAGGCTGATTTTTCAGGCTTAGACAGGATTGTTCTCGGAATAGACTATCTTGGGCGGAACATGTTCAGAGGCACCGGGAGGGAGAGCATCACTGCCAGAGGGGAAGAGGTTGCCACATGGGTCTCTAAGGTCGATGGAAAAATAGGTTTGAAAGGAGTCCTTCTAACGGATGTTGAAAGGGAGGGTTCGCTAGCAGGATTGCGCGATGAAACGCTTTCATTCTTAGCCATTCTTAGGGAAACAGGTTTGGAGCTCATGTATGCAGGAGGAGTTACTTCTCTAGAAGACGTCTTGGCTTTGAAAAAGACTGGTGTAGAAGGAGTGATTATCGGAAAGGCTTTTTACAACGGGCTGCTAAGCTTAGAGGCCCTTAGGAGGATTGTCGAGGGTTGACGAGAACATCCATGGTTCGCAGGGAAACAGGTGAAACAGTGGTTGAGCTGGAGCTAACCCTAGAGGGGGATGGGGGGCACGCCGTAGAGACACCCTACCCTGTGTTCAACCATTTCTTGGGAAGCATGATTAGGTTCTCAGGCTTCAACCTTAGGCTAAGCGCGAGAAACAAGGTTGAATGCGACGAACACCATTTAATCGAAGATGTTGCAATAGCTTTAGGCGAGGCTTTAAGGAGAGCGCTCGGCGAGAAAAAGGGAGTGAACAGGTTTGGGTACTCTATTGTTCCTATGGACGAGGTGCTTGCGTGCGTTTCACTAGACTTGAGTGGAAGACCTTTCTTCTCTCACAACATGCAGTTTAGTCAAACCACGGTTGGAAACATAGGCACCAGCATGATTCCACACTTCTTCAGAAGCTTTTCAAACTCATCTGGCTTGACGCTTCACATACTTATCTTTAGAAACGGTGATCCACACCACTTAGCCGAAGCCGTGTTTAAAGCCGCGGGGCTTGCCCTTAAACAGGCGGTTTCAGTAACAGGTTCAACGATACCGAGTGAAAAGGAGGTCTTGTAGGAAATGGGTTTAGCTAAGAGAATAATTCCGTGTCTTGACGTTTACGGCGGCATCGTAGTGAAGGGCGTCAAGTTTTCAAACCTCCAGAGAATAGGAGACCCGGCGGAGCTCGCGGTTAAATACATGGAGCAGTCTGCTGACGAGATAGTTTTCCTCGACATTTCTGCAACGCCGGAGGGAAGGGAAACCATGGTGGAAGTAGTTAAGAGGACCGCTGAGAACCTTTTCATACCGCTGACCGTCGGCGGAGGAGTTAGGAGCGTGGAGGATTTCGGGAGGCTTCTAAGAGCCGGTGCAGACAAGGTTTCAGTTAATACTGCAGCCGTTAAGGGTAGAAGCCTGGTTAGAAGGGCTAGCAGTGTTTTCGGCAGTCAGTGTGTCGTAGTTGCTGTCGACGCTAAGAGAGTTGAGAAAGGATGGGAGGTTTACGTTAGAGCTGGAAAAGAGCCTACGGGATTGGATGCGCTTGAATGGATCAGGACCTGCGAACACGAGGGTGCTGGAGAAATACTTTTAACAAGCATAGACGCGGATGGCACAAGACTAGGCTACGATGTTGAACTATTGCAGGCGGCGAGGAGAAGCGTCAACATTCCTATAATAGCCTCAGGCGGAGCCGGCTCGTTGCAACACATTTACGAGGCTCTTACTAAAGGTGGTGCTGACGCCGCGCTTATTGCTTCAATACTACACTATGACCAGCATAGTGTTTTAGAAATTAAGAAATGGTTAAAGGGGAAAGGGGTTGAGGTAAGGCTTTGACCCTTGAATACTTAGCTGAACTGTTCGAAGTTGTGAAAAACAGGGTGCGCGAGAAGCCGAATGGATCTTACGTAGCAAGCATTGTTGAGGAAGGTATGGATAGGGTTCTCGGAAAATTCGGGGAGGAGGCTTTTGAATTCGCCTCAGCAGTCCAGGGAGGCGGCGACAAGGTTGCTGAGGCTGCTGACCTTCTTTTCCACTATCTGGTAGTGTTGGCAGCATCCGGAGTAGAGCTTGAGGAAGTCGTGAAAGAGCTTGAGAGAAGGCGTAGACACTGATGAGAATACTGATACTTGACTGCGGAGTTGGAAACCTCGCAAGCATAAGCGAGTCATTTAAAAGAGCCGGAGCCGAACCGAGAATAGTCTCCTCAACAGCATTGGAAGAGGGTTTCAACGGCCTCGTTATTCCAGGAGTGGGAAGCTATTCAGCCGCTTTTAGAAAGATTGACGGGGAAAGAGGGAGGATTACGAGCCTTGCGGAAAAGGGTTGCCCCGTGCTGGGAATATGCTTAGGCCTGCAACTCATGTTCAACGGAAGCGAGGAGGGGGAGCAGGGTGAAAAGGGTCTCGGGTTTTTCAGAGGGCTTGTTAAAAAGATTCCTGTTGAACGGCTTCCCCACATAGGCTGGAACAGCATAGAAATAGTCAGGAAATCAATTCTTCTGAAAGGTGTGGAGAGCAACACCTACGTGTATTTTGCACACTCCTACGCCCCCTTGGAGTACGACGCGGATGACGCTGTAGCCTTCGCAAGCCACCGAGGCTTCAGGTTCCCGGTCGTGTTTGAGAAGGGAAACGTTTTCGGCGTGCAGTTCCACCCTGAGAAGAGCTGGAAGCCTGGGCTAAGAATACTCGGAAACTTCCTGGACCTCTGTGGAGGAGAGACAGGTGTTTAAGACAAGTGTTGAGAAAAGTAGGAGGATAATCTCTCAACTTAATTTCGAAAAAGGCTTGATCCCTGTGGTGGCGAGGAGTGTTGACGGAGAGGTCTTGATGATGGCGTTCATGAACAGGAGTGCTCTTCTAAAAACTCTTTCAACAGGCTTCATGCACTACTATTCGAGAAGAAGGAGGAAGATGTGGATGAAAGGAGAAGCATCCGGCTTCGTGCAGAGGGTTCTGGAGGTCAGGGTTAACTGTGAAAACAATTCTCTGCTCTTCACTGTGAAGCAGGAGGGCCCTGGCGCGTGCCACATGGGCTATAAAACCTGCTTCTACAGGAAGGTTCTTAAAAGCGGCCGCTTAAAAAGGGTTGGGAGCAGGGTTTTCAACCCTCGGCGGGTCTACCGGGGTCGGAGTCGGGGTTGGGTTTAGACGGCAAAGGCTTAAGTATCGGCTAACGTTTATTCCTGTCTCGACTATGAGCGATGAGCTGGTTCCCTACCTTAGCGAGCTGCTCGCAGTAGCCAAGCAGGTGTCTATGAAGAAGATTATCAGCGACGTTGTCCTGGCTGAGCAGCCTTTCATAGTACTGAGAAACTGGCGTGAGAAGTTCGGGGTCTCTCAGAAAACCCTGGCAAGCAAAATGGGGATTTCAGCCTCAGTAATAAGCGACTATGAAACGGGCAGGAGGAGAAACCCTGGAATAGGTTTTCTAAGACACTATGTTCAGAACCTTGTTGAAAGCGATGCTGAAAGGGGTGGGGCGCACCTGATAGACCTTTTGAAGACCGAGCCCATCCTTAAAGGAATAATTCTAGACATGAAAGAGTATTCTCGGCCTGTTTCCATGCGTAAGGTTGTTGAGGCTGTGGAGGGCAAGGTGGAAACCTTCCCAGACATGCTTGACGACTTTGTCTTTGGCCACACGGTGCTGGACAGCGTTAAAGCAATACTTTACTTCAAATGGTATGACTTGGTTAATGTTTTCGGCTACACCAACATAAGGACGCTTGTCTTCACGAATGTTCAGCATGGGAGAAGCCCCTTAGTAGGGATACACCTATACCCTTTTAAGCCGAAGATGATTGTTCTCCACGGCCCTAAGGACCTTGACCCCGTTGCCACGGAGATAGCTAAGGTTGACGGGATTGTTGTAGCACTGTCGAACCTGGGCTCTACTAGGGAGCTTATAGAAAGGCTTACTTCACTGGGCTAAGCTTAAATACCCCTTTGAGAAGAAGCCTCAGGCTTTTGATGCTTGCTGAAACGCTCGTTAAAACGCTCGTGATAGTCACGCTGGCAGTAGCAACCTATGTCTCGCACTCCCTAACCTTCTCCGGAGTCCTAGCCTCTGTCTCACTGGGGGTAATAGTGCTTTTCCTAGGAGGATGGGACTGCTTCACAATACTGCTAGCGTTCCTCATACTCGGAGTCGGGTTCACGAAGTATAGGCGTAGAGACAAGGAACTGGATGCTTTAAGCCAGGAGAAGGGCGGGGTTAGAAGCTGGGTGAATGTTCTTGCAAACGGTGGGCCGGCAGCAATACCCATAATGCTTGAACACGTGTTCCGGATGGAGGTATTCCTCGTCTTCTTCACAACCGCCGTCTGCTCAGCCGCTGCAGACACGCTGGCCACTGAAATAGGCTTGTTGAGCAACTCTCAGCCGAGGCTTATAACAAGGCTGAGGAGGAGAGTTGAGAAAGGGGTTTCAGGCGGCGTCACCCTGCTGGGTACTGTTGCAGGACTTCTAGGATCCGTGGCAATAGCACTGGTAGCGTTAGCACTCCACCTGGTTAACGCCCCAGGCATTCTTTCCGGAGTTAGTGATTTTCAACGCCTATTAGTGGCGTGCTCAGCAGGCGGGTTCCTGGGAATGATTGTTGACAGCCTGCTTGGAGCGACCGTTCAAGAAGCATATGTTTCTAAGGCTGACGGCAGGCTTCGCGAGAAGCCTGAAAAGCATGGAGAATACGTTTTAGCGAAGGGGGTTAGAGGCTTCGACAACCACGTGGTGAACTTTGCCTCAAGCCTTATAGCGGGACTCCTAGGCGTCATGATATACATCCTTACCGCATAAGCAATAAAGGCTAATATTTATTTACCCGCTGGGCCGCTTGAACGAGGATGATTACGCTACTATACTTGACGCGCTATGCCCTCAGGGATATTACGAGTAAAAAGATTAGAGCAGGCCTTACTGTTCTAGGTATTTCAATAGGCACAGCCTCGCTAGTCTCCCTCTTCATAGTTTCCCTAGGTATGCGCGCAAGGGTTGAGAGCGAGATAAACACCCTGTTGGGGTCATCGATAATAGTTAGAACTAGGAACAGCGAGCCAATGTCGATCTACGTGGTCCACCTGATAAGCAATATTACTGGCGTTGAAAGAGCTGTCCCAGTTATAATCGGCTCAGGCCTCGTTGAGTCAAACAACGCGTTCATACTCGCTGTCCCAGTAGAGGAGATAAAATCGTTCCAGACGATCTTAAGCGGCTCAGGAGTCTCCTCTCCAAACGCTAGAGAATGCTTAATGCCAGAGGAGTCTGCTAAGAAACTAGGTGTTTCAGTGAACTCGACCGTGAGGATCGTGACATCCTACGTGCAGGAGGGAGTGTCCTTCAAAGTAGTCGGCCTTTCAGAGATCGGCGGGCTCTTCCAAGCTGCTCTGGCGGGACCAGCCTCGGTTGTCGTAATGGGCCTTGAGCAGGGAGAGAGGATTTTGAACAAGAGGGGGCTTGCAGACATGATCCTGGTAAGAGTATATAATTCAAGCATCATGAGCAGCGTCGTCAACACCATAAGGTCGACTTACCCGAGCCTCTCAGTCTCAACCGAGGAGGACGTCCTGAAGCAGAGCCAGGCTATTCTAGACACGATTGACGCTGTGATATTCACAATAAGCGCTATAAGCGTAATCGTTGCCGGCGTCGGAACCATGAACACGATCACGATGAGCATTAGGGAGAAGATAAGGGAGATAGGGGTTTTGAAGTCGATAGGCGCTTCACCCCTGCAGGTTCTCTATATTTTCCTAGTTGAAGGCATTATTCTTGGCCTTTTAGGAGGACTGTTCGGGTCAGCCCTAGGCATGGGCCTTGGCTACGTTATTGTCGTTTACATGCTCCCCAGAGTCTTCAGGTTCCAGATAAGCCTGCCGTTCATAATAAGCTACGAGCCTGTTTTAAACGGCCTCTTAATATCGGTTGCGTCGAGCTTCCTGAGCAGCCTGTTCCCATCATGGAACGCTTCCAGAATAAGGCCAGTGGAGGCTTTAAGGTATGAGTAGGCCAGCCTTAGAATGCATAGATGTTTCGAAAACCTACGTTATGGGTAGAGACATAGAGGTGAAGGCTTTAAGAAACGTTTCTCTCACGATTCAGAGGGGAGACTTCGTGTCTATCGTCGGCCCCTCCGGCTCAGGGAAGTCTACGCTGCTCCACATAGCTGGAACCCTGGACAAGCCTACTTCAGGAAGGGTTATGGTTGACGGTGTTGACGTGACTAAGCTCAGTGAGAACGAGCTATCCGTCTTCAGGAAGAACAAGATAGGCTTCGTCTTCCAGTTCTTCAACCTTCTCAGAAACCTTTCAGCAATAGAGAACGTGATGCTCCCCATGCTACTCTCGAAAAGATATACTTTCAAAGAGGCTAGGCTGAAGGCTGTTCACCTGTTGAAGCTGGTTGGCTTCCCTGAAGACAGGATGAGGAACCCTCCGAGCAAGCTTAGCGGGGGCCAACAGCAGAAAGTCGCTATCGCCAGAGCCCTGGCGAATAACCCTGCATACATACTTGCGGACGAGCCTACGGGTAATCTAGACGTCTCCTCATCTACGGAAATAATAGCTACTTTTAAGCTTCTGAACAGTTTTGGAAACACTATCATTATCGTGACCCATAACGTGGAGCTGGCTAAGATTACTAACAGAATACTGTTTATGAAGGATGGTCAAGTATTTGAGGAAGCACCCAGAAGCTTCTTAGAAGGCATTCCGATGAATGATGAGTCAATAAGGCTTAAGAAGCAGGTTCAACTAGACCTTTTAAACCTGGAAAGGGAGAATGTTGAGAGGCTTTTCAAAAAAAGGATCATAACGGGGGAAACCTATGAAAAAGCCTTAAAATCAATCGAGGAAAAGGAGTTGATAGTGAAGCAATGAGGCGCGCCCAAGCTGTTTTCCTAATCCTGATGCTGATGCTCCCCGTAGTGGCGAAGGCCAACCCGGAGGAGACACAGGTCTCTGTGAGCGAAAGCCTCACTTATTTACTGGATCTAAACCCGTTAACCGGTGACTCCACGGTTGAATTCAAATCTACCGTGACGGTTAGGAACGCTGGCCAGTCGAGCGTCGAATACCGTTTCACTCAAAGACTACTCGGGGTTAATGTTTCAACCCTAGTATTGCCCCCGGAGGCACATATCCAACAGGATTCGGGAGACTTCTGCATGATTGAATGGGTTGTTCAGGCTAATCCCGGTACAAGGATCTTCGAGGTTAGCGGTAAGCCGCTTTGGCTTCCGCTAACGGTTGAAGCAAGCCTAAGGATTAACGGGGCGGCTCCAAACTATACTTCAGCATACGGAGTATTCTTCGTAAAGTCTAGGGAGGGTGATTCAGCGGAATGGGTGATAAGGCTTAGGAATAATAATCCTGTTCTACTCGACCCGTTAACAAACACTTCTTCAAAGCCCCCCGTATTCGTCTCGATCACGATAAACATTCCTCAGAAGTACTTTAGAGACGTCGCCTACAATCCTCCTGCAAACATGACCAGCCCTCTTGAGAAGGATTCGGTTTCATGGATGCTCATACTGAGGGAGGAGGCGGAGATAAGGGCGGAGGCTGTTGTAGAAGGGTTCGACGATTGGGGCACCATCCCGTTGACAACGATCTCAGTCTCATCCTCCCCGATGGGAGAGTCTGTGAAGAAATCGATGTTTTCCCAGTTAAACGAGCTGAACATGACCATGCGCATGATGAATATGATTCTGACGCCCGTCAGCAATCTCACCAGCTTCATGAGCCTAATGACGGAAATGCTTGGCAACCTGAGCTCAGGTCTAGAGATTACTGGTAATCAAACCGTTGTAATTAGTGAAGCCTTGAAAGCAGTAAGCTTCGGACTCAGCTCAGCAGCATCTCAACTTTCCGAAGCAACTTCGCTACTATCAATGATCGCTGAAAACGTTTCCAAAGTGGATTTCAACAGGCTGAGGCAGGGGCTCAACTCCTCTCGACAGTCAGCCGGTTTAATCCTGAACGAGACTTATAGAATGATCGTTGACGCGGAACAAGGCCTCTTAGAGATTAACAATACTTTAACGATCCTCAGGAAAAATTTGACCGACCCTAGTCAGATAAGCCTGGTGGAAAACGCTACCCGGAGAATAACCAGCCTCTATAACCGTTTGAGCATCGTTGAAAGCTATTTTGAATCAGCAGGGCCCCAGCTGAACACCCTGTTCGAAAGCCTAGGATCATTCATAAACATGCTGGAGGAATATGGTTCCAGCATCGTGAAGATGAGCTCAGGCTTAGGATCAGGCCTCTCAGCATTGTCTCAAACATCCTCGGCACTGGCCGAGATGGGCTCAGCACTGAAGCTCATCGGCGAGGCTAACATGATGATGGGAAGCAACCTTACCAGCGTTATCCCGATGCTTGAAAACGCCACCTCAGGCTTAGAGAGTATTCAAAAAAGTTTGAATGAAAACGTGACTTCCCTGACGAATGTTTACGACGAGCTGTCCCTGATCCTCCGGCTGATAGAGTATGGCGAAGCCAGAACCAGTCTTCTCGCTCCGGAGGTTCAAAACGGTGGGAACATTGTTTTCCAACCTGAATTGGCTGAAGACGATTTTCTAAGACTAAACGGTCTCTTCTTCACGAATGAAACTAGGATCGGCGTTAGACGGGTTGAGGTCAGCTACAACGGGAGTTTCGAGGGAGTCTTGTTGAACGGCTCAAGATATGTTGTAAACCTTGACCAAATGGGAATACGGCTTTCAGGAAACAGAGTCATCATAGAGCCATTCAGGTTTTACGGCGGGGGTAATGTTCTAACCCTTTGGAACGGCCAAGAGGTTAACCTACTCTTCTCAAAGGGCTCCGGGATCAGGGTTGAAGTAGACTACTCGATAGCCAGCAGCCTTGGCGAGAAAAGCGAAGCATTAAGTTACTCGATAGTCCAGCCTACTTTCGGGAAAGGTGTCGCCATTACGGTGAAGCCTGGTGGAAGTACAACCCCTCTTAAAACTGGTTTGAACATAATTATGATAGCCTTGTCCGTTGGAAGCATAGTCATCGTAATACTGCTTTTATACGCGCTTCGTAGAAGGGAAGAAATAATAGTATCGTGAAACATTTTTAGCAAAGCTTTTCAGGAAAGTTTATTTTCAACCTGCCCAGGTTTACTGCCGCGGTGCATCGGCTGTGCCAATAAAAGAAGTTGAAAAAATATGGTTCAACGGTAGACTCGTCGACTGGAAGGATGCCAGAATACACGTTCTTACGCACGGCCTTCATTACGGCACCGGCGTCTTCGAAGGCATAAGGGCATATGAGACAAGAAATGGTGCAGCGGTCTTCAGGCTCACCGATCATTTAAAGAGGTTCTACCGTTCGGCTAAGATATACTTCATGGAGATGCCTTTCACGCTCGATGAGTTGAGAGAGGCTTGCAAGGCTGTGGTGAGAGAGAACGGTCTTAGAAGCGCCTACATAAGGCCCATAGCCTTCAGAGGCTATGGTGAAATGGGGCTCTACCCTTTAAACTCACCCGTGGATGTTGTTGTAGCAGCATGGTCTTGGGGAACTTATCTTGGTGACGAAGGGATTAGGAACGGCATAAGAGTGAAAACATCCTCTTTCAGGAGGATTGACGTGAACACTATCCCGGCCGGGGTTAAAGCTACGGGACAATACATTAACAGTGTTCTGGCAAAGGTTGAGGCCAAGATGGCTGGGTATGACGAGGCAGTTATGCTGGATTCCCGCGGAATGGTTTCAGAGGGGAGTGGGGAAAACATTTTCATGGTTAGGAATAGCATAGTGTATACTCCGTCAACCTCGTCAGGCATACTTGAAGGAATAACTAGGGATACAGTGTTCCACATAGTTGGAGACATGGGTTTGAAGGTTGTTGAAAGGGATCTTACAAGGGTTGATTTCTACTATGCTGATGAAGCCTTCATGAGTGGAACCGCTGCGGAAGTGGTGCCTGTGGTTGAGATGGATAATTATAAGATTGGCGACGGCAAGCCCGGCCCAATCACTAGAAGGATACAGGAAGAGTTCTACAGGATAGTTAGAGGAGAATCTGAGAAATACTCCCATTGGCTTGAGCCAGTTTAAGTCCCAACCGGCTCGCGATGTTGAAAGAGAAGCCTGAATAATCCGGGGAGGCGACGAAGCCTTAGCTGTTGACACTCGGCCCGGAATGCGCTAGACCAGTAAGCTGTTTAACACTGTTAAACCCCTTTGACACTAAGAACCTCCTCACCCCTTCCTCTATATCGTTGAACACTTTCAACCCTCTCTGGCTGTGACCTATGGCTGACCCAACCTGTACTGCCGTAGCGCCTGCTAGAATAAGCTCGACAGCATCCTTCCAGTCATAGACCCCGCCGCATCCAACTATGGGTGTTTTAATCTTCTCGTAGAGCTCGAAGACTATTCTCACCGCCACCGGGTGTATAGCCTTCCCCGAGAGCCCTCCGTAAAGGTTTGCGAGAACAGGCCTCATAGCGTTCACGTCTATAGCCATCCCCCTCACCGTGTTTATCGCGGTCACCGCGTCCGCGCCCGCCTCAACAGCGTTTCTCGCAAGCTCGACGAAATCAGTAACGTTGGGGCTTATCTTAACTAGAACCGGTTTCCCAGTGGACCCTCGGACGGCTTTAACAATACTCCTAACCCTCGACACGTCAGAACCTACTTCCAACCCGAGTTTCTCCACGTGCGGGCATGAAAGGTTTACTTCAAAACCGTCTGAAACGCTGTCCAACTCTTTAGCCATATCCTCCGCCTCCTCCTCATTCGAGGGGCCGATGCTTACTATCAGCGGTATTTCTAAATCCCTCCTAATCTGTTCCAGCTCAACCCTATAGTCTGAGTAACCCGGGTTAGGCAGGCCCATCGCGTTCAGAAAACCATAACCCAAGTCAACGACAGTAGGGTTCTCGTAGCCCGTTCTCGGGCTATGCGTAACAGTTTTCGTAACCACCGCTCCCACGCTCGGAATGGTTGAAACAGCCCTGATCATGCTCACTGAGGACCCTAACACGCCGGAAGCCACCATCAACGGCGACCTGAGAACCAGGCCCGCAATCTCCACTTCCATATTCACACGCATACCGCCCGTCAAACACTTCAAAACTTTATTAATCTTGCCGAGGGCGCGGCCTCAACACGGGTTTGCCAACAAGCCTGAGCCTGCACGCAGTAGACAGTCTGGCTGCCCAAGCTTTTTGAAAACCGTCTGGCAAGCACGCGCGCTCTTCTACTGACGCTTAAACCCGTATATTTTGCCAAAGCCCTTCGACGCAACCATCTCATCGTCCCGGAAAACAAACTCACCCCTGACCAGTGTTGCCTTAACCCTTCCCTTGAGAATCCTGTTTTTAAAAGGCGAGTGCTTAGCCTTAGTGTAGAAATCCTCGGGATTAACCCTCCATTCCTCCTTAGGGTCGAAAACCGTCAGGTTTGCAACATTCCCCTTAACCAGGCTCCCCAGCTTATCGTCCCCTAGGAACCCGGCGGGGCCACTGGTTAAAGCTTCTAAAACCCTATGAATATTCAAAACCCTCCTATTAACCATGTCTAAAAGCACCGCGAACGCGGTTTCAAACCCGGGTATCCCTGAGGGAACCTCGTCGTAAAGCGTGGCACCCTTCTCCTCAACAGTGTGCGGAGCATGGTCTGTAACTATTATGGGAACCTCCCCCTTGTTGAGGCTCTCGACCAACATGCTTCTCTCCTCGCTGCTTCTCAAGGGAGGGTTCACTTTGCATATGCTCCCCATGGAGGACAAGTCTCCATCGGTTAGAGCCAGATGGTTCACGCTCACGTCGAAAGTGAAACCGTTCTCCCTAGCCTTCCTAATGCTCCTAACAGTTGTTAAATGAGTCGCGTGGGAACCGGTTTCAGAAAGTTTTCTGAAGAGATCTAGGGCTGAAAGCTCAGCGTCTAAAGGTCTTATGAAGCCATGCTTCTCAACACCCTTCAAGTCCCGAGGATATTTACTCCTGTTTTCCAGCACTATTGAAAGATCCTCGGGATGGAAGACTATTTTCCTCCCGGACTCTGCAACAGTCTTCAACATTCCGGGTAATTCACCCCGGCCTGCTCCATAATAATCCTCAGGATAGAGCTTTAGCCCTATTGCAACAGTCTTCAGAAGCCTCTCAAGCTCCCTTCTGCTGTCCGGCTTGCCAAAGTAGAACCCCACGTCGACAACAATTTTATCACCAGCCTCCTCAATCTTCTCAACCATCCTAAGATAGCTGTTAGTAGGAGGATCGGTGTTAGGCATGTCCATCACAAGGGTAAACCCTCCTGCGGCCGCGGCGCACGTCCCCGTCGAAAAATCCTCTTTATGCTTAAGCCCCATATCTCTGAGATGAGCGTGAATATCTATCAAGCCAGGAACTATAACCAGTCTTCCCAGATCAACCTTCTCGTCATACGATGGAGCATTAGCCTCCTTTCCAATGAATAGTATTTCCCCATCGCCTACACCCACGCACCCCTCTAGTAATTCGCCCTCATAATATATTCTTCCAGTCAGAACCTTATCTAAGTGTGTCACTGGACTATTTCAATCCTCCTGCCTGCCTCATCCCTCATGTATCTTCCAAAATCCGACCCTAGTATTTTCTCCCCGTGAAAAACCGGCCCGTCTACGCAGACCCTTAACCCCAGCGGGTCGAGCACACAGGATCCGCATATCCCCCGCCCGCACTTGACAATCCTAACCAAGGAAACCTGGCAAGCGATGCCACGTTTAACGCATATCTCGGCTATTTTAAACATCATTCTCTCAGGCCCGATCGTAAGAGCATTTTCGAAACGGTTTCTCGAAGCAACTTCCTCGAAAAACTCCGGCAAGGTTCCCTTGAATCCCTCACTCCCGTCGTCGGTCGCAACCTGAAGCCTTACTCCAAGCTCCCTCAGCCTGCGCACATAAACCAGGTTCTCCCTGCTCCTAGCCCCGACTAGGAAAACCGTTTCAACACTCTTCTCAGCAAGCTGAAGATAGGCGGGTGCCAGTGATGCTGCACCAGTTCCACCTCCTATCAACACGTAACTCCCAGCGTGGCTAAGGTTGAAGCCATTCCCATAGGGGCCTCTCAGGAACAATTTCTCACCGGGTTTGAGCGAAGCGAGCCTGTTTGAAGTGAAGCCAACCCTCTCAATCGTCAGGCAGAGCGTCTCCCCCTCTGCGAAGGAAGGTGTTATCGGTATTTCCCCATCTCCCGGCCTCCAAACCATTAGAAACTGCCCCGGCTCTATTTTAAGGTCTTCACTAAGCCTGAGGACCAGCGTGTTAACCCTACTCGTCTCACTAATGTTTGAGACAAGGTCGGCCTCTAAATAATAATGGGAAGCGTTCATGCCTTTATATCAAGCCCTCTTGAACCCTTTCCATGTCTGTGAGGATCAGGCTGAGGACAGCCATTCTCACAGGTATGCTGTAGGAAACCTGTTTAAAATATGCAGCGTAGGGCGTGTCATCGACCTCGCTTGAAAGCTCCCAGACCCTTGGAAGAGGGTGTAGAATACGCAGCTCCCGCTTCGCCCGTTCAAGCGTTTTCAGGCTTATGGAGTAGCTTCCCCTTAATGCCTCAGCCTCACTCCTATCTCTAAACCTCTCAACCTGAAGCCTAACAACGTAAAGAACATCCAGCACCCCTATAACATCCTCAACCTTCTCGTAATGGTTAAGCCTAACACCCCTCCCATTGACGTCTCTGACGAAAACTTCCTCAGGCATTAGCTCCCTCGGCGTTATCAGGTTAACCTCCCTGACTCCGAACAGGCTTAAACCCCTTATGAAGTCCTTAGCAGCCCTAGCGTGCTTCACGTCGCCCATGACGCCGTAATTTAACCCTTCCAACATGCCCTTCTCCTTAAAAATAGTGTAGAGGTCGATGAGCGTCTGCGTTGGGTGGCGGCTCTGCCCCTCGCCAGCATTTATCAAAGGGTTTTTAGCAAGCTGAGCAAGCCTCCGCATTACACTGTCTTCACGATGCCTCACAACTATAACGTCACTGTAGTTGTCAAGCATTCTAATAGTATCCTCAATGCTCTCACCCTTCTCAACAGATGTGCCCTCGGCAGAGGAGAACCCTATCACGGATCCCCCGAGCCTATGCATCGCTGACTCGAAACTCAGCCTGGTTCTCGTACTCGGCTCGAAGAAGGCTGCCGCCATAATCTTGCCTTCAAGCATCTTCGTCGGCGCAAGCCTAGCCTCTAGGAAGATGTCCGCCTGCCTGAACAGGGTCTCAACATCTCTCCTAGTGAACTCGGTTAAGTCAATCAGATCCCTGTTCCTCCACAATTCGAAAACCCTCCAAATATTTCATTATCCTGTCATATTCCAGCTCGGATATAAGCTTCTCCTCTAGAAGTATTCTGAGAAACACGTCTATCTTTATCACCGAGTAAGCCGTAACCCCTGCTTCCCTCAGCCTTCTAACACCGTTCTGAAGCCTGTCTAGGAAGACCAGTGCGTATACTACTCTTCCTCCTGAAGCGCTTAAACCCTTGGCGGCACTCAGAATGCTCCCGCCTGTTGTTAAAACATCGTCGACAATGACAACCCTGCTCCCGGCTTCAAGCTCTCCCTCCACCAGCCTCCCAGTCCCGTGTCCTCTTTCACCACTCCTGACGTAAACCATGGGCATACCGGTCTTGAAGGATATCAGGGTGGCGATGGGTATTCCAGCGGTTTCAACACCCGCCACAACATCGAAGCCCTCGCCAATCATCCTCATCCTGCTAATGTAGGAGTCAACAAGCCTTTCGAAAAGCCTCGGCTTAGAAACAAGAGTCCTCAGGTCCACGTAGTAGGGGCTTAACCCTCCTGAAGTCAGCTTAAAATCCCCGGTTTTAAACCCGCCAGCCCTGTAAATATCTTTAACAAGCTGCTTGACCAAGGATTCTTCCATGCTCCCTCTTCACCTCTAAAGCCTTTTCAACAGGGTTTGGAGAACCAGTTATGCTCCTACCAATTATCTCGAAGTCCGCCCCCGCTGAAAGCCCAGCGCCATAGGGTGCCCCTTGGGCACCGACGCCAGGGGTCATTATCAGAAGACTTTTACCAGCTATCGCCCTCACCCTACCCACCATCTGGGGTCTTGTAGCCGGGGCTATAACCCCGTCAGCCCCATGTTTCAAAGCCAAGGCGGTGATCCTCTCGACGCTAGGGTCTATGAATTCCCCTGATCCAGCGTGACTCATGCTGGCCACGATTATAACCCCTTTTCCAAGCCGCTCAGCCTCCTGGAAAACACCTTCTAAACCACCCTCGTAGCCTATGAAGCCGTGCGCTATCACCGCGTCGAAACCCGCTTCATAGAGCAGCCTTGCAATAAGGCTATTCGTATACGATATGTCCGCCACCTTAGCGTCCGCTATAAACACGTTTCCACCGCTAAACCTGTCAAGGATCTTCTCGAGTTCAGAAAGCCCTGTTGACAGCAGCGTAGGATAACCTATCTTAATACCTGCCAAATGTTCTCCTAGGTGTTCCGAGACCCAGCGAAGCTTGCCCAATACCGTATCGCCACCGTCATACTCGTCGAAAGCAAGGATTATCCGACTGTTTTTCCTGCAAGCCTCCTCAAGGATTCTTCTTCTAAACCTGCCTTCCAACATTGTTTTCCATACTTGGCGCCGGCTTATTTTCTTTACGTCGAGGCAGATAATCTTTAAATAGGCAGGATAATCACTTCTCCTCCTCGAATAAATCTGTGACAAAAAACACGTATGAGAATAGGAAGAGGGCTGTCATAGTTCTTGCAGACGGGACTGTTGTCAACGGGGAAGGCTTCGGCCACGTAGGGGAGGTTGACGGCGAGTTTGTTTTCAACACCGGCATGGTTGGGTATGTCGAGTCAATAACAGACCCATCTTACTGGGGGCAGATACTTATCCAAACCTATCCGCTCATAGGAAACTACGGTGTTAACCCTGAGGACTTCGAGTCTGACAGGCCTAAGATCAGGGGCTTCGTCGTCAGGGAGTGCATAGACACGCCCAGCCACTACTCCTCAGTAATGTCTCTTCCCGAATGGCTGGATAGAGAGTCTATACCAGGCATATCGAGAGTCGACACGAGGATGCTGACGCAGAAGATAAGGGTGACGGGGACTCAGCTCGGGATTCTGAAAGTGTATTATGAGGATGAGCATGTTGATGTAGACAGCCTCCTGGAGAAGGCTAAGCGTGTTCAGGACCCGAATAAGAGGAACCTCGCTGCAGAGGTTTCGACGAGAAGGATCATTGAGCACGAGCCGGCTGAGAGCAACGGGCTGCTGACAGTCCTCATTGATTTCGGCGTTAAGAAATCCATAATCAAAAACCTTCTCACGCTTGGCTTCAAAGTGGTTCAAGTGCCCCACGACACTCATTTAGACAGGATTACGAGTTTTGAACCAGATGGCGTCGTTGTTTCAAACGGACCCGGGGACCCGGCAATCCTAGACTATGCTTTCAAAACAGTCAGTGGCTTAATAGAATACGGCATCCCGGTTTTCGGAATATGCCTAGGCCACCAATTGATCTCGCTGGCGCTCGGGGCGAGAACCTACAAGCTGAAGTTCGGGCACAGGGGGCAGAACCATCCATGCATAGACATTGAGACGGGAAGGATCTACATAACCAGCCAGAACCACGGCTTCGCCGTAAGCAGAGAGAGCCTGGAGGGCTCGAGGCTAAGGCTGACGCATGTTAATGTTAACGATGGGACCGTTGAGGGGGTTAGGCTTGAAGACAAGCCTGTCTTCGGAGTACAGTTCCACCCGGAGGCCTCGCCAGGCCCCTATGATGCAAAAGTATACTTCGAAAGGTTTCTGAAGCTTGTTGAAAAGAACAGGGAGGCTGCTTGAATGCCGAAGAGGAGTGACATAAGAAAGGCACTCGTAATAGGAAGCGGAGGGATAGTAATAGCCCAAGCGGCTGAATTTGACTATAGTGGAAGTCAGGCGCTTAAGGCTTTGAAGGAGGAGGGCATAGGGACCGTGATCGTCAATCCGAATGTCGCGACGATTCAGACGAGCAGGAGGATGGCTGACAAGATTTACCTTGAGCCGCTGAGCGTGGAATCTGTTTCCAAGATAATTGAGAAGGAGAGGGTGGATGGAATACTGCTGGGCTTCGGGGGGCAGACGGCGCTCAATCTGGGGATAGGCCTTCACGAGGCGGGTGTTCTCGACAAGTACGGCGTCAGGGTGCTGGGGTGCTCTATTGAAACCATCAGGATGGCTGAGGACAGGGACCTCTTTAGAAGAGCCATGTGGGAGATAGGTTTGAAGGTTCCTCCGAGCAGCGTTGCGAGAACCCCGGAGGAGGCGGTTGAAGCCTCGGAGAAGCTCGGCTTCCCGCTTCTAGTCAGGACCTCGTTTACGCTTGGGGGGCAGAGCTCGAGCATAGTCAGGAATAGGGATGAGCTTTACGAGGCGGTTTCAAAGGCTTTGAAATGGAGTATTAACAGGGAGGTTCTCGTGGAAAGGTCTTACTTCGGATGGAAGGAGCTTGAGTACGAGTACATGAGGGACTATTATGGGAATAGTGTCTCGGTTGCGACTATGGAGGGCTTCGACCCTCTTGGCGTGCATACGGGTGAAAAAATAGTTGTGGTCCCGATTCAGACTCTTACGAACAAGGAGTACCACAGGCTCAGGGAGGCTGGGCTCAGAATCGTGGACAAGCTGGGAATAGTTGGAGAGTGTAACATTCAGTTTGGCCTTAACCCTGAAAACGGGGAGCTGATCGTCGTCGAGGTGAACCCGAGGCTTTCAAGGTCGAGCGCGCTAGCATCCAAGGCCACAGGCTACCCCTTGGCGTACCTTGCTGCAAAGCTCGCCCTGGGATACCGTATAGAGGAGCTTACGAACAAGGTTACGGGTGTTACGAAAGCCAGTTTCGAGCCTGCACTAGACTATGTGGTCGTAAAGTTCCCAAGATGGGATTTTAAAAAGTTCCCGGGGAACATTGATAGGACTATAGGTACGATGATGAAGTCCGTTGGAGAAGTGATGGCGATAGGCAGGACTTTTGAAGAGGCCTTGCAGAAGGCTGTTAGAATGCTTCAAACAGGCAAAGTCGGCGTAGTCGGAAACGGAGGCGAGGAAGACAAGGCCCCGTCTGACTTAGCGGAGTTTCTCAAGCCGAGTGACGAGAGGCTTTTCAACATCGTCAGGGCGATGAAGAGGGGGGTAAGCGTAGAGGAGATAAGCAGGGCTACAGGCATAGATAAATGGTTCCTATACAGGATCCTCAAAATAATCCGTGTCGACTCGGAGCTTAGCTCGCTCAGAGACACGGAGGACGAGGATAAGGTGGTTGAGAAAATCAGGGAGGCGAAGAGACTAGGGTTCTCCGATATCCAGATAGCTAGGAGGCTCGGGTGGAGTGAAGACGAGGTGAGGAGCTTCAGGATTAAGCATGGTGTAAAACCAGTCTTCAAACTGATAGACACGATGGCTGCCGAGTGGGAGTCGGTTACAAACTACCTCTACGCTACGTACGGGGACGAGGCCAGCGATGTTTCGGAAAGCACAGGCAGGAGGAAGGTGATAATACTTGGAGCCGGGACGAACAGGATCGGGAGCAGTGTCGAGTTCGACTACTGCACCATGCACACAGTCTGGTCTATGAAGGAGGAGGGTTTTGACGAGGTTATCGTCGTTAACAATAATCCTGAAACAGTTTCCACAGACTACGACATGTCGGATAAGCTGTATTTCGAAGAACTGTCCTTCGAAAGAGTGATGGATATTGTGGAGGCTGAGAACCCTGAGGGCGTCGTAGTGACGATGGGCGGACAGGATCCGATTAACATTAGTCAAAAACTCTACAAGCAGGGTGTCAGAATTCTGGGAACCTCTCCGCTGAGCATAGATTTCGCCGAGGACAGGGCAAAGTTCAGCCTTCTGCTGGATAATCTTGGCATAAAGCAGCCGGTCTGGACTAGGGTTACCAGTATGGAGGAGGCGGTTGCGAAAGCAAGGGAGATAGGGTATCCTGTTCTGATAAGGCCCTCTTACGTGCTGTCTGGGGCGGCAATGAATGTTGCTGCGAACGAGGAGGAGCTTGTAGAATATATTCGTAACGCGACCAGAATATCCCCGGAGCACTCTGTAGTCATAAGCAAGTTTTTCGAAAACGCGTATGAGGCTGAAGTAGACGCTGTCAGCGACGGCGAGGAAGTCTTCATAGGTGGGGTTATGGAGCATCTGGAATACGCTGGAACACACAGCGGCGACGCCACAATCATAATTCCTCCGCAGAGGCTTTCCGAAGAAGTTGTTGAGAAGATTAAGGACTACACGGTTAGGATTGCGAAGGAGCTCCGGATAGTCGGAGCCTTTAACATACAGTACCTGGTTAAAGATTCAGAGGTCTACGTTATAGAGGCTAATGTCAGAGCCAGCAGGACAATGCCTTTCGTAAGCAAGACTAGAGGCATCCCCCTAGTATGGCTCGCTGGAAAGCTTATTGCTAGGCGCAGGCTTACGGAGTTTAAAGACTCGCTTAAGTACAACGAGAAGACGATCGGCGTTAAAGTACCGGTTTTCTCATTCGTCAGGCTTAAAGGAGCCGACCCTGTTCTAGGTGTAGAGATGAGGTCGACGGGGGAGGTAGCCTGCATCGGCTATGACTTCATAAATACTTTCACCCGGGCATGGGAGTCCTCAGGCTTAAGCCTGCCGTCTAAAAACGACATCATTTTCATAACGGTGAGAGACGAGGATAAGCCTAAGGCTTTAAATCTGGCTCTGATGCTTAAGGAGATGGGTTTCACCATAGCCGCCACCCGGCGCACAAGGGACTTCCTTGCTTCCAACGGTTTGAGGGACGTAATACTGGTCAGGAGGCTTAGCGAGAAGTCTGAGGACGGGGTTGACTCGATAAGCTTCCTCGCAAGCGGCAGAATAGGCCTAGTAATAAATACTCCAGACCTAAAGGATAAGAGTACTCTTGAAGACATGTATACTATTAGGAGGACGGCTGTAGAATTCGCCATACCCGTAATCACAAGCCTCGAGGTTGCTGAGAAGATAGTTGAAGCGATACGTTTCAAAAACAATAATAATGGTTGCGAGCAGGAGCCGCTGTCTTTAGACGAGTATCACCGGGACCTACCTCTGTCAATATACGTTTAGCTATGGTTGAACATACGTAAGGATCTTTCTGAGAAACCTTATCTTCTCAAGAGAATCCCGAATATTCAGGATTATGCCCAGCATCGGGGAGACGATGCCCGGTGAAACAGACATGCCTTTTCCACCTGCCATTCTACCGCCGACAATACTGTTAAACAAGAGGTCGAACTTGCCCTCAATCTCCTCCCCCGTGGAGGACACGACTGTAGCAGAGAAATCCGCCATCATCTCCTGGATCTTCATGATTCTTTCAAGAATAGGGGTTAATGCTCTCCTAGTCTTGCTGATAACATACTTCCACTCCGCCAGGTCAGCAGATAACATGGTTGTCTGAAGCAGCGCCGGTTTCTTCCTCCTAAGCTCCTGCAGCAGCTTCTCAGCCTCAACGGATTCACTGATCGAACTTAAAACAACATCCTCTTCCTCCAGGAGACTGCTTAATGCTTGTTTAAGCACGCTTAGCCTGGCCGCCCTCTCCGGAAGCCGGGCGGCATATAGCCAGGGTATGACGCTCTCCATCTGGTCGACAACCTTACCCGCAGAGTCCCGAACCAGCTTCAGCATTCTGCAGGATTCAGATGCTTCCCTAAGGGTCTCCTGCTCCACAGCCTCAGTGGAGGGAATACTTGCCTTCCCCCCTCCCAAGTATGCCTTAAGCAGCATAGCGTTGCCAAGCAGGCCGTGCGTGAAGGGAGTTTTACTGCTCTCCACGTGGGAGAGGAACAGGACGATCCTTCCAGACCCGTATTCGGCAAAAGCGATGCTGCTGGCGCCTTCCAAGATTCCACGCGTCTCCTCGCATGGCACGCCGTACTCTACGCCGGTGAGGGGCAGCACCATTTTCGCAAAAACCTGTTTAGCGCTCGTGATTTTAGCAAGCGGGCCCGTGTGAAACATTGGGAGCTCACCCCTGTACCCTAGCGTCAGCAAACCTCTTCTCGTAATCCTCGATTTTACGAGGCCTGTTACAGGGTATGTTCTTAAAACCCCGCTGATCCGTCTCCCTGAGAAAACAGGCCAGGAAGGCTCTGAAACCGTGTCGCTCAGGAGTTCGCATCCGATAATCTGCAGCTCGCTTGAAGCCTCTATCTCCCCGTACGCGGATATAGGCAGGTTAACCGGTTTTAGGGGAAGCAGTGCGCCGGCGCATATTCCAACGTATATGCCCCCGGACTCTACGAATTGCCTGACCATCCTGGCTTCCTCTCTTCCAAGCGACCTAAGCATTTCAAAGCTATCTCCCCCGCCGACCACCAGGACGTCTAGAGCATTCAAGTCCTCGAGCGTTAAGGGCCCTGGTAGAAGAGATATTCTCCTGAAACCCATGTTGAACAAGGCCTCCACCGTTTCCCTAAGGTATGATACTGAAACCCCGTTTCCACTGTACAGCCCGATGAGCGGGCTCCGCAACCAGGCAACACCCTGCTGGTCAATATTTTTCAAAGGCTTTAACTCCACGCCGTACTCTTCACCCAGATCCTTCATCAAGCGTTCTGAATAAGCGTCGTCTATACTGGTCAGGAAGTCCCCGGGCTCGAGGCCCGCGTCCCTAGCAGCCTTAAGTTTCACGAACCTTCCGACTTTAAACCCTGCTTCTAGAAGATTGTTGGCAAGCCTATACGCGTTCGGATAGTTTTCCCCGCCGCCTCTTTTAAACCGTATCCTCCACCACTTCAACGTTCTCAGAAAAGCATTAACCAGTATATAATCTCATCTGAGTAATCCTCACAACTCTATTCTAACGGGTGGTTTCCCTGCTGGTTTAAACTTTCCCTTTAAAACCTTTAAAGCAGCCTTGACGGCGGTTACACTCGGGGTGAAAGCAGCTACGCAAATCTTAGCGCTGCTCAACTGGGATAGATCCTCAGGGGATCCGAGCGATATAACTATGCTTTCCCTGAAGAAATCCACGAGTTTCTTAAGCACGGAGGACTCCCTCTTGTTCTCATGCATGTTGTAAGCCAGTACCAGTAGCAGCGTATTACTGGGGGTGCTTCTGTAAATCTCCCCGAGCATCTTTCCAGAAACCTCTTCGAAACGCTCTAAAAGATTAAACTCTCCAAGCTCCTCCCTCAAGACTTCTTCAAGAGCCCTCTTGCCTGACTCCTCAAGCTGCTCTTCAAGCTTCCCCGTGACTACTATAAGGGGTTTACCCAGCCATCTCAAGGGTAGTTCGTCAACACCCTTCACTAGAGTTATGCTTCGAACAAAGATCTTCCAAGCCTTAGTCTGGTTTATAATGCTGCCACGCGTTTTATCAGGAGTCTTTTTAAACTTCTCAAACTTTTTAAGTTTAAAACTCAGCACCTCTAAGGCGCTGCTTCTTATTCTCTCGTAAAAATTCCTATCCTCCTTAGCTTTTTCAATAATACTGCTCAAAACCTCCCGTGTTTTCTCTATTCTTCTCGAAGGCGCTATAATATGGTTACCCGCCTTCAAAGCCTTCACTGCAGCCTCCTCCAGTTCAAAGTTTTCAGAGACCTGCGTATCGTCCAAATAATCCGTTATGAGAAGATTCTTGAAACCCATTTCCCTCTTAACTATTTTCTCGACAACCCTGGGAGATAGTGACGACGGGGTGTCCATGTCTCCCGCAGCCGGGAGCGGGCTGTGCCCGATTACGACCCCTTCAACGCCTGATTTGAAGGCTTGTTGGAAAGGCTTCAAGTCATTCTTAAGAAGACTGTTAAGGTCCTCGCCGCCACCATACTTTCCGGAAAACCTTCCTGGAAAATATTTGACGAAGGACAGGACACCGCCGTTTCTAAGACCCCTTATGTAGCTGACCACGTAGTTAGATACTTCATCAGGATCATCCCCGAAGCAGTTCTCCCCAATTTCAGGAGAATAAAGGTTTGCTACGGGCGCAAGGTTAGTGTTAATGCTGAGCGTCCTCAATTCCAGAGCCGTCACGTAACCAGTCATGTATGCCGACTTAGCCTCTCCGGTAGCACCCACACCCATTTGACTCGGCAGCTCTGTTACCGGCGGGTAAAGACCCTCAAGCCCCCTGCCCTCATGCTCCGCAGCAATTATGAGGGAGAACCCCAGGCTTCTCCTGTATGATGTAGCCAGCTCCTTTAAAGAGGAGCCTGGGTTCTTAACCCCTGACAAGGCTCTCCTGCCAATTATCAACCCGCTCAAAGCATTATCCAAAACCATCTTCTCAAGCTCGCTGAAGCTTCTTATCTCGTTAACATAGCCCATTATGGTTTGCCCAACTATCTTTTCAAAGGGCGTTCTCTGAACAATCCGTTCCAGCGTGGTCATTCCTCATCTGTTCACCATCCTTCCCCTCTCGTATGACGTTTTAGCCTGATGGTTCACCAAATCCTCCTGCTTTAAAACCCTATAAGGATTTCCGAAGCGTTTAAAAACGTTTTCCAAGCGTGTTTAACATTTTTCTATGAACTCTGTCAACGGTATGCCTGCTTGCCTACTTATCCTCTCCCCGGGTGTGAAAACCCTTATGTCACCATAGCCGAAGTCCACCACGACGTAAAGTGGGAACCCCTCGATTTCACGGGGCATCGCCCCCTCAACGTACAGCAAGGGCTTTCTAGTTGATTTAACCTGCATCAGGATGCACTTGCCTTTCCTGAGGCAAACAAGGTCCGCCGGCCCCAGGCTTCCACCGGATCTAACAGTCGTCCAGCCATACCTGTGGAGGAACATTCTGATCTTACGCTCAGCAAGATAGCCTTTCCTCCTAGGAGGACCCATGGGTCAGGACCTAAACCCTCTTAATCAATTTAACAATTTCCATCCCGTCTACAAGCCCGAAGGATCCTCTAAGCCCAGAATCCTCGTTGAAAGGCAGCCCGTCACCATCAAAACCTGGTTTCATCACGGCGAAGGGCGTCGGGTCCAACGTGTGGGTTCTAACTGAAACCGGCGTCGGGTGATCTATCAGAATGCTTATCGAAACATTCTCTTCAACGTTGTCAAGTATTTTTCTGAAAAGCCTCCTGTCCATTTCCTCAATAACCTTCACCTTGGTTTCGAAAGAACCCTCGTGGCCGGCTTCGTCGGGAGCCTCAACATGCAGATAAACGAAGTCGTATTCCTCAAGAGCCTTAACCGCATACGCAGCCTTGTTCTCGTAGCTAGTATCATAGTACCCGGTTGCCCCCGGTACTTCAGGAACCGCCATACGCGTAAGCCTACCAATCCCTTTTATCAGGTCTACCGCAGCTATAACCGCACCCTTTAAACCGTGCTTCAAGGCAAAAGGCTCCAGCCTAGGCATCCTGCCATGGCCCCATATCCAAGCCATGTTCGCAGGCCTCTTTCCGGCTTTCCGCCTACGAGTGTTCACCTGGTTTTCAGACAGAACCCGTATCGACTCAACCATCATCCTGTTAAGAACCCTAGCGTCCTCGTTATCCGGCTTCAGCAAGTGCCTAAGATACTCTTCGCCAACAATATCGTGAGGCGGGGTGGCTGTCAACCCCTCCCCCCTCCCGGAGACGAAAATATTCCTGTAGCCGACACCCGTGTAAAACCTTCCGACACTGCTAAACCTCTTGTTCAACACCGATATTAAGAGGCCAGCCTCCTCCGTCGTAACATGACCCCCGGAGTAGTCGACAACCCTGTTTTCCTCAACCGTTATAAGATTACACCTGAAAACAATCTCGTTATCACCAGCAGTTATGCCTCTGGCCGCAGCCTCCAACGGCCCTCTTCCAGTGTAGCAGGAGCAAGGATCATAACCCAGTATTATCAGGTTCGCGACATCACTGCCCCTAGGCAGGCCCGGCCGGAGTGTTTTAAGCATACCCATTCTCCCCCTTCTAGCTATTTCATCTATGCTGGGCTTCTCCGCGATTTGAAGCGGGGTTTTACCGCCGGCTTCCTCAACCGGGTAGTCAGCCATCCCGTCTCCAAGTATCACCAGGTGTTTCAAGCCTCCTTCTAACTATTGGAAAAAGTTTTAAGATTTTCGAGCCGGTTTGATAAACTTATTAGGCTTAAGCCTTTTGAAAAACGCGGCTTGAAGAGGAAGACAGACCAGACGGATAAGATACTCGAGATGCTTGCTAGAAAGAGGCTTGACGAGGCTGAGAAGCAGCTGGATGGTTTGAAGCCTAGCGGAGGATTCGAGACGGGCTATTTAAGAGGCTTAAGAGGGATAATTCAGACGCTTAGGAAGCCTGTTGAGGGAAGCATTATCGGGGAGCCTCTGGAGGAGTTGGAGAAGCAGGTGAAAAGCCTTCTGGAAACAGTTGAGACGCATTATCTTAGCTCGGAGGAGGAAGGCTACTTCGCAGCCTGGGTTGACTTCCTGGGGAAACTATCCGAGGGGAAATAGAGCATTGTACAGCAGGAACCATGTGAAAAGCCAGGCGAGGAAGAAGCTTCCCACACCCTCCTTCCAGGTGGCGCTCTCATCCTTAAGCCTGCCCCTGTAGAGCCTTTTGAAAAAATAGTATGTTAAGACGTATGCTAAAACCATGTTTAGGAGAGCGCTTATTATCGAGGAGGGTGGACGCCAGAAGAAAGCGTGCAGAGCACCCAGTAGTGCTCCTAGGGCAACCCTAGTCCAGTACATGAGGCTTTCAGGTTTAAATCTATACTCGCTCATTCATCTTGAGGTTGAGGACCCCGAAAATAAGTCTTTCCAGCATCGACTACCTAGTGCTTTCCAGGGAGCTTTCCAGAGAGCTGCAGGGAGCATGGGTTGACAACGTGTACAGCCATCCCGAGTATGGATACTACTTAGTGGTCTTCAGGAGCAGCGGGACAGTCAAGAAGCTCGTCATAATACCTGGTGAATCATTGTTTCTAACCCGCCGCGACTATCCTGTCCCGAGCACTCCTGAGAACAGTGTATTGCAGCTTAGGAGACTGGTCTGCAACCTTAGGGTTGAGAATGTTGAGCAGCACGACTTCGACAGGATTATCGTAATAAGCCTTTCCAGGGGAGGGTTTAAAGCCAGGCTTATCGCAGAGGGTTTGAAACGCGGAGTCCTCGCCCTCGTCTCCGAAGACTGGCGTATCCTTTTCACCTCAAAAAGGATCGAGATGGAGGCTAGGTTGCTCAGAGAGGGCGAGAAATACGTTTTCCCACCGTCTAACATACTCGACCTCACGAGTGCTCTTGGAAGCCTTGAAGCCTTGGAGGAGCATTCTTCAGAAAAGCTCAGCAGGCTGATAGCCGGCAGGCTGGGCTTCGGATCTAAAACGATGCGTGAAATCTGCAGGAGGGCGGGGCTGGACCCTGATTCAAGCGCTGAAGGAAAGATCCCGCTCGTAATGGAGACGATCCGGATGCTTATCAAGGAGGCTGAGGAGTCCCCCAAGCCGCGAACCTATTGTCGCGACGGCCACCCGGTCGACGTGTCTGGAATAAGGCTTCTCTCCCTCCAGGATTTTGAACAGAAGGAGGCGGAAACCCTTTCACAGGCTTTAGACGAGTACTATGCTACACTCGGGTTTGAGGCCCCAGCCGGGAAGGAGAGAGCATCCTTAGAGCTGAGTAGACTGGTTAGAATAAGGGAGAACCTTGCTTCTGAAGTGGAGGCTTTAAGGAGCAGGGCTAGAATGATCATGGAGAACCTTGCAGGCTTCCAGAATGTTCTAGACGCTGTAAAGAAAAGCGGGGAGGTACCCGCTGGCTTCAAGATTCTTGAAACAGATTATGGAAAGAGGATTGTTAAAATATTGTTTAACGATTCCGATTTCAAGCTTAGCCTAGATTCCTCAGCCGCGTCGAACGCTTCAAGCATGTTTGAGGAGGCTAAGAAAATAGAGAAGCATCTTTCCGAGATCGATGTCAAGATTCTGACGCTTAAGGAGAAGACCTCCGCTGAAAAGAGGAGGATGGTTCCTGAGAAGAGGGCTGAAAGAAAATGGTATGAGAAGTTTCGCTGGAACATATCGGTTAACGGAAACCTGATTCTAGCCGGCAGGGACGCTGGGACAAACGAGCTTCTAGTTAAGAAGCATGTTTCAGACGGAAGCATAGTGTTCCATGCAGACTCCGCTGGAGCACCATTCGTAACCATACATAACGTTGAGAACCCTTCTGAGGAGGAGTTGAAGGAGGCTGCGCTCATGGCAGCATGCTACACCACAAGGGCCTGGGAGAACAAGTATGCTTCGCTCGACGTCTACTGGGTGAGGGGAAGCCAAGTCAGCAAGCAGGCCCCTTCTGGACAATATCTCCCTAGGGGAGCATTCATGATAAGGGGGGAGAAGAACTTCATCAGGAACGTGGAGCTCAAGCTCTGGATCGGTGTTGCTGACGATGGCGAGGTAGTTTATGGAAGTCTAAGCAAGGTGAAGGAGAAGTGTAGAAAGTATGCTGCAATCCTGCCGGGGGAAAAGGATAAGAATCGTGAAGCAGCTGTGCTCGCGAAGAAGTTTTTAAAAGACGCGCCGCTGCCTCCTGAACTACTTCCAGAGCTGCTTGAGAAGATTCGCAGCATTATCCCAGGTAGGCATTGCGAAGCCCACTATATGCCTCCGATCCCGCCGGAGCAGAGCGGCTAGCAACCCGTAAACCGCTTGAAAACGGGTTAATGCTTAAAAGGCAAGGCCAGCTGGGGAAACCGGGTTGAAAACAGCCGGCAGAATAAGCAGGATCGAGGAACCACCTCATAGAAGGATTTTGAAGGAAGCCTTGTCTAGGAGAAGCGTCGTGATGAACCTTAGCGTTGGAGACATTTTCATAGAGCCCCACCCGTTGGTTAAGGATGCGGTTAGGAAGGCCTCTGAGGAAAGCAGCCTTACATACCCTCCCGTAGAAGGGTTTAACGAGCTTAGGAGCCTGATAGCTGAATACTTGAGGGAGAGCAGGGGTTTAGACGCCAAGGTGGAGAACATTCTGGTGACGGCGGGGGCTTCAGAAGCGTTCCTAGTAGCATTAATGACTGTGCTCGACCCTGGGGACAGGATTATTCTCCCAGACCCCACTTACCCCCAGCACTCGCTAGTGGCGAGCCTTTTCGACAATATTATAATAGACCACTATAGTCAGGACACTGAGGTTAGCAAGCAGGTCGCAGGGGAAAAAGGAGGACATGACCTCATACTGGTTTGCTCCCCAAACAATCCCACGGGCAGGATTGTTCCGCCAGGAGACTTGGAGAAGCTTGTCGAGCATGCTCGGGAAACCAGCTCCATAATAATTTCCGACGAAACCTATTTAGAGATTTTTTTCGGGGAAAACAAGCCTGTCAGCCCGGGGAGCTTCGACTCCACTCTTGAAAACACTATCATCATAGGGAGCTTCTCTAAGAACATGGGGATAACGGGCTTAAGGGTGGGTTTCCTAGCCTCCGACGGAAGCATGGTTAGCAGGGCGAGCATGGTTAGATACGCCACCTCCCTAACCTCGAACACGCTGGGGCAGCGCGTAGTTCTTAAGACGCTTCCCCTTATAAACGAGATATCCGGATACGTAAGGATGAATGTTGAGAAACGCCTCAGAACATTCATGCAGGGCTTTAAGAAAAGGAGTTTGCTGGATGTTTACTGGCCCCAGGGCTCGCTCTACATATTCCCATACTTACCTTTCAAATCCTTCGAGTTCTGCCTTGAGCTGGCTAGGGAGACAGGAGTAGTCCTGGCTCCGGGCCAGGGCTTCGGGCCCTCAGGCGAAAACCACGTTAGGATAAGCTTCGGAGCGAGAGAGGAAGACATAATAAATTCAATAGAGTTGTTAAACAGGTTTGAGCCTAAGGTTGAACGATGCTTTTAAAGAAGGCGGGGACGTTCTCCTCGTCTCACCTAAAGGGAAGAAACGGGTTGTGAAGATACAGGGCGATAGGATTCACACTCATAAAGGGTATATTCAGGTCGGCGACATCGTCGGCAACCAGCCTGGAATAGTAGTCAGAACCCACACTGGGGAAGAGGTGCTTGCCCTTAAGCCTCTCGTCGTAGACTATATTCCTAAGCTGGCTAGGAGGACGCAGGTTATGTATCCTAAGGACCTCGGCTACATGGTTTTAAGCCTCGGAATATCGCCCGGCTTCAAGGTTCTAGACGCGGGCACTGGAAGCGGGGCCGCCGCAATGATTATGGCGAGCCTCGTCAAGCCGACTGGGAGAGTCTTCTCTTACGATGTTAACGAGGAATCCATAACGGTTGCACGGAGAAACCTTGAGAGAGCCGGGCTGCTGGAATACGTGGAGCTGGTACACGGAGACGTTAAAACCACGGTTTTCAAAGAGTTTTTCGACGCCGCCTTAATGGATCTTCCAGACCCTTGGGAAGCCTTGGGGAATGTTTCAGGGTTCCTGAAGCCGTCGGCCAGAGTATGCCTCGTCCTACCGACTATGAACCAGCTGGAGAAGGCTTATTCAGCAATGGCGGACTCCAGCATAGTGCATCTCGAAACCGTTGAGATATTTCTCAGAAGAATAAGGCCCTACCAGGGGAAGGTTAGGCCCGAGTCCCTGATGACTGGACACACTGCTTACCTCATGCTGGGCGTAAAGGTTTCGCGAGAAAACGTTTAAAAAGAGCGTGAAGAGAGTAGCGTCGGATTGGAGAAGAAAGAGGCGGTTTACTCTGCTGGAAACCTGCTGGTGCTGGTGGGCTTAGTCGTTCTCGCAGCATTCACATTCGTCACCAGCCTACAGGTCACTGGCTTTCTAAGAACAGGGGTCAACCTTTTCAGCTCCATCCTCATCCTCCTGGGAGCAGTACTCCCATTCCTGATTAAAGAGATGGAGGCTGGGCGGAGAATGAGGAGCATTGGGCTAAGGTGCTTCGTATCAAGCTTCATGATGTCAATACTGCTTCTGGCTCAAACAATGCTAAGGGGGTTCGCCTCCACAGTGCCGATTTTAGCGTCGCTAGCATTAGCATTATCCGGCATAGCGGCATACCTCCTTTCTAGAACAGGGAGAATAGCTCCCCCATCCGTAAGGGAGATACTCCTCTCAGCCTCAGTTATAATAGTGTTTTCAACGCCGATGATCCAATTGCTCCTGGGGGATCTTGGAGTAGATGCTAATGCCGCCAGAATCCTGTCGATCAGCCTATTAATCGTTTTCACCGGAGTACTATATGTTTCGCTGAAGAGGCCCGGCACCCCTTCTGGAGCCGGCTCAGGTGGAAAATAGGGCTTCGTTAAGCCGCTTGATACGTAACGCTTAATACTGTCTTGAAAACAGTCTGAACAGGGTAGACCAGGCTCCTGCCCCGGGGGAAACCCTGAAGCAGGCCTCAACGTCTTGAGGAGGGCACAAGCCGCCTTGACCATGGGGATTGGGCGCGAAACCCGTGGAGAGGCTGAAGCAGCCTTCCCATGGTGTTGCGGGGTAAAAGCATCCTCCTCAGGCTTGTTTAAAAGCGGATTGGGGAGGATGAGCCTACTAGCCTGGGCCCAAAACAATGCGGTGAAGCATGCTGGGCGAAGGAGGCGAGACAAGCCTTATTAAACAGGCAATGGGAAACAAGTTATTGCTTTCGAATCCGAAAATGAACAGCACCCGCGTCAAGCCGTCGGAAACCCTCTCAAACCTGGCGAGGCTTGAACAGCTTCTCGGAGGCTTCAAGGAGAAGCCATACTACTATGTTGACATGCATATCCATTCAAAGTATAGCAGGGCCACAAGCCTAGACATGACTCTTGAGAACATTGCTTTCTCCGCCAAGTTAAAGGGCCTCAACATAGTTGGCACCGGGGACTGCACGCATCCCAAGTGGCTTAGGGAGCTTAAGAAGAGCCTTGTAGAGGAGAGCCCCGGGCTCTACAGGCTTAGGAGCGAAAAGAATCCTGAGAAGGCTACGCTTTTCATACTCCAGGGCGAGGTTAACACGGTTTACCAAGACGGGAACACCGTCAAAAGGATTCACCACGTGGTTCTCTTCCCCGACTTTGAAACCGTCAAACAGGCTTGTGACGCTATGGAGCATATTGGAGACCTGAGTGCTGACGGCAGGCCATTGTTGAAATGCAGCTCGCCGGAACTCGTTGAAATCCTGAAGAGTGTTTCCAAGAATGTGGAGGTTTTCCCAGCCCACGTGTGGACTCCGCATTTCAGCATTTTTGGTACCCATGGTTACATTAGCGTAAAAGATTGTTACAAAGATAAGCATAACGATATACATGCTCTCGAAACAGGACTGTCCTCAGACCCTCCGATGAACTGGAGGGTTTCAAGCAATGATCCTTATACGCTTGTTTCAAACAGCGACTCACACTCCTATTATCCTTGGAGGCTTGGGAGAGAAGCCAACATTATGGTTCTTGAAGAATTAAGCTATAGGAGTATTCTGAACGCGATCCGCAAACAAGGGCGTTCAAGAATAATTCTGACCGTTGAAACCTATCCTGAATACGGGAAATACCATTACCCAGGCCACAGGGGATGCTCGGTTTCCGTCGACCCTGAGAGATACTTCAGGCTGAAGGGAATCTGCCCGGTGTGCAGCAGGAAACTTACTCCCGGCGTGGAGACGCATATAGAGGAGCTTGCCGACCGTCCCAAGGGGATTAGGCCTAGAGACGCTGCAGACTATGTTCACCTAATACCGTTATCCGAAATAATAGGCTACGTTTACTCTACAGACCCAAACTCTAAGAAGGCCTGGAGCATTTACTACAGTCTAGTAAAAGATTTCGGAAGCGAGTACCGCCTGCTTATTGAAACGCCTGTCGGCGAGATAGCGAAACGCGACAGGAGGCTGGCCTATGTGGTTGACCTGGTTAGAAGAGACATGGTTAGAATAAGACCGGGCTACGACGGTGTCTACGGAGAGATCGAAGGCTTCTACAGCCAAGACAGGCTGCAGGCCTTTATGAACAGTTGAATCCTGCGTCGAGGAGTTTTGAAAACCAGTGCGCAAGCCTAGACTTCTTTAAGCCTTAAGTAAGCCAGCTGCTTAGGCATGTAGTTGACCCTCTTGGGGGAGGGCCTAGTACCATACTCAACAGTCCTGCCTATCGAGTCGAGAAGAACCTGCATTAGTTCACACCCCCTCATCCTACCCAGTCCGCCGCGCGCAGCCTCCCTCTCGGAGAAGACCCCAGTATCATCTTTCCTCAAGCCCCCTGAGGAAACGAGTATTGGAACAGGCTCTCCAGAGTGCATCCCCCTGTCGCAAGGCGTAGTATGGTCACCGGTCACGACAATCGTGGTGTCAGTCAAAACCGATTCATCGATCAGCCTAAGGTTCTCCCCAAACCTCTGTATGAACTCGTATTTCGCAACAGGGTTCCGACTATGGCTTGCAACATCCGTTCCCTTAAAATGAAGGTATACGAAGTCATACTTCTCCAGCAGTTCAAGAGCCTTGCTCAACTTCCCTGCGATGTTAGTGTTTAGAAGACCGTTAGCCCCTTCAACCCTGTAGATATCCATCCCAGTGGCCCGGCCTATCCCCTTGTAGAGCAATCCCGCGGCAACGCAGGCAGCGTTAAGATCCCACTTCTCCCTGAAGCTAGCCATCCTCCTTTTAACCCCGGGGCTTCTCACCAGTATAGCGTTAGCCTCTTGAAGACTCTTCTCAGCCCTAATCCTGTTCAACTCGTGGCGGCTCAGCCTTCTAATCGCCTCCAAGGTTATGCTGTTAACAAGGTTGGCGAGCCTCTCAGCACCCTTCCTATCCCTAGCCTCTTCAACAGGCTGGCATAGTATAACAGGCTTGCCTTCAGCATGAGGATCATTATCAGTAACCTCGTGCGACAATCCTTCGCCTGAAACAACCATGACGAACCTATGTTCAGAGAGAGGCTGGAACCTTACTCTAAACCCTTGGAACTCGCCTAGCTCCTCGTTGAGAAAACGGGTGAGCTCCCTCGTCTGCTCGCTGCCTATTCTCCCAGCCCGCCTGTCTACAACCACAGGATAACCGTTCTCAATCCTGACGGTTGCAAGATTACCCCTGAAGGCTATCTCTCCCTCCTCAAGTTCAACACCCTCACCTAAGGCTTCAATAGGACCCCTTCCGAAATACTCTCTCTCAATATCATACCCGAACATGACTAGGTGTGAAACATCGCTGCTGGGCGGAACGCCTGGGGCAATGATATCCATCAACCCTTGGGAACCATTCTCCTTAAGCCTTTTCAAGCCCGTTGAGCTAGCCTTTTCAAGCGGTGTTAAACCGTCCAGCTCCCTGTAAGCATGGTCGCCAAGCCCGTCCAGCACTATGAACAGTATCCTCTCAGGTTTCAACCCTCACGGTTCATAATGGCGCCGGTGTTTAAACTTTGCTCGGAAACCGGGAGTCAGCTCCGGTAGTATAACAGTATCGGCAGAAACCATGCGAAGCACGTTGTGAAAACCAGCATGACCAAGGATGAGAAAATCATGGGAATATTGCGGTAAGCATATGCGAAGAGCAGGATCAGCATTGAGACGGCCGTCAGCAGAACTAGAATCGTCAACATTCTCCTGCCGTGCAAGGTAACAAAGCCGGTTTTAGAGAAAGCCTCAGCCAACAGGAAAACTGGGAAAACATAGATTAAACCTATTAGAAACCCTGCTGTTAAAACAGCCCCGAGCAACCCTGTTTGAGTATAGAGGGAGAAGCATGCTGACACCACTATGGCTGCAGGGAGAATAAGGAACCTGAAGAAGGACCATGCGGGCAGGCTGACCAAGCTTCTCGACAACCCTGCGTAGGAAGCGGTGAACCAGTGGAGAAGCTCCAAGTCCAGTCCACCCCTGCTTAAAACAGTATTTCTGAAGGAGTACAGGTTTTCAACAAGGCTGTGGAGCCCAGAGGCGTCTAGAACATCGCCAAGTATTCCCCGGTCATTAGAACCGCCAGCCTGTGCACGAGCCCTGTTTAAGCCAGGCTGGCTTAACAGGAGCAGTGCTAACAGCGAAGCAAATAGCACCCGTGCTAAGCATCCATCCATTTTGAGCAGGGTTATTACGCGCAGCCCTGTCTTTTTAGTTTTTCCTAGAGGCGAGTGGAAAACTTAAAAGACCATTAGGCGAACAGCTTAAGAGCCTTATGAAACGGGTTGGAGCAATCTCCCTAGACGTTACGGGGACGCTTGTAGACGGGAGGTGTGTTAAACACTTCTGGGATCATCTTATCCCAGCCGCCTACGCGGCTGAAAACAATATTTGCTTCGAGGAAGCATACTTGCGCGTCAAGAAGAAGTACAACACGATAAGCCGGGACGATGTCAGATGGTACATGCCTGAGTACTGGCTTAGGGAGCTGAATATTAGCGTAAGCCTCGAGAAGCTTCTTCAAGAATTGAAGAGCAGAGTAGTCTTCTTCCCGGACGTGGCGCCGATGATCACCAGATTCAAGTCAGAATACGTCCTAATAGTCTCGTCAAACCTTCCAGTCGAGATCCTGCAGACTGTTCTAGAGGATTTTAAAGAATGTTTTTCAAAGGTTTTCTCATCAGTGTCAAAATACGGCTTACCCTACAAGACCGCGGAATTCTACGCTAAGGTTTGCTCAGAAACCGGTTTCACCCCGGCAACGGTTCTCCACGTTGGCGACAGCAAGACTTACGACCTCCTGATACCGAGGATAATAGGGATGGGGAGCCTGCTGATAAGGCGGTTCAATAAGCCTGAGCAGCGCTATGAAGTCAACAGCCTGGAGCAGGTGGCGGGCAGCGCTGCGCTGGAGGCAGCTTGGCTCTGAGCAAGCCAGTATGTAAACCACCATACAGATAGGGCCTTATATAGGGTTTTGTCGCCGGTGTACGGAAAAGTCGTTATATACGTTTGGCGAAATGCTAAATGTCGAGATGAGGAAAAACACAGCCAGCATGTTGATGACGCTTATGCTTATAGCAGTGTTAGCCTCCAGCCCAGTTTACGCATACATCTGGGTGGACACGCCGCAGCCTACTGGAAACGAGCCTGTTAAACCAGGGTTAAGCGGATGCGTGTTCTACGATTCTAATGCAAACGGAGTGAGGGATGCTGGGGAAACCGTGTTGAGCGGCATACAGGTGGAGCTCTGGATTGGGGAGGACCGGGTTGCGTACACGACAACCGGCTCTAGCTACTGCTTCTACGATGTTTGGGGCGAGTACACCGTCAAAGTTGTTTTGCCGCAGAACTGGGCCAGTACAACGCCCTCAGCAATAGCTGTAACAGTAGAATGGGGGGAGACCAGTGGGAACAACAATTTCGGCATTGTACGCATAGGCTACTACGGCGGAGGCCATACTCCAGGGTTCTGGAGCAGCAAGAACGGTGAAGACAAGATAAACGATGGGCCCAGCGGAGCGGTTGAAGAGCTCGATCTGCTGGCAGGCTATAACTTGAGGACAAAGGACGGCGAGTGGTTCGAACCCAAATCATACTCTGAACTCAGAACCTGGCTCCTAGACGCGGACGCGACGAACATGGCTTACATGCTGTCCGTCAAGCTTGCAGCCATGGTTCTAAACTTTGAAGCAGGCTTCGTCGACGGAGGCTCGCTAGTCTACGCGCCGGGCGTGAAAGACGGGACCGATTTTCTAACAATCAGTGAACTAATGAGTATAGCGAGCTATCAGCTTGGGCTCTACGAGTACACGCCCCAAGGGGATCCTAACAGGGCTTATCAGGAAATTCTCATGAAGGCGTTGGACGCTGCGAATAATAATCTTAACTTCGTCTATCCAGCGCCCTAGTAGACAACCGTCTCAACCCCTTCTTTTTTAATGTTTCAGCAGAACCACTTTGCCAGACTATTCCGGCTTACCCTAAACCTTGCAGGGAGGAAGAGTTTTCTCCAACCGGTTTGAAAACAAAGGTTTAAACATGGAGCAGCAATATGCCTGTTCATGAGCATCACCTCCGGGTCTTCCCGTGAAGAAGGTGAAAACTTGGTTCGGAGCATAGGATCCCGGCTTGAGCTTTTCATCGACGACTGGCTTATAGCGGAGTTGAGGAACGTGGAGCTGAGGCTGCACAACCCGGTTCCGCAGGAGGTCTCTATAGTCTTCAACCAGCCTTGGGAGGGAAACTCTTCAGGCTACGTGACGGTTTTTAAAGACGGCGACCGCTTCATAATGTACTATCGCGGCTCAAACCATGACTTGACAACCGGCGATGCGACTCACCCGGAGTCAACATGCTACGCTGAAAGCGCCGATGGAGTCAACTGGGTTAAGCCGAGGCTCGGCCTGTTCGAGTTCAACGGCTCGAAGCGTAACAACATAGTTTGGCAGGGAGCCGGCGCGCACAACTTCACACCCTTCAAGGATGCGAATCCAAACTGTCCGCGTGAAGCGGTTTACAAGGCTCTGGGAAGCGGGAGTAATGGGCTCTACGCGTTCAAGTCTCCAGATGGAATTCATTGGGAGCCTGTGTCCAGCCACCCAGTTATAACGAAGCCGGCTATAACGGAGTACGCGTTCGACTCGCAGAACCTCGCCTTCTGGGATGTTTTTCAAAGACGCTATTTTTCTTTCTTCCGAGGTTGGCGCGACGGTGTACGCGACATCCTGACTTCTTCGTCTGAAGACTTCGTACACTGGACTGAGCCTGAATGGCTGGACTACGGCGACGCGCCCCGGGAGCATCTTTACACAAACGCGGTCACTCCCTACTTCCGTGCGCCACACGTTTTCCTCGGGTTCCCCATGCGATTCCTCCCGGAGAGGGAGAAGACGCCTCACCGTTACAAGGGCCTCTCCGACACTGTATTCATGAGTAGTCGCGACGGCTTGCACTGGCACAGATGGACAGAAGCCTTCATCCGGCCGGGCCCCATGCCTGAGCGCTGGATCAACCGTAACAACATGACGGCCTGGGGGATACTGGTAACGAGATCCAGGCTGGCGAACGCTCCGGATGAGCTTTCACTCTATTCAAGCGAGGCCTACTATACCTCTGGCAACCGTCTCAGACGCTTCACGCTGCGCGTGGACGGTTTCGTCTCTCTGCACGCTTCCCACCCTGGTGGAGAAGTAATTACTCGCCCGGTTGTTTTTGAAGGGGAGAGGTTGCTGCTTAACTACTCAACCTCGGCTTCAGGCGGAGTGAAGGTGGAAATCCTAGATTGGAATGGTAAACCTGTTCCAGGCTTCACGATGAGGGAGTGTGAAGAGCTTTATGGCGACGAGGTTGAGGGCGAGGTCTGCTGGAAATCCGGCTCAGACATAAGCAGGCTCTCAGGCCGGGTTGTTCGCCTACGCTTAAGGATGCGGGATGCTGACGTTTACGCTTTGAAAGCGTGTTGAAGACGATTATTGACGCTGGAGGTGAAAAAACTTTTAAGGCGAGAGAACACTAGGGTTTCTGAGGCTTCAACGATGAAGACGGCTTATTTTGCCGGAGGATGCTTCTGGGGTGTTGAATACTTCTTCAAGAGGGCTAAGGGAGTGGTTTCGACGAGAGTCGGTTACATGGGTGGGAAAAAAGAGAACCCTACTTACGAAGAGGTCTGCAGCGGAACCACTGGGCACCTGGAGACAGTGGAGGTTGTTTACAACCCTGAGGAAACAAGCTTTGAAGAACTCGCGAAACTGTTTTTTGAAATTCATGATCCTACTCAGGTTAATCGTCAAGGGCCAGATGTTGGAGAACAGTATCAGTCAGCAATTTTCTACCTGGATGAGGATCAGAAGAGGATTGCTCAGGAACTTGTGTCTAAACTTGAAGGCAAGGGGTATAGGGTTGCGACCCAGCTCAGGGAAGCCGGTGTTTTTTGGCCGGCTGAGGAGTATCATCAAGACTATTACGGTAAGACCGGTGGAAAACCGTATTGCCACTTCCACGTTAAGAGGTTCTGACAGATTACGAGGAGCGGTTGTTCCATAGGCTTCATGCTAGCGGCTGAAAACCCGGCGGCAGCCCGTTATTTCCCCACCCCGTCCTGGTTTTGGCTCGACAAGGATTACGTTGCGGAAAAGTATTTAAACAGTTGAACGTTTGCAGCCTAAGCATAGGGTGAGGAAGCGTGGACGACCAGAAGGAGACGGAAGGTGCGTCAGATGAGACCAACCAACATTCTACAAGGCTTTCGCACAGACACGGGTTCCATCTCGTACTATTCCTCCACGCGCTTCCTCGCGCTGGGCAACACGGTTGAAAAGCCAGCTGGTTTTAAACACGAGTTTACCAGTGCCCTGAGACAGTCTTTAATGGCCTATGCCTTCAACATCTTCGGAATCGTGGCGGGCACGATTGTTGCATACTTCCTCGGGATTTTTCAAAGCATCCCCTGGGCTTTCATCATCTACCCCCCGATACTTAGTGCTAGAGGAGTCGTAGGAGGATTATTCTGCGGCCGTCTGAGCACAGGGCTACACATTGGAACCGTGCAGCCACGTTTTTCAAAAAACACTCGAAGCTTCTACCTGTTGCTCTATGCGACAGTCGTCCTAACTTTTGAAGCCAGCATACTCATGGGGCTTATCGCCGCAGCTCTATTCACCGTGTCACGCAGCAGCTTGACGCTGGAATTCTTCAGCATCATGATCGTTGTAACGTCGACGATGGCCTTATCACTAGTGTTAGTCTCCCCGCTCGCAATAGTAGCGTCCTTCCTCTCCTTTAAACACGGCTTGAACCCGGATATCGTGCTATACCCTGTGGAGTCGACAATAGCTGACCTGCTAATAACCCTACTCTACGTGGGGGTGTTAAACGTTTACGCTTCCAATGGTTTAGAAGGGCGATACATACTGGCCTCAATAAGCTTAACACTGCTTTTCTGCACAATATATTACACTATCCGAAACCTTAGGGAGAGGGAGTTCGTAAAAACCTTGAAAGAGTCTCTTCTGACGATAATTCTAGTATCCATCATCATAAACATAGCTGGATCAACCTTCGGGAAAATATCTGAGGTCGTCGAGGAAAGAAGAGAGATATATACTGTTTATCCAGCGTTAATAGACACGATTGGAGATGTTGGGTCTGTCGTAGGCTCAACCGCCACGACGAAGCTTGCTCTAGGCATTCTGAAACCCTCCTTCTCATCAATAAAGCATCATTTTTTAGAGGTTTCCAGCGCGTGGACAGCCTCGCTGATAATGTACTGTGTTTACTCAATTCTGTCTTTAATTGTTCAAGGTATTTTCACCCTGCCTAATTTCCTGAGTTTCACCGCTTTACTGCTAATCGCAAACACGATAGCCGCGTCATGCATAATACTAGTATCATACTCGGTTGCAATCCTGACTTACCAGAAGGGGTTTGACCCTGACAACTTCGAAATACCGATTGAAAGCTCCCTGGCTGACAGTCTAACTTCCATAGCCCTACTTATTTCCCTCTTTATAGTAGGCTAAAGAAGAGTTACTTACGAGAATAAGATTTAAAACATTCCATGCCACTCTTCTTCAAGAGATAAAGGCAAATGCCTGAGTTTGAGAAGATAGAATACAGGCCTAAACCGGTTCGGGAATTACTTCTGGAGATGAAAAACCTCTCCGAACTTATGATAGACCTAGCTTACTCAGCAGCCCTTTTTAACGATAAGGATCTGGCTGAGGAGGTTCTGAAGCTTGAGAGAAGAATCGATACGCTTGCATATCTTTTAGACATGACGATCATGATAGCTGCGAGAGACGCTGAGGACGCTGAGGCTCTAGCCGGGGTTGCTAAAGTAGCTGGAGCAACCGATAAAATATCAGATGCTGCCGGAGATATTGCCGTGATAGTTAAGCAGGGCATAGGCATACATCCCGTTGTCGCCGAGATTTTTGAAAGAGTTGAGGAGCATATTGCGAGAGTCAGGATTGGGGAAAAATCGATACTAATAGGAAAAAAGATCGGTAGGCTTAACCTGGCTGCAAGAATGGGCGTTAACCTGATAGCTATAAGGCGGGGCGAAGAATGGATAGTGAAGCCTGAGGACGGGGAGAAACTTATGCGTGAGGACATTCTTATTGTGAGGGGAGCCCCGGAGGGGGTTAACCTGTTCAAGGAGCTTGCGGAGGGAAGAAGGAGGAGAATCGGGGTTGACAATGCAGCAAGACGAGAGTGAAGGTTTCAACAGGATTGTTGAAAAATTTGTCGAGCTTAAAAACACTTCAGAGCTTATGATTGACCTAGCTTATTCGGCACTATTGTTGAACAACAGGGAGTTGGCTGAAGAAGTGCAGAGGCTCGAGGAGTATGTTGACAAGCTTCACACGGAATACGAGATGACGGTACTCTTAAGCAGGTTTAAAGAGGAGGAGGCTAAGGGGATTCTTGGCCTGATTAGGCTAGGCGTTGTCACGGAGGAGATAGCTGATGCCGCGGCTGAAATAGCTGAAGTAGTTTTGAGAGGCATAGAGCCGCACCCAGTAGTTAGACTCGTCATAGAGGAGGCTGATGAAACCGTGACGTACGTGCCTGTCTCCGAGAGCTCGCCACTGGTCGACAAGACTCTCCGGGAGGCAAGAATACCCGAGGAAACCGGTATGTGGGTTCTCGCAGTGAAAAGGGGAGAAAAATACGTGAGGCCCAAGCCAGACTTAAAGATTGATGCCGGCGATGTTCTAATAGCCTTCGGGTATGCTGAAGGCGAGGAAGACCTTAGAAAACTGGCGTCGCCGAGCAGTTAGATTCTGTTCAATTTGATGAAAGACATATATAACAAATCGGAATCCACCTGACTGGCTAAGCATGGGTGCGACTGGGGAGCAGGAGCGCAACGTTATAAAATACTACGAGAAGACTGCTGAAGAATATGATAAGGAGTATGAGGTACCGATTTTTAAGAAGCTGTACGACAAGATTACTTGGCGCTATATAGAGCCGTATCTCCCGGAGTCGGGCGTCGTTCTGGACGCGGGCGGGGGCACTGGAAAGTGGACCATCCCCATCGTTGAAAAAGGCTTGAAAGTGGTTCTCTACGACATATCTAGGGAAATGTTGAACGTGGCTAGGCGCAAGATTGTTGAGAAAAACCTTGAAAACATGGTTGTCTTTAAGGAGGGCGATATATGCGAAATAGATTTCCCTGACGATAGTTTCGACTTTGTCCTCGCCGAGGGAGACCCAATATCTTACTGCAGTAATCCTGATAAAGCAGTCGGTGAACTGGCTAGGGTTCTTAAACCCGAGTGCTTCATGGCTGCTGGAGTCGACAGCCTCTTCAGCATTGTAAGAGGCATGCTGGTTCGCAAGGGGCCGGAGGAAGCTTTCAAAGTCCTTAAGGAGAGAAGGTTTTTCGCCGAAGCATGGGGTTTCTACTCCTGGGCTTTTTCACCATCCGACCTCAGGAGCCTCTTTGAGAAGAACGGTTTAGAAGTAGTTAAGATAGTCGGCAAGACCGTGGCCTACGTCTCCAGGCCTGAAACCGAGGCGCTTCTCCAGGATGAGGAGAAGGCTGGGAAACTCCTAGAGCTGGAGCTGACGCTTTGCGAGGAGCCCTCCATAGTAGGCTACGGGGGTCATCTCCATATTGTTGCAAAGAAGAAAAAGCTCCCAACCGGCTAGCGCACGCTAGATCCGCCTCAAACCATTAAGATACAGTCATTAGGCGAAACTCTTGTGGTAAGGGTTCAGGCTGGAGCGCAGAGGCTCCGTGTTTCCAACCAAGTGCTCCACGTTCAACGGCAGCCTATTGTAAACCCCGACTTCCCCGCCCTTCTTCCAGAACGCGTCCTCAATAACGTCGTAAATGGTTTCGAAGAGTGGTTTCCCCCTCTGCCTGAAGCCAAGCAGGGCAACGTCGATCATCAGGGCAACCTGGTTGCCCAGTGGCTGCGTGGTATAAGGCGTTACAGCCCCATATCCCTCTTGACACTCTGAGCAGCCAGTATTATGGATGAACGTGTATGGTTCAACCGGTGTTGAAACTCCGTTAAAACCCGTGAGCTTCAGGTTCTCGAGATACTGCTTCCCCTGCTGGTCAATATAGTTCGATGGCAAGCCCTCCCTGGCTGCTGTCTTAACCGCCTCCATTACAACGATGTAAAGCCCCTCCACAGCATTGTGGAACTCTCTCTGGCCCTTGGTCATCGGCTCGCCAACCCTGAAAGTCCTCCTTATTACTCCATGGTAGCCGTTGAAGGTTGGGCTTACACCCATGGAGACCATGTCTCCCTTCTGAATAACCCTGTTCGTCGCCGGTCCTATTACAGTATAGTTTCTTTCGCCAGACGTAACTATGGTTGGGAAACCAGTTCTGCCTGCGCCCAGCTCCCTCATAACGTATTCCCCGACGCCTGCGACCTCAAGCTCCCTCACTCCCGGTGTTGAAACAGCCAGCATAGCTCTGAAGGCAGCGTCAGCAATGAGGTTAGCCATCCCGCATATGGCTAGCTCTCTATCCGACTTTTCGTATTTTATGCTTTGCAGAAGCTCCTCGTCGAAAAACACTCTGCTTGGGCTGAAGGTCTTGTGGAGCAGCATAACCTGCTCGTAGGGTATGGCTTGTGGGCTTGACAGAATTGCTACACGACTGTCCTCTGAAACCCCTATGCGCCTCAACACTTCTCGGAAAGACGTGAACCGGGCGTGCCTATAGTCCTCGTCAGATATCTGGAACTCTTTTAGGAAAACGATGTCTGCACCCGATTCCTCGACAGCCTCCTCTATTACGTGGCCTCCCTCGGGGCCGGCCAGCACGATGGGCCTGCCTTGCAGGGGGATCAGTATTCCATAGCGCTCTATTATGGGGTCGAAGACGCCCGCGAGCCAAGCGATGTCAGACCTGTCAAGCTCGCTGCCACACGCGTATGCAAGGCCGTAGCCTTTCATGCTCATCCTGTTTTGGAGAACACCCCACCTTTTCTCGTATTCCTCCCTAGTTATTCTAAGTCCAAGGTTTATTTTGGGCCGGGTTTCCTCAACGATCTGTGATGCGAACAACCCTATTTCCCTTTGGCTGAGCCTGCTGCCCAAGTTTCCTCCACCACCAGCCTGTTGATGATTAACCTTCTAATCTTATATATGTTTTCACTGACGTGCAAAAAGTATTGTTAACAACAAGGTCTCGAATTCAACCTTATAAGTTTCCAGAATGATGATGGTTAATCCAGGTTGAAGAGGAGAAGCGGGTTTAGAAACAATGTGGTGTTAGCCGTAGGTGCGCACCCTGATGACGTCGAGTTCTTGATGGCTGGTACTTTGGCTCTTCTCCATAAGAAGGGCTTTAAGATTTTCATCGCGACGGTTTGCACCGGCAACATGGGTTCGATGACGCTTAGAAGCCAGGAGATTGCCAGCATCAGGTTTAGAGAGGCGGAGAAATCCGCGAGGATCCTTAGCGCACCCTACATGTGTCTAGGAGAGTCTGACCTACACCTGGTTTTCGACAACAAGACTCGCTTCAAGACTGTTGAGCTCGTAAGAAGGGTTAACCCAGATATTGTCATAACCCATTCTCCGGAGGACTATATGATGGACCATCAGTTGACCGCAGACCTTATGTGGGACGCATGCTTCAACGCACCTATACCGAACTATGTGACAAACCAGGCTAATCCTGCGAAGCCTACGAGGCGGATACCTTTCCTGTTCTACGCTGACGCGATAGGCGGGAGAAACAGGTTTGGGGAAAGAGTCCGCGTTGATTTCTACGTTGACATAGGCTCGTCAATCAAGGTTAAAGAGAGAATGCTTGCCCAACACAAGAGTCAGAGAGAATGGCTGCGTGCACAACACGGCATAGACGAATATATTCTTCAGATGAGGCGATGGGCAAGAGAAAGAGGCAGCGAAGCAGGAAGAAAATACGCGGAAGCGTTTCGCCAACACAGGGGCCATCCGTTTCCGGAGGAGAACGTTTTAGCATCAACCCTAGGCTCCCTCTGCATAATACCCTGATCATGCTTGAAGCTTCGGCTAGCCTAACCGGTGGAAATCTTAAAAGCATCAGACGAGAAAGGCAGAAGGGGAAGATTGGGTTCAAACACGGAGTCTAAAAGTCTATCCAGATTCTACTCATCAATATCCTGCCGGAGGACCCGTACTCAGAGCAGGGGAGGAAACGTTACGAGGCTGCTATGAAGCATATGGAGGCCCTTCTAAGCAGCAAAAGGCTTCAGAAACTGGTCGAAAGGAAGGGGGTTAAGGTTCTCGAGGTCTGCGGGGGAACAGGAATCGGAGGCATTGCGCTTTCTAAGGTTTTAGCCGACAGAGGCATCTCTGTCGACCTGCTTGTAACGGATCTCCGCTGGGAGGCTCTGGAGGTGGCGAGGAGGTTCAGCTACGAGGAGACTGGAAGAGAGGCGGGAACAGTCTTGATAGATGCCCGAGAGATCCATACAATAAGGGAGAAGTTCAACCTGGTTTTGATGTACGGCTTATCGACTCCCCACTTCAACCCGTGGGACCTAGCCAGGTTCCTTTCCTCTGCTGGCGAAGCATTGAGCGACGATGGTTTTCTCGCAGTTGAAGAAGTGGGTAGGAGATACACTATTTTTCTGAGCGTAGGTTACAAGTGGGCGTTATACGAGGCTCTTGAAGAAAATAAGCCGGTTGTCAGTTTCCACGCTGGGTATGACTTCAGAAACGGGATGGTGAAAAGAGTTTTCTGGAACTTCAAGGAAGAGCCTTTCCCCATGGAGCTATACTACTGGGGTTTCGCGGAACTGGCTGGCTTAACATGGCTTTTCTTTAAGGATGTGGATCTAGTAAGCTTGGAGAGGGCGAGGGGTTTCGTAGTTGGCATAGCCCCGAGGAGACTCTTGAAGCCGGAAACCCTTGGAGAACCCTCTTCACCTCAAAATAGCCTGATTATCAGGTTATCCCCATCGGTTTGAGACGTCGACGTGAACAATCGGCCTAAGGCTAGCGTGCTGTTTATTAAGAACCTTGCTGCGGATATAGTCATGGATTCTAAAGTTAATCCCGCCGTCCTTCAGATGGTTAATGCAGCAGCGATAGTGGTAACCATATTGTTCAATTCTCTTGTAAACATACTGCCTCTAAACGGAGTAACCACGGCGATGGTTTCAGACTCCTACCCGAACCTTTTCACTCCCCCAGGCTACGTTTTCGCAATATGGGGTGTAATCTATGTTCTTCTCGCCTTATTCATGGTTTACCAAGCCCGTGCCAGCCAAAGAAAAGAAGAGTATCTAGGAGAAATAGGTTTCCTATACCTGCTGGGTGCTGCAGCGAACATACTTTGGCTAATAGCCTTCCACTATTCTTACGGTAACCCGTCGCTATTCATCTTCACACCTTTTCCAATCACCGCACTACTGGTAATACTTCTCCTAACATATGTCAGGCTGGGAGTAGGTGTAAAGAAAGTGCCTGCAGGTCAAAAACTTGCTGTTCACACGCCTGTAAGCGTTTACCTTGGATGGATATCGCTGGCCACGATAGCGAACATAGCCTCTGTTATTAACGTGCTCTCGCCAAGCATACCGACCGATGCTCAAGCATTAGGGACTGTCACAGTTATCTTAATCGCTCTAGCAATAACGCTGCTAATGCTAGTTAAAAGAAGAGATTTTGCTTACAGCTTGGTCGTAGTATGGGCGTCCATAGGGATTGCTTTGAAACAGGCGTCCATCCCCATAGTCTACTGGACTGCGCTGCTCGCTGTGGGCGTGATAGCCGCCACTATTGTACTTATGCTGGTAAAGGGTTTGGGCAAACCATGATTCTCAGAATCCCGTTATGCTCGGTTAACTAAGCCTCATGTAGAGTTTAACGTGCGCCCGACTACTTGCGGAATCGCTTTGAAAAACCAAGGCACAGTTTGAGAAACGACGGAAGAGCTGAGAAGACGACGTGGGAAAATTGCTAAGCTGCTTGGCAAGGCGCGCGCTAGAAGTAAGTAGCTTGCCGACGATGCGGAGATAGGATTGTTTCGAGAAGCGTGGAGAACCGAGGAGTCCTGCATACGCCGATTAGAAACTCCTTAGCCTGATGTAAGACCAGCCTTGCTCGCGAGAGGAGTCTAGAATTCGCAAAAACCTTTATTGGGCGAGTACCGTGAAATAAACCCGTTAAGCATAGTGGTCATGATGATTCCTGTTATGCAGCCAGAGTATGAATAGGGGTAGGGAGCCCAGCACGTTTATCCCTGCAGAAGCATAGAATACAGTCTGCGGCGAGAATTGAGCCCAGATTAACCCTCCTACCGCCGGTGAAACTAGGGCCACCATCCCGGATATCAAGCTGATTACGCCATATGCTGTGGCAACACCGGCTTGCGACCGATACTTAGCTATAAGGCTCTGCCTGCTCACGTTATCCAGGCCGAACGTTAAGCCCCAGAGGAAAAGAACCATGCTCGCCAGAACCGGGTTTACCGAAATAGTGAAGAGAATCATGCAGGGCGAGGTTGCAGCTATGTGAAAAGCGAAAGAGACCTCTCCCCCATGCTTGTCAACTATCCTTCCACTCGGCAAATGGCCGATTAAGATTCCCAGCTGCTGCGCGCTAAGCATTAGGCTTATGCTCGGCAGGGAGAACGCTTGCACGTCGCTAGCATAGATAGTCAGGTAAGGACCCTGAATACCCAGTCCAAATGTGTGAAAAACTATGCCTAGCAGCACTGCTAACAGTAAGGGGTTTTTCAATGCGACTAAGCCGTCCTTAAAATTCCCGTAGGATAATCTGTTCGTTTGCTCCTCCTTAACCCTCTTATAGTTTAAAGACTCTTTTAAATAGAGCAGTGTACCGCATAATGTAACAGACTCTAATATCAAGGCTACGGCGAAAAGCCAGTGGAAACCGAAAAGCACTGCTATTATGCCCGCGATTGATGTTGCAATAATGCTGCTGAGGCTCTGCAGAAAAGCTAGGGTTGCGTAAGCCTTACCCCTTCTCTCCTCAGGAACCACGTCTATGACGTAAGCACTGTTGGAAGGACCCATGAAACTCGTACCCAAGCCTTGGAAGACCAGTGCCAAGAACAGCCAGAAGGGCTCTTTGAATAAGAATAGTAAAACTAAAGTTGAGATGGAGAAGACAATGGCCAGAAGCATCATTTTCTTCCTGCCGAAGTTGTCGGAGATTACACCGGATGGAAAGCTTGCTAAACTGGATATTAAATCCCGAGTTGTATTCATCAAGCCGAATATAAGGATGGAAACACCCAGGGTGCCCGTTATGTAGATTCCTAGAAGAGAACCGTAGAGGCTTCCGGAAAAACTCATCACCACATTGATGAATGAAAGAACAAGAAGCTCCTCATCTAAAACCAGGAAAGCCGAAAGCCGGTCAACCGTTCTTCTAAGCGGGTGCATAACGTTCCACAAGAATGCCGCCTTAAAAAAACAGGATTTAAATTTTTATCCTTATTCCTCCATATTACCCGCTTGGGGGAAACGCTGAGGCGTTCATCCTCACCTCTAGACGGTAAGCCATGAACCTCTAGCGCACGCTTGCCGCTGCTCCTCACGTTTAAGGCTTTTATAGTTAACACTAGGTTTCTACAGCATGACGACTATTGCAGGACAGCAACAGATTGTATTGGTAGACGAGGGTAAAAGCCCTTACCGCATCGTTATACCCTTGGAGGCGATTTCGTCGGAACGATATGCTGCTGAAGAACTGCAGAAATACTTGGAGCGCATCAGCGGTGTGAAGCTACCTATTACTACGGATGATCATCCTATGACAAGCCGCGAAATCCTGCTCGGCGACAACGTGCACGTGCACCGCCTTGGGCTGCAATTGGACCCGGCTAAGCTGGGCCCAGAGGGTTTCCTGCTTAGAACTCTTCAAGGCCATCTGCTAATCATCGGCGGCAGGCCACGTGGAACGCTTTACGGTGTTTACGCCCTGCTGGAGGAGAAGCTAGGCGTCCGCTGGCTCACCCCTGAGGTGGAGCATGTTCCTAGGATGACGCGTGTTGAACTGCCCTTCTTGGATGAGATTCAAAAACCGGCTTTAGAATACCGTGAAGTCTTCTGGACGGAGATGCTGAGGGATGCTGATTTCGCCGCCCGCCACAGGTTGAACGGGCACCATTACCGGTTAACCGAGAAACACGGGGGACGTGGAGCCGTCTTCTATCCGTTTGTGCACAGTTTTGACCAGCTTATTCCCCGTGAAACATGCGAGCAAAACCCAGAGTTCTGGCCGATGGTTGAAGGAAGGCGTGTCAGCGGCTATGTTCAAAGATGCTTGTCCAACCCCAACTTGGTTAAAACGGCGGTTGAACAGGTGCGTCGATGGTTGGAAGAGCATCCTGAAGCAACCATTATCGATGTTTCGCAGAACGACACGGGCAATTGGTGTCAGTGTCCAGAATGCAGAGCGTTTGACGAGGCTGAGGGAAGCCCAGCAGCATCGCTAATCAGGTTCGTAAACGCGATTGCCGAATCGATTGAAAAAGACCATCCGGATGTCCATGTGGAGACACTGGCTTATCAGTACAGCCGTAAGCCGCCGAAAAACCTGCGTCCGCGGAGAAACGTCATAATCCGGCTTTGCTCCATCGAATGCTGCTTCTCACACCCTTTGGAAAGCTGCCCGTCGAAGGAGAACAGGCTTTTCCGTGAGGATATTGAGGAATGGCAAGCAGTCTCTCCATTACTATACGTCTGGGACTACACTACTAACTTCGCCCACTATATTCAGCCTTTTCCGAACCTTGAGGTGCTTCAGTCGAATGTAAGGTTCTTCGTTAAACACGGTGTCAAAGGCTTGTTTGAGCAAGGCAACTATTCTCCAGGTGGAAACGGGGAGATGGCGCCGCTGAGAGCATACGTGTTGGCGAAGCTGCTCTGGAACCCTGACACAGATGTTCAGAAGCATATTGACGATTTTCTGAAAGGCTACTACGGTGAGGCGGCGCGCGCCATCCGAGCCTACATAAAGCTGTTGCATAGGAAGGTTCGGGAGAAGAATGTTCACCTGCATATTTACGACCCGCCGACCTCCCCGTTTTTAGACGATGAGTTTCTAGAGGAGGCTGAAAAGCTTTTTGACGAGGCGCAACGACTCGCCGACAGTGAGGAGGTGCGTTTCCGTGTGCAGGTGGCGCGCCTACCAATCTGGTATGTCAAGCTGGCGACGAACCGGGTGAAGGGTGAAGAAAGGTTAGGGCTGCTCCGCAGGTTTCTCGAGGTCGCCCTCAAGGCGGGTGTCACGCATATTAGTGAAGGCGTGAAGCTGGAAGACTGGGCTAAGCGAATAGAAGGAGAATAATTAGGAGGCTCCACTCCAATACCGCCTGCTAGCCTATGTCAGAAAGCTAAATTTTCGAGGACGTTTCGTAGCCTGCTTAGCGCTCGCGAAAATCATTGTGAAAAGCGCGCGTGCGCTAAGAATTGAAAGGAGAATTCGAGAATAAGACGACGATTCTTGAAATCGTCGGGCTCGAAGAAATTTTCTCCACGCATCAAAGAAGATACAACAGGGTCTACAGGATGAAAAAGTATAACACGATCCTAAGGGAGATTCATCTTAAAACCTGTAATGATCCGCATGTAGCGGCAATCAGCAAGCATTTCATGATAATCTGCAAAAGCTACCTGTTACTTGAGAAATTAATCCGCTGGTTTAAAACGCGAAGTCTGTTTTTCGCCGAGCCCCTGCAACCTCCTTTTCTCCAAGTCTCGCTGCATATCTTCACAACGCTTATACCACAGTGTCTCATAATCCTTTTGAGGCACAACCCTGTTTTTCAGGTCGGAAATCCTGCGGATCCCGCTCTCCTTGCACCATTCTACGCATATCTCATAAGCCTCCCAGTCGAGCTCCTCATCCTCCCAGTAAACCGGGACCTCGGGGACCCCGCATAGGAAAGCGGCGAAAGCCCTAGTATGACCGTCAACAAATATGACGTCGTCCCCCAGCTTCTTGACAGGTATGGGCTCAATCGACTCTATATCACTAGGGTTAAACCTTTTCATCACGTTGCAAAGCTTTTCGAAACTAATGTAGAGTTGACTAGGCTGTATATCCTCAAGCCTCATCTTGAATACTTCGACCATTGAACCCTAGCCCTCGAGCATTTAGAAAGCTTGGGAATTTAAAAATTTGTCTAATCGAAAGCGAGTTGGAAAGCAATTTGAAAATTAGGGGCCTCCTACTAGGAGGGCATGATTCTATTGGCTCCTAAGCTCGAGTCTCGGAATCTCCATCTGTTCTCCACATCTTAAGGGCCGATTGGTGAGCCAATGTCTGTTCATAGATTTCTTTTCTACTTTAAGCCATGAGTATCAGAATGTTCTTATCCATAACGACTTGACATGGGAACATATATTGTGGGATCGAAAGAAACGAAAAGTCAGCGTAATCGACTTTAGCGACTGCATCCTTGGAGACCCCGCGGTTGATTTTGCAGGACTGCATGAATACGGTCTTGATTTCGTCAAACGAGTCCTCAGCCTTTATGGATGCGAAAAAGACGAGCATATGTTACACCGGTCTCTGTTATATTTTAAAAGAATCCCGCTTTTCCTAATGAATGACGCTTTGCAAGGATGGCATTGCACTTTCGAAGAGGGGTACAAAATGTTCAGGAAGTATTTTTAAGCTTAAACTTGCCGTGCCTAACTTTAAAAAAATCATTGCTTCTCAACTTTTTTAAGTATCATTTCTACAAACCTGTCAAGCCTCTTCTTCACCTCAGCGTCGTTGACCAAATCACCTTTAATCGAGCTTCTTCCATATTCCCTCGCAGGAAACAAGAGTGTTTCAGGCCAGAAACTAAGGTTCACGAAGCTATAGAGAGCCTCGTGAAGAGCCATGTCTCCACCAGCTGAAAGATTGCCGATGATTATAAAGTTAATCTTCTTCAATAGCTTTTCCGTGCATTCTTGAAAACTTCTGAAAATCGATTGTGAACGCTCCGCGAATGCGAAATACAGGGATGAAAGATGACCCCCGTAGGTCGGGACACTGAAAATCAAAATATCAGCGGACTCACACTTCTGGTAGATCAGTGGAACATCATCTTTGACAGGGCATTCCTTATTGCCGAAGCATTCGTAATCGCAATGGCTGCACGGAGTGATTTCGTGCTCATAGGCATTTAATGCTTCTGTTTCTAATCCTCTTTCCTTAAATTTCTCAAGACAATAACCCATCAATTTGAAGCAATTCCCCTCTTTCCTTGCACTGAACGATATGCCGAGAACCTTCCTTCTCTTCACACCCGTTTCAACATCACCTCATACTTCAATCGTAGCAACTCCTAACAATTTATTCAGTTCTCTTATTTCTTCCCTATGATCACCGTAAACCATAACATGATGGTTCCCCGATGTGCTATGGATAAGCTTCTTAACGTCGCTGACCCTTATGCTAACCGTGTTGCGACAGTATTCCTCCAGGTCCCTGCATTCTTCAATAACTCCTCTTGTAATAAGCATACTCTTCAATTCACCGTCTAAGCGGCAAACCGTAGCCTCTTGACCAGTGTTCATCGGGACGAAGGCGCTTAAAACGCCAGCCGGCGGACCCCAGTGCTGATTCCTTAAAACATAGGGAAGCGCGGGCTCATCGTAACCAGCCATCTTCGTCGGCGCGACGCAATGACTAATCATAAGCGTGTTATTGTTCGGATCGACATGTCTTAAGTTACCCATGAAGCTGGGTTTACCCGTAACATAGTGTAAAATAACCATTGTGATGAGCGAGATGATATCCGCCTCACACGCAGCTGGAACACCCTCATCCCTAAGCTTGACGTATGCGAAACAGGGGACCGGTAGAGGATCGTCGCCATAAGCCATCGTCAACCCTTGAGCACCCTTTTCACTTAGAAGATACTTCATCACCAGATACAGTCTAGCAACCTTCTCAACGTCGCTTCTCGAGGGCTCGATTATTTCCTCAGCATTACCCATCCATTCCTCGACAACTCCCTTTACTTTTTCCTCCTCGACCCTCCGCCACCTCCCCACGACTTCCTCGCTCCGAACGTACTCAACCTCTATTCCAAACCTCTCTTTAATCGTGTTTAATCCTCCGGGGACGCGCATAAGCCATCTTTCCCAGTGGGGATAATCCGCGTTTAAAACAAGCAGTTTCGTATTGCCTATATTTTTCCTCGCTTCTAGGATTTTCAGCCGAAAGACTAAATCACCATAGTCAGCAGCAACCCAAACATTGCTTCTAGGATAAACATACTCCAAGGCGTCGAGCGGGGTCCAAACCGAGCCCTCCTTGTCGAAGAGAATCACGGGAAGGTTGGATTCAACAATTTTGACAACGCAACTCCCAAGTCCCAGTCTGGGTTTAAAGAGGAGAATAACATCAGCTTCAGAAACATGATCCTCAAGCTTAACAAGATCCTTTTCACCGCTGATAACACACTCGTCCAAGATTCGAGCCTTGATTGAAATATTCTTCTTCAGCTCCTCCATCCTTTTCTGAAAATCTACATCCCTAATCTGCTCCTCCCTACACACTATAACTGGAAGAACTTTCAACGGAGACTCCTTACACCCCATATAATTACTTAACCCCTATACTAATACTTAACTCTTCTAAAGGTAAGGTTTAACGAGAAAATCTAAAAGACTGGTGGAAATCTAGGCTGTTAAGCTAAGCTAATCCAAGTAGCTTAATCCGGTTTGCGAAACAGTGAACATTTTTAGAGAGGTTTCGTGTTTACCAGCTTTGCAAAACACCAGTGTTTCAAATGCCGAAAATTTAAATAGCACGCCTGTTATTGAGTTTGACGATGGATTATAAGCTAAAGCATAATCCGATTTCATTCATCATAAAGCATGCTAGTGATACGCAAAACTTTCGCTTCTTCTCAAGACCGGGTTCTTGGAAACCAAGTTAGCCAAAGATCTGCTCTTAACAATTCTGAAGAAGCAGAATCCTGATGGCGGTTTCCTAAACCAGTTTGACAAGAAAGCTTCAGGCCTTAAGACAACATACAGTACAGTTTCCCTCCTAGTCCGATGCGGGATGCCTGTCCAATCTTTTTCGGTGCAAGGCGCATTGAGTTTCATCCTAAAACAGCAGAGGCCTGATGGAAGATTTGCTGAGGCTAGGGATGTGCCAATCCCGGAGTGGATGACATGGGAGAGCAAAGAAAAGAGCGTCACCTATTACACGGCTCGGATTATTAAGCTGCTGCATCTTACGGGTATGAGTGACACTGAGGCCTTCAAAAAGGCTGTAAGCTGGCTGCGCGGAATGCAGCATCCTGATGGAACCTATCCTGTGTACGAGGGCTCTGAGACCGACCCGGACACGACCGTTGGAGTCGCTTTTCTCATGCGGGAACTATATGGCGAGCATGATGAAGTGTACAAGCTTGGAAAGGAGAGGTTTGAAGAGTATCTCACATAACTGGCTGAGGACGCTGAGCGCGGGTATCACTACTACCAGGGTAAGCGTGAGGAGAATGACATCTACCATCTAACTCGTATCCTTCACGAACCCGTCATCGCAGCAGGCTATGATCTTCGAGATCCTCGGGTGCTAAAAATCATCACCGCAGTCTGCGAGGCGCAGCAAGCGCGCGCGCTAGGAAGTGAGAACTTGGCTTCTCAGCTTCGTTGAATGATCAACAGCCCATGGGCGTAGCATGTGCTAGCACAGATCTAATCCTGCAGGTTGCGTACAGATATGTGAGCGCGCGCTAGAGGGGCTCCTTATTAGAGCGGCTCCAGTCAAACATCTGCTTCACCATATCGCCCTATAGAATTCACTAGTACACGCTAAAATGAATAAACCGCTTCGGGTATCTGGTTCTTCCTACTTGCTTTTCAAGTAGATAGTGCGTGTTCAAGCCTGTGAAACATGTTTTTACGCTTGTTACTTAGGGTGCATATTCTTAAATAGAAATAGTTGACACGTGTTGAGATAACGAACTTGACCAAAGTAGTGGTGGTAAATGGAGGCATTCGCATGGAGAAAAGTGACACAACAATGATCACGGAGCCGTTTCTCGACGGCATGAAAGAGGCAGGCGCCTCAGTCGAGCTTTTCTACGTAAAACGCTTCGACATTAAGCCTTGCACCGGAGACTTTTATTGCTGGTATGGTAAGCCCGGGGAGTGCATTATTTCCGACGATATGCAACTGCTTTACCCTAGGCTGCGTGAGGCTGACATACTTGTGTTAGCGACCCCGGTCTATGCTCCTCTTCCCGGGGAGATGCAGAACTTCCTCAACAGGCTCTGCCCCCTAATGGAACCCGTTTTGGAGAAGCGCGAAGACCGTACGCGCGCCAGGTTCCACGAGAACGTTAAGATAAGGAAGATTGTGTTAGTGTCAACATGCGGATGGTGGGAGAGGGAAAACTTTGGAATCGTGGTCCATATTGTGGAAGAGTTTGTGAAGAATGCTGGTATTGAATTTGCAGGCGCGGTTCTTCGACCCCACGCTCACCTTATGAGGGTAAACAAAGAGAAGGCAGGAATAATCGTGAATGCGTTGAAGCAAGCAGGCTTCCAGCTTGTGAAGGAAGGGCGGATGGCTGGCGAGATCCTCGAGACGATTAGCCAACCACTCATATCTGAAGAAGAGCTTAGGCAATCGTATAATGATGCGTATAGAAGAGTGAAGAGTGGAAGTGTTTGACCGAAGCAGGTAGTATTTTTCAACCGACAACCATATGCCAACGTATTATGAGGCATATCTTCTGATTCCTTGAGCGTATTGCGGAACAAGGCTAGGATATAAGAATGAGAAGCCACGAAAACTTTTTAAGCATATATCTCTTAAACTTTTTATGCTTAGGAAGGATTTGCTTCATCTGGTTGCTTATTGCGGCTTATACTGTGGCTTGTGCGCTCAACGCAGCCGCATCCCTCAACAGGCGCTTCAGCTTCAACAAACTCTTCATGAAGAAGGTTTTGACGACTTCTTTCAATATGTGCCCGGGATGAAGGAGACTTTCCCGGTATTCTGGCAGTTTCTGCAAAAACCTTGCTAAAATGGATTGCACGTGTAGAACAGGCGTGGGCGGTCCTCCAGATTGTAAAATCCGCGGCTGCGCGATTCGAAAACACGTTGAAGTTTGCCCCCAGTGCGAGCAGTATCCGTGCAATCATATTCAAGACTTAGCAGAGCACTATCCAACCCTCATTCAGGATGGGAAGCGCTTACAGAAGATAGGTTTAGAAAAATGGGTGGAAGAGCAGGAACGGAGAGCGAAACGCGGCTTCGCGTATGCAGACGTACGTTATTAAGACTGATGCTGATAGTCTAAAACGATAGAGAAAATTATTGCGCATGAGGGAGCTTACCTCCAATAGCGCGCCTTTCAGCCAGCTGCTTCCCGAAAATGTACAGTAAACCTAGAACCATGATATGTTTTGCAGCCTGAAAAGAAGCGTGCGCTGGGACAACTGCTCTCCGACGATATAGTCACCTTACCTTACGCTGCATAAGGCTGACCTTCGAGATTAATAAAACCAGCTGTAGGCATCTTAGAAGAGCTGAAAGACAACATGTATAAATGCGCCAAGCTTCATTAAAATAAACGACGCATCTTTTAAAACGGAAGTATCCATCCTACCTTGGAGAGAAGCACTATGCCTATTACTAAGCCAACGAGCACGCCTTCTCCCGTTGCAATGCCTGCTGCGATGACTGTCTTGTATTTTTCCCACCACTCTCTGCCAAGGAAGCGCGGCATCAAGTATCTTCCGATTAGCGCGGCTAGGAACATGGGAATCGTGAACGCTGGGAGCGTTGAAATACCGGTAGCGATACCCATCAGGCTAAATGGTATTGAAGCAAGCTTGGTTAAGAGTGAACCCACTACACCGAGGCCTATGGCTAGAGAGAAGAAGAATAAAAGAACAGTCAAGTTTAAGGTGAAGACTTGTCTAGTAGCCCACATTAGTTGGTTTATAGCTTGAACTGGCCACGAGATAAGCGTGTTCGGATAAGCCGAAGAGGGGATTGGGGCGATCATCCAGAATACGCTGGCATATACTACACCAAATATTGTGTAAAGTATAAAGGCGATAATAAAGGCTTTAAGGAAATCAATCGGTTTTGTTTCAGTCAGGTAAGCGACTTTTATGCTCTGAACCCATGAAGGGGCCGACCCACCGCCCATTACTGGGCTAAAGAACCAAGCATCGATTTTCGGGTAGCCTGAGAGCATGATCGTAAAAGCCCAAGCATACGGTATGCTTACAGCGTAACCAGTTTCACCAACAGCCCTCGTGCCTATCACCGCGTTCAGGAACGAAACGCCAAGCGAGACAGCAAGAGCAGGCAGTACTGGGAAATCCGGTATGAAATGATTGAAGATAAGAACTGAAGCAATGATGGAGGCGAAGTAGAGAGCTAGAAGAACCTTTAAAGACGGGTAGCCGGCTGCCTTGCTCTGGGCTGAAAGCCTCCACAGGGAACGAATCCCCCTAACTATCACTCTCCAATTCTGCGCCAATGCCAGTATTGAAATAGCTAGCATGAATCCAATCTGCGGTATTAGCCAGACCCTGAGCATTGACCTTTGCCACACCAAACTTAGACTCATGCCGAAAGTCCATTCCTCTTTCCACAGTGGGAAGTAGTCGCTGAAAAAGGAGAGGGCGAGGTTGTTTCCTATTACCCACACTAGGATTGAGCTGGCAAACATATAGGCTACGGTGTTGAACGGGATTAGGAATCCGCCTATCCAAGTTAGAGGGTCGGTTGCAATGCCAAGGGCAGCGCCTGGAAGAAGCCGCTCTATCCCAAGCAACCCTGTTGTCAGATCCCACCATGGAACAGGAATGATTTGTATGTTTGTACCCCAAAGCCCTAGGCTAATCGTATTTATCCCGTACAGGAAAAACGAGTAAAATGCTCCAATTGCTGCAGAGATAATGAAGACCTCCATCCTGTCCGCAGGCCTATCAGTGAGCGTGTTTATCATCTGTGCAGAGATGTCTGCAAACGGAAAGGGCAGTTTCTCCGTCTCTAAGAACAGTTGGGCACAGATTATGGTTAATGATATTTCTGCGATGATGAACAGTACACCGAATTGTAAGGTCGAGAGAAACATTGGGAGAAGCCAGGTGCTTGAAAGTAGAGTCCTGCTGAATTGTATATCCCTCCAGTATGGAACATAGAAAGTAGGAATAACCTCTGGAAGCGGTAGACGAGTAAATGGGTCTATGAACGACCATCCGACAGGCCCTGTTACCAAGTAGTGACGGTATATGAAGTCGGTCATGGGTGTAGATGCAGCAACCCCTATCATTATGAACATGATGAAAAGCTCCTGCTTAGATAGGTGAAGGTTCATTATAGAACCCACTTCTAGGAAAAGGATCACAACTATGTAGCTGAAGGCTCCGGCTATCGCTGCTCCTGAAACCAAGCTCAAATATATTGAAACAGGTAGGAGGACTATTGAAGCAAAGAAGAGGGCGAATATTACCCTCCAAGTTATTCCACGTTTGAACTCAATGGTCTGGCTCATTCTAACTCGTGCCTCCTCTATCCACTAACTCTATATATCTGCTTTTCTCACTGTCCGAGAGCATCTTCCAGGTTAATAGTTGCTTCCTAACAGCATCTATGAAACCGTAGTTTAAAGCAACCCAAGTGTCCGGAGTTCCCTCTATTCTTTCCAGTCTAAGCATAAAGTCGTATTTTCTCGTATCCTCGTAAAACTTGGAATTTATCAGGGCCTTCTGATAGACTCCTGAATCTAGAGGCATCAGGGAAACTAAAAGCTCCTGCGTTTTCTCTTTAAGATCAGTCTTTATACTCCTAACTATGAATGGATCCGGGGTCTCGGAAGTACGTGCTTTAAAGAACTCTTCTAAGAATAAGTAAACCGCCTCAACCTCTCTTTCCTCGGTTAGCGAAAACGGCAGTGGAATATCCCACACGTTGCCCTTTGGCTTTGTCGGAATCTTCCATTTCCTTTCAAGCGAAGGCGTAATTAGTTTTGAAGCCATTCGAATGGGGTAAATCATCGCCAATAAGGTTGATAAAATGCCTGCGAAGATCGCGAGAGCTATCGAGAGAGATGTAGCGTTCAGAGAAAAGCTTTCCGGGAGGAATTTACCGGAGATCAAAAGCGAGTTTGCCACTACTCCCACGAAATAGGCTGGAACCACGGACAAGATTGAATATGTAACCGCCTCTATAATCAACATTATTGCTGAGCCGGAAGGCGGAAGGCCGACGGCGCTATACACAAAGATATCCCCTCTCCTCTCCTTTACTGAGCCCAACACAGCTACCGAAATGGATGCGGCGCCTATGATTATCAAGGGTAAAGCGAAGGAGAGGCCCGAAGGAGCGAAGGAGACTATTGGACTATAGTAGATCGCTCCCTCAGGAGAGGAAACGTAAATCGGGATACTAAATACATTTGTAATTCTTTCAGCGAGGGCTGCAGCATCATCATAGCTTTTCGTCACTATTGAAACACTCGCCAAATAACCACCCATATCCTTTACTAGCTTGTAGGGTAATATTAGCATCATGCTCCACGGTGTAGGAGCATACTGCGGCTCCTGAACCGTCCCAAGGACTATAGACGGTAGAATAGGGTATAACGGAGTATCGATGTACCCATCGAAGTCGATAAAACTGTTTAAAGTAGAAGAATTCACGATTCCAACTACTTTAAGCTTTAAGCCTTCGAAAACGATTGTGTCGTTAACCTTAATTGATAGATCTTTAGCGATGTTAAGGGGAAGGATTGCAGAATAGTAGTCTTCAGAGTTAAACCACCTGCCTTCTACCATAGCTTTCGAATAATCATACACGTAGTATTCTTCAGGAGTTAGCCCTATAACGGCTTTGATAGTGGTAGAGGAGGCGTTTGAACGGATGAAGGTGTAAACATCTCTACCTTCAATCGCCTCCGGATACCACCAGAACCTTGGAGCGAAGACAGCCGCCAAATACGCGAACCGTTCCTGTTTTAATGCATTGACCAAATCATAGTCAAATGCTCCAGCCGGTTGTTGCCTAATATTTGTCTTTATACAAACACCCATATAGTTGACTCTACCCTCGGGAATATTCGACGGCATAGGAGCCTGGTAGATCGAAACAGAAGTAAGCGATACAAATGCGAAAACCACGGAAGCTATCGAAAGCATGACCAGGGAGGTTCGGAGTTTGCGTCTTTTCATATGCTCTATCGTATACGGGAAAATGACTAGCGTGAATGAGGTGAGGCTTTTCTCTGCAAAGTGGGCTCCAAGCGTCTTCCTCCTTATCGTTTTCAACGTGTCTAGGGCTTCCGAGGAGAATAGGAAGGTCACAATCACAAAGAAAACTACCACAATCACGCTGAGAGGAGCCATAATGAAATTGGCTGCGAGTTTAAATATTGGATTTACATAGTATAAAAGAAGCATCATCACGATGAAAAGCACAGTTGAAGAAATTGCCACTACCTTCCCCTGAGCCCTTATGAAAATAGCTGGGGCTAGGAACGAGAATAGTGCAAGGATAATTATCAAGAATATAGAAGTCGTTGGTATGTCGTTGATCAGACCCATGACTCCCCCATAAGACCTGACTATAATGGAGTTTAAAGAGGCCGAGGCTTGAAGCATCTTCAAATAGTCAAGGGTTTTTGAAGAATTAGAGAAGAGGCCCGTATAGAATAAGGCATTGTTTAAAGAATCCTGGATTAATGGGTTCCATATGTTTAATTCGCGCAGCCCAACGTATCTGTTTAGTGAAGTAGTGTAAATATTTTTCGCGGACTCAAACAAGGCGTTTATGTGAATCTCCTCGTTATCCTTTGAGCTATACCCGGAAAAGTCATAGGGCGGTATTGAAGCTGCAGAGGTGTTTGTTAGCAATACCTCAAGCACCCTGGTAGACCCTATGGTCATGAAGCTCACGAAATACGTGTGAGGCTGGACGAAAGCAACTAGAATCTTATCGTCAGGCTGTAGGAAAAACCCCCAAGATATATCAGGACCTAGAGATTTAGCGTTAAGTAGTTGAACAGAGGGAATGGATTGGAGCCAAACGTTCGTAGGTACACGCGGATCCCTGAAGATCAGGGGTCTCAACCCTTGATAGTCGAAGACGTTGAAGAATACGACCGTGTTAGACCTGAACGCTATTGTGGTTACGTTATAGGGCTCCGTGTTTAACTGATAATAGTTTGGAAGATATTGCGCACCATACTGGCCGAAATCTGGAGCATACTCTATCAGACCGGTTTCTCCGTTCAGCCTAAACGCTAGAAACGTATAGGCACCAAGACACGGGGCCAAGCCGTAGCCTAATCCACTTACTTCAAACCTACCTTGAGAGTCTGAAAAAACGTAGATGATCTGGAAAGGATAATTCGTATAGCCTAGGCCTCCGGGTAATACTACGACTGTTGCGTTTGGAAGCGGAGTGTACCATCCCTTAGTAATATTGAATGTTAACGTCCTGCCGTATACTCTGATAAACCCAGCCACATCTGTAGCCCCAGCTGCTATAAGTGTTCTACTCTTACCTGAGACAGCCGGGGACACTTGATCCCACCTGATTCCCCAGTCTTTCGAGTTTGAAAGCTCATGAATTATAGCCAGGCTCAGGTAAGCCTGGGGCCAAAGATTATCATAGTGCACATCTTGGCTCAAAGGCAAGCCCCAGAAGAAGTTTAGAGTTCTACCAGTCTTTATCGTGAACCCTAATCCATGGGCCATAGATAATGGCTCAGAATCTAGAATGTAGGGGGCCACTTGAGTACCCCACCAAGCATTAGTGGAGAAACCGTAAATCACTTCAACGGGGCTTACTTCCCTGCTAAAAGCATCCACTACATCCATAAGCTTTGTCTGCAACCATCCAGTCCATCTTGCTTGAACGGTTGTGCTCCCATACCTATAGAAGAAGCCCTGACTGAGGAAAGATATGCTCTTCGAGCTTGTTGAAAAATCCATGTTGATTTGCAGCCAAATCTTCGTATGACCCTCGACAACACTATTATTATAGAAGAACTCGTCCACAAAGGCCCTGGAGCCCGCTAGGGCCTGGTAGTGGCCTGAAAACGCAACGAACCAGATTGTCCTTTTAGGCTTCTGACCTGAGAAAACTCTCGCGAATTCTAATAAGGCTGAAATCGATGTTGCTTCATCCTTCGAAGAGGCTATTGCAGGAACGACTGACCACGTGTCGTAGTGAGTTGAAACAACGATTACGTCATTCGGGTAATCCGTGCCCTCCAGTATGCCGATTATGTTTTGACCAACAACATTTTCGAGAGCCATATTGTTCACGATCGTAGCATCCACTCCACCATTATTCTCTTCAAGCAGGTTTAGAATGAATAAAGCATCCTTTCTTGAAACGTAAAGCCTCGGCAAGTATATGGGAGTAAGCAGGAACTTCGACCTGGCTTCCGCATAGTTGCTCTCCTCAGGCTCTATGAAGATAACTCCTTTCGCTCCAAGCGCAGCAGCCTGAATCCAATTATCCCCACTGTTAAAATCCATCAGGACGATCGATCCGTTCACCGGCTTACCTTTAAGGGCCTGATAGCCACCGTCCCTTATATAAACTAGCCTGCCGGAAACACCTTCCAGTGGGGTCTTACAAGTCTGTACTAGATTGGGCCATAGTGAGAAGGCCTTAACCCTGTAAGAGCGATCCTTAGTTTTCAAAACAACGTAATCATCACCATCTATCGGACATACCGCGGTGTAATTCTGAATTATTACTTTTAAACCTAATTCTTTAAACCTATCAGCGATGTAATTCGAAGCCTTATAGAAACCTGGGTAACCGGTTACTCTCGACCCCAGGGAGGAAAAGAATTCCAAATGCTCAATAAGCCTCGACTTATCAAAGTCGGACAGGATTGCTGCGAAGCCCTCGCCACTAGGCTGGGCTTCCGCATTCGAGAAGACCTTCGCATCAGAGAGCAGGCTTGCACCAATTAAAACCAGGATGAAGAGTGTAAAAACATATCTCCAGCCTCCTCGCCCATCTTTAAGAGTTACCATTAGAGATATCCACCTCTTCTAGTCACCTTAACCACGAGTTGTTTAGGATAAAAAAAGGATTTTTAAGGTTTACTGATTAAAATCGGCCGAGCCACGTTGGTAGCGATACGTTGAAGAAGGTTATTAAAGCTCCGAACAGTACTAGAGCGCCGAAGCCTATACCAATCCCCATCGCTATTGGCATCCACTTTTCCTCGAACACCCTTGAACCACCGAATTTAAGCACCGCATATTTTACGATAAAGGCTACGAGCCAAGAGGGCCAGAAGCCCTCGGGCAGCATCATTAGACCTACTGGATTAATGAAGAACCACCTGAATCTTGACCTAAGAGTATAGCATGCGAAGACAAAGATCGTGCCCACTATAGTATATGTCCATGTCTCCGCAACGGTTACGGCTGGTGGAGAACCATAAGTATAGCTGTAAATTGTTGGCAGCATCCAAACATCGTATTGTATTGAATTGATCCTAGAGTACCCGCCGAAACTAGTCATGAACCACGGCCATATGAAGTAGGCAGCAACAGCAGTAGTTACTATAGAGATCAACGCGATGTAGAGTATTTCCTTGTAGCTTGTATTAGTTGCCTCACCTATTTTGAAAGACATGAAGCCCCAGTGTATGTTCATCGGGCTCATCCTGGAACCCGCTAACCCTAGGGAGGTATACATCAACACGGCGTTGAATGCATCCGGAGATGGTCTGCCACCCCATTGGCCGAGAAAAGTACCCACGTCGAAAACTATGCCTTGGTAAGAACCACCATAAGGATAGAAGTGTTGCTCTCCCATCATTCTTACCCAAGCGAACATGATGAAAACATAGAATAACGGGATAAATATTGCCATTACTATGGGTGTTCCCGCCACGGCGAAGAGTACAATTTGTATCAGTAATGTTCCTAAGGCACCGAAAGCCATAAGCCTATATGAAATTCCACCCACGTCTCCGCCTTCTCCACCAATGCCCTTTCTGAGAACTTCGAGAATATACTTGTAGTACTTGAAAACTACGTATAAGGCTATGCCAACAGAAACAAGAGCGTCAAACTGAGCCCACTTAAACACGCCAAGCGAGTATGGATACGCAGACTCATTTCCAGCGCCGGGTGTAAACGGGTTTATCCCCAGTCTGACAGCCGCTGTTTGGAAGAGGACTCCCCATATAAACCACCAGATAGTGACTGTTGCCAATACATCTAATGGAATTAGTTGCCCTATGGAAAAAGCATCGATAACATAAAAGTTGCCAACCATTAATGCACCTGGCAATGGACCCGTGGTTATGCTTAGAAGGTTCACCGGCCAGTTGGCTAGCGCGTTGCCTCCGAAGGCCAGTGGCCAGAAGTTTATCACCTGCCCAGGTATTGAAAGCAACATGCCTATGATTAGCCCTATGTAGAAGAACTTTGTGCTGCCGATTTTCAGGTTGAACAGGTTTGGCTTCCCATTACTCGTCGAGGTGAAATTGTTTATCATGAAGCTTACTGGCATAACCCAGGGAAACGGTAGTCTTTCTACTTCCATTAACGGCTTTATAAGCATAGTGCCCCAGAACCACAAGGTTGAGAATTCAACGACCGACCAGACTATCCAGAAGAGAATTGGCACGATCCATGGATCCAGATTGAAGACACCACCGTACCAGAACGCGTTCATCACAATCGGGTCTTTTGGCACTAAGAAAGGCGGAACTTTCTCGTAGAAAACTGTTTTGTATGTTTCTGTGTTTAGACCTGTTGTTACATGCGCGATACTCCAATTTGTTATCGGCGTAGTAGTCCAGTAGCCTATTCCCTGCGCAGCATAGTAACTGCCAGCAGTAATATAGCAGATTACGAAGAACAGGGTTAGCTCCTGCGGGGAGAGCCTGAGCCTTCCAGAGAGTTTAGAGAGCATGTAGATTATTATCAGATTCCAGAAGAAGGGTAGCGGGAATATTAACGGGTAGTTCCACCAGGCTCCGAAGCCCTGCATGACCAGGTTTAGGAAGTATCCTACGGGGGGTATTAGTATTGCAGAGATTATGATCCAGGTTTTCAGGCCAGAAGGCTTAACTCTTTCCTTAGGGACTGATTCTTCCAACCTCTTTCACCTTTTCACGCGTTACGACGCACTTTTACAAATATATAAAGCTTCTCCCATTATTTCCCCCATTATAAATTTTTGACATAGTCACAATAATCTGAAGCAGCAAGCCGCTTGTTACGGAGAGCAAAAATGAGACAGTTTAACAATAACAATGTTAAAGCTGGTTGTGATACAAAAACAGGATTTCCACCAGCCCCTCGACTTTTCGTATTGATAAAAAGACTTAATAATAAGAATTAGTCTAATTTAGTTTTTAAAATCAATTTTCTCGGAAAATGGTGATGTTTGACAGAAAAGCCGCTGCCTTTCAAGCCCGTTTTAACTTCAAGAGACTTTTTAAGCAGGCATTATTGTCCGAAATCGAAAATAGAACCATTATAAAAGTTTTTATACTTGATAATGAAGGCTGCGAACATGAATTCTAGAGAGAGATTTTTGAAGGCTCTGGCCAGGGAGGAGCCTGACAGGGTTCCGCTGTGGGAACTGATAATAAATGGTCCAGTCATAGAGGCTATACTCCCGGGAAGAAGCTATGCCGACTTCGTTGAGTGGGCCGGGTTGGACGGTATAACTACGGGTGAAAACCAGAAGTTTATCAAGGATGGAGAGTATCTGGTGGACGAGTGGGGGATAAAATGGAAGACTAGCGCTGGCGAGGTTAGTTATCCTGCCGGAGGACCGATACGGGAGCCGAGCGACTTGAACAAGTATTCTCCTCCAGACCCAGACGCAGGCTGGAGGTTAAGCACGCTAGAAGCATACGTCGACAGGTTTAAAGGAGAAAAGGCAATAGTTTTTCTAGGCCATGAAACATTCGAATTCTCCCACTACCTAGTCGGAGGCTTGCAAAACCTTTTCGTTCACTATCATAAGAATAAGGATTTCGTCCACAGGATAAGTGAAATCATCTCCGATTACAAGTGTAGGGTTATCGAGAGGGCTATTAAGACAGGAGCAGATGTAGTGTTGACTGGAGACGACTATGCTAATAGGAAGGCACCGCTCATGTCGAAAAAACAGTTCGAAGAATTTGTATTACCCTACTTAAGAAGAGCTGTGGAAACCTCTAAGAAGCATGGAATACCATTCATAAAACATACCGACGGGAATCTTTGGCCAATCATAGATACGATTATAGATTCCGGGATCGATGCCCTTGACCCTATAGAACCAATAGCTGGAATGGATATAGGGGAGGTAAAGGGAAAATACGGTAAAAGGATAGCTGTTGTTGGAAATGTTGACTGCTCTTATGTTCTTACTTTTGGTAGCGAGAAGGAGGTTGAAGAAGCAGTAAAAGAAACCATCGCAAAGGCCTCGCCAGGCGGGGGGCACATCATAGCGTCGAGCAACAGTATTCATCCAGCGGTGAAACCATCGAACTACATACTAATGTTAAAACTAGCAAGGAAGCATGGCGTGTATCCAATTGACGAAGAGTTGATTAATGAGTATAGGAAGAAAAAGTACATAGCTAAATACTTAGGTTAGAAAACCGTATACGTCCGGAAAATCTTCCTCGAGAGGCAGTTTAACTGGTCTCCTTCTCAGGACAGAAATGACTCCGGCTATAGCTAATTCTAATGCCTTTCTCCCGTCTTCACCAGAAACGGGAACAGGCTTGTCCTCTTTTACACATTCTTTGAAAGCGTTGAGCTCAAGCAAGTACGGATCCTTGGTTTCCAAAACAATTTTCTGCCTTTTTACCGAGCCTCCGGTTAAGAACATATCGATTTGTTTAGGACTATCACTACCTATCCGAATCAAACCTCTAGTACCGATAACCTCCAGATTATAGCTGAAAGGATAGCCCTCAGGCATTATCCAACTTCCTTCCACATACGCGCCCAGCTTGTTTTTAAACGAGACGAAGGCTCGAGTATGATCATGTGACTCAGCCTTTCTCACTAGTGTTCCGCCTTGAGCAAATATTTCTTCAGCGTTTCCAAAAGTCCATGTGAAGAAGTCGAGGTCGTGAATACTGGTATCTATAAAAACGCCACCTCCCTTTTTTGGATCGTTGTGCCAATCTTTCCAGACTGAAAAATTATGGGCAATTAGACGACTAGCCTTTGCAAATACAGGCATCCCAATTTCGCCATTCATTATAAGACTCCTAGCCATTATGTATTCAGCCCAGAATCTGAGAACATGAGCAACCATGAGTTTCCTTCCAGCACTCCTAGCCTTATTAATCATGCTTTCAGCATCTTTAAGTTTCAATGCTATTGGTTTTTCAACTATAACATTCTTCCCGTATTCTAGCGCAGTTTCTACGATCTCCTTATGCGTGTAAGTCGGAGTGCATACGTCCAATACGTCCACGGAGTCATCTCTCAAAACCGGGTCGAGACTCCCGTAAAAATTCGGTATATGATATTTTTCACTCAGTTGCCTAGCTCTCTCCATTTCTACATCCACGCATACTAAAAGCTCCGCACCGCTTATAGATTTCCAGCGGTCAATGTGAACATGACCTATATTTCCACAACCGATAACAGCCACACCCAAGTTACTCAATTCATCCCAGAAAAAATTTCATAGAATATAAATCTTACTTTTTATAAGCACGCCAGTGCATCAGATAAGGATGTGTCTCAACGCTTTCTAATCGCATCATATTGCATGGTACGGTTTTGCGAGAGCGCGAGAACTATTGCACTACACATTAAGGTTTAACGACTTAAACTATCCTAGCATACGCCTGTTGCATTTTTTAAAAAAAAGATTGTTTTTTAGGTTAAAACCTAGCAAACCATGCGGGCAAAGCCGTGCCGAAGAAAGTAATCAAGGAGCCGAAGAGCACTAGGCCGCCGAAGCCTATGCAGACTCCCGTTGCCATTGGCAACCATCTTTCCTCAAACACTCTGGAGCCGCCGAACTTGAGGACCGCGTATTTTATGACGAAGGCTACGAGCCAGGTTGGCCACCATCCGTTCGGAAGCATTAGCATGCCTATCGGGTTTATGAAGAACCATGTGAATCTAGCCCTTAAGAAGTAGATTATTGGTGTGACGATTATTCCGAGTATAGCATAGCCCCAGGTTTCTGCCACGGTTAGGGCCGGAGGAGTTCCGTATGTCCAGTTATATATTCCTGGGAGGCTCCAGTCATTGTAGCTTATCGAGTTGATCCTCGAGTATCCTCCGAAGCTCGTCATGAACCATGGCCATATGAAGTAGACCGCGACGAGTGTAGAGAGCAGCGATACTATGGAGATGTATAGAACTTCCTTTCCTGAAGTGTTGGTCTCGTAAGCCATCTTGTATGATTTGAATCCATGGTGCATCGCCATTGAGCTCATTCTAACACCTGTGCCATAGCTGTAGTACATCAGTATTGTGTTGAAAGCTGCTGGCGATGGTCTGGGGCCCCACTGGCCCAAGAAAGTACCCGCGTCAAAGACTAGGTATGAATAGGTGTCTACGCTCGGCATGAACTCTTCAACCTCACCCATCATCCTTGTCCATCCGAACATGTAGAATATGAAGAACATGGGTATGATTATGGCCATGATTATAGGTGATCCTGTAACTGCAAACAGGACTACTTGAAGCAGGTATGTGCCTATGGCTCCCCAGGCTAGAAACCTGTAGGAGACCCCGTCGTCCTCAGCCTTCTCACCCTTCAATCCCTTCTTAAGGATCTCGAGAATGTGACTCCTATACCTAACTACGACGGTAGCAGCCAAGCCTAGGGAGAGGCCTATCCATGAAAACTGCATCCATTTAAACGGCCCCAGGCTCCAGGCGTAAGCACCCTCGTTACCTGCTCCAGGTGTGAACGGAGCCAGTCCAGTTCTGACAGCTAAAGTTTGGTAGATTACGCCGAAGACGAACCAGTAGAGGACCGCTGTGACCAGTGCATCTAAAGGTATGAATTGCGCAACGAAAACATCGGTGACATACAGGTTGCCGGATGTCAAAGCTCCAGGTAACGGACCCTCGGTTATGCTTAGGAGGTTAACCGGCCAGTTGGTAAGCGCGTTGCCTCCGAAGGCCAGTGGCCAGAAGTTTATCACCTGCCCAGGAATCGCGAGAAGCATTCCTATCACGAAGCCTATCCAGAACAGCTTCGTCAACCGGAGTCTGAAGTTGAATAGGATCGGGGTGCCTTCCTCCTCCTCCACGTAGTATTTCAGAAGGTATGTGTGAGGAGCTATTCCCGGGAATGGTAGTTTCTCAGTCTCAACTAATGGTTTTCTCAGGAAGTATCCCCATATCGCCATTCCGACGAACTCCCCTATTCCCCAGACTATCCAGAATAGGGCTGGAACCAGCCATGGACCAAGGTCGAAGGCTCCGCCATACCAGAAGGCACGCATCACCACAGGGTCTTTAGGAACGATGAAGGGAGGAACTTTCTCGTAGAAGACGCTTTGGTAAGCCTCACTGTTTAATCCTGAGGTTGCGAAGCCGATATTCCAGTGTGGAAGCGGGCAGGTGGTCCAATAACCGAACCCGTACGCAGCATACATTCCACCTGCGGTTATGAAACAGATTACGAAGAACAGGGTTAGCTCCTGCGGGGACAGCCTGAAGCTTTTAGAAACCTTGGACAGCAAGTAGAAGATTACGATGTGCCAGAAGAATGGCAACGGGAATATTAACGGGTAGTTCCACCAGGCTCCGAAGCCCTGCATGACCAGGTTTAGGAAGTATCCTACGGGGGGTATTAGTATTGCAGAGATTATGATCCAGGTTTTCAGGCCAGAAGGCTTAACTCTTTCCTTAGGGACTGATTCCCCCAACTTCTTTCACCCTTTCACCCAAGAAAATAATTTTCATCCGTAAATATAAAGCTTACTCCCATTATTTTCCCATAATTAGCGCGCGTCCCACGAGTAAGGTCGGAAACAAGCCTCACGCCACTAGTTTTCAAGTAATAGTGCACAGCCTTGTCGCACGCAACCAGTAAACGCGAGAATTGTTAACCACCCGTGATCCTCCTGTAAAGGTAAAAAATAATGATTCCAGTCAGCCCGATGATTATCAGCAGCAGCGGGGGAGACAGAAAATCTCCGAGTGTTTGAACGATCAGCCAAATAATCCCGATGAATAATATCGTGAGAAAAACCACGAGCACAATGCCAGCCTTATCGCCGCTCAAGCCCGGACACTCAGCAAGTTTTTACAAATATTGCTTTATTAACCTTATGAAAACACGATCCGGCTGAAACAACAAGTATAGAAGCGTTAATGCGATGGCATCAGTATGACGAAAAACCAGAAATAAGTTTTCCTAGTCTTATGGCGGAGGAAGAGCATCCTCAGGAGGAATCCGAGCAATCCTCCTACTGCGGAAACCGGGAAAAACATTCTTCTCAGGAAACCTTTCACGCTTTTGAACCACAACCGGCTTGTCGAAGCCCGTTGAGAAAACCATGCAAATCATGAGCGGGAGGAGGCCTCCCGGTATTGATAGCAGGCGAAATAAACGGCTGGCCCCCCCATTAAAGCTTAAATAATACAATTGTCAATAAATGCTGGTGAAAGTTGGAGATATTCGAGAGTTTCTCTAAGTCTGTTGACTACGTTTCGAAGCTGTTGTCAAGAGGAACGGAGCTCATAGTAATGATAATAGTCAACATAATTCCGATAGTCAACTTCATCTTCCTAGGTTATTGCAGCAAGATTTTAAAAGAGGGGCCCGCCAAGGATGAGCCGCCGAAGTTCGAGAATTTCGGAGAACTTTTTGGAGACGGGTTAAAGATATTCATCGTAGGACTATTGTGGGCATTACTGCCGATAATAATACTCGTGTTAGCGTTTGCCCTAGCCGCACCTTGGTACTGGATCGGCGGCGGGCTCGGCTTCGCCAGACTCGGAGTCACGTTAATCATCGCCATACTAATAGCACTCCTAGCCGGTATATGCGTAGGAATATTTGGGGTAATAGGTGTCCTTCTCACCGCTAAGACCGGGGAAATAGCTAAAGGGTTTTCCTTCCAGCAGATAATGGCGGTGATAAATAGCGTCGGCTTCGCCAACCACGTTATCTGGGTGGTTGTGGCAGCCATCATAGTATTCATAGTGGGCTTGTTAGGCACGGTGCCGCTGATCGGCTGGCTCATAGCCCTAGTCGTATCACCCCTGCTGGCAACCTTTCTAGTCAGGGCAGCAACACTCTTCTACTCAGACGCTGTTGAAAGAACCCTGCTCCCCCCACCCCCGCCTCCAACCGTTTAACACCTCGTGCGGGTAGCGCGCGCTTTCCCCTGCAAACCCAATCGGAATACTCTTTTTCAGTTCTTACCGTGATGTTAAACATGCTTCCGCAAACATAGCAAGCAGCCAGCCGCATCAGCAAAAGTATAGCGTTCAGCGCGCTAACAATCCTCAATAAACTTTTTTAAACCAGAAGGCGTTTTCCCCAGTGATCATGGAAGACTGGATTAGGAGAATTTTCATAGAGCGGGCCGATCTTTTTCTTAAAATTATGAACGAGAGATGGCTTAAAACAGAGGCTCTCGTCGACGAAATGATAAGGCTGCTTAAGGATTTCAACATCGAAAGCGGAAGGATCCTAGACCTGTGCTGCGGAAACGGGAGGGTTGCAATATCCTTCGCTAAAAAGGGTTTCAGAGCCGTAGGCATCGATCTTTCTCCCGTGTTTATTGAAGATGCTAAAGAGAGAGCAAGAGAGCTAGGCGTCTCCAAGAGGACCAGCTTCATATGCGGCGACGCCCGAAGACTCCTGAGCCTTGTGCCTAAGGATGCGTGTTTCGACGTGGTAACAAGCGTCTGGACATCAATTGGTTACTACGATAAGAGTGAAGACCTAGCGGTTTTCAAGCAGGCGAGACGGCTAACAAGAGATGGGGGAGTACTTTTCATAGCTGAGACAGTCCATAGAGATTCTCTAAACCTGAGATTCTGCCCTTCATCGTTCACGCTTCACGAGGATATTGTTCTAGTTGAGGAAACGAGTTGGGATGCGCTCACCTCTAAGCTTAGAACCACGTGGTCTTTCTACGCGAAGAATGGTAACGACCTGAAGTTTATCGACAGAATCGTGTTCAACATATACGTCTATAGTGTAAGCGAGCTCGCGTCAATGCTGAGAGAAGCAGGTTGGGAAACCGTCGCAACATATGGGAACCTGGCTACGAGACAACCGTTCAGTCCCTGGACAGAGTTGAACCTGGTTGCGAAAACCATTAACACAGGGCATGATGAAAAAGAGTAATGACGCTACTCATAAATTTTTTAAAAGACTAAAAAGGAGTTTTAAAGGATCAGGCTTCCTTAACGCCCTCTAAAGCCTCGCGCAAACCCTTGTAACGATTACGAACAGTAACCTCAGTCACATTCGAAGCCTCAGCGATCTGCTTCTGAGTGAACAATTGCAAGCCTAATCTCTGAGTTGCAAGATACATCGCGGCTGCAACCATTCCAAGCGGGTCCTTGCCAGCAGTGATCTTTTTCTCCTTAGCCTCTTTCAAAATTTTCAATGTTTCCCTTTCCACTTCCGGCCCGACTTTAAGCTTGCTAGCGACTTTTTCAACGTATATCGCTGGGTCGCTCAACGGCATTTTGCTTTCAAGCGACCTGATCAAAAGCCTGTAGCTTCTCGCCACCTCTTTCCTCTTAAGCCCCGAAGCGTTCGCAACCTCTTTAAGCGTCCTCGGGATCCCGCTGTCTCTGCATGCTGCGTATAATGCTGCCGCTGCAAGGCTGTTTATCGGTCTCCCCCTCACCAGTCCTCTTTCAAGAGCGTCACGGTAGATCTGCACTGCTCTCACGTACGTTGCCTTCGGCGCTTTAAGCTGGTCTGCTATCTGCGAGATTACTTTGCTCGCAACCTGCAGGTTTCTCTCCGCCGAGTTGTACGCCCTGTTTCTCTGCTGCCATAGCCTAAGCTTCTGTGCTTCAGCCATTGCCTTCTCGGAAAGAACCTTGCCCGTTGCGTCTTTGATCCCTGTTTCAAGCGTCGTTGAAAGCCCATAATCATATATTGCTGTCGAAAGCGGGCTTCCAACCCTGTCTCTCTTTTCAGACTCCTCGTCTCCGAATTCCCTCCACTCCTTCGTCTCGTCAAGAAGTTTTTGCACGAGCACGAAGCCGCACTCTGAGCAGTAGATTTCACCCGACCTTTTATCCTCTACTATTTTCTTCGAGCCGCACTGGGGACATGCCCACCTCTGCAGCTCGTCTGATGGGAGGCTCATCTCTCAAACCTCCTGCGGAAAAGCTTAAAAGCAGGCGCCATTTTCACACAACCCTCCCCTACTGCTATTTAAACTTTTCGCTTTTTGAGCTGTTAGCCCAACCCCTCTTTCCCCATTTCCCCAGCCGCATAAACCCTGATTCTCGCTGCCCCCGGCGATTAAAACCGTTTCTAAGGGGGTTTAGAGAATTATTTGCAACAGGGGGAAGCATTCCTATCGTTTCCCAGATGACAATGAGGATTTTGCATGGTTGACGGTTAGCACGCGCAGTACCGTGTAGACAAGAATGCTGAACAGCACATGAGAAACCACCCTATTCTGAACAAAAACCCACCGTCAGGAGCATCGTATTCATAATCAGGATTCATCATTCTTACGAGACTCAACAGCAAATTTTCAAAACAGCCCCGAAAATGCAAACAGATTCTTAAGATAGTTGCCCACTTCAGCGCGCACCATGTTCAGACAAAAATCTCCGAATCAGCATTACGACAGCAAGGAAGATAATTATCAGCGTTAGAATCCCGATAATCCTTTCCCAAGGTTCCTTAGCCTCGACTCTCAACACGAATATAGCAGCCTTAGTCAGATTACCGCCTTGCCCAACTATGCTCACCACGTAGGTTCCAGCCGGCATATTGCCGTCAACCTCTATTTTCAGACTACCCGTGAACGGGGGACTTTGTTCATCAGGAGTGAAGAAAACGTGAACCCCGTCGGGAAGACCCGGTGCAACAAGAGATACGGTTAGGGGTGAGCCGCTTAACAGTGAAACGTTAACAGTCGCCGTCAATGCTTCTCCCGCTTGGACAGTCCCGTTTCCAGGGACAATAGTAATCGTGAAGTCGAAGGCCTCCAGGCTCGCTGTCTCGGAAATAGGAGAATCCATGGTTACGAGGGCTTTTTTGCTCAAGCCCGTGTACGAGCCCTTCCCCAATCCAGTCCAGCCGACAAATTTAAACCCCATTGATGGCGCAACATCTATCTCAAGCAAGGATCCTGCACGATACCATCCTGAGCCGGGGTAAACCAAGCCTCCACCACTCGGGTTAACAAGCATCGTCAAATAGTATTCAGCATGATAAGTCGCGGATACGAAGCCTCCTCCCGACGGAACCTTTACAGAGCCATTCGGATGAGTCGAAAGACCGCGTGTTGAAGACCAAACGTATCTTTTCCCATCCCCGGCTTCCACAATATTCACCCAGTTGAAAACATGCGTCGAACCCACTTCCCACGTAAACCCCCTCGGAAAATCGCCATAGCCATAGCTAGCCCCGTCAACGATTAAGACAACGCTTGAAGCATCATCCTCGAGACCCTCAACGAGGAACGAGACGGTTGCCGCAAGAGGCTCGGGAGGAGAAACCCTCAAGAAGAAGGTGTGGAGAACATCAGCTACAAGGTTTACAGCCAGGTTAATAGACTCTCCACACCTGTTCCTGAAAATAGGATTGCTCCAATCATAATTCCTATCCATCCATACGCACGTAAGACCACCGTCGACGTCGAAAGTCGTGTCGAAAGCAAGCCTCAGAGTAGCGTTGTAAGCCGAAACCGTGTCCAGAGTACCGTCGAAAACCAGGAAAACGTTAAACTCGCTGTTGTAGCTACTGGTCTTCCGGTTCACGTAGTCCTCATAATCACTATGATGCTCCTCACCACCCCAGTCGGTTGAAGACCCCATTACATGAGCGAAAACAGCCATATCTGAAATATAGTGAGTCATAGCTCCAAGCCTTTTAACAGCCCCAGAAACATCCCCAGAAAGATAAAGAGAAACCGCTGAGTCAAACTCCTCCTGGGCACGTTTGGCTGAAGCATCATCCTGCAACGAGCCATCAGCACGATAATAAACATGGTGCATCCTAGTGTCGCCTATACCATCCGGAGCCCTACTGTTGTCCGGAAGCTCAGTCCCATACAGATATGTTGCTAGATTACTTGTGATGAAACCCTTCTCCTCATCCGGCAGCCAGTCTAAAGCGTGTTGAGCAATCCAGTCGTGAGTCCCATACCTAGGGCTTGAAGGATCCTCACTATAGCCCCCGTTGCTCCACCCGTAACTAGACCCAGCAAGACTTGATTCAAGCAAAACAAATAGCACAATGAGGCTGAAAACCCTAGAGACATTCTTTCTCACGAAGCCCCCATACTAGAACAACCTATTTAAATTTCACGCATGCCTTATAGTAAAAAGATTAAACATACGCTAGGACAACACGCCAAAGTGGAAAAGAAGAAGAGCGCACTAGAATCGTCTAATCACTAAGCCTTAAGCGCGCGCAATATTTAATAATGAAACATACACTATAGGTTGTTGTGAGGTTTAAGCATGAAGTATCGTGTTTTAGGGAGGACTGGGATTACGGTTTCGGAGATTGGCCTCGGTGGGCACGAGTATAGGCGTTTCCTCCCGTCTACACTTCTCAAGCAGAGTGAGGTTGATGTGGAGAAGCTTATGGCAACGCAGCCTATGCGAAATGAGATTGTTAAAAGTGCTTTGAAGGCTGGGCTGAACTACTTCGATACGACTTTCATTGAGGAGGCTGTGTCGCTGGGAGTTGCTTTGAAGCACCTCGGGGTTGAAAGGAGGAGGGTTCATATCGCCGCTACGGTGATTTCCCCGTTTAGGAAAATGGATGAGTCTCCCAAATCTAAGTGGGCGGATATCGTTAGCGGCGAATTGGATCGTATACTGGGGGCTTTACACACAGACTACGTTGACGTTTTCAACCTGACTTTTCCAGAAGACGGCTACTCTAGGGAGAAGTTTAACCTAATCATGGGTGTTTTCAGAGAAGCTGTGAAGGACGGTAGGGTAAGGTGGATAGGCTGTTCAAGTCACGAGCCCAGGTTTTTAGCCGAACTCTTAAGGAAGTATGACTGTTTCGACGTTGTGATGGTTAGGTATAACTATCATCTACAGGAGGCTAGGGATGTTCTCTTCCCCCTTTGTAAGACGATGGAGATTGGAGTGGTTGCTATGAAGCCTTTCTGCTGGCCTTACTATGGAATACCCTTCATGAGGTTTGGCCCAGTTGAAGGCGAGGAGGGAAGCCCGTATACGCCAGCTCAATTATGCTTAAGGTGGATTCTCAAGTCTCCGGAAGTAGCAACGGTTGTGCCGTCGGTGAACAGTTTAAACGAGCTGGAGGAGAACGTAGCCGCTGTATTAAAAGAGGGAGAAGTATACGAGAAAATACTAGACAAGTATTTGAAGGCTGCTACCGGACCTGAGGCTAGGGAAAAGCTTAGGAGGATGTTGAACGATCAAAACATCGATGTGAAGTTTTTCGCTGAGAAGGCTTTATCCGAATTGGAGGCAAACTAGCCTAGCCTGGCTATGTTTAAAGCCCATTCTAAACGCTGGAGGTACACTCTCTGAAGCCCAGCAGTACTGCAAGTGCCTGTGTTCTTTTTTCTAATGGCATTTTTTAGGCTTCCGGTGCTCTACGCTATAGGTATGCATGTGTTATGAAGTGGTTTAGGTTTAGGTTTATCATGATGGATTTTAGCATGCTGAGGAATAGCTCCGTGTTCCTCTTCCATCTCCTTTACATGCGAACTTTATAAGATAAAATATGCTGTTGACAGCATAGATGATGTTTGGGATATGCTGTCAGATAAGAAGAACTGGAGGAAGCTAGGTAAGAAGTACAGAAAGCTGGTGGCGTGGCTCAGGAGGGGCGATAAGCTGGCCAAAAGGGCAACCGAGGAAACGGGCATAACGCGTGCACTTAAATGAGATCCTGGCCTTTAAATTACTTTCCATAAGATGGAGAAAACTTATATCGTAACTATTGCTAACCAAGTGGGAAGGAGTAGGATGAATGAAGAACATATTTATGTGGGAGCCTGCGGGATTTGTTGCAGCGTCTGCAGATTATTTGTTAAGGGGATATGCCTTCCATGCGGCTCTGGTCTACCAAGTGATAGCTATAATAGAGATGGAGTCGACGGTAAGTGGTGAAAGCTTAGAAAAGCTGTGTAACCATGCGAGGGATACGGATCTCGTAAATCACCTTCAGCTCCCTGATTATGCGAGCGTTAAGTACGGCATAGCCATAGGATTCTCATATGATCCGGAAAAGGTGTTAACAGAGGAGCCCGGCACACCCCCGCTCATAAAGGTGTATACGAGGGGTGAACTCGAGGGATGAGCGTAGTTGAGAGGCTGAGGGCTTTGCTAGCGGAGAAGTTTAAGCTAAAGCCGGAAAAGATCGAGGTTGATGATTATCCCCTACTCACTGTAAAGTGGAGGATGGTAGCTAGGCCTCCTCCCTACATCTATGGTATTTTCATCAAGGCATACAAGAGTGGAAAGATACAGGTCGATGCTGGCCCAGAGCCAACTAGGAGCGAAATACGGGAGTACTTGAGTAGAAAGAAGTACGGCCGCATGTATGAAAAGGCTAAGACTGAGGAGGAGAAGGAGAGGATTTTACGAAAGGAGCATGAAGAAATAGGGAGGATCCTCGAGGACTTCAAGCAGAGGAGGTTCGAGAAATATTTGAAGATGACGAGCGCATTCAGGTTTCCTGGCCTGAGGGTCGGATGGAGCCTTGCAGACTGCGCCAAGAGCCACATGTGGGGGATCGAGGTAGCTAGGAGGGTTAGCGAAAAACATGGCATTGAAGTCAGGTTCGAAATAGACTATGAATCAGGCTTCTTCACAACATTCGACTCAACAGGCATGGACGATGAACAATTAATCAACGAGACCATGAAAAGGGTAAATGCAATCGCCGAAGCTAGGGAGATGTTCCTAAGCGAGAAGATGATGAACGAATTCTTGAAAAGTAAAGGAATAGAAGTAAGCGGCGCTAATTAGGATGAATTCTTGACCTACACATGTTTGAATATTGAAATAAGTACAGCCGAATAGAACAAAGAAATTATTTATTTAATAAAAAAGAAAAAATGGTAGCCCGGAGGAGGTTCGAACTCCTGTCAAGGGGTTACTTTTCCGCTTTTTCGAGCGGATCCAGAGCCCCTCATCCCTAGTCGGGATCTAAGCCTTTTCCCCGTTGACCGCTAGACGACCGGGCTGCCTGTTTCGATGTTTCTTTGACGATATTTAAGTTTTTTCGGCTGTTTTCCTCGCTTCTTCAACAGCTTTCTCCACCTCCATCTTGCTTATTTTCATCGAAGCAACCTTCCTCCGGGATGAAGTGGCGAGGATGGTGAGGAGGTTCTCTTCTTCCCTAACCCTCCTGATGAGTAGTAAATCGCCTTTCAAGTAGGCCAGCAACCTGTCTCCCTTCCTTAATCCTAACTGGCTTCTAACTCCTTTAGGGATGACGACCCGACCCTTAGAGCTGACTCGAGCAACCTCGACTTCCGCCATAGTAATCCTATTTATAAGTAAGATTGGTCTTACTCATAAGCCTAGTGCAGGTAGCCTCAGCTTTATTTCCGCGCGCTACGCGTATTGTTAAATCCGATTAATGGCGGGTAAGGAGGCTGGTCAATCATCTCGCAACATAAACCACTGGTTTTATTTTTGAGCCTTCTTTAATCCGTATCGCGCGCTAAGCCACTCTCGGAACGGGATTAGGCAACCATAATCCTTGTTTCAAGCATAGTGTTCATCGCCGACGAGGTTTGAAAGTTTGTTAAAAGCAGGCTCGCCGTAAAGAGAGCCATGGTCGATCGCAACGATTTATAATTTGAAGCGGAAAGCATAGCGCCAGCCTGGTGGGCTCGGAAAGCTTTAAGCGTCTTCCCGTGGTGTCTAGGCAGGGTATGGATAAGACGGACATGATCCTGTGTCTACTATTGATGTCGAATTCAAGAATGTCCTACCGTGAGCTGGCGAATAGGCTAAGCCTTTCCGTGACTGCTGTCCACTCCCGCATTAAATCTCTCATGGAGCAGGGCGTTATCCGCAGGTTTTCAGCCAGGTTGAGCCCGAGAGTGTTTAAGGCGGTCAGTATCCTAGTGTTCGGCTTATCCCGGGTGGTTCCGGTTCAAGAATTGGAGAAGGGGCTTGCGGAACACGGTTCAGTATACTGGCTTGGCGTTGGAGGAGGCAATTATCTCTATGTGGGAGCATACCTCCGGGAGATAAGTGAGCTAGATAGTCTTGTGAGCTGTTTAAGGGATAAGGCTGGCATTCTTGAGCCGACTGTCGGCATAGTTTCGAACACCTCTCTACCCGGGGACACTGTGCTGGTTGAAGCTAAACTCAGCAGCCTGGATTACCGGATAATACGGTCCCTGGCGGATGATCGAAAGAATGATGGAGCTTGGCCTAGTGAATATGTCGATAGACTGGTACCCGGATGCTTCCAACGATATAATGGCTGTGCTGCACCTCAACCTGAAGCCGGGGGCAAATAGTGATGCGGCGGGAAAGGCTCTGCAGAAGCACTGGCCTAATGTTTTCATGACTTGGAGCTTCAGCAATATTCCAAGCCTGATCCTGTCCTTCGCCTGGACGAACACCATGAAGGAGCTGAAAGAGCTTTGCAAGAAACTTGAGCAGGAGAGTGTTTTCCAGTCTGTCTCGCCTAATGTTCTCTACACGGGCTATGTTTTCAAAACATGGGTCGACCGGCTTGTTGAAAAATAGGCTGCCTTTCCGTTTCTTAAACCTGAAGCTTTATGAAGAAGAAGTTTAGAAGCCCCGTTAGGCGTTTTCTTCAACAGGCCTGTTAACATACATCTATATTCTCTGTCTCGGAGAAGAATAAGCGTGTGCGAAAATGGTTGAGCCGGGAATCGTGATGGAGAGGCTTGTCAAGAAGTATGAGGATGTTACTGCGGTTGACGGCTTAAGCCTGCGGGTTGAGAAGGGAGAGCTGTTCGGGCTGCTTGGGCCGAATGGCGCCGGCAAGACAACGACTATAAACATTCTATGCGGGCTTGTGAAGCCGACGAGCGGCCTAGTCTCAGTATACGGGTTTGACGTGCAGGCTGAACACTGGAAGGTTAAGCGGCTGATAGGCGTTTGCCCTCAGGAAACAGCCGTCTACGATTACTTAACCGGCTTGGAGAACATTGAACTATTCGGGAGCCTCTACGCGATGCGGGGAGACTTGCTTAAAGCCAGGCGGAAAACCCTCCTGGAGAAAATGGGGCTTGAAAAAGATGCGGAGAGAAGGGTTGAGAAATACAGTGGCGGGATGAAACGCAGGCTCAGCCTCATACTCGCGCTGGTCCACGACCCTCAGGTGGTTTTCCTGGATGAGCCGACTGCCGGCATGGATCCGCAGTCGCGCCGCGCCGTCTGGGGCTTCATAAGGGAACTCAAGGCCGAGGGGAAGACGGTCATCTTAACAACGCACTACATGGAGGAGGCTGAGGAGCTGTGCGACCGCGTCGGAATAATCGACCACGGTAAGCTGATAGCCCTAGGATCCCCGAGGGAACTGATATCTGACGACGAGGTTGGGAGCCTTGAGGAACTGTTCATCAAGCTCACTGGAAGAAGAATAAGGGAGGATGCCTGAGATGAGGATCCAGCGGGTTCTTGCTATAGTCAGGAAGGAGGTGAAGAAGACTGTACGCGAACCCGAGATACTGTTCATGATATTCCTGTTTCCAGTGGTCTTCATGCTAGCGTTCAGCACCTTCTTCGGCGGGGCTGGAGGCGAGCAACCAATCTATGAGATTGGAGTTGTCAACATGGATGAGGGGGGCTCGTCGCAAACCCTGCTTACCCTGCTGTCTAAAACCGGGTTGCTCAGCCCAAGGCTTTACGGTGACAACGAGACTGCTCAGGCTGACTTGTCACAGGGCAAGGTTAAAGCAGTGATTATACTCCCGAGTGATTTCAGCGTAAGCCTAGCCTCCTACAATGCGGCGCCGGGAGAACCGGGAAAATGGGTTAATACAACCATCACCCTATTCTTGGATAAGGGCTCGCTCGTCGCGATACAGGCAGTGCCGCCAATACTGCAGCAGGCGCTGGCGGCTACAGCCGGCCGAGAGAGCCAAGCCGTCTTAAACCCGTTCCGCGTGCAGGTTGCTTCCCTAGTCGAGGTGAAGACACTATCCGCCTTCGAGTTCATGGCTCCAGGCATGTTCACCTTCGCGTCAATATATATTCTGATGATGGTTGCGCAGGCTTTCATCCAGGACCGTGTGAACGGCATGATGAAGAGAATAAGGATTACGCCGATAACCCCGGTCGAATTCATAACTGGCCAAGTCTTCTCATACATGCTTATAGCCCTCGTCCAGGCGGCGCTGGTGTTCGCCACGGTCTATATTCTGGGCTTCAGGCCGAACGTGGGTTTAGCAACATACTTGTTCGCTTTCGCAATACTAATGGTTTTCTCCCTGTCCAACGTTGGGTTCGGCCTGATAGCTGCGACCCTAGCAAAGTCTTCAGGCGCAGCCACAGGATTCTCATTCCTTTTCCTGCTGCCGCAGCTCTTCCTAGGAACATTCGTCGGCATGTCTCTCTCCCAGACGGCTCAAATCGCCGGCAGGCTCGTACCCAGCTACTACGTCACCGATGCTCTCGCCTCACTCTTCCTAAGGGGCGCTAGCATCCTGAGCCCAGCAATACTTTTAGACCTGGCGGTTACATCCGTGTTCTCCGCAGCAGTCTTAACCCTAGGCATACTTCTCTATGCGAAGTACTTCAGGGTCTAGAGGGGTACAGCATTGAGCGTGGGAAAGCCTGTAAACACGAGGGGAGACTGCTTGTTGAACCCGGAGACGCTTGTGGAGGAGGCGGAAGCATCTGGGCACAGAGAAGCCTGTAAAATCTTGGAGAGAAACTCGAGCTATAGAATGGGGGTTGGCGTGAGAATCGAGGCCTCGGGAAACCATTCTTTCTTCATAGAGATCCTTGTCTACCTGTATCCTGCTTCAGGCAGTCTGGATCTGAAGGCCCTGGGTAAATGCGTAGCCCTCCTGAAGGAGCTGGATGAACGGGGCTATTTCCTGGCTTGCCAAGACGAAGGGTGTGTCTCCTGTGAGAAAACAGTGCCCGCAGAGAAATTGGCTGAAGAATACGCTGCTGTCAAGTCGTTAACAGAGGCTGTTATTCTCAGACTTGCTTAACGACCGAGTAGACAACGCGTTTAAAAATAGGCGATAACCCTCAATGCTTAAAAATATGAAGCGCGCGCTAATGTCCCTCTTCGCCGCCGGTCAACTACTGGCAATGTCATCCGCCATGGCTCTCTCCACAGACCCTGTGAAAACAGAAAACAGGGGAAAAGTTGCTGGTTTCAGAAACTCCGCAAGCCATATTCTTTCAGGCTTAGGCATGCTTCTAGGCAATTACTTATATGCGAGTTTTCCTCCAAAACTCCCCTTTTACACTGCCCTCTCGCTGATCGCTCCAGCATTTAATAGCAACGTTTTTGGTTCAAGAATCTGAGAAACGAGGAGATAGTGGCTAGGATAAGCCTTGAAGCTCCCGTATCTTCATGTCGAAGACTTTTCGGAGCATGGAGATAGGCAAGTAGCCGTTCGCTGTTATCGTGTCGTGGAAAAATTTCTCGTCGAATTCTTCTCCCATTTTCTTTTTAACCTCTTCCTTAAGTTTCAAGATTAAGTGTTTCCCCAGCAAATAGGACAGCGGGTATCCTGGTGTTTGAGTGTAGCGATTAACCTCTGCTACAGCAGCTTCTCTAGACATGCCAGCCTCCCTGGCAAGCATATCAACGGCTTCTTCAAAAGCCATCTCACCCCTTGAAAGCTTGACGTCCACAATTATGCGTACAGCCCGCCATATCATGTCGTTAATTTGAATGAAGCGTGCCTCCGAATCGTTTATGAAACCCTTTTCCCACATTAGCTCCTCACAATAATGTGCCCAGCCTTCAACGGTTTCAGACCCCTCAGCTAGAAGCCGAATAATACTTCCACGGTTTGAAACCGCCCCCTGCAGAAAATGCCCTGGGAAAGCTTCGTGAACAGCAGTGTTTTTTATCGAAGGATAGTTCAAATGTTTTCCAAGGTTAGCGGAGTCTTTAGGCCTTGTCACCACGTATATCCCGATCTGAGGCTTGTCAAATTTCGCGGGCATCATTAAGGCTGCAAAGGGGATAATGGGCGTCATAAAGGCCGGTGTCTCCTCGACAAGCAGAACATCTTCCGGGTAGACTGTCGCAATGCCCTTTTCCTGGACGAAACGCCTAGCCTCCTCCATCGTCCTTCTAGTATATTCCAAAGCCTCCTCGAAAGTTTTTGGAGCTTTACTTTCAATCATTGCAAGAACTTCTTCTACAGATTTTCCAGGGCCTATTTGCCTAGCAATACGCTCTCTTTCGGCTTTCAGCTCGGTAAGGTATTTTATGCCGAGCTGGAGAATTTCCTCAGAAGTCATTCCAATTTCGCGGAGCTGGAGAAGCCTCTCAAACTTTTCCCCGCCGATAGCCCATTCTCCACGCGTCTTGTCTAAGAGGCTGTAGAGCCACTCCATATGCACCTTGAATGCGGGGTGAAGGTTTTCCACAGCTTTTAGAAGCCTTTCATAGGTTTTATCTGAAACCTTCCCTTTCACCATTTGAAGTATGAACATGAATAATCCCATCAGGTTTTGGGTTTTCTCGATGGCTAACTGCGTCCACAACCGCACTGGCCGTGATCTCTCGAATCTTGAGCGGAACTCTTCAAAGTATCTGGGCATCTGCTCTATTCTTGCAGCTATTGCATCAACCCTCTTTTCCAAGGGGGCATAATCCCTTGTAAACATTATGAAAATTAGTCCGCCCAAATCCTCTGAAACGTCAGGGTTCAACTCGTGCATACGCCTCTCATGAAAGTCGAACTTCCAGCGTTCATACGTCTTCTCCAAAACCTCCCAATCTATTTTATGGTGGTCGCTTAGCTCCGCTGGGTTCACATTTTCCCTTAAGCGGGTAAGCCCCTCCTCCATCAGTTTAAGGTTTCCCAGAAGCCTTTCTGTGGAGCCCTTCGGCAGCATGTAGTCGTAGGGTTCATGAAGCCCCAAATAGGTGGCGAAGTCAGGGTTCTCTTCCAGAAACTTTTCCAGGAAATCTCTTGTAAACTTTTCAAACATTTCATCCGCGCTCATTTACCACCACTTTTCTGAAATGTTTGCTTGGCAAAAGTTTTAAGCTTTTGGAGGGCGGTGGTCTTTAACCACTTGAAAGCAGCGTAAGTTCTCTAAGACGTGAATGCAATAATGAGCGCGCTCATCCTCCAGCCTGTTACAGCCTTGTAGAAGCTCGCGCATGCTAAACGTGCTTGCGTCAAGCCTGATTACAAGGAGAAAGAAAGGGAGCTTTGATTTAAGGCCAGGAGAAAGGCCTTCAAACTAATACTTTAGCACGCACTATAATTTTGAAAACTAGCGCGGCATTCCATGGGCTGTCAAGACAGAGGAACGCATCTCTGTGAGTGATAGTTCTTGTTGGGAGCCGGATGGGAAGAATACCGCGCCGAGTTGCTTATGAGGAGTGTTGTAAGCTTGGAACAATGCTTCGGAGCCGTCTATCTCCTGTTTTTCTCCACTTCTTTATTCTTTTGGATTTCGTCAAGCCTTGTCTTTGCTTTTTTAAGAACCTCTGAGGCGATAAATCCGCTCTTCGCGGGATTGTTGAGTCTCAGCAGGATCTCCAGCTGGATGGTGCGATTATCCATATTGACCATTCTAACCTCGGGCTTGGAGTCGGGTGCAAGCTCATCCTTAAACTCGTTTCCAATCTCCATTAGGATTTCCTCGGCTCGGGATAAGTCTAGGGAGCCATCTAGGGTTAGTGGCACATGTATTCTCGTCCCCTCGGTGGTTGTTCTGTTTACAAGTATGCTGTTAATGATCTTGGAGTTGGGAATATGTATAATCTCGTTGTCCAGCGTTACTAGAATGGTGTTCATCAGGTTGACATCTACAACTCTGCCGAAGTGTTCACCCACCCGAATCCAGTCCCCGATTTTAAACGGGCTATATATGGTTATTGCCTCGCGGGCAACTATGTTTAACAATAAGTCTCTGAGAGCAACCATCAGCATTATGCCGCCTAACGCGAGTATTACGAGAAATATTGTCAACTCGAGTCCAAGCTGGTCTAGGCACACCAGGATTCCGATGAACCAGACTAGCCAGGATACTGCGCGTTTAATCTGTTGAGCAGCCTGTTGGCCAAGCCTGCTAACAGCCTTGGATAATGTGCCTCCAAGTATTTTCGAAACTATCCATGTTATGAGCAGTATTGAACCGGCTAAAACTATTTTCATAAGAAGCTCGCTGAAAAAGGGTGTTTCCAACCGGTAGGCTAAGGGGCTTCCCAGTATTGTTTCATATACCATGGTTGTCAAGTGGCTTCTGCACTCCTAAGCTTCTCTGAAGCTTTTTCAACAAGCCTCCTGGGACCGCAGAGCACTATCTTTTCCCCGCCCCTTAAAACCTTGTTTTCATAAGCATAGTCCAGCCTGCCTCCGTGAAACAAGCATATTGTTCTGCATTCCTCAGGGATTTTCAGTTGATTAATGGTTTTACCTACAGCGTTTCCGTTCAGAGGTATTTTAACAATCGCTATCTTAAAATCCATAGTGGCGTTTTCATAAACGGTTTCGAGATCAGGGCTTTCCAGAGCGTTCAGGAATAAGCGGCGCGTCTCCTCTGAGGGACATATTACGATGTCTGCACCCGCTTCCCTCATCCCCTCCATGTTTTCAGGCTGGTGGGCCCTCGAGACCACGAGCGGTATGCCATATTCCCTCTTAGCGATTTGGCAAGCCTTCAGATTCACCTCGTCATCATTGGTTAATGCTAGCAACACGTCTATCTTATCCGCCTCGACCTTCCTCCAGATCTCGGGGTCATCACCGCTCCCGTTAAAAATGGCAGCGTCGGCGTGCTCAGCTATCTCCCTGCACTTCTCCTCGTCGCTCTCTATGACGGTGAGTATATGACCCTCCTCGGAGAGTTGGCGTATTATCGGCATTCCGATGTCGCCAGCACCTACCACGAGTATCCGCAATCCGCTATACCTCTTCTCACCTTGGAGAAACTGCTTAAAAACTTAATCCTCGTTCCTATTCATTACTCCTATGTTTCTTCCTGAGAAACATTAGCATGCAGACTCCTGTAAACCCGAAGGCGGTTCCAAGGATTAGTGATTCAATGCTTAAAGTCAGGATCATTAGGATCGAGGTGAAAATCGCCATTATAGTGGGCCAGGGGTAAAGAGGCACTTTGAATGGACGGTAGAGATGTGGCTCCGCCTTCCTTAAATGGATCAATGAAAAAGCCACCGTGATGGCTGTAACATTGTAGCCAAGTGCGATCACGTACACTATGAAGTCGATAGACCTTGTTAAAACAAACATTATTGCTATAATCGTGGTTAAGGCTAGGGACGTGTGGGGGGTTCGATACCTTGAGTGGACACGTTTAAAGAAGGATGGTAGAAGATTGTCCCTGCTTAAAGCATACGCTATCCTAGTCGCCCCGGCCATGCTCCCGTTTATCGTTGAAAGAGTCGCGATCATGCTTCCCACGGTGACCACCAGTACTCCCACCGGCCCCATGAAGTAGTTTGCAGCATCTTGCAGGGGCGTGTTCGACCCTACGTATGCCTCGGCGGGGGCTCCGCCGATTGTCGCCATAGCCGTACCCATGAAAAATACTGTAATGATTGCGAGTGATAGGAATAGTGCTTTCGGAATGGTCTTGCCAGCAGTCTTAACTTCTTCAGAGAGCTGAGTTATTGTCTCGTAGCCCGCGTACGTAGGGAAGATGTAACCCACCATCAGTATTGTCGGTAGGAATCCTTTTGGGAAGAAGGGTTCAAACCTCTCCACCCTAAAGCTTAGGAATGAACCTGCAATGAATAGGCAGATAGAGGATATGAGAATAGTCGTTAAGATGAGTTCAACCATACCCATGGTTCTCACCCCCTTGAAGTTGATTACGGCGAAGAAGAGGAGAATAATGATTGCTAAAACATATGGTTCCACCCAACTTAGGAAGTAGCTTATCGAAAAGGCGAACACTATTGCTCCGAGTGCGCAGTCCGTTACGCTTCCAATCCAGTCGAACCATCCTGCGAGTAGGGTTGGGATGCTTTCGCCGAATGCTCTTTTAACGAAGCTCACCGCACCGCCGGCGCCACTGGGCACTGATGAGCCTAGTTCAGCGTAGGAGAATCCGTCGAACAAGGCGAAGAGCCCTCCGATTAGGAACGTTATTACTATGCTGGGTCCAGCCGCCGCTGTTGCCCTCCCCATTATTGCGAACATTGTGCCGCAGATCGCAGTGCCCACGCCGAGGAATGTTGTTTGAGCAAGGTTTAACTCTCTTTTCAACGTGATTTCTCCGCTCGGCTTAGTCGGCCTATTCTTGAACTGTTCTTTAAAATCAGGTTTGCCCGCAGTGCTAGTCACAGCAAGCTTTTTGACCACGGTGTTTATAGGCGTTTCGATTAAACCTTTTTCAACCAGTCTAATAAATATCGAAGTAAAGCGAAAACCATAATGATTCAGGCTCTTAAGGCTTAGAGCTCTCCTTTTTAAGATGTTCTAATCCTTCTTTCCTAAAAGTGTGTAATATGTCTTAATAGCAATATTTTTTAAAGTATTTTTCAGTTAAAGTTCGATTACCGCATACTATTGGAGCAAGAAAGATACTTCAGAATCATCCGGTTCATTCTGATCAACGATGTTTACGAGCTCTCCTTTAGCTAGCGCGCGCTACCGCGTATACCTCTCTTCCTTTTTCCAACGGCTTCTGCAAACCGTAGCAACGAGAGTTGCCTCCAGCCCCGATGTCTGCGATATTTTCTCCCTCCCGCGGTTCTAAGGCTTCCAGTATCCGATCAGGTTTGTTTTCCCGAGTCAGAGGCTTTCTCCATTAAGCATCGTCGCCTTAAGATTTCCCATAAGCATCCTGTTCATCCGATGGAGTGGTCCAGCCTATGTTTCAATCTGCTTAAAGGGCTGTTCGTCGCATGTGCAAGCTTTTCCATGGGCTCTGGCTACGTTACCAGGCCTGTTTCCCTCAGCTTAGCCTCCACATCTGTGAGTCCGAGTCTTCTCAGTGTTCTCGGCGTCGGCACCCCTTTCTCATCCCAGCCTACAGCCTTGAAGTATTCAAGCCTCTCCTTTTCAAACCTTCTCCTGCTGAGCCTCCTGCCTTTGAACGGCCCTGAGGGCAGTGGCTCCCAGAACCTCGGCGGGTTGTCGTCGTCAACCCCGGGCCTCCACTTGAAGTCGGGGCCGCCTAGGAGCAGCATTGCTCTTTGAAGCTGAAGTATCCGTAGCGCCTTCTCCCCGTACCATTCTCTAAGCGTCATCCTCCAGCCCGTCACAGCCTCGTAGAACTCTAAGATCTCACTGTCCGTTGGGCCGAAGGCTGCGAACATGCAGTAGACTCCGCTGTCAGGCAGTATGGAGGAGAGCTCACCCCTGTCTCCCTTGCGCATTGGTGATGCTGGCGAAGTATGGTCTCCCGCTTGAACAGAGCAGGCGTAGGCGATTCTGCTTGAAATATAGTCTCGCCCGCTTCTGACGCCGTGCGCCCCTATTGCCATGCCCTTCTCCTGAACAGCGTATTTAAGCAGGTTCACGCGCTTCTCCTCCCCCAGCCTGACGGCTGCGCGGTAAACCCCTTCAGCCAGAATGTTGCCAATGCCCTGGCGGAACGCTGTTTTCTCAGCAAGGGCTGCGAAACCCCTGGGGTCTCCCCATTTAAGCTCAACCCCGTCAAGGTCTCTCCTTGAAAGTATTTTCCTCTGGTAGAGCTCGGCTGTGAAACCCAGGACCGCGCCCCCCTGTATTCCGCAGAGGCCCAGCTCGTTGACGACGTATGAAACATAAATGTTATGCTCAGGATTGAATATTCCAAGGTTTGTCCCCACGTATGCTTCAAGCTCGTAATCCGGGTCGTCGCACACAGCTCCCCTGAACCTTCCTTTCCTAAGCACCGCGAGCTTGAGGCAGGTCATTGCGCAGCCGAAGTCGCCCCAGTTCTTCTTAACCCAGTGCTTGTCAAACTCCTCCCGCCTATAGCTCCTCCTGTTGTGCCACTCTGTCTGCCAGTTTCTAACAGGCTCAGAGCTTGTTTCAGCTCCGAACGAGTATCCTCCGCCCCCTGTTCCCCAGCGTCTGAACCAAGTGTTCTCCAGACAGTCGTCCGCGAACCTGCGTGCCAGGCGGAGCATCCTCTCACCGTCGTGAACATCCGGCAGGGGTCCGAAGCCTTTCGCAACGATCGCCTTAAGGTTCTTCGAGCCCATTACGCCGCCGTACCCGCCGTATCCTGCTGCGTGCGAATATTTTGACATGACCGCCGCGATCCTGCTCCTGTTCTCCCCAGCCGGCCCAATGTAGAGGACGGAGGGCTCCTTCGCCTCCCCGTAGCGCGGCCTGATTCGGGCAACCTCCTCCCTGGTTTTCCCCACTAGGAAGCGCAGGGTCTCCCTCGCGGCGGCACCCCAGACTGGTGAAGCATCCTTTATCTCAACATGGTTGTCGCATACGAATAGGTAGCAGGGCTTCTCCGCCCTCCCGGTCACCATGATGCCGTCGTAGCCGGCGCACTTCAAGTCGACTCCGAACTCGCCCGCGACCGTTGAGCCGACTAGACCGTTGCTCTGCGGAGACTTGCCGGAGACGCAGACCTTAGTCCCCGGATAGTAGCCTGTCAACGGGCCTGTTAAAACGAGCAGAATGTTCTCCGGGCCGAGTGGGTCAACCGTCTCCCATTTAGCGCCGAGCCTGTCCCAAGCTATTTTCGCCGCCAAGCCTCTTCCGCCAACATAGTTCTTCAAATCCTCCTCCGGGACCCTGGCCTCCCTTATGCTACTGCTGGAAAGGTCGACGTCTAGCAGCCTGCCAGCGTAGCCCCTCATCATCCCAAAGCCTCCTTCAAAACCTCCTCCCCAAGGATTTTCAAAGCCGTGTCGCGCGTAAGCTCCTCAGGAGCCTTAGCCAGAGACCTGCGCGAAGCCACGCTGCCCGCGGTAACCAGCTCGAGAGCACCCCACTTGCCTGCTACGCATTCCTTGACGCAAGCCGGGTCGCCGCCGCAAAGATTGCAGATAACTATAGTGTTCCTCCCAGGATGCAGGTGGGGAACCCTCCCGGGGCAGGCTTCCACGCACAGGCCGCACCCGGTGCATTTAGAGGAGTCGGTTTCAACAGCGCCGGTTCGACTGTTAACCGAGAGCGCCCCGGCTGGACAGGTTTCGACACAGGGATAGTCCTCACACTGGAAGCAGAGATGCGGTATCTCAACCCCTGGGATAAGCATGAAAACCCTTATCCTAGAGGCCTCCGGCCAGATTCTCCCCTCATGGTGGAGCGAGCAGGCGATTTCACACCTTCTGCAGCCGCTGCAGTCCTCATAGTTCCGCCTGATCCAAACCCTGTCTTCCCCAGCCAACGGTTTTAAAAGTGTTTCCGCGGAGAAAAAACTTTCGGCTTGGAAAACCGTTCCTCCTAAAGACCACCGGGGTTTAAAAGCTCAGGATCTTCTCCCAGTCAACGTTCTCCTGAACCAGTTTCCGAGCCGCGGCGATACGCGTCTTGTCCCCCGGCCTTATTTTACCAACTATCTTCTGAATTATCTGCAGGGTTGTATAAGTGTCCTGGGGAACTATTATCATGGGGATCTTAAGCTCATCCGCCCTAGGCAGTACTTTAACGCTTGGACGCAGGTTTCCAGTCAGGATTATGCCGGAGGCTCCTGCTTCAAGCGCCGCCAGCACTATGTCTGTCCTATCGCCCCCGGTTATTATAAGCTCGTTTCTAACTCTTCTAAAATACTGTATGGCGCTTTCAGGAGTCATAGCGCCTATTAAAACGGTTTCAACAGGGTTTTCAAGCCCTCTTTTCCCGGCGATAAGCTCGCCGCCTATGGACTCGTAAACCTCTCTCACTGAGAGGGAGCTGAGCACCCTGTCTTCAGGCATGATCCCAAGTGTTTTCAAGCCTTCTTTCTCAAGCATTGGTTTCACGATCCCTCTTGCAAGCTTAAGCCTGTTTTCCTCAACACGGTTTAGAACGATGCCTGACACCTTGACCCCCCAGTGTTCACAATAGTCTCTCGCGTGAAGCGCCTCGTCGACGACGAAGTCTCCTTCGTATCTTAACACTAGGATGAGCTCCGCGTTGAAAAGCTGGGCAAGCCGCGGAGCCTGGCAGCCTAGGAAGGAGCCTGTTGAAAGCGTTTGAGCCCCCTCGATCAGCACCAGGTCCTTTTCAGCAGAAGCCTCCTTGTAAGACTCTAGAATGCTGTCTCTGAAGCGTGAAGCGTCTTCACTCCAGAAGTATTCGAGGAAGCTTCCCCCGCATATCTTGAACGGGCATAGTTCTAGGCTTGTCTTCAGCCCAAGGATTTCCCTCATGGTTTCAGCATCCTCGTCCACAAGCTCGCCCCTGGGGTTCGGCACGCAGAACCCGCTGATAGGCTTGAAATAGCCTACTCGCAGCCCTTTCTCCAACGCGAGCTGCGCGAGCGAGATTATTAGCGTGCTCTTCCCCGCCAGCCTGCTCGGCGAAGCCACGTATACTGCTTGCCTCCTCATGTCTCAGCCTCACCCTTAGGCTTGGAAAGCGTTCCTCTTATATCTACTGCCATACACCCCTTCCCCTCATCGTAGGCGAACAGGGGGTTTATTTCCATTTCCACCAGTTTCTTGAAGCGGCACATTAACTGGGAAAGCCTCACAACCACGTTTAAAACCGACTCCAGGTCCGCCGAAGGCTCGCCCCTAACGCCCTTAAGCAGGGTGTACGCCTTAGTCTCGGAAACCATCTCCGTAGCCTCGGTGAAAGTAAGCGGCGCCAGCCTGTATGAAACATCCCTGAGGAAGTTTACGTATATTCCCCCTAGGCCGAACATCACCAGCGGGCCGAACTGCGGGTCTCTGACAGAGCCCACTATAACCTCCCTGCCGGGTGGGGCCATTTTCTGGATTAGCGCGCCCAGGATTCTCGCCTGCGGCATTGCTGCCCTAGCCCTTCTCGTCACCAGCTCGTAAGCCCCGCCCGCCTCCTCAGACGTTTTAACGTTAAGGATTACGCAGCCCATATCCGTCTTGTGCAGAATATCCGGGGAGACGATTTTCACCGCAACCGGGAAGCCTATGGATTCAGCTATTTCACGGGCCTCCTCAGCGTCCCTAGCCATCCTGGCCTCTGGAACAGGAATCCTGTATGCGGAAGCTATTTCGAAAACCTCTTCCGAGGAAAGGTTGATCCTGCCCTCAGCCTCAACCCTGGCTATCACCCTCGCCACAGCATCATCATCCACGTCAGCCAGGTTTACAGCATGCTCCTCAGGCTTGCTGAGCATCAGGCTGTAGTCGTACATTCCCTTAAGCGCGAAAGCCGCTGGCTCCGGGAAATCATAGTTAGGAATCTTCCCCTCCCTCAGGATCCTTATCGGCGGAGACTCGTTGCCGAACCCCATGAAGACCGCTGCAACAGGCTTCTCAAACCTTCTTCCCGTCTCCACAACGACGCGCGCAACCTCCTCGGAGGGAGTCATCGCCTGCGGCGTCAGTATGACGATCAAGCTGTGCACGTTGCCGCTGCTTAAAGCAGCCTCAAGCGCAATCCTGTAACGCTTCTCGTCAGCATCCCCAAGCACGTCCAGAGGATTGTTGACGCTAGCATGAGGCGGAAGCAGGCTGCTAAGCCTC
>Ga0315298_1000280_pt1 | contig 102348 bp, 60 predicted proteins | sample WHS_1_MG_FD_203077 | JGI IMG/M metagenome (GOLD analysis project Ga0315298, IMG submission 203077) | Extremophilic microbial mat communities from Washburn Hot Springs, YNP, Wyoming, USA - WHS_1_MG | ecosystem: Environmental > Aquatic > Thermal springs > Hot (42-90C) | place: USA: Wyoming...
CGCAAAAGTCGAGGATGTCCCGCCGGGTACGCTCAACCAGGACGCCGCACCCGCCCTGACAACTCCGGAGTGATTTGCTCATGGACGCGCCACAAAAGGCAGCAATTCTTTGAGCGAGTCAATCTCTTGAACCAATGCAAACAAAACCCTCAGTGCGGCCGCCAGCCGGACGCAGGTGGCAATCAAATTTCTTAGTCTTTGACGCCAGCGAACAAGTCCCGTAAGGTTACAACTACAGTTGGCTTTTTGAAGACATGATCGGTTACATCATTAAAAAAGTTTTTGGCACGAAAAACGAGCGCGAGATAAAGCGGCTTCGCCCGCTTATTGCACGCATCAACGAAATCGAGAAGTCGCTCCAATCGCTGCCCGATGAAGCATTGCGCGAAAAAACCATGGCTTGGAAGGCCAAATTGAGCGCAATACAAGACCTCGACGAGTTAAAACGGGAATTGGATGCAATTTTGCCGGAGGCGTTCGCAGTCGTCAAAAACGCCTGCCGCCGCCTGCTTGGCAAGGAAATAACCGTCCGCGGCCATGTCATTAAATGGGACATGGTGCCCTTTGACGTTCAGCTCATCGGCGCTTGGGCGCTTCATAACGGGCGCATAGCTGAAATGGCAACCGGCGAAGGCAAAACTCTCGTCGCAACCCTTCCTGTTTACCTTAACGCCCTCTCCGGCAGGGGCGTTCATGTGGTTACGGTAAACGACTATCTGGCCGCCCGCGACAGCGAATGGATGGGCGCCATCTATCAATTTCTCGGCCTGTCAGTAGGCTGTATTCTCCACGACCAATCCCCGGAAGAGCGCCGCGCACAATATTACTGCGACATCACCTACGGAACCAACGCCGAGTTTGGCTTTGATTATCTTCGCGACAACGGCATGGCCACAAGCAAGGAGGAACAAGTCCAGCGCGGCCATTACTACGCAATTGTTGACGAGGTTGACTCCATTCTGATTGACGAGGCGCGCACCCCGCTCATCATCAGCGGCCCTGCCGTGGTGAACGCGGATGTGGAAATCTACAATCAATACAAGCCGATGATCCACAACCTCGTCCGCAAACAAGAACAGCTTTGCGAACAATTTCTGACAGAGGCCGAAAGTCTTTCCAAAAAGCTCAACTCCAATGATGGCGACAAACAATTGGACAGGGAGGAAATCGAAAGGCAAATCGGCCTGCTGCTCTACAAAGTGCGCATGGGCACGCCGCGTTCAGCGAGGCTTGCCAGAATGTTGGAGGACCCGGCCAACCTGCGCCTGCTCCAACGTGCCGAACTTGAGCTTCATGCCGACCAGACGAAAAAAGCCCTCTATGCACAGAAAGAGGAGCTGTATTTCGCCATGGACGAAAAAACACATGAGGCGGATTTGACCGAAAAAGGCCGGCAATACCTCAGCCCAAATGACCCGGACGCCTACATGTTGCCCGACATGATAACGGCTTTCCATGAAGTTGACAGCGATCCCACAAAGGACCTCAAAACGCGCCTTGAATTAAAAGAAAAAATACAAAAGGAGTTTGAGACAAAATCGCTGCGCATTCATGCCATTTCCCAATTGTTGAAGGCATACTGCCTCTATCTGCGCGATGTCCATTATGTTGTCCAGGACAACAAGGTGATTATTGTGGACGAGAACACCGGACGCCTGATGACCGGACGGCGATGGAGTGATGGCCTGCATCAGGCTGTCGAAGCCAAGGAAGGTGTCGAAGTCGAGCGCGAAAACCAGACTTACGCAACCATCACCATCCAAAACTATTTCCGCCTCTACCACAAGCTGGCCGGCATGACCGGCACCGCCGAAACCGAGGCGCAGGAGTTCTGGGACATCTACAAACTCGGAGTTCTTGTCATCCCGACCAACAAGCCATGCATCCGCAAGGACATGGACGACTCGGTCTATAAAACAAAACGTGAAAAATTCGACAACGTAGTCCGCGAAATCCAGCAAATCCACGCCCAGGGCCGCCCAATCCTCGTCGGAACCGTATCGGTTGAGACCAGCGAGCATCTGTCCCGCATGCTCCAGCAAAAGGGCCTTGTCCACAACGTCCTCAACGCAAAATACCACCAACGCGAGGCCGAGATCGTGGCGCAAGCAGGCCAGCACGGGGCAATCACCATCGCCACAAACATGGCAGGCCGCGGCACCGACATTAAACTTGGCCCAGGCGTCGCCGAACTGGGCGGGCTGCATGTAATAGGCACTGAACGACACGAGGCCCGCCGCATAGACCGCCAGCTCCGTGGACGTTGCGCACGTCAGGGCGATCCCGGCTCCTCTCACTTCTTCATCTCGCTTGAGGACGATCTGATGCGATTGTTCGGTTCGGACCGGATTGTCAAGGTGATGGAGCGAATCGGTTATGAGGAGGGTCAGGAACTTCAACACCCGCTTTTGAATCGCTCAATCGAATCGGCCCAGAAAAGGGTCGAACAGCAAAACTTCCAAATCCGCAAACGCGTGCTCGAATATGACGATGTGATGAACAAGCAGCGCGAAGTCGTTTACGGATTTCGCAATGAAATTTTGCACTCCGATGATGTGCGCGACAGGCTCATGGATGTCATGGAAGAGGTCGTCGTCTCCAAGGTGCAGGAGGAAACTGCGCTCGCGGGCGAAGATGCTCATTCATGGAATCCGCGCCCTCTTGCGGACTGGGTCAACTTGAATTTCCCAATCAATCAGTCTGAGGAAGAACTTCGCCAGATCGCTTCCAATGCCACCGAAACACCGGTCCCAGGCTCTCTTTTCGACGGGCTTTCGGCTGCTCAACTGGCCGTTTGCCGCCATATTATCAAACGGGTGCGTGAAGCCTATGAATTGAAAATACAATTCGAGGCTCCGGAGGCTCTTGCCGCCGTCGAGCGCTTCACCATGCTCAGCGCCATTGACAAACTGTGGCGGGAGCATCTTTACGCCATGGACGCGCTCCGCAACTCAATCGGATTGCGCGCCTATGGCCAGCGCGACCCGCTTATCGAGTACAAGGCCGAGGCATACAAGATGTTTGACGATTTAATGGTCAGCATCAAAAGTGAGATTTGCCACAACATCTTCCGCAGCGCGTCTAGCGTCATGGCTTTCGAGAACTTCCTCCGAAGTCTCCCGCAATTGGCCATCCACGAGGCGTCAGGCGCCTACAGCGGCACATCCACTGCTTCATCAGGCAGTGCTCCACCGCACAAGAAGTCCAGCGACATTGTCAGCGAGGCCAACGAGGCCGTCTCAAAGGCGCAACCGGTGCGCTCCGGCCCAAAGGTCGGCAGAAACGACCCCTGCCCTTGTGGAAGCGGCAAAAAGTACAAGCATTGTCATGGGCGTTTCGCGTAGCGCGTCATAATGCCCAATTTCCGCGCCGTTTTGTAGTCAGAGAAATCCCATTTTGAAGCGCCGCCGATGGCGTTGTCTCAACGCCGTCAAAAAAAGCTCCTGTGGATTGAAATCCGCTGTTGTCTTGTCCCTCGTTGATGGAAGCGTTTTACCGCGTGATCGAATGCAGCAGGAAAAGCCCCGCCAGCATATAGCCCACTGGTGTAATGTTGCGGGCGCGCCCAATACCAACTTGCAGCGCCACATACACCAAAAAGCCAATGGTCAGCCCCTCGCTGATGCTGAAGGTCAATGGCATCAAAAACATCGTCAGCACCGCAGGCGCTGCCTTTGAAAAATCCTTCAAATCAAGTTCAGTTGCGCCCTGCATCATCAATACCCCGACGATTACCAGCGCCGGCGCTGTCGCAAAATCTGGTATCATTCGGATTACCGGGTGGAAAAACAACGCCAGCAGAAAACAGACCGACACAGTAAGCGCAGTAAGCCCGGTGCGCCCGCCTTCCTCAACTCCGGCGGCGGATTCGATGTAGCTGGTGACTGTTGATGTGCCAAGACATGAACCAACCATTGCAGCCGACGCATCGGCAGCCAGCGCCCTGCCCAAACGCGGCAAATTTCCGGAGCGGTCCAAAAGCCCCGCCCGCGAGGCCACCCCGATCAGTGTGCCCATGTTATCGAACAAATCCACAAACAGGATTGCCAGAATCAACGGGTACCATTGCAGTAAATTATTGAAAACTGCCGCCAAATCCAACTTCAGGAATGTTGGCGCCAACGATTCCGGCATCGCCACCACTTGCTCCGGCAAACGCGTCAGCGGGCCGGAGCCATCCGGCGCGGAAACAACCAGCCCTGCAGCCGCGAGTCCCAATATCGTAAGAATTATGCCACCGCGAATCTTCCGCCATATCAAAATGGCACTCACCACAATGCCCAGCAAAACCAATTGCGGTTGAGGCGCGGACAACTTGCCAACAGTCACCATGGTGGCCGGACTGCCTGCTATTATGCCGCCTTTCTGTAGCCCGATAAAGGCTATGAACAGCCCGATGCCGCAGGTTATGGCTATTTTCATCTCATGTGGTATGGCCTCAATTATCCGCCGGCGAATGCCCCCAATGGTTAACACCATGAAAAGCAAGCCGCTTAGAAACACCATCGCCAGCGCGGCGTTCCACGGCACTTTGTGGGCAATGCAGATGGTATAGGTAAAAAAGGCGTTCATGCCCATGCCGGGAGCCAGCGCAATAGGATAGTTGGTGGCAAGAGCCATTGCCGCCGTCATGATTGCTGACGCCAGCGCCGTGGCCGTTACCAGCGCTCCGAAATCCATTCCAGCATCTTTCAGTATGCTGGGGTTTACCGCCAATATGTAGGATAACGCGGCAAAGGTGGTCAGGCCGGCTGTTATTTCCCGCTTAACCGACGTTCCATTGGCTGAAAGTTGGAACCATTTTTCCAGCATGCATCTGGGTGCAGCGCCGCTTTCCTGTTAACGGGCGGCATCGAACAAAACCAGAAACTCGCCTTTTTTAAGTTCGAGCCGGTCGCGTTTGATCGCAAGTTTGCCGCTCCAATCCGCGCCGCCGGACCATTCAACCGTGTATGACAGCGGGTCGTTTTTGGTCCATGTGCCCCTGATTACGTTCACCACGTCATTGGTGCCTTTTATCCGCAAAACAATTTGATTATTGTAATGCGCCGTAATCCAGGCGTCTTTCATCATCGCATCGTAAGCCATCACTATCATCCTGCGACGCACATTTGTCAGCTTCGGGTCCGCCCGCAACATCGCGGCCAATGATGCCCCGTGGTTGTACTCCCACCGCCCCACCAGTTTTTCATCGCCGTACTTTTCGGAAACGCCGGTCTGCAAATAATTCGACAAATCCTTCAGGTCCAGTTTCAAAACCGCCGTAAGAATTTCCTTGTTTGTCACCACGGCCTGAATTTTCGGCTCGCCGATAATTTGCTGGAAAGGCAGAGGCGGATATTGCTGTATGCGCTCTATAAGTTCCAGGTCGTTGGCTATGGCTTTGAACTCCTCGCGATCTTCCATGACCATCAGCGGCGGGTAATTGGCAAGCCGCCCCAGCAATAATGGATTGTGATACAGCATGCCCAACAAGTCGCACGCCTGATAATAGCTCTGCGGAGCCGGGTTAAAGGCCGCAACCACGCGATCCATCTTCGTTGTCTTCACCGCTTCAACGGCTTTAACCAGCCACCGCCACGCCGGCGAATCCTTCTCCTCCGAAGAAAGTTGGTACACCGGATAGCCCAGAACACAAATGACCGTGCAAATGAAAATCAAGTACAACAAGGCGCTTATGGCGCCCAACGCCGCGCCAAACCGCTCATTTGTCCGCTGGTACAACGCAAATACATATTCGGGGACATTGTAGCGGTAGTAGGTGTCAACCTTCAAATGAACCGCCTGGGCAATCACCTTGGACACAATCACAAAAACCATCAACACGACGACCGGCGCCAGAAACATTGCGTGAATTTGCGTGCCGCCAACCCGTGCCACCATCGGCTGGACAATTGGTGAAAGCGGCATCGCCAGCAACATGCCCAAAAGCAGTCCCAATGCCGATATACCCGTGCGCACCGCTCCCTGCGTGTAGCCAAGAACCACGGTCCCCACCAACAACAAACCGGCCATCATCCAAATGATCATGCCGGCAGTTAACACTCCTTGTGGCAAAAAATCACGCAAAAATTTTGTCCTCTCTTTCTCCAATCCAGCCTTGCGATTTCAGCCAGGCCGCCTAAATTTCGAGGTGCTTGAGGGCATTCAACATGCAGGCAAGAGTATGAGAAGGCCGCGGCTGGGAACCATCTTTCTCACCGTTTTCATGGACTTGGTGGGATTTGGCCTTGTGCTGCCGCTGGTGCCGATTTACGGCCAGAAATTTGGAGCCGCCGGCTGGCAGGTCGGCCTGCTCATGGCCAGTTATTCGGCCATGCAGTTCCTGTTTGCTCCGGTTTGGGGACGGTTGTCCGACAAAATCGGCCGCAGACCCGTCCTTCTGGGCAGCACCTTTTGCGCCAGCCTTTCTTATCTTGTCTTCGGCCTCGCAGCGCGCATGGACGGCCAGACGGCCATCGCCATGCTCCTGGCCTCGCGCATTGTCGCCGGCATCTGCGGCGCAAATGTTGTGGTCGCGCAGGCATACATCGCCGATATCACACCGCCGGACAAACGTTCCAAAAGCATGGGACTAATTGGCATGGCCTTCGGTTTGGGATTCATCTTCGGCCCGGCCATCGGATTCGTAGCCTTGAAATATTTCGGTCACTCCGGTCCCGGCTTCGTGGCTTCTTCACTTTGCGCCCTGAATTTTGCGCTGGCTTTTTGCATATTGCCAGAAAGCCGCCACGAAAGCGCCGCCGCCATTGTGCAACGCCCGCGCCTCGAACATTGGCTGGAAACAATGCGCCATCCTCGTATCGGGCTGCTCATCATGGTCTTCTTTTGCGCCACGTTCTGCTTTACCTGCTACGAAACCACGCTCGGCCTGTTGATTGGGCGAAATTTCAGCCTTGACGCTTCCAAGGGTGAGGATGCCCGGACAGTTGCATTGCTGACCGCTTTTGGTGGAGTTGTAGGGGCAATCGTTCAGGGCGGCATGATTGGAAGGCTTGTCAAATGGCTTGGTGAACCCCGCCTCATTGCGATAAGCCTTTTCATTGTCGGCGCGAGCATGATTCCGCTTCCTTTCTTCCACGGAAAAGGACAGTTGACCTGGAGCACATTGACAAGTTCAGATGGCCATGCCTGGCGCTGGTTGCTTGTGGCAGTGGCTTTTCTATCAATTGGCGCCGGTCTGACACGTCCACCGCTTTTCGGGCTTATTTCAGTGTTGACGCCCGGCCACGAACAAGGCGCAACTTTGGGGGTGGCTCAAAGCATGGGCAGTCTGGCGCGCATTACCGGCCCCATGTTTGCCGGCATAACATATTATCTGCATGCCTCAACCCCATTTCTCGTGGGCGCCGGCCTTTCACTAATAACCGGCGTGATTACATGGATTGTTCTGGTTAATAAAAAACTGCCCGAACACCAGCCCGCTGCAGCGTCCACGCCGCCGCTGGCCGAAGGCCCATGAGGAAAGCTACATTTCAAGCGGTCTGTGCGACGTCCTTTGTTTCTTCGCCATTTGCAACCCGCTGCACCTCCTTGCACCAGCCCTTGATTTCAATGTCGTTGAATATCTTGCCGATTATCCGGCGCAGCAGCCCCTTCAAATTTGGATTTTCCACCTGCCCGCAAGCGCGCACAGCCTGTTCTTTGTAAGTCTCAAGCAACACCCTTGCCCGTTCATCAGCTTTCAGCCCCAGCACGCATCCCTCAACCTCACCTTCAGCGTCTCCCGGCGTCATGCGCCGCCGCCACGCAGCTTCCAACAACGCCTTCTGTCCGCCGGCTGCGCGTTCATAGGCAATGGCCAGCAACAGGCTGGGCCGGCCTGCAACTGCATCAGTCTTTCCATCCCCGCCATTCCAATCTTCAAGATCATCGCGAATCTGATAGGCAATTCCCAGAGCTTCACTATATGCTGCCATTGCCGCCGTTACTTCCGCAGCCCGTTCAACGCCGGCACAAAGCGCCCCCAGACGCAGTGCAACTTCAAACGCCGGCGCGGTCTTCTTCCTGAATATGTCCAGCACCGCAGCCGCTCCAAGCGGCGCTGGATTCTGTTGCCAGAACAATTCCGCACCTTGTCCGCGGCACAATTCCCGCTGGCCTTCGCTTGCAGCCAGCAACATCGCGGCCTTTTGTTCAGGTGAAAACCGCGTCTCACCAATCAATCTATAGCCCTCGCCTATCAACAAATCTCCAACATTCAGGGCCACCGGCATACCGTATTCCGCCGCCAGCGTCTTTTGCCCGTACCTCTCCTGATCACCATCTTCGATATCATCATGCACAAGCGACGCCTTGTGGAAACATTCGACAGCCACGGCGATCTTTTTAACATCATCGCCCCGTGGCTGCCCAATGTCCGGGCGCAACGCCTCATAAGCGGCTACTGCTAAAAACGGACGCCACCGTTTCCCAGCCCTCGCCAGCCAGTCTCGCGCAACCGCCTCTGTCTCGCCCTCTGCTGTTCCCAATATCAGTTCCAGTGAAACCGGCGAAAACCATGACTCAACCTCTTCATGTAGCGCGCTCAAATCAAGGCGTCTTGTCTGGTCGGCGCTTGTAAGGTGGATATATTCCCACACCCAATCCAAATCCACGGTCGTATTCACGCAGTCATCCTGCAGCAGCGGTATGGCAACGCCGGGTATCGCAGCCGCCTCCATATACGGGAAAGCCTTCTCCAGAACATGCAGACAACTCACCCCAACAATCGCGTCTATCTTGCCCGTTTGCAGCAGCGACATCACCAGCGCCGAGCCTTCGGCCACCAGCACCGCGTATCCGAGCCGCTCCGCTTCCGTTTGCAAATCCTGTATGGAGCACAGGCCGCACTGCTTGCATAACAAACCGAATTCATCAAATGGCGCCGGGCATTTTTCCTCAACCCGCAAGCACTTCGGCAGCAGCAACAAGCGCCGCTCGTATGGAACCCGAGCCAGCGTCTCGCGCCACATCTCATTGTTAATCAATACCCCCACATAATCGGTGTAAATCGGATCGCACCCCAGCCGCCTTACAACCTCGCACGCATGTTTCTTCAGCTCTTCCAATGACAGCGGCGGAACCGGATTGAACTCTGCCACATAGTTGCGAACAAATCGAAGCACCCGCTGCCGCTCCCATTGTGTTTGCGGGATGTTCGCCTTCGGCGGGCGCACCCGCGGCAGCGGCACCGCTTTCGGTATGACAATAGGTTGATAAGCCATGGTGTTATTTCAGTCTTTTATGTTTATCATCAGTTTGACGAATATCAAACACATTTTATTGCGGGCACAGCGGCAGTTCCGCCGGGCGCGCTTCCCCAACAATTGGTTTGGACTGCGCATCTTCCGCCTTTTCCATGGCCGCCACGCGCAGCGCCGCGTCCGGCTCCAGGCCGCGGTATGCGCCAAAGTCATTATACCACCAACGCTTGGCAAGCCGGTAAACCCAATGCTTTTCCGGTATCTCCCTGCCCGGTTGCCACTGGCTGAAACGCGGTTTCATGGCTGACAATTCTTCAAACACCGTCCCGCGCAACGTGCTGTCCCGCGCCCCATGCTTGCGCGCCAACTCCAGCACCAAATCCGGGCGCTCCAAAATCACGCAGCCCCGGCTCACACGGGCCGACAGCTCCCGAAATTCCCGCAGAAATGCCGAGCCGGTCATCGTCTCATAAATGCCACGCTTGTCCCGTATATTTTCGACGGCGACTTGAAGCACCGGGCAAGGCTCGATATCGCCGCGCGGGTTGATGTGATGGCTCATACCCGTTACCATCGGGCACAGCGCCCTTCCATCATGGTCATAGTATGCATCCACAAGCACAATCGGCAGCCGCGCGCGCATCTCCACCACAAACTGGCGCAGCCTCAACAACTCCTGCGCACTCAGCGCAAGTTCCTGGTTCATGCGCGGCCCGCTTGGACGATAGCCGTAATACCATACATAATGAACTCCGCGCCGTATCAACTCCCCAAGCCACGTCTCGGTAAGCAGCTCCCCCATGTTGCTTTTGCAAACGCTCGTCGCCACACCGGTCAGCAGCCCCGCCTCAACACATCTTTCCAAACCCTGCAACGTCTTTTGGAACACCTGCCTGCCGCCCCTTCGGATATCGCTGCTTACTTCTCCCCCTTCAATGCTTATCAATGGCGTGACATTGCCCAGCCTGCGCAGTTCCGCCGCCACATCCTTCGTTATGAACTGGCCGTTGGTGAACAACTGGAAATAACAGCCCGGAAATGCCCTGAACAACTCAAACAATTGCGGATGCAGCAGCGGCTCGCCGCCGAGTATTCCAAAAAAGCTGTTGCCATGCGCATTCGCCTCCCCAACAAGACGCTTCAAGTCAGCAATGTCAAGCAGTGTGCGCCGCGCCTCCACATCCACCCAACAACCCTGGCAGCGCAGATTGCAACTGTTTATTACCGAGATGTGCAGAAATGGCGGAAAGTAAATCCCCTTCTTGAGCCTGCGTTTGAATTTCTCGACCGAGATGACCCCTTTGACACCAAAGTTCCAAAGAAACTTCCGCAAACACCGCCCGTCTGTGGTGCGCCAAATCCGCCAGGCCAGTTGCGACAACATATCAATCCTTCTGCCCGCCTCCGGCCCGGGCTGCCTGTGCGCGTGCCATTGCCTCCTGCGCCCTCTTTTGTATCTCCTCAGCCGATGGCAAAGCCATCAAAACCTCCGCCGGAATGTCCTTTGCCAGCTTTTCCAGGCATTTCCTCCGCTCCAACAGCGCCTTGTCCGGATCGCGCTCCTTGGAAAACCGTTGTTTGGCACGCTCGCTGCGCTGCCGCAACAATGCGTAAATATCCCCGCCCAACAGCGCCGAGATATCCACCTTCATGCTCTCCCGATGCAAATCCGCCTCCCGCACTACATCACCGTTTATTGGCGCAGCGGCGTATTTTGGAAACATTATGGCTGCCTCCGGACACACCCTCGAACACGCCGGACAGTTGGTTTTGCAATTCTCAGGATGCTGAACCACAAGTTGCTTGGATTCATTCACGCCGTACACGCCAAACAGGCAAAAACTCAAACATTGCAGGCATTGGGTGCAGCGATCAAAGTCCACAACCGGGAACCATGGCAGCCACGCCCCCGGCTGTGCCTTCAACCGCTCCGCGCATACGGCCACCGCAGTCTCGGCGACTTGCCCCGCCGACCAGCCTGAAATATCCCGCCACTCCACGCCGCCATTTCCCGACGCAACCGCCGGCGTCCCTCCTTCAAACTGCCCGAAAACAAGACTCGCTTCGCAAAAGTCCCGCCCGTCTCCAACTACACATGAAACAGCACAACCTTTCTCCAAAAGGGCCATCACTGTCTCATGGCGCATCTCCGGCGATAAGGCGCGCGCGCCATCCCCCTCATACAGCGTTACATGAAACGGCTTGGATTCGCTGTTCTCCATGACTCAAACCTTGCTGACAGATGCCGGCTCAATGCCATCCTTCGGTTTGCCTGCCGGCAAATTCGGCTCCAGCCGGCTGTCAAACAAACCGGCCACAACCTCCTCCGCGCTCTGTGTGCGCATGTTCAGAATTTGCACCTGCTCATGGTTCAACGGGGCGCCACCAGATGCAAACAACCATTTTACTGCTCGCGGATGGCAGGCGGCTATTTTTAACGGCCCTCCCTCCGCCAACCGCTGCAAAAGCGGGTCCCGACGCGCCGCCATCTCGCATAAATCAGCCACAGCATCAAAAGGCTTGTTGGCGGAGCAGAGCTGGCGCAACACTTCGCCCTTCACCTCCGGCGGCACCACTTTCGCGTATTTGCAGTGACAGTACAGTATGCGCGGCGCTTTATCCATTCGCCCTCAATTTTACAACGTCAGATGCCAGGTGGCAACCGCCATACACAAAAAATCATTGGAAGCCTAATCCATCCGCCCAAACCACAAAAGGCCCGCCACCGGGAAATTCTATTTGTTACAAATGTAGATACGCCCGGCCTCCTTGTCTCCTCCCTGCCACCATTACACGCCGGCCCAATCCCCAGACCATCCGGTCCCGCGCTTGTAATCACTCGCTCTGGACAATCCGCAAACCTCACGATGACGGCTATTATTCAGAGGTGACTTTCTCCAGCCACAGCCGCAGCCCCTCAAGCGTCAATAACGGCGCCAAATACTCAATCTCCGGCATCCCGCTTGCAATCAACTGCGCATAACCTCCGGTGGCCACCACTTTCAGATGCCGGCTTTTGAATTTGCGCTGCAAGCGGCCCAACAACTCCCTTATCATCCCCCTGTACCCATGAACCGCCCCAATCAACATCGCCTCCTCGGTGCTCCGTCCAACCACCGCGTCCACCGGCCGGATGCGAATCCGCGGCAGCAACGCCGTCCGCTCGTGCAAATAATCCGTCATCGCCGACAACCCCGGCGCGATAACCCCGCCAATATAATTTCCACGACCATCCACAACATCCAATGTGACCGCAGTCCCGAAATCCACAACAATCGCCGGAACCCCGTAATGATGCCGCACTGCGATCGCGTTCGCCAGCCGGTCAGCCCCTATCGTTTCAGGCCGTGGGTAATCCAACCCAACACCCCGAAGCGTGCGCGCAGACAGCACCTTCGCGCACACGCCCCATTGCCTGCGTAAAAATTGCCTTGCCAAAGGCGTGACGCCCGGCACCACGCTGCAAATAGCCGCCGCTTCCGGAATGTTGCGCCCGCATAACCGGGCCAGCTCCCCGCCGGCCTTCCCATCACCCCATAAACGAGTCGGTACATCCGCCTGCCACAAATACCGCTCACCATCAGCCAGCGCCGCATGTGTATGCGTGTTGCCTATGTCCAACAGTAAAGTCATGATTTCTCCAATATCACATCCCCGCCCACAATAAGCTCAATCCGTCCATGCTGATCGCGCAACCGCAGCGCCCCATGCGGGTCCAGCGCCTCTGCGCGCCCGCTGATGCGCCTCGAACCAATCAAAATTGTCACCTGCTGCCCAAGCGTGCTGCAATGCCGATGCCATTCTTCAGCCACCTCATCAAACGCCCCCTGTCGCAACCGCTCGTAATCATCATCCAGCTCCCGCAACAAAGCAACTGCAAGCTCCGCCCGCGAAACTGCACGCCCTGCTTCAAGCCGCAGCGAAGTGGCGCAACCCCTCAGATTTTCCGGGAAATCGCTCTCAGTCAGATTCACATTAATACCAATCCCCAACACGACGTGCTTTATGCGATCGAGTTCCGCGCCCATCTCTGTCAAAATCCCTGCGACCTTGCGTCCCTTGATTAAAATATCATTCGGCCATTTGATCTCCGGCATCAACCCTGTCTGCCGGTGAATTGCCCGCAACGTGGCCGTCGCCGCGGCAATCGTAAGGCGCGTGGCATCCTGCGCCGGCCATGCCGGACGCAACAACACCGAGAACCACAGCCCTTTTCGATGCGGCGAAATCCACGCCCTTTCAAGCCGCCCGCGTCCGCTTGTCTGCGACTCGGCAAAAACCACCGCCCCCTCCGCCACGCCATCCTGCGCCAGCTTTTCCACCACATCATTCGTCGAAGTTGTCCTCTCGAATACCCGGATATCCCGCCCAACAACTTTCACCGACCCCAGGCGCGACAGCAAATCGTCCGCATGCAGCAAATCCGGCGCGCTCAACAGCCGGTATCCCTTGTGCGGGCTGGCCTCTATGTCATAACCGAGCTTGCGCAATTCATCTATTCTCGCCCAAATCGCCGCCCGCGTCACCCCAAGCCGCTGTGACAGCTCAGCCCCCGATACCGATTCATTCTGCGCGCTCCTCAAAGCCGATAGAATTCTTGCATCCAGACTCATCGCTCGCATTCTCTCCCTGTGAATCCAACCCGATTACCCGGCAAAATCCAGCGCTATATCCATGGCGCGCGCCGAATGTGTCAACGCCCCAACCGATATGTAATCCACGCCGGTTTTTGCCACCGCGCGCACTGTTTCCAGAGTTATGCCGCCACTGGCCTCAGTTTTTGCCCGCCCCCCCACCAACTTGACCGCCTGCCTCAATGTCCGCAACGGCATGTTGTCCAACAAAATAATATCCGCCCCGGCCTCCACAGCCTGCCTCACCTGCTCAATGGTTTCAGCCTCGACCTCAACCTTGAGCCGCGGATACCGTTTCCTCGCCATTTGCACAGCCTCCGCAATCGGATTGGCCGAATTCCTGCCCAACAACGCCAGATGATTATCTTTGATCAACACCATGTCATACAGCCCAAACCGGTGATTCCGACCGCCGCCGCACGCTACCGCGTACTTCTCCAGCCTCCTCAATCCCGGGGTTGTTTTGCGAGTATCCAATATCTGCGCCTTTGTCCCGCGCACCGCCGCCACGTATTTTGCCGTCAGAGTGGCGATACCGCTCAAGCGCTGCACAAAATTCAACGCCGTCCGCTCGGCCGTAAGCAACGCCGCCGCCCGTCCGTTCACTTCCAACAAAACCGCGCCGGCGCGCACTGTCTGTCCATCTTTGGCAAGGCGTTTAACCCGCGCCCTGCCATCCAACGCCTTGAAAGCAGCCTCCGCCAGCATCAATCCGGCCACAACCAGCGGCTCCCTTGCCACCATGACCGCAGTGGCCGTCGCACCAGAAGGCACCACCGCGCCGGTGGTCACATCCCCCGGCCCGACATCCTCCGCCAGCGCCGCCTTCACATACCTTCCCGCCTCTGCCTCCCCAATCCTTTCCATGCCCGGAGCATGTACGCCAAATCCATATTCATAAAGAAAATTTTCCCGTCAGAACACAGGCTGTTTTTATGAATCAAGTTGCGAAGCAAAACAGTGACTGGTCGGGGCGGTGAGATTTGAACTCACGACCTCTTGTACCCGAAACAAGCGCGCTAGCCAGACTACGCTACGCCCCGACCTTGGGCAGATGGGAGCTTATCCGAGCCGGATGATGAATTGCAAACAGAAATTTTGATTCCAATCAGATTGCCCCAAACGGCGGCTTGCCACATAATTCAAGGCGCAACGCATGGGTGTTACGCATGGGTCTTAATTGCCAGTTGTTCGCCGTCCTGTTGGGCGGCTTGTTCGCAGCGAGCGCCAAAGACGCCGGCGCCGGCGCTTCGCCTGTCATCGTCCATTCAAACGGCGTGATTACAGCCACGCTGACAAGGACAAACTCGTCGCAGACACCGGGAAAGCCATCAGTTGCAACCTTCGACTTCGGCCTGCCCCCCGCCCCGCCGCAACGCCGGTGGATGGATGATGAAAAATTGCCAGTCCTGCGGACACAATGGGAATGGCGCGGCGTACGTTACATCCAGACAGTGATGTTGAGCCGGCTGGCGGAAGGAGATTTGAATCCCGGCGGCCAGATGCCGGAAGATGCCGTTCTCTGGGTGAACGTGTATGGCGAAAATCTTGCAACCGAATACATGCTGGCAACCGCCAGTTTCGCCATCCGGATGGGAGGACGCATTCTGCCGCTCGAATTGCGCGGCAACATGATTTATGCAGCAGAAGGCGCAACCAACAGTTTGGTTGGTATCATTGACATTCCTTCCAGCGGCGTTGTGTGCACAAATGGCATGAAATTGTGTTTTGAAGGAAATATCCCGCCGAGCAACAATGGTTCGATGACATTGAAACTGCCCTTGGGCAAATTAAACACACCAAAAGATGTTGAACGGCTGGCGGAAATGGAATTCGAGGATGAACTCCGGCGGGTCAAGCAGTATTGGTCGGATGACAGGCGCGATAAAAAGTCCACCGCCCTTCTGGACTGGGCAGGAGCAAAACCGTAAAACCATGCTGGGGACAATTCTCAACGGGGTTGGCATTCTGGTGGGCGGGTTGATCGGCCGGTATCCGCGATGGCAGATTCCCGCGCCAAAACAGGCCTACATCAAGTACGGCCTCGGCGCATTCACAATTTTTTTCAGCTTCAAACTCATCTACCAGGCCTTGAGCCAGTACGAACTTGGCCGGGCAATCAAGTTGTTTGGCGTTGCGTTTTTGGGGATGGTTTTGGGAAGGCTTCTGGGCAGGTTTATTGGAATCCAAAAAGGCTCAAACCGCCTCGGCAATTATGCCAGAATCCGAATGGAAACCGCCATCAAAAGCGGCAGCAAGAATTTCAATGACGCCTTCGTAGCCGGCAGCCTGTTGTTTTGCGTCACGCCGCTGGCATTCCTCGGCGCATTGCAGGATGGATTGCAGGGGTTTTTCTGGCTGCTGGCCATAAAGGCCGCGATGGATTGCCTTGCCACAATGTCCTTTGTAACAATCATGGGACGTGGCATTTTGTTGAGCGCCCTCCCTGTGGTGGCGTGGCAGGGGCTTTTGACACTGGCCGCACAGTGGCTCCAACAGAAACTCGTCCTTCAGCCGGATGTGCTGGCCGTTATTCATGTCACCACCGGCTTGATTGCCATGGCGGTGTTTCTCATAATAATGGACGTCAAGAAAGTCGAGCTGGCGGATTATCTGCCAAGCCTTGCAGTCGCGCCGGCGCTGGCATGGTTGTTTTTCAGTTAAACTGTTTTGCGCCGGCTGCAAAGTTGGCTCCAAGAAGTGTTTGAGTTTCAAGCTCCAGCAAAATTGAATTGGAATTAAGAATATGGCTCAATTTTCAGCGCAAACAAAAAACTGGCTGCCGGCCATCTGCCTTGCCTTAAGTCTGGATGCCGGCGCACAGCCTGTTCCCGGAATTTTCCACCTCGATACCAGCATCGAAAACGCCTCCCCGCTCTGGTATGAGGCGGCATCAAACAACACCGTGCTGGCGCACTTGTTGTATGACCACGAATACGCCTCTTCCAACCGGGCAGCCGGCCATGTCCATTTTCTGATCCACGGCGAACCAGGGACAAAATTCAGGCTCGAACTTACAAACCTGGACAACATCTACAACGGCAAACCTGGCTCCGTCAGTAAAGAGCTTAAAACATTGGTTGTTTCAACCAACGCGCGCGAATGGAAGCCGGTGAGCACAACACTTTTGCCAGAAAACCGGGTTTGCGTGGACCTTGAAATGCCCGGCCCATTGTTGTATGTGGCGCGGATGCAGCCTTATGGATTATCCGACTTGGAGCGGTTCCTGAGTGAAATCAGGCGCAGCCCCAGGGCAAAAATCAGTGTCATAGGCCGCACCATCGAGGGCCGCCCGCTGGAAATTGTGCAAATTGGAAATCCACAGGCGCCATGGCGGGTTTTCATCCGCGCACGTGCGCATCCGTGGGAAAGCGGCGGAAACTGGGTTGCGGAGGGTCTGATAAGGCGACTGCTCAAAAGCGATGCCGAGTCGAAAAAGTTCCTTCAATGTTACTGTTTGTATGTGATGCCGATGGCAAACAAGGACGGCGTCGCCCACGGCAGGACGCGCTTCAACCTCAAAGGCAAGGACCTCAACCGCGATTGGATGCAGCCAGCCAATGCCAGTCTGGCCCCTGAAAACGCGGCGCTGGAGGCGTGGCTCGAAAAAATGATACGCGAAGGCAGGCGGCCGCATCTTGCGCTTGAGATGCACAATGACGGCTATGGCAAACTGCATATCACCAGCGGCAACACCCCGCAAAACCAGCGGTATATCGAAAAGATGAACGAACTGGAAAAACTGCTTCGCCGCCACACATGGTTCACTGAGGGCGTATCAATAAGGCCGCCAGTTGGGACGTTGGCCGATGGCTGGGTTGGCAGATTTGGAATAGACGCAATAGTGCACGAACTGAACGCAAATTGGATAGCCGGCCTGAACGATTACCCATCCGCCCGTCATTGGATGGATTACGGCTCAAACCTTGCCCGCGTCTTCTACGAGTACTTCAGCTCCCTAAAGCCCTGAAGCGCATTTTCCATCAGCGGGCCGGCCTATTTTGGCAGGCGGTATCCTGGAGGCGGCCACGAATGCGGACGTGTGTCTGGAATAATGCGGGCGTCAGTGGTGAAAGTGTGCGGCGCAAGTGAGCCGCTCTTGAATTTGAACTCCAGCATGTACGCGGTCCAACCTTTATCCGGCGCTGCAACACGGGCTTTGTATCGGCCGGGCGCATCGGCTTTGACTGGTTCGCTTTTCCAGATCGGCCCCGTGGTTTCCAGCCTGAAATCGCGGGCCGTTGGATTGGTTGCAGTCCAGAGCCGCACCTCCAACGGTTCAGGCTCGGCGGTGGCTTCCACCACCCCCGGGCCTGTATGTTTCCAAATCAAACGCGGCAATGATTCGCCATTAAGCAGCGCCTGGTAAAACGCAAGCACACCAAACCAAACATCGCTGTTTTTTAGGCCATGATCGGCATTTGGAACGCTCCGGATGTATTTGGGGCCGGGCAGACCATCAAAATAAAATTGCGCTGAATCAACTGGGAAAAATTGATCGCCAGTGGCGGTGACAACAAGCTTGGGCATCGTATAGCGCGCGCGGTACTCCCACGGGTCCTCGATTTGCATCAACTTTCTGCTTTCCGGCGTCCCAATCCATTCGGGGATGTGTTCATTGGTGTAATTGCCAACTGCGCGCGCAAAAAATCCGTAAGAACGATAGTGCGCCTTGAGTGATTCCTCGATGTTCAACACATCAATCACCACCGGCGCAATGCCCGTCACCCTCTGATCAACGGCGGCGGTCGTCCATGTCGTCCATCCACGTTTTGAAGCTCCTGTTACAAAAAATTTGTCAACCTTGAGGCCGCCGACCTCTTTTGCGCACAAGGCGGTTACCACGTCCATGGCGCGAACAACGGCTTTGGTCATCGGCAGCCTCGCAGGCCAGCGCTCATCGCCTGTGCGGAGGAATTTATCCCATGTATAAGCAATCAGGGCATCCTCACTCAGAGGCTGCGGCCGGTCCGGGACGCGCAATGGTTGGTTTGGCACTTGCGCAATGAGTGCCACAACTGTCCGGGTTGCTTGCGCTATGGCAAGCAAAGTGCCATCCGCTTTTGTTGGCGCCGGTTTTTCATTTGAGCCGCCCCCGATTACCATCAAACCGGTGCCTGCCGCAGCGTTATCCGGCACAATAACAGTCAGCCAATGTTTCCAAAGTGTTCTGCTGATTTCCTGGCTGGTCAGCCACGATTGTGAAGTCAAATCCACAATGTACACCGTGGCGCCCGGTTGTTTGATGGTATTGGCCAGATGCCACTGAAAATTGGTGTCGGCGGCCGCCACGTAACGGTCCAGAGCGGTACCGGGACTGGCCGCAAGCCGTTCCGGCAAAGCAGCACGGTTTTGAGCAGCGATAAAAACAAGCCCCAATACTGCCGCAAACCATGCGGTCTGGCTGGATGAATAACGCAAATCAAGCAGGCTTCGATGCGCTTGCGATAAATTAGAATTCATGGCTGGCCGATTCTGCTATTGACGGGCGCAACTTGCAAGCACGGCGTTACATCCATCCGCTGCTTGCCTGTCTTTTCAAAAAACAGGCAATCACTGCCTCAACCGTTTCATTTCCCGCTCGGATTCTTTCCTGCGGATTTCCTCGCGTTTATCGTACTCTGCCTTCCCTTTCGCCAGAGCAAGAGCCACCTTGATTTTTCCACGCTTCCAATAGAAGGACAACGGCACCAGGGCATGTCCCTTCACGGTGACAAGCCCCTGAAGCCGGCGAATTTCCGAACTGTGCAGCAGCAGTTTCCTGGGCGCTTTGGGGTCGTGATTCTGGCGGTTGCCGAAGCTGTATTCATCAATATGGGCATTGTAGAGCCACACCTCGCCATTCTCCACACGCGCAAAAGCATCGCGAATCTGCCCGCGCCCGGCCCTGAGGGACTTGACTTCAGTCCCGCGCAGGACAATGCCGGCCTCAAAGACCTCCAGTATGTGGTAGTCTCTTCTGGCCTTTGAGTTATGGAGAATTTCATTCACAGGCGTCAACAGCGGCGGAAAACCAACACCCACGCACAAGCGGGATGGGCCGGTTTGGCCTGAAACCGCTTTCGGATTCGTCCTTTATATCGAGTACAAACGAGCTGACCCCGGCCCTGGAGCCGGGGCACTCCGCAAACCGATGAAAACCGTCGCCCCGGATGACAAGCCACTGCAATGCCTGTGCCTCCCGCCCCTCTTTAAGTGGAAGCTTTCCGACGCTTGCGACCGTGGGGCGCAGCTTCAACCAGGGCATCCGGAGAAACCGGCTCCTCGTATCCAAGTTTGTCTTCGATAATTTCACGCAAAACTATATCGGCCGCGCCCAAATTGGCGGCATCCTCAACCAATGGCCGGCTTCTTGCACCGCCCGAGTTGAGCTGGCGAACCCGCTTTGATACCATGTTAATCAGGATATTCGGGTTCCCGATTTTCATCAGCGCTTTTTTACACAATTCAGCGTTCATCTTTTTGGCTCCCCCTCCTGCATTCAAAAGGGCCTTTTAAATTAACTCAATTACCCAAAGCCTTCAACCGGAAAATTTTAAGCATTCAAAAAGCTCTTAACAACATGGCCCCGCATGCACCCGCGCGGGCACTAATAGACTACCAAATAATGAGCAAGTAGCTGTGGCTAAGGTAATTACAAATCAGATTTCCAATCTCAGGTGCGACAAAAGCGCATCGGGCGGCAGGCGCAGGTTGATGTAAAACGCTCCAAAATCGGCGTAGCGCGCGCTTACTTCATCAAATCGCATCTCATACACGATGGACTTGATGTCATCGGCCTGACGGGCAATCAAAGTAACGCCCCATTCCCAGTCATCCAGACCGGTTGAGCCTGTAATCATCTGGACAACACGCCCGGCATATTTCCTCCCGGTACGCGCATGGCCGCCCATAAGTTTTTTGCGCGTTTCAAAGTCAAGCATGTACCAATTATCGTTGCCTTCGCGGCGTTTGCGCATCGGATAAAACCCCATCAATTCCCAATCAGGCAATTCAGGATACAGCCTGTAGTGCATGTATTCCTGAATCCGGGCCTGCTCCTCTGCCATGCGTTTTGCGAACGCCTCTGAAGCCGGGTCCAATTTTTCCTGATGAATCAGACGCCGGCGCGCATCCTCCTCTGTCGGCATGTATTCAGTCAGCTCGGTCACGCTGAAAAAGCTGTAAATCGGCCTTAGCACGCCGGCTGGAAAGCACGCCTCAATCTGCCTGTGTAATTCGGCGCACGCGTTCAACGTCAATGTTTGTATCATGAATGCGATATCCGCCTTTCCGCCGACATTTGCGTAACACGTAATCCGTGGCTGGCAGGGGTTGCTGTTGGAGGCGACGAGGGCGGGCAGTTTCTCATGCGCGGCCTTGCGCATCTCATAGGATGCCTGTCGCCACAGTTGCCGTTCAATCCGGTAAAACAAGTGGATTACATGAATTCCCTGGCTCAATTTTACTGCTGGCAGATTCATAAAAAGCTGGCGGGACGCTGCTACTCAACGCTCAAGGCCTGTTCCAAAAGCTGGCGCAAGTGCACTTGCACTGCTCTGTCATTGACTGTCATGCGCGCGCCGGCCTGCAGCGCCCTGGCGGCAAGTTCTTTGTCGTCGGATTCTCCGAACGCCACCACCGGAATATGTTGCAAGGCCGGGTCGGAATGGAGCTGTTGAATCGCCGCCAACATAGCATCCTGGTTTTGTGCCAAATCCGCAAACAGCGCCAGCGGCTTCTCATTCCGCGCCACTGCAAGCATGTCGGCGGCACCAGGAACCACTTCAACCCGATACCCCAACTGTCCCAAATTTTCCTCCAAAATCCGGCTTTGGGTCGCGCGCGCGCTTACAATCAATGCCAACGGTTGCGTCACGCCTTCAACAAATAGCCCCAGATTGGCAAAATGCCAAACCATAATTGGCCACAAAGAATTTCCTCCAAATCGCCGCAACCAACTTTTTTCCATTTTGGATAAATCAAACTTGGCTGATGGGATGTGTTTTGGTAAACAAACCCGAAGCTATATCCGAAGGACTTTATGACAAAACAAATGGCCATTATTTGGGGAATCGCCCTGGCTGCAGCGCTGCCTGTTTGTGGAGCTGTGCTGAACTTGGAGGATTTGGACGTCTCATCCATGTCATCCGGTTGGGGCAAACCGTTGAAAAACCAATCCGTGACAGGCAAACCGTTGTCAATTAACGGCGAGAAATTCCAGCGCGGGGTGGGCACTCATGCCCCAAGCGAATTCTGGCTCAAGCTGGACGGGCATGTCCGAATGTTTCGGGCCAAGGTCGGCGTTGACGATGCCGCCACGAGCAGCAAAGCCAGCATCGAGTTTGTGTTGGAAGGCGATGGAAAGGAATTATGGCGCAGCGGAATTTGCAGGCGTGGCGAGGCTGCGCGGGAGTGCAAGGCAAATCTGGCCGGAATTACAAATCTTGTGCTCATTGTAACCGACGCCGGCGATGGTCGTGATTCTGACCACGCCAACTGGGTTGAAGCAGTGTTTGAGTATGATCAGAAGCCGCCGGTTGCCGGCCCACCTGAAGCAGAGCCGGAGGCATTTGAGATTCTGACACCGCCTGCGCCGCCGTCACCGCGAATCAATGGGCCGCGTATTACAGGGCTGCGACCAGGCTCGCCGTTCATATTTCGGATACCATGCACCGGGCAGCGTCCAATGCGGTTTGCCGCGGAAAACCTGCCTGCCGGCCTGCGATTGGACGAAAACAGCGGAATCATCACCGGCGCAGTTGAAAATGCGGGAACTTATCCGGTTATATTGATCGCGCGTAATTCGCATGGGGAAGGCCGGCGTGAGCTGCGAATTGTGGTTGGCGACCGTCTGGCATTGACACCCCCAATGGGATGGAACAGTTGGTACATCCACTACCACCGCGTCAGTGACAAGGTGATGCGCGAGGCAGCCGACCAGATGATTGCAAGCGGCATGGCCGATTACGGTTATCAATACGTCAACATTGACGACTGCTGGATGGTCAAGGTGAACCCAAAGGACCAGGCCGCCGAGGGACCTGTGCGCGATGAAAACGGGAGGTTGCGCGGAAACAAACGATTCCCGGACATGAAAGGACTGGCTGATTACATTCATTCCAAGGGGCTTCGCGCCGGACTTTACACTTCCCCGGGTCCGACTACTTGCGCCGGTTACGCCGGCAGTTGGGAGCATGAAGCACTGGATGCGCAGACTTTCGCCGAGTGGGGCTTTGATTTTCTGAAATATGATTGGTGCAGCTATGGCCGGAAGGCGGGAGGCAACACAATTGAGCATCTCAAAAAACCGTATCAACTGATGTGGAACGAACTCCAAAAGCAAAAGCGCGACATTGTTTTCAACCTCTGCCAATACGGCATGGGCGAGGTATGGAAATGGGGCGCAGAAGTCGGGCATTGCTGGCGTACTACGGGAGATTTGGGCTTGGAGCGCGGCGGGATGCTGCCCGGCTTTTACAACATCGGGTTCAGCAACGGTCGGCACCATGAATATGCGCGACCGGGAGCGTGGAATGACCCGGATTATATTTTGATCGGCTGGGTTGGCGACGCCCACCGGCAGGGTGAAGGCCACAAAACATCGCTCACACCAAATGAACAATATTCTTACATGTCAATGTGGTGTTTGATGGCGGCGCCGTTGATTTTCAGCGGTGACATGGCAAAACTGGACCCGTTCACATTGAATGTATTGTGCAATCACGAAGTAATTGACATAGACCAGGATCCGCTGGGCAAACAGGCGAAAATTGTGCGGCGCGACCGCCGCGAAATGCTGATGGTAAAGGAGCTTGAGGACGGTTCAAAAGCAATCGGCCTTTTCAACCTGAGTCCGACTCCACTTAAACTTACCGCGAAATGGGATGAAGCAGGAGTTGCCGGCAGGCAACGGGTGCGCGATTTATGGCGGCAAAAAGATTTGGGGATTTTCGACAATGAATTTTCAACCGTAATTCCACGGCATGGAGTCGCCTTGCTGCGGCTGTTCAAGCAGAATTAAAACGGAATAAGAAATAAGTTTTTCAGACATTTTATCATGAAATACGCGTGGTGGTTGGTTTTGGCGATGGCCGGCGCAACATTGGGCGCGGAAAACACTCTTTCCCTTGCCGGACAGTGGCGGTTTCAGTTGGACAGGGAGGACAAAGGGATTCAAGAAGGATGGTTCAACAAGACTCTGCCCCAAACCATCCAATTGCCCGGTTCTTTAACTGCCCAGGGATACGGGGACGATGTCACAGTTGAGACCAAATGGATGGGCAACATTGTTGATCGAGCCTACTTTACTGATCCTTTCTACGCCCCTTACCGTCGCCCGGGCAACATCAAGGTGCCGTTTTGGCTGCAGCCGGATAAATATTATTCAGGCGTGGCATGGTACCAGCGCGATGTTGAAATTCCCGAAGCATGGCGCGGCAAGCGCGTCATAATTCACCTGGAGCGCGCACACTGGGGCACTCAAGCATGGGTTGATGGACAACTACTGGGCAGCCGGGACAGTCTGGCCACGCCGCATGAGTACGATGCAAGCAAAGCCCTGACTCCCGGCAGGCATCAGTTGACCATCCGCGTTGACAACCGATATCTGGTTGAAGTCGGCATTGATGCACACAGCGTCTCGGACCATACCCAGGGCAACTGGAATGGTATCGTTGGCGCGCTTAAAATCGTGGCAAGTGACTCTTCCTGGGTTGACGATGTGCAAGTCTATCCGGAGCTGTCGCGCCGTGCAGTCAAAATTGCAGTTGTCATTGGAAGCTTGGAAGATGCCGAAGGCAGCGGCACGCTGGAAATAAAAGCCGTGCCATTGCCACCAACTACAGCGCCTGCCGTCACGCTTCCCAAGTCAGCCGTCAAGTGGCGCAAGGGCGAAAATCGAATTGAATTGGACTATCCATTGTGGCCGCAGGCCGCCTTGTGGGATGAGTTTCAACCGTCGCTTTATCGTCTGGAAGTCGCGCTGGAAGGGAACGTCAGCGGCCGGCAAGTGCGGCATCAGCGCGAGGTCACATTTGGTTTACGGGAAGTCGGCCGGCAGGGAACGCAAATTGCCATTAACGGGCGCAAAATCTTTTTGCGCGGCACACTGGAATGCAACATCTTCCCCCTGACCGGTTATCCACCAACGGAAGTTGAACCGTGGAAACGCATAATCCAGATTTGCAAGGCGCATGGATTGAATCACATCCGTTTTCATTCGCATTGTCCGCCGGAAGCGGCTTTTCAAGCCGCGGATGAACTTGGATTTTACTACTATGTTGAGTGTCCGAGTTGGGCCAACTCAGGCAGTACAGTTGGTGATGGCCGGCCTCTGGATGCATGGTTATACGCCGAGGCCGGACGGATTTTGCGTGCTTACGGCAACCATCCGTCTTTCATAATGATGTCCTACGGCAATGAGCCGGCAGGGAAAAATCAGAATCGCTGGCTGGGCGACTGGGTCATGCACTGGAAAAGCCGGGATGCGCGCCGCCTCTACACCAGCGGCGCCGGATGGCCGATGATCAAGGAAAACGACTTCCACGTGACACCAACTCCGCGCATACAGGCATGGGGCGCAGGCCTGAACTCACGCATAAATGCAAGGCCGCCTGAAACAGTGACAGATTATCGGGACTTCATCCAAAAGGCGGGCGCTCCGGTTGTCAGCCATGAAATTGGACAATGGTGCGTTTATCCCAATTTTGACGAAATTCCCAAATACACCGGCCTGCTGAAAGCGCGCAATTTCGAGATTTTTCGCGATTCACTTCAGGCGCGTGGGATGCTTGGACAGGCGCGCGATTTTCTTCTCGCGTCAGGCAAGCTGCAGGCGCTTTGTTACAAGGAAGATATTGAGTCGGCATTGCGCACTCCCGGCATGGCAGGCTTTGAGTTGCTTGATTTGCACGATTTCCCTGGTCAAGGCACGGCGCTGGTTGGCGTGCTTGACCCATTCTGGGATTCCAAGGGTTACATAACCGCGGAAGAATTTCGCCGGTTTTCAGGCCAGACTGTCCCACTGGCGCGGATGAAACGGCGAATTTTCCTCGAACAAGATGAGTTCTCCGCTCAAATTGAGGTTGCGCATTACGGCCCTGCAGACTTGCCGCCAGTCGCCGCAGTTTGGAAGTTGCGCCGCCCGGATGGCACAGTTTTCCGCACAGGCACCTTGCCGGCGCGCCCCGTGCCCACCGGGACATTGACTGCTTTGGGCGAAATTACCGTGCCACTTGGAAATTCCGCCCCGCCGACAAAACTGAACCTTGAAGTGCAAGTTGGAAATTTTGCCAATGACTGGGATATCTGGGTTTACCCGAACAATGTATCACTGCTCGAATCAACAGAGGTGCATATCGCCGAGGCGCTGGATGACAAAGCCATGGCGGAGTTGCAAAAGGGGGGAAAGGTTCTGCTGCTGGCCGAGCCGGCGCGAATCAAAGGCGACAAACTTGGCAGGGTCAAAATCGGATTCTCCAGCATTTTCTGGAACACGGCATGGACGCGCCGCCAGCCGCCGCATACGCTCGGGATATTGTGCGACCCGAAACACCCGGCCTTGAAAAATTTTCCGACGGAATACCATAGCAACTGGCAGTGGTGGGAGCTGGTAAGCCGCTCGCACCCATTCATCATCAACGATACCCCACAGGCCTTGAAGCCGATTATCCAGGTAATTGACGATTGGGTTACAAACCGCAAACTTGCGCTTGTTTTTGAGGCGCAAGTCGGCAGGGGCAAACTGCTGCTATGCGGGATTGATTTGAAAAAGGGCCTTGCAGAACGACCGGTTGCAAGGCAGCTTCGCGCCAGCCTTGTAAGTTACATGCTTTCGGAAAATTTCGCTCCTTCAATCGCATTGGAGCCTGATTATGTGAAGTCGCTGCTCGCTCCGCCAAGCATGACGCAAAAACTGGGCGCACGCGTTGTCAGGGCGGATAGTGAGGCCAAAGGCTACGAGGCCGCTCACATTTTGGACGATGACCCCAATACTATATGGCACACGCCATGGGAAGGCCGCGTAACGCAATTCCCGCATGAAGTAGTCATTGCCTTTGACCGGCCAGGTGAAATCAATGGCATCTCACTGCTGCCGCGGCAGGATAAAAACCGCAACGGATGGATAAAAACTTGTGCGGTCTTTGCAAGCGAAGATGGCCAAAACTGGGGCGAGCCGCTGGCGCGCGCCGAGTTCAAGGCGGATGCCGGCGAAAAACAAATCAAGTTTCCACGGCCGGTAACACCACGATTTTTGAAGCTACAGGCGTTGTCAACCTTCGACAATGCACCATACGCGTCGCTGGCGGAATTGCGGGTATGGTGAAAAGCTGGATTGGCTTGACACGTTGAAAAGAGTCAAAGAGACAGGAAATGACATGGGCAACAAGGCGACAAAGGTTGAACGTGAAGAAGCATTCGTGCACGGCTGGCCGTGGAAGCTGGCCTGTGCTTTGCTGTATATTGCAATGGCCACCGCGGCCTACCTTTTGTACAACTCTTTGAAGGGTGGCGGAGTCGCAGGATGCGCCCCCAATTCTGGCTGCGACGAGGTTTTGCGCAGTCCCTACGCTTACTTTCTCGGCATACCGGTGAGTTTGCCCGCATTGGCGGCTTATATCGCCTTGATTTACTTCGTCAGAGTTGCCGCGCGCAACGATTCAGTTGAACTGCGACGCAAGGCATGGCGATGGATGATGGGCATCGCCATTCTTATTTCGGGCGCGGCCTTCTGGCTGATAATGGTGCAACTGGTTATCATTCAAAAAATCTGCCCTTTTTGCATGCTTGCCCACACTTGCGGTCTGGCGGCGTCCCTGTTGATCCTATTCCACGCTCCAATCCAGCCAGAACCATCAATTCCGTGGCAGCGGGAAAAAAAAATTTACATCCTGCCGGAGGCGGCAAAGCAAATTACAGCCATTGCATCGTGCCTTTTGGTGCTGTTGGTACTGGGCCAACTAGTTTTCAAGAAAAAGGGGCATATTGTTAAAACGCTTCCGGCTGCCGCGGTAATTACGCCCTCTCCCAGTAGCCAGCCGGCAAGCATGACAAACCGCCTGCTTTCAAGCGCCACCACCCAGCCCAGGACAAATACAGCAGCCGCGATTCCCAATCGAATGAGCCAGATTTCGCAAGTTGCGTCATCCAGCCCGCCTGCGACTCCACTAATCAAGACAACTTCCAACACGCAACCCCAGCCGCAGGTTCAAAATCCCGGAGTGCCAAAAGCTGAGGCCGTGCGTCAGGGGCGCGTGATGAGCCTTTACGGTGGCGCGGTAGAGCTGGACATAAACCAGTTGCCGCTCTGGGGCAGCCCGGAAGCGCCGTATGTCCTGGTGAGCCTGTTTGATTACACGTGCCATCATTGCCATCAGATGCATGGATACCTTATGCAGCTTTGGCAAACTTTCGGGAATAAGGTGGCTGTGCTAAGCCTGCCCATGCCGTTGGACAGCCAATGCAACCCGGCCATACAGCGCACGCCACGGGCGCACCAGAATGCCTGTCAGTACGCAAAACTCGGGCTGGCTGTCTGGCGGGCTGACAGGACAAAGCTCAGGGCCTTTGATGATTTGATGTTCGCCCAACTTGCCCCGCCGCCAATTGAACAGGCGCGGAGCGCAGCGGAACAGTTGGTGGGCGCCGATGCCCTGAACAAGGCGTTGGGAGACCCATGGATTGACGATGCCCTTTCCAAATCAATAAAACTATTTCAGAGCAATTCGGTGACTTTCAACAACGGCTCAATGCCGCAAGTTGTCATTGGCTCGCAGGTTGTTTTCGGCGCGATAAATGGCGTGGATGACCTCTACAAGGTGGCGGAAGGCGCCCTTGGACTGAAAAAGCCGTGAACCGGCGGGCAAAAAATAATTAAAAATAGGGCTTGCCACACGGCCGCGGATGTTTATGGTATCGCCCTGCCTGGACCCCGCGGGTGCGGGGTTCAATATGAGGCTGAGAAACGAGAAGTTAACGCGTAACCTAACTTCAACCTCCGTTGCCGGTTGCAACGTCGGGTGCGTTAGGCAATGGAGTCTTCGACCGGCTGTCGCCGGCGTAAAGTCTCCCGCAAATGACAAATTATTAATCGAATGGCTACAGAGTCTGAGTTTGCATCATTGTTGAAACAGTATGACCGGCCCTTGCGGGCTGGCGACATCGTAAAAGGCGTAATCATTGAGGTCCGTCCCAAAGAGGTTCTGGTTGACATCGGAGGCAAAAGCGAAGGCGTCGTCCCCGCTTCCGAGTTCGAGGATTTTTCCAAGGTCAAGGTTGGCGATGAAATTTCAGTTTTGATTGAAAAACTGGAAGACAAGGAAGGCTACATCCACATTTCAAAGGAGAAGGCCGAGTTCAAGCAAAACTGGGAACGGATACTGGCGATTGCAAACGAAGGCAGCACCGTTACAGGCAAGGTGAAAAGCGCGGTAAAAGGCGGCCTGATAGTGAACATTGGCGTGGAAGCGTTTTTGCCCGCCTCACAAGTGGACATTGTCGCCCCCAAAAATCTGCAATCGTTTGTTGGACAAACCATCGAGTGCAAGGTGGTCAAGGTCAATCCGGAGCGGCAGAACGTGGTCCTGTCACGCCGCGAGTTGATTGAGCAGGAACGCAATGAACGGCGGGCCAAACTCCTTTCTGAGATGATGCCCGGCGACATACGCAAGGGCATTGTCAAAAACATCACCGATTTTGGCGCATTCATTGACCTGAATGGCTTGGACGGCCTGCTCCATATCACAGACATGAGCTGGGGCAGAATCGGGCATCCGTCTGAAATCCTCAAGGTAGGTCAGGAAATTGACGTGGTTGTACTGGACATCAACCGCGAAAAAGAACGCGTAAGCCTGGGCTTGAAGCAGAAGCTTGCCAACCCGTGGGATAACATCGAGCAAAAATATGCGGTTGGACAGCGCGTCAAGGGGCGCGTGGTCAACCTGGTGCCCTACGGCGCATTTGTGGAGCTTGAGCCTGGTGTCGAAGGGCTTGTGCACGTCACCGAGCTGTCATGGACCAAGCGCATCGCCAAGCCTTCCGATGTCCTTAAACAGGGCCAGGAAATTGAGGCGGTGGTGCTGGCTGTAAGTCGCGAAGAGCAGAAAATCTCACTGGGCGTCCGGCAACTGGAGGCCAATCCGTGGGACAAAGCCATGGAAAAATATCCGCCCGGCACGCGCATCAAGGGCAAGATTCGCAACCTTACAAGTTACGGCGCATTCATCGAGCTGGAAGAAGGCTTGGACGGAATGATCCATGTCTCGGACATCTCATGGACTCGCAAAATTAACCACCCATCTGAGGTGCTCAAGAAAGGCGACGAGGTCGAGGCAGTGGTGCTGGAGATTGACAAAGCAAACCAGCGAATTGCACTGGGACTCAAACAACTTACGCCTGACCCGTGGGAAAACATTGACCAACTTTACAAAGTTGGCGATCTGGTCACCGGCAAAGTCACCAAGCTGGCCAGCTTCGGCGCATTCGTCGGGCTTCAACATGACATTGACGGCCTTGTCCACATCTCACAGGTCAGCGAGGAACGCGTTGACAAAATTAAGAACGTGCTGAAAGTCGGCCAGGAAGTCACCGCGCGTGTTATCAAAATTGACAAGTCGGAGCGCAGAATCGGCCTTTCGATCAAGGCCGCCAATTACACACCCGACCAGCTTGCAGCCGAGCAAAAACTGCTCGACCAGCTCAAGCCTGGCGAGGATTTGGTTGCGCTGGAGCGCGCCTTTGAGCTTGCATCCGAGCAGCAAAAGGAAACCGAGGAAAACAAATAACAGGCAGGCGTTTCTTGACGCCATAATCATGCCACCACGCCGGCGCCCATTCGGGCGCCGGCAACATTTTCGTTTGACAAATTGCGCCATCCGGGCTAATAGTGGGCGCGTTGAACGTATGAGTAACTGGCTGAACCTGGCTCTGTTGCGGGCGCTGCTGCTGTTGCGCAGCGCGGCAGCCGGGTTTTAAGCCAACATGTTTTTTTGGTAAAAACCCCGCTGCCGGCTGACAGCGGGGTTTTTGTTTTGGAAGACAATCTCCCCGCTGACAACGGCGGCGATTGCAAAGGAATGAAAATGAAAACAAATCGAATACTTGTATTTGACACAACCTTGCGCGACGGCGAGCAATGCCCCGGCGCCTCAATGAACTTGAGGGAGAAACTCGAGGTCGCCCGCCAACTGGCGCGCCTGAATGTTGATATCATTGAAGCCGGCTTCCCTGTCATAAGCGATGGCGACTTTGCCAGCGTCCAAACCATCGCCAGGGAAGTCAAAGGCCCGGTCATTGCCGGACTGGCGCGATGCATGCCAAAAGACATTGACGCGGCAGGGGCCGCCCTGAAGCCGGCAGGCAAGCGGGCGCGAATTCACGTCTTCCTTGCAACATCCAAAATCCACAGGGAATTCAAACTGCACAAGGCGCAGGACGAAATCATCCGGCTGGCCGTTGAAGGTGTCAAACGCGCCCGAAGTTATGTTGATAACGTGGAATTTTCGCCGGAAGACGCCTCACGCACCGAGCCGGACTTCCTTGTGACTGTATGCAAGGCGGTGGTTGCCGCAGGGGCGGGCACTGTGAACATACCGGACACGGTGGGCTATGCTGTGCCTGATGAATTTGCGGCCCTGATCAGGCGGCTGTATGAGAGCGTGCCCGAATTTCAAAGCGGCAAGGCAATAATAAGCGTGCATTGCCATAATGATTTGGGCCTTGCAGTCGCCAATTCGCTTGCTGCCATCAGAGCTGGAGCGCGACAGGTCGAATGCACAATTAACGGCATCGGCGAACGGGCCGGCAATGCCTCCCTTGAAGAGATTGTCATGGCGCTGCGCACGCGCCGCGATTTCTTTGCCGGTTTTGAGACAGGCATCAACACCAGGGAAATTGTTAAAACCTCCCGCCTTGTCTCCCGCATGAGCGGTTTGATAGTCCAGCGCAACAAGGCCATTGTGGGTGAAAACGCCTTCGCTCACTCCGCCGGAATTCATCAGGATGGCATCCTGAAAAAGCGGGAAACCTACGAAATAATGAACCCGGAAGACGTCGGCTGGGGCAAGTCGGAACTGCCGTTGACAAAACACAGCGGGCGAGCCGCAGTAGCCGCACGCCTGAAACACCTCGGTTTCCGCCTTGCCGACCAGGAAATCAACGCCTTGTTCGCGCGTTTCAAGGAAATCGGCGACAAAAAGAAATTCGTTTACGACGAAGACCTCGTTTTTCTGGTGGAAGGACAGATGGCCTCCGCGCCGGAAGTCTGGGCGTTGGATTATTTGAGCGTCTCCAGCGGCAATCACACCGTGCCCACAGCCACCGTCCGCCTGCGAAAGGTTACAGGCAAAAAAGAGAAGGCGGAATTTGTGCAGGATGCAGCGCTTGGCGATGGCCCGGTGGACGCCGCTTTGAAAGCCATAGACCGGATAACCCGGACCAGCGGGCGGCTCATGGACTACTCGTTGCGCGCCGTTTCCCAAGGCCAGGATGCGGTTGGCGAAGTGACCATCAAAGTGGATTTTGGCCGCGGCGAATTGGTTACCGGCAAAGGCGCCAGCACCGATGTAATCGAGGCAAGCGCACGGGCTTACCTTAATGCAGTCAACAGGTTCCTGTGCAACGGTGGAAAACGGGAAAAAAAGACCACATCAGCCCAGCCGTAAGACGGCCATGCTTAATAACCGGCCTTGATGGTTCTCCGCTCCGGCATTTAATTGCCGCTGAAGCGAAAAATGTTGTTGCGCAATATGCGGGCCGGATTGTAGGTTTTGCGCACTCCACGCTCTAACGCCGTGGCTTGAACACGCACTGGCGACTACCAACCAGATGTGTTAGGGTTGTCCTGGATATGTATGGAAACATGCCAGGCGTTGCGGCGTGTAGTTTTACCATGCAAACACATAATTTGCTGAGGCGCAAATCGGGTCTGTTGGCTTGTCTGATTTTGTGCGCATGCACAGCGCATGTTACGGCAGCAGATGTCACCCCACCTGTTATCGTCGCAGTCACCCCTCCACAAAATGCCACGGTCTCAAACTTGACACAAATTACCGTGGTTTTCAGCGAGCCGGTGCAAAATGTGTATGCGGAAGATTTGTTGATAAACGGGTTGCCTGCATTGTCTCTGACCGGGAGCAATGATACATACACCTTTTCATTTTCCCAGCCGGGTTACGGCACGGTATTGATAACTTGGGATGCGGGACAGGGCATTAGCGATTTGGCCGACCCGCCCAATCCATTCAACTCCACAGCCCCTGGCGCAACGTGGCAATACACATTAGTTGATTTGGAGCCGCCGGCAATTTTGAACCTCAGTCCGCCCGCCGGAGTAACAGTCCGACGGCTTGATCAGATCGAAGTCACTTTTTCAGAGCCGGTCGCCGGCGTGGATGCCGCGGATTTGCTCATCAATGGCCAGCCTGCGTCGGGCGTGCAGACCTTGGGCCCAGGCAGGTACCGGTTCAGTTTTACACAACCATCCAACGGTTTGGTTAACGTAACTTGGAGCGCCAGCCACGGCATCCGGGACTTGGCGGCTTCACCCAATAATTTTGGCGGCGGTAGCTGGGCCTACACCCTTGATCCCACAGCGGGATTGGCAACGTTGCGCATCAACGAGTTTCTCGCTGCAAACATCAGCACCAACCTGCCGGATGAAAACAACGATGCAGAAGATTGGATTGAAATTTACAACTACGGCACCAACAGCGTGAATCTGGCCGGGTACTCGCTGACTGATGAATCACGTGATCCGGGACGATGGATTTTTCCTGCAACCAACATAGGTCCGGGCCAGTACTTGATCGTTTACGCTTCAGGCAAGGACCGCCGGCCAACCAATGGCGCGCCTTTGCACACCAATTTCAAACTTAACGCCTTCGGCGGATATTTGGGATTGTACAATGCAGAGTCGCCACGGGCGGTAGTGGATGAACTGGCGCCAAAATATCCGGAACAACGCAACGATTATTCTTATGGTCTGGATACAAACGGAGTCTGGAAGTACTTCCGCACGCCGACTCCGCGCGCCCCGAATGGCGGAAGCGCCATTGCCGGCGTTCTGGAGAAACCACATCTCAACGTGAAGCGCGGCCTTTTTTCAACGCCATTTACCCTGATTGTCACGCCGCCCATGGCCGGCACGACCATCCGCTATACTACAAACGGCAGTGTCCCAACTGAAACATCCAGCCTGATTTACAACGGGCCTTTGCAAATAACCAACACCACTGTGTTCCGTGTGGCCGCATTTGCCAGCAACTGGCTGCCGTCCCGTGTCGAAACGCATACATACGTTTTTCTAAATCAGGTGCTCAAGCAACCGCCAAATCCCCCTGGTTATCCCACAGGCACAAACGCATGGACTTCGTATTACGCGGCGGATTATGAAATGGACCCGGAGATAGTTACCAATTCGGTCTATGGGCAGATGATGCTGCCCGCCTTGCGCTCGCTGCCTGCACTCTGCGTTTCAATGAGCATTGACGACTTTCTTGGGCCTGCCAACGGGATTTACAATCATCCTGAACCACCGGCAGCCCAGCGCTATCTGTGGGAGCGGCCTTGCTCGGCAGAGTTTATTTTGACCAATGGCCAAACTGGTTTCCAAATTGACTGCGGCATCCGCATCCAGGGCAACGCATCACGCACGCCCCAGAAGACACCGAAACATCCCTTCCGGTTGTTGTTCAAAAGCAAATACGGTGAAGGCTCGCTCAATTATCCGCTCTATGAAGATTCGTCTGTAACTTCTTTTGAAACCATTGTTTTAAGGTCTGATTTCAACAACTCATGGGTTCACTGGGATGCCGGCCAGCGCACACGAGGTACAAAAATCCGGGATGCATGGACAAAGGATGCGGCGCGCGAGATGGGCATGGTCTCCGGCCACAGCAGGCCATTCCATCTGTACATCAACGGTCTCTACTGGGGTGTGTACGATTTTGGAGAGCGAATAGACGCGGCTTTTGCCGCAAGTTATCTTGGTGGCGAGCCTGAAGACTACGATGCCATTGCATCAAAACCCACAGAGGCTATTGACGGCGACCTCGCTGCCTATATCGCAATGACAAACACCTCCGGGCTGCCAATGAGCGTCCTGGCCAACTACGACCTTTTGAAAACCAAATTGGACATGACGCATTTCATTGATTACACCATTTTGAACTTTTACGGTGCGAATCAGGACTGGGGCGCTGATGGCAATTGGAATGCCGTAAGGCGGCGTGATACCAACGGGCTGTTCAAATACATCACATGGGACGGCGAGCAATTGATAGTTAACACCAACGATAATCGTGTTACGAGCACCGATCTGCCATCCAATCTGCATCCCAAACTTATAAACAGTCCCGAGTACAGAATGGAATTTGCCGACAGGGTGCACAAGCACCTTTTCAATGGCGGCGCGCTTACTGTTGAGCGGAATATTGCCAGATGGAACAAGTGGGCGGCAATGCTTGACCCTGCCATTGTGGCCGAATCGGCGCGTTGGGGCGATTTCAGACGGGACGTGCATCAATACCAGAACGGCCCTTATCTGTTATACACGCGCAATGATTTCTGGATTCCCGAAGTCAACCGAATGGTGACCAACTATTTTCCGCAGCGGCACGCGATTTTTTTAAATCAGTTGCGAAGCGCCGGGCTTTATCCTTCGGTGGCGGCGCCCTCATTCAACCAACATGGCGGGCGTGTGGCCAAAGGATTCAACCTGATTATCACCAACAACCAGGGCGACGGCACCATTTATTATACAACCAACGGCGTTGACCCAAGGGTGTACGGAACCGGCGCGGTTTCGCCTGATGCGCTTGTTTACAGCGGGCCGGTTACTCTGAATGCCTCGGCGGTTGTCAAGGCACGTTACTATTCCGGGAGCGTCTGGAGCGCGCTCAATGAGGCGGCATTTGTAATTGAAGAACTGGGGCTGCCATTGCGATTCACTGAAATCATGTACAATCCGCCAGAGGGCGACGCCTATGAGTTCATCGAAATCATGAATACCGGCGCCACGCCGGTGGACTTGAGCGGTTTGGGGCTTTCGGGTGTGCAATACTCCTTCTCTGTTGGCAGGGTGCTCGCTCCAGGCGAAGTGATTGTGCTTGCATCTGATATTAGTTCGAATGCCTTCGCGGCAAAATACCCGGGCGTGCGGGTTGAAGGCTATTTCGGAGGCAGCCTGGATAACGGGGGCGAATTGCTCGCCATTGTGGATAAACGCATGGTTCCAGAGGCCATTATTACAGCAGTAAGATACGACGATGAAGGTTTCTGGCCGGCTGCAGCCGATGGAGCCGGCTATTCGTTGGAGGTCATCAATCCACGTGGCGACCCCAATGACCCGGCAAACTGGCGCGCCGGCGCTGTTATTGGCGGCACACCCGGTACTGTGACATCGTTTGCCGCGCCAGCAATTCGCTTCAGTGAAATCATGGCAGCAAATGTAACAGCCGTCACCAACTACGGAACCACGCCTGACTGGATTGAGCTTTACAATCCCAACGCGCAAGACGTGAATCTGGAGGGATGGAGTTTAAGCGACAACAGCAACCCGCGCCGGTTTGTCTTTCCAGCAGGCGCCTTTATTCCCGCCAACGGTTATTTGGTTGTTTGGTGTGATAGCGCAACCACGCCTGGACTCCATTCTGGTTTCGGTTTGGACCAAACCGGCGAAACCATATTTCTGTATGACGCGCAAACCAACCGGGTGGATGGCATCTCTTTTGGCATGCAATTGCCTGACTACTCGCTGGCAATGCTTAACGGAGAATGGAAACTTGGATTGCCAACCCCCGGAGCCGTTAACCAAGCCGCCCCAGTGGCAAACTACACGAACCTTGTCATAAACGAATGGCTGGCCAACTCTGCACCGGGCCAGAGCGATTGGATCGAGCTTTTCAATACATCAACAAATTTGCCTGTTGCGTTAAATGGCTTCTACCTCGCCAACAGCAACACCATCTTTCGGATTAACGCGCTTTCCTTCATTCCAGCAGCCGGCTATGCCCTGTTTTATGCAGATGAACAACCAGGCGTCGCGCATCTGAATTTCAAGCTGCATGCCTCTGGAGACATCATCAGTCTTTATGATCCGGCTGGAGTCCTGTTAAACAGTGTGAATGTCAGTTACTTGGCGGAGGGGGTCTCACAAGGTCGCTACCCCGATGGCAGCGACACTGTTGTGACATTCGCGGCCACGCCAAGCCCGGGGGCGGCTAATTATGTAGGGACACCGCCCGGTCCAATTATCAATGAATTCATGGCAATCAACCGGCGCTCCGTGCTGAACCCATTTGGCTCCTATTCAGATTGGGTGGAGCTATACAATCCCTATACGTTTCCGATTGACATGTCCGGGATGAAACTCATGGATGATTCTTCAGCATCTTCAGCCTGGAGCTTCCCATCCGGTGTGGTGATAGAAAGTAACGGGTACCTTGTCGTTTGGTTCGACAAAGACCGCCCGGCCACGTTGCTTGCAGGCGGGCCGCTTAACACAGGCCGGGGGGTGTCTGGCGCCGGCGGGGAAATCCGGCTGCTTGATCAGTTTGGACGCATTTTGGACTCAGTCACATACGGTTTTCAAGTTCCAGACATGAGTCTGGGACGCAGCAGCGGCGATTGGAGGCTGATGGCTGCGCCAACCCCCGGCACTACAAACAGTAGCCCGGCTACAACAGGCAATCCGGCCAACTTGCGAATCAATGAATGGATGGCAAATCCTGCAAGCGGCAATGATTGGGTGGAGTTGTTCAACCCTCAAATGCTCCCAGTGGACTTGAGCGGGTTGATAATGGCAAACTCCCCTGCCCTTACCGAATTGGAGCAGCCAGGCATTGCGCCATTAAGTTTCATCGGGCCATTGGGTTTCGTTCAATTCCAAGCTGATGGCGACCGGCGCCAGGGTTCTGACCATCTGGCGTTCAGGCTGGACGGTCTTGGTGAAAGCCTGCTCCTTTACCGCCCGACTGGCGAGCTTATAGACGCCGTCTATTTTGGCGGCATGGCGGACAATGTCTCACTAGGCCGTCTTGGCGATGGCTCATCTGTCATTACAAACTTTGCTCCGGCGACACCTGGTGGTGTCAATTACATTCCCATCACCAACATTGTGTTCAACGAAATACTCGCAAAGCCTTCTGCCTCCATGGAACAGGCAATCGAATTGGCAAACGTCGGCCAGACCCCGGTTACAATAGGCGGTTGGTTTCTAAGCGATGACCCGGCGCGCCCAATGAAATTCCAAATCCCGAGTGGCTCAGTTATTCTGCCAGGTCACTATTTCGTCATTTACGAGTATCAATTCAATGGCGGGCCGGGTTCATTAATCCCATTCAGACTCGATGGCGGTTCAGGTGGTGAATTATGGCTCTCGGAAGCGGACTCAATGGGAAATTTGACCGGCAGACGCGCAACCGTCCAATATGGTCCAAGCCCTGCTGGAACTTCTCAGGGACGATTCCCAGTTGCCGCAGGCATGGCTTGGGGCTATTTGGAACAGCCAACCTTTGGCTTGGTCAATCCCCAAAGCGTAACTGAGTTCAGGCTCGGAACCGGCGCATTCAATTCCCCGGCCACCGTTGGGCCGGTGGTGATTTCTGAAATTATGTTCCAACCACCCGACTATTGGGGCGGCCTTGGTGAATTTGTGGAAATCTATAATTCGAGCACCAATTCTATTGCATTGCATGACGAGGCACACCCCACCAATGTCTGGCGTTTAAGAGGCGGCGTGGACTTTGAGTTTCCCGCAGGCTTCACTATCGGCCCGCGCGAATATGTCGTAGTAGTTGATTTCGACCCGGCAACTGATTTTGCAATGTTGAACGCCTTCCGGTTGATTTACAATCTGGACTCATCAATACGTGTGCTTGGGCCGTATCGCGGGAGTTTGGATAACTCAGGCGAACGGCTCGAGCTGCGGAAACCATTGCCTCCTGAACCTTCCGGTTTGGTGGCATACGCAACCGTGGATATGGTGGAATACCTGCCATCGACTCCATGGCCCACTGGCGCTGATGGCGGCGGACTTTCTTTGCAACGGCGGCATCCGGCTTTATATGGGAATTATTTTCTGCATTGGAAAGCGGATGGCCCGACGCCAGGACGCGCCAACGTGACCGGAAGCCAACCGCTTGAAATTGTAAGCCCGCCGCAGCAGTTGACAGTGTCCAAACATGGTCAAGCCCTCTTTACAGTCGCAGCCGTTGGAACAGGTGACTTGCATTATCAGTGGCGGTTTAATGAACAGGTATTGCCCGGAGAAACCAACATTGTGTTCGTACTGTCGGATGTGCTGCCAGTCAATGCAGGCTATTACGATGTTATTGTAACTGATGATAACGGCAGCGTTATCTCGCCTGCAGGCCAGTTGACAGTGTTGGTGCCGCCTTTGCTCATTTTGAGCCAGCCGATGAGCGTGACCATAACCAATGGCAGCAACGCAACTTTCTCAGTCACTGCAACAGGCGATGGCGCGCTTTCCTACCAATGGCAGTTCAATGGCGTTGATTTGCCAGGGCAAACCAACACCACTCTTGCCATCACCAACGCGCAGTTGAGCAATGCGGGGCCTTATGTGGTTGTTGTCTCGGATGAGAACAGCTCCATTTCATCAGATCCTGCCATTTTGACCGTATTGTATCGAGCAACACTTGTACAAGGCCCACAAAGCATGATCCTGCCTGCGGGAAGTACCGCTGTCCTGACAGCTTCCGCTTACGGCAGTTTCCCCATCTCATACCGCTGGCGGAAAAATGGCGGCACTTACACCAACGCCATCGTGAACTCATTTACCAACTCTTTGATTTTCACTAATTTGGCGGCCACCAACGCCGGCAAGTATGAAGTTGTGGTGACAAATCAAGCAACAACGGGACTGGGCAGCCTAAGCCCGGCCGCCTACCTCAGCGTTGTAACGAATCTGCCGATGCACCAGTCAGTCAACTTGGGCGACAGCGCCACATTCATGGTCGGCTTGGCGTATTTTTCCGCACTGTCACCTGCGCCTTCATACCAGTGGCGGTTTAATGGCGTGCCATTAAGCAGCAAGACCAATACTACGCTTGTTTTGACAAACATCGGGATGGAGCACCTGGGGGATTACACCGTGGATATTTCAGCCGGCGGAGCCTCTTACAGCACGCCCCCAGCCAGCTTGCGGCTTCTGGGGCCGACTACATTGACAGTTGGCAAGATTGGCTCGGGAAGCGCCATTGAACTTCAATTTTCAGGAAACTTGGGACGCTCCTATGCCATTGAAAGCTCGTCCAATCTTTTGGATTGGACGGAAATGACCGTCGTGCTTCATTCAAACGCGCCACAGACATACTTGTTTTCGCCAAGCAACGCTTTGCCAGAACTTTTCTTCAGGCTCAAACTCAAGTAGGGCCATTCAACTGCCTGATCCGCCGCCAATTTCGAGTGTTAAAATAAACTCGCATTCCAATTTTTTAGGAGTATTTTGCTGTTCGCTCAGTCTAATTTATTTTATGGTGAGAATAGCAGGCTACGTGCTGGCATTGGCGATATGGATTTGCCATCTGGCTGCCGCTCAAGCGGCGGTTGTCATAAACGAGATAATGTATCACCCGGTCTCCGAGCAAACCAACGAAGAGTACATCGAATTGCTCAACACCGGCCCGGCATCCGAAGATTTGAGCGGATGGAAATTTGTCAGGGGTATCAGCTTCACCTTTCCATCCAATACGGTTTTACAGCCCGGCGCTTATCTGGTGGTGGCCGCCGACTACCAGGTGTTCCGCAGCCGCTATCCTGCAATTACAAACGTTGTGGGTGGATGGGTCGGGCAGCTTGCAAATGACGGTGAAACAATCGAGTTGCAGGATGCCACGGGACGTGTGATTTGCAGCGTGCATTACGCCTCCGAGGGCGATTGGGGACAGAGATTGGTTGGGCTTGGCGTTGAAAAAGTCCGCAGCATGACCGTTTCAGGCACCACAGCTCACGTCAACCTGGATGGAGTCTGGCGCAATGGCGACACAGTCATTATTTCGGGCGTCGAATCGCCGGAGTTCAACGGCACATTTGCGATTGCAAATCGAACTGGCAGCGGCTTCGACTATTACTTGAATCAAACACCATCGGACGAGCCTTCGGGCATCATTCTTTGCCGCCAGCTAACTTCGTACGGTCACAGCGGCTGGGGATGGTTTTCGCCTGCCGATGGAATGGGCAGTTCCCTCGAGCTTGTAAATCCACTGCTACCCGCTGACACAGGACAAAATTGGCGTTCAAGTTTGGTAAACTACGGCACGCCCGGACGCCCAAATTCCGTTGCCAGCACCAATGTCGCCCCATTGTTGCTGGACGTTAAGCACTTCCCTCTTGTGCCGCGTTCATCAGACCCTGTGTCAATTACAACGCGCGTGGTGGATGAAAAGAGCACCGGCCTTGTTGTTACGCTTTTCTGGCGCATAGATGCAAATCCAACCAATTCTTGGAATTCCGAGCCGATGTTTGACGACGGCCTGCACAACGATGCATTGGCCGGTGATGGCATTTACGGCGCCATCCTCAACGCCCGTCCAAATAACACTGTAGTGGAGTTCTACGTGCGCGCACAGGATGCCGAAGGCAATGCTCGGAGCTGGCCGGCGCCGGCTCTCGATGCCTCCAACAACCCGATACAGGCCGCCAATGCCCTCTATCAGGTTGACGATCAGCAGTCCTATACCAATTCCCAGCCTTATTACCGGATTATCATGCGCGAGGTGGAACGCATCGAGTTGTACAACTTGACCGGCTCCGCCGATCAAGGTGGTAACGCATCTTTCAACGGCACCTTCGTCGCTGTCCAAGGCGCCGACCCTGTATTGCGGTACAATTGCGGTTTTCGCATTCGCGGCGCCGGCACCCGTGGACGCCGGCCTCAAAACCTGCGCGTCCACATCCCCGGAGACCGGCCGTGGAATGGCGTAAACTCGTTCAATTTGAACAGCCAGTTCAGTCATTCGCAATATGCCGGCTACCTGTTTGCTATTCTCTCAGGATTGGACACCGAGGCCGGTCGGCTTGTGCAGGTGCGCATCAATAATCTGGACTATTTTTCACTGAATCCATCATTCACATTTCCATGTCGCAGCTACATACACCTGGAGTCCACGGATGGCCAGTATGCGGCAAATCACTGGCCCAATGATCCTGAAGGGAATGTTTACAGGGGACAGGACGGTTCCCACCGCTGCACACTGGCACATTTGGGGCCAAATCCAAACAGCTACATGGACGTGGGGTATTCGAAGCAATCCAATCGCACCCAAAACGACTGGTCTGACCTGACCAACCTGACTTATGTTCTTAATGCCTCCTATGCGTCCCCGGCCCAATATGTTCAGGCTGTTCGCCAGGTCGCCGACATCGAAGAATGGATGCGTTATTTTGCGGTTTTCACCATGTTGTTAAGCCGTGAAACCTCCCTCGCCACCGGACAAGGCGACGATTATTCGATGTACCGCGGCATAAACGACACCCGTTTCAAACTGCTGGCCCACGATTTCGACACCGTTCTAAACCAAGGTGATACCACTGGCGGTTATACCGACAGCATCTGGCGCATGAACAGTTTGAGCGCCATTGCCCGAATCATGACCAACAATGCCTTCGCCCCGATTTATTTCCGGGAGTTGAAGCGATTGGCCGATACCACCTTTTCACCAGAGGCAATCGAGGCCACGTTAAACAACGGTCTGCAGGGGTTGGTGGACCAAAATGTAATAAACGCCATGCGTGATTTTGGCATCAACCGGCGCAATTATGTACTGTCGCAAATCCCCACAAACTTTTCAGTAAACGTGTCTCTCTCGACAGCCTACGGTTATTATTATACGACCTCTTCTTCACTGGCCCTAACCGGTCAGGCAAATGCGCTGGACACCGGTGAAGTGCGCGTTGGCGCCAACATCGCCACCTGGACTCCTTATACGGGAAACTGGTCTGGAAGTGTGACTTTGAACCCGGGCGTTAACAATATCCTTATCCAGACGTTTGGAACAAACGGCGTGGAACTTATGCGCACAAACATAACTGTTTACTACAATACTTTCGGATGGGTGGATTTGGAGCCTGCGCCCACAAACAATTTCACCCTCTCCGCCGCAGGCGGCCCATACCGCATCACCGGTGCCATGTTGATTTCCAATGTGGTGATGACTGTTGAGCCGGGCGTAACGATTTTCCTCGAAGCCGGCGCCAGCATATCGGTTGTCGGTACCGGGAAAGTTAATGCCGTCGGCACCGACACACAGCGCATCCGATTCACCCGCACACCAGGCATATCCGGCTCATGGGGACGGATTCATCTCAACGGCGCTTCAACCGAAAGCCGTTTTGTTTATGTGGACTTCGAGTATGGCGGCTCGGCGGGACAGGTGTTGCGTGCCGACAATTCATCCGTCTATCTGGACCGATGCAATTTTTACAACATTAACGCGCAATACCTGAACCTGAACAATTCGTCATTCAATATCCGAAACTCAGTCTTTCCATCTGTCACAGGCGTGGAATTGATTCACGGGGTTGGCGTCCCGCCGGCCGGTTATGCCATTATCGCCAGCAACTGGTTCGGCGGCACAACCGGCCTGAATGACATCATTGATTTCACCGGCGCGCAGCGGCCCAATGCCATTTTACAGATTTTAAACAATGTCTTCACGTCCGCCAGCGATGACATTCTGGATTTGGACGGCACCGACGCCCACATTGAAGGCAACATTTTCATGAACGTCAGGCACGATGCCGCCACATCGCAGGCGGACACCGCCAGCGCCATTTCAGGCGGCAAAGACGGAGCCAACACTTCGCGCCTGATGATCGTGCGCAACATCTTTTTCAATTGTGAACATGCCGCCCTTGCCAAGGAAGGCAACTTTTATTGGGTAATAAACAACACAGTGATTGGCTGCTCCCATGCAGCATTCAATTTTGACGAGCCGGGCCGCCGCATTTCCGATGGTGTAACCCCCGGGCTTGGGATGTACCTCGATGGCAACATTATTTGGAATACTGCGACAAACTTTGAAAACGTGTATGTCAACGATCCCGTGTTCGGAACCACGCAGTTGATTGTCAACCGGTGCATCTTGTCCGGCCCGGATTACATAACCAATGGAGTTGGCAATCTCACGGTTGATCCACGGTTTGTAAATTTCTCGACCAACAGCGCATGGTACGAACTGACAAATAATTTGCGTTTGCGATTGGATTCACCCGCGCTGGGAGCCGGTCCGAATGGAGTTGATATTGGCGCGCTTGTGCCGGCGGGCGCTAATATCTCGGGTCTGCCTTATGGCGTTACTTCGCGCACCAATTTGACTCTTTCAGTCGGCGGCCCCGGCATAACGGACTACCGCTTCAGCCTTGATGGCGGAGCATTTAACCCGATACCCATTCCTGTAACCAATGCTCTGGTTCTGAGCAATCTTACCAATGGGCAGCATTCTCTCATAATAGAAGGATTGAATTCAGCGGCAGTATGGACAGGACCGCGCTCCTATACTTTCAACATCAACAGCCAGTTGCCGGCAGTTCGCATAAATGAATTGCTTGCCTACAATGTCGAAGCTCATGAGTGGTTTGGAAGTTATCCCGACTTGATCGAGCTTTATAATGATGGGAATTCGCCAATTGACCTCGGCCAAATGAGCATCACTGACGACCCATTGGTACCGGGTAAATTTGTATTCACAAACGGCACTATCATCGAACCAAACGGTTATCTTGTATTGGTGGCCGGTAAACCTTCAGGCTCGCCCGGCATCCATGTTGGTTTCGGCTTAAATCGCAACGGCGGCGGGTTGTATCTTTTTGACAGGGGCGCAAGCGGCGGGGCTTTGCTTGATTCGGTGATATATGGCGTGCAAGCCGCAAATTATTCTATCGGACGGTTGCCCGATGGAAGCTGGGGATTGTGCCATCCAACTTTAGGCTCCGCCAACCGCAGGGCGCCCATTGGCGACTATCGCCAGCTTAAAATCAATGAATGGCTGGCGACACGGCAGTTTTCAATATATGAAGACTATGTTGAGTTGTTCAATCCTGAGCCAGCGCCGGTGCCTTTGGGCGGCCTTTTTCTGACAGACAACCCCATTGGCTGGCCGCGGCATCATGAAATCGCTCCATTAAGTTTCATTCCCGCTTACGGGCAGACTGCGTTTATTGCTGACGGGCTGGCCGAAAACGGCGCAAACCATCTCAATTTCAAACTTTCTGGCGAACGCGGGGCCATCGGACTGTTTGGGCCGGATGGCCAGATGATTGATCAGGTGGTATATGGGCCGCAGACACCCGACGTTGCACAAGGACGCTCTCCAAATGGCTCTTCGACAATCGTGGCTTTGCCGCAACTAACCCCCGGCGCGGGCAATCCCAAGCCTGCAGGCGCCACCAATGTCACAACAATTTCATTCCCGCTGCTGGCATGGAACAGTGTCTGGCGCTACAACCAGGATGAAGACCTTACCGGCACCGGCTGGTACGGAACAAATTACAACGATTCAGGTTGGTCAGCCGGCCCCGGTCTGCTTGGAGCCGAGACCAATGCCACAGTGGGAACCATGAACACCGTTCTCTGGTCGCCGCGTATTCCAGCCCCGGGGCTGAGCACACCTCGCTTGTACTATTTCCGGACAACTTTCCGTGTCACCAACAACCTCGCTGGCTTCACCATCTACGCGCGCGCCAGAATTGATGACGGAGCGGTGATTTACCTGAATGGACGCGAACTGACCCGTGTCCGGATGAACGCCGGCACGGTTGGCTATTATACATCTGCAACAAGCACGCCGGGCAGCGGCGACGCCACCAGCGACGATATTATACCCATTACGCCGAATGATTTGGTTATCGGCACCAATGTTCTGGCGGCCGAAGTTCATCAATATGGAACTGACAGCTCCGACATTGTTTGGGGAATGGCCATTGATGCCCAACAGTACATCACCAACATTGTTGGGGTTGAAGCAAGACCCGTCTTGAACGAAGTTCTGGCCAACAACGACGGTGTGCTCGAGCCGGATGGCCGCACGCCCGACTGGGTTGAAATCTACAATCCATACACCAACGCAATAAATCTTGCCGGCATGTCTTTGAGCGATGATTTGCAGCAACCACAGCGCTTTGTTTTCCGTGATGGAACAGTCCTGCCACCACGCGGATTCCTCCGGATTTTGTGCGACCCAGCCATGCCGGCTTCAGCCACAAATACCGGCTTCGGCCTGAAAGCAAACGGCGGGAGTGTTTACCTTTTTGACCGCTGGGGCATTGCCGGTGTCTCGCTTCTCGATTCATTAACTTATGGCCTTCAAGCGCCGGATTTTTCTTTGGGGCGCGTCCCGGATGGGGTTGGCGCATGGGTGCTGACTTCGCCGACTCCCCAAACCAATAATGTTTCGGTCCCTCTGGGCAACCCGAATGCCTTGAAAATCAACGAGTGGATGCCAAATGACCGCAATGGAGGCGATGATTGGTTTGAGATATTTAATCCAGGCGCTTATCCAGTTGCAGTGGGCGGATTGCGATTGACCGATGATCTGGTCAACCGCACCAAATTTACAATTGCCCCGCTCTCTTTCATCGCGCCAGCATCGAATGGCTTTCAGGTCTTCCGCGCCGATAACAATCCACAAGCTGGCGCTGACCATGTCAATTTCAAACTCGACAATCAGGCCGAGTCAATTGGTATTGCAACAGCGAGCGGGGTGTTGATTGACAGCATAACCTACATCAACCCTCTCCCCGGGGTCTCCGAAGGCCGCTTCCTGGACGGCTCAACCAACATCGTGCGCTTCGCCTCGACACCATCGCCCGGAGCTGCAAATTACATTAAGCTGGAGAATGTTGTCATAAACGAAGCGCTTGCCAATTCGAGCGCGCCTTGGGAAGACGCCATTGAGTTGTTCAACCTTGCCGACTCGCCGCTGAACATTGGCGGCTGGTACATAAGCAATGCCAAACGTGACCCGAAGCGCTTTCGCATCCCGCCCAACACTCGAATTCCAGCGCGTGGTTACATTGTCTTCTATGAATATCAGTTCAACCCTTCAGGCAACGGCATGCCCCCCGATTTCTCGCTTGATGGCCTGCGTGGCGATGAAATCTATCTGTCGGAAGCTGACGTGGCAGGCAATCTAACCGGCTACAGGAGTGAAGTTGTATTCGAACCTCTGCCGAACGGCATTTCCGTCGGACGCTACAAGACCAGCGTTGGCTTTGATTTTACACCGCTTTCCAGGCCTACTTTTGGCGTTGATAATCCAGCAAACGTCACTGAATTCCGCTCAGGCAATGGCGACACCAACGCATATCCTTTGATTGGGCCGGTTGTTATTTCAGAAATAATGTATCATCCACCGCCGACCGGCCCGGATGATAATACTCAAGATGAGTACATCGAGCTGTGGAACATTTCCAGCGGACCGGTTTCCTTTTTTGATTTAACGCACCCAACAAATACATGGCGCTTGCGCGGCGGGGTGGATTTTGATTTTCCAACTGGATTTGTTCTGCCCGCCGGCGAAAGCGTCCTTTTGGTAAGCTTCGACCCGTCAACAAACGCGCCGGCCAGGGCCGGTTTTCTGGCCCGTTATGCGCTGCCAGATACCGTAACAATCCTGGGACCATACCGGGGCAAGCTTGACAACGGAGGCGCTGAACTAAGGCTTTTGCGTCCGGAAGCGCCATTGCCGGATGGATTGCCCAATGCCGGCTGGGTTCCTTACGTGCAAGTGGATCGCGTGCGCTATTCCGACGATGCCCCATGGCCAACATTGGCCGATACAGGCATAAGTTGGGTATCCCTATCGCGTGTCACATTGTCCGAATACGGAAACGACCCAATCAACTGGGTTGCGTCATTCCCGACACCATCTGCTGCCAATGCCGGGCCTTTGGAGCCACTGCCAACAATTTCAAGCATTTCCTCGAATCAAATCGTTGCAATAGGTGGGACCGTGGTTTTGAGTGTTGTTGCCTCCGATAGCGGGCCTGTCAGATACCAATGGAATTTCAACGGGGAACCTTTGCCCTCGGCAACCAATGCAACGCTGACGATAACCAACGCTCAAGGCTCCCAGTCCGGCGTTTACAACGTGTTGGTTTCAGGCCCGGCAGGGATGATCGCCAGCCCGCCGGTTGTTGTCTTGGTCGAAACACCGCCTCAAATCTTCCAACAACCGCGCAGTCTCGCTGTGGCGCTTGGCGGCGTGGCGGAGTTTTTTGTTTCGGCATCTGGTAGCAGCTTGAACTACCAATGGCGGCACAACCAAACTCCTGTTCCCGGAGCCACAAATGCAGTTTTCATGCTGAACAACGTCCAAATGTCTGACGCCGGCCCTTATGACGTGGTGGTGAGCAACACTCTTGGAGCCACTACAAGCATGGTGGCCTTTTTGACAGTTGTGGTTCCGCCGTCCATTGTGTCATCTCCACAAAGCCAAGCTGTCCGAGCAGGCTCGTTACTTACCCTTTCCGTCCAGGCAAGCGGCACCCCGCCCTTCCACTATCAATGGTATTTCCAAGGCGAAGCCATTCCCGCTGCAAATGAAGACAGCCTGACAATCCTTTCTGCCACTACAAATTTCGCAGGCGACTATTTTGTCACAGTCAGCAACCTCGCCGGTGTTGCTACCAGCGCGGTTGCTTCAGTGTTTGTAATTGTGCCGCCCACCGTGAGCGTGCTGGCAAACGGGCCGCGTGACGTCGAGCCCGGCACTGATTCAGGTTTCTTCACAATTTATCGCTCCGGACCGGCCACAAATGACCTGATTGTTCACATTGCAATAAGCGGCACTGCCACACCCGGAATTGACTATGAAACCATTTCCAACATCGTCACAATTCCGGCAGGGCTGGCTTCGGTTGATATTTTCATAAATGTCCTTGATGACAACTTGCCGGAGCCGGACGAGCTTGTAACGCTTTCTTTGATTTCAGACGATGCTTATTTGATCGGCAGTCCCAATTTGGCCACCGTTGTAATTCAAGATGATGACAACCAGCCGCCGGTTGTAAGCATCGCGACACCAACCAACCTCCAATTCCATCCGCTAATTCCAACAAATATTGCTGTATCCGTGACAGCATCCGACCCAGACGGCACGATTGTACAGGCCAGCCTTTGGAATAATACCAATCTGCTTGGAACAGTATATGGCGAGCCTTATGATTTCGTATGGAATAATGTGCCATCCGGAACCAACAATCTTTTCGCTGTAGTTGTGGACAATTACGGCGCGTCAGCCACATCTGCCCCGATTGCGGTTGTGGTCAACTTTGCGCCAATAGTTCAATTAACCTCGCCAACCAATGGTTCTTCAATCCCAGTGGGCACGCCTGTAAACCTGGGAGCCTTTGCCAGTGACCAGGATGGCCAGATTACCAACGTCAGCTTCTATGCCGGCGCCAGCCTGCTCGGCTCAGTCACCAATGGTCCGGTTTATAGTTTGGTTTGGTCAAATCCGCCGGCAGGCAAATACAATTTGAGTGCTGTTGCACGGGACAACTGGGGAATGGCATCCACTTCTGCACCTGTCGCCATCAGTATTGCCGCCGCAAACACCAATTTTGCGAATATGTTTGCCGGGCGCGGTTTCATTTCAGGCACGAACAACACCCTCACCGGCAACAATGCCACCGCAAATTCAGAGCCTGGCGAGCCAAGCGGGGGTTGCGGCGCCGGCTCACGCACCATGTGGGTGACATATCTGGCGACTGAGGATGGATATTGTACCATAGACACGGAGGGGACTGTAGGACTCGATACTGTGTTGAATGTCTATACCAACGACCCTCCAAACATCGAAACAGTAACCAATCTTGTAAGCGTAGGCTGCGATGATGACAGCGGCAGCGGCACTCTTAGCATGCTTACTTTCCGCGTCCGCGCCGGTGTGGCCTATCACATCCGCTTTTCCACCTATGGGAGCGGAAGCGGTGGCAATTTTGTGTTCCATCAAACATTCAGCTCCAGCCAGGCGCCGCAGGCTCCGACGTCCTTCTATGGTTACGCCTTGTCAGGAAGCCAGATATACCTTTATTGGACAGACAACGCGGACAATGAAACAAGCTACATTTTGGAGCGTTCAACCAATTATGGAAACACTTACACCATTGTTACTATGCTTCCCAGTAACACGGTTAGTTATGTGGATACCCGCCTGACAAATGGCATCGACTACTATTACAGACTGCGCGCATCCAATGAATTCGGACTTTCTCCGGCTGTCAGCTACGGTAGCATTTCGACCTATCTGCCAAGCCTGTCGCCGTTATACGTTCAAATTAACTTTGGCACCAATAATTGCCCTGTGCCGCAGGACTGGGAAGCGGATGACGGCCTGCCTTATGGGAACCGCGGAAACGGTTATACTTATGGATGGAATGTTAACAATGCAAACTTCGGCCGCTGGCGGCAGTCAACTAATGCGCCATCTGTCCAGTACGACACATTCCAATATATTGGCCAGCATGGAGGCGGGAGTGTGTGGGAAATTGCAGTTAGCAACAATGTTTACCGCGTTCGCGTGGTTGCCGGCGACCCCGTGGCTTACGGGGATGTGTACCGGATAACCGCCGAAGGCACGAGCGTTGTTGATGGGACATCAACGGCCTCCCAACGCTGGCTCGAAGGCACGGCCTACGTGCCCGTTTCAGATGGACGCCTTACCATTGCCGGCGGTCAAGGCGCGCCCAGCAATCGCATCGCATTTGTCGAAATTTCCACTGCACTGGAAATTACCCAACAGCCGGTCAGCACCCGTGCACTGATTGGCTATCCCGCGCAGTTTTCAGTTTCGGTTTATACTGATATGAGTGTCGCCTACCAATGGTATCACGCCGGAACACCCATTTCTGGCGCAACCAATTCGGCGCTTGTCATTTCCAATGTACAGCCCGCCGATGCCGGTGCGTACTTCGTGGTTATCTCCAACGCCATGGTTGCAGTAACCAGCAGCGTTGCCAGCCTCATCATTGCACAAATTACCGAGGAAACCTTTTTCATCACTTCCCTGACAACCAATGATGTGCGAATAATTGAGCATTCCGGCCTCACCGGCCTTTATGACAACGGCGGCTTTGCGATTTCAGGTTCACGAGTGTTTTACAACGGCTACAATGCCATTGGTTCCTTTAATCTCGCTGATCTGGGAAGTCCCGCCGCAGTTCAAACCAATTACTTCGGCTTGGTCAGCGACTTGAAGACACGTAAAATTTACTTTCTGGCCAATGACTCAACCCCAATGAACAGATATGGCGGCACCGTCAACCGGCTGGTGGAATTGGACGGTATTACAGGCCAGCCAACCGGCGTCAGCATCCGCCTTTCCACAAATATTGCATCATCCACATACTACCAAATGGGGCTGTTTTCCGGTTATGGGCGAATCGTTATATGGACTGAGTATAACAATCGTGCCTACAATATCAGCATGCCCTCAGGAACAGTGACCGATTTGGGTTCAGTACCTTATTTCACCCACTCAAGCACTTACAATTGGTATGTCTTTTACGGCGTGGCTGAATATCTCGATGGATCAGTCTATCTTGCATACCCACGGGATGCCCTGACCATCTCGCGGTTGCGCGTTGCGGATGGGACGATCAGCGACATCGCAACCTTTAATTCTCTCGGCTCTTACTTTCAGTTCACGGCCTCTCCATGGAATGGCAGGTGGTATTTCCACCACCTTTACACTTCGCAATTTACCGGAGACAACTCAACCAACAGGAACACCCTCGGCTATGCTCAGGCTGCTTTTGCATTCATGCCACCTTCAAATCAGCCGCCATCCATCGTCAGTCAGCCACAGAGTCTGTCAGTTTTGCCCGGCGCTACCGCAACTTTCTCCGTGCAGGCATTTGGCGGCGAGCCAATGTGGTATCAGTGGCGTCTCAACAATATTGTACTGCCCGGCGCAACCAACAGCTCACTTGTGATTTCAAACGTGCAACTTACCCAGGCAGGCAATTACACGGTTGTGATTGGCAATGCCTTCGGGTCCGTTGTCAGCAGCAACGCTTTGCTTACACTCAATTACGGCTACTCCACCAACATGGTTCAACTGCTGCCTTATACCAATGTTTGGCGGTATAATCAAAGTGGCAGCGATCTGGGGACAACCTGGCGCGCCACCAACTACAACGATTCAAGCTGGCCTTCAGGCCGGGGCGTGCTGGCATTCGAAGATGCCGCCTCCATCACACCTTTGATAAACACATTCCTTAGCCTTACCAACACCAGCGGCAGCAATATCTGGACTTACTATTTCCGCACTTATTTCACAGCTCCAACCAATTATCCGCTCGAAGCTTCAATTGAACTTGTTGCCTCAAATCTAGTGGATGACGGCGCTGTATTCTATGTCAACGGAGTTGAATCAGGTCGTATCCGGATGCCAACCGGTTATGTGTATTACAATACAGCGGCCTCCAATGTCGGCGATGCTTCATGGGGGTTGCTCACCCTCACAAATACGGTCTTCAGCCGCGGCAGCTCCAACAATTTGCTGGCCGTCGAAGTACATCAGAGCAGCCTGGAAAGCTCTGACATTGTTTTTGGAATGGCGCTTTTCGCGCGAATTGCAACCACGAGAATCCCGCCAATCATAACCAACCAACCTGCCAGCCTGGACTCGCTTCCGGGCTATACCGGCACCCTGTCAGTTGGCGCGCTCGGCTCAGGCCCGCTCTACTATCAATGGCGGCGCAACGGAACCAATCTTGTTGGTAAAACCAACGCATCCTTGCTCCTTCTTAACATACAACTATCGAGCATTGGCGATTACAGCGTGGTGGTCAGCAACGCCTACGCCGCCGTCACAAGCGCGGTTGCCAGAGTCACCCTTATTGCGCCGCCTGTCATATTGGCCGGGCCTCAAAGTTTCCAGGCGCCTGTTGGCGCCACTGCCGTTCTGAACGTTTCGGCAATAAACGGCAATTCTTTGCTATACCAATGGCTTTTCAATGGCATGCCGATTCCGGGGCAAACCAATTCCACGCTTGTGCTTTCAAACCTTACCCTTGCCCATTCCGGCATTTATGCCGTTCAGGTGGCAAATGCGTATGGCTCGGTAACAAGCAGCAACGCCCAGCTTACAGTCTGGGGACCGACTCTCGCGGTTCAGCAATGGCAGCCCGTACAGGGAAAATTCACGCTGCATTTGAACGGTCCCAATGGGGTTTACTCAGTCTTCATTTCAACCAATCTCCAGTCGTGGCAGTTGCTTTCAACCATCACAAATACCACTGGACAAGCGGAATTGGAGGATTACTCAATACTTTCAAACCGCCTGCGGTACTATCGGTTGCGACTGGAACCGTGATTTGACGCTGTCCGGGCAGACGCGCAAATGAGCCTTTGGTGCCGGTGGCGGGACTCGAACCCGCACGACTTTTTACAGTCCCAGGATTTTAAGTCCTGTATGTCTGCCATTCCATCACACCGGCAACTTGTTATGCCATGTAACCACCCATTGCGGATTCCAGCTTATCTGCGTGTGTCACCGCCAAATGCGTCACGGAACAGGCTGGATTCCGGCCGCGCAAGTCCAACTGCTACCAAATCGTCATTGGATTCGCAAGCGAAGACAAAACAAACGCGTCAGGATAGGAAAGCACCGTGCCAATGTGTACCCGCTATTTTTTAGGCGGCACCAATGCATGCAGAATCGGCTCCACCCACTTGTCCTGTTTCATATCCCAAAGAATGAAGTCGCCATCAAATTGCCAGTATGCCCAGCTCCAGCCGAAAGACTCGGCGGTGCGAGCCACAAAATCCGTATAAAGCACCCGCGATTCCATTGGCGCCCTGTCATAAGCGCCAAATTCCCCGAGGAAAATTGGGCGATTCTGTTCCCTGCTCCATGCTGCAACTTTCGCGAAATCACTTTGCACGGCCTTCCGTTCCGCCTCCGTGCCCCATGTAATGCCAACCTTGTCCTTGTATCCAGCCCATGCAGCTCCCTGATGGGTGAACTGCATCGGTTTGTAGTAGTGCACTGTCACAATCAGGTGCCTGTCTTCGGCAGGCAACTCCAACTCCTTCAAGTGGTCAACAGAATTCCAAAATGCCGGCCCAATAATGACAGTTCTGGTGGGGTTTGTCTGCCGGATGATCGCCAGCGCCTCGCGCAGATACTGGTTCCATAGCTTTGGCGTAAGCCCCTTGTTCGGTTCATTCAAAATTTCGAACAAAACCGAGTTTGGCGCGTTGCTACAATGAGTTGCGAGCTGCTTCCAAAATGCCAAAAACTGCTCCTTGTGTGATTCCGGGTTTTCGCCCATGGCCTGAAACTCATGGAAATCAAGGATCACCTGCAATCCGCTGGCAGTGGCTTTGGCAACAGCCCAATCCAGTGTCTCAAACCATGAGCGACGCAAAGTCCAACCGTTGGTTTTGTCCATGTGCCGGAATGGGTGCAGGTTGATACGCACGGACTGGAAGCCGGCTTCTTTCAGAAGACGGAAATGTTTTTCCTGAAAACGCGCCTGTTCGCGCGACCGCCATATCGGGTCATAGCCGATGATGTTTACCCCACGTCCCAGCCGGCGGTTCTGCTCAAAGGCATCAATTGGTTCAGGCTGGGCGTATGCCTGAAGAAACGCAAGGCAAGGCAGCAATCCTAAAATACATCCAGTAACACGCATAAATTTTTGACGTGAATAGAGTCGCCCTATTCAACAAGTTCTCAAAATTCCCCTCTCATGGATCGCGGGCTTAAGGCAGATGCGTCGTATCGTTGGATTTGGATGTCCGACTTATTGAATAATGCGCGCCTTTAATAGCGTCTGAAACTGAGGTTGCTGGACTTTTGGCCCGGAATTGATTTAAAAGACAACAAATGTTTAACTTGCGAATTAGATTGGTTGGCGGCGCTGCCATTTTGCTGGCGGCAACGGTGCAGGCGGAAAACTGGCCCCAATGGCGCGGGCCGGCCTTCAACGGCTCAACCCCGGAAAAGAATCTGCCTGCGCAATGGTCAAAGTCAAACAATGTTGCATGGTCGGCGGCATTGCCCGGACCAAGCGCAGCCACGCCGGTTATCTGGGGCGATCACGTGTTTGTTTCCTCAACCGATTTGCAAAACCAATCGTTGGTCGCCATGGCTTTCAACCGGAAAACCGGCGCCCTGTTGTGGAGCCACAAAGTAAGCGATGGATTCCGTCGCGATGACCGGAGCAATTACGCCTCCCCTTCGCCGGCAACAGACGGCCAGCGTGTAATTTTCTTTTACGGAAATGGCGCCATGGCAGCCTTCGATTTCACCGGGCGAAAATTATGGGAGCGAAACATCCAGAAGGATTACGGGACATTCGCATTTTTATGGACATTCTCCAGCTCACCGTTGCTTTTCCAAAACCGCTTGTACCTCCAGGTTCTCCAGCGCGACGTGCCCGTGGATGGACGCGGCCGTACTGACGGTCCAAATGAATCATACCTGCTGGCGTTGAATCCAGCGACAGGCCAGACACTCTGGCGGCACGTCCGGCACAGCGATGCCGTTGCAGAGTCGAGGGAGGCATTCAGCACCCCAATTCCCAACCTCAGCTCCCCACAACAAGAGATTCTCATCGTGGGCGGTGATTGCATAACCGGCCACGATGCCGCCACGGGCCGCGAGCTTTGGAGATGGGGGACATGGAACCCAACACGCATCGGCCACTGGCGCCTGGTTCCATCACCAGTTGCAGGAAAAGGAGTCGCCCTGGCTTGCGCTCCAAAAGCATCCCCTGTTTTCGCCGTCAAAACCGGCGGCTCAGGAATCCTCCCGGAATCATTTGTGGCATGGAAAAGCGATCCATCGAGCGGCGTAACTTCAGATGTGCCGACACCACTTTTTTACATGGATGACTTTTTCATTCTCAGCGATTTGAAGAAGACGCTTGCACGGGTGGAACCGGCCACAGGCAAAATCAAGTGGTCAATAAAAACGCCCGGCAACGCCAAATATGAAGCTTCCCCAACCGGCGCTGATGGCCGGATTTTCCTCATGAATTTCAAAGGCGATGTTGTCATCGTGGACGCGCAGCGCGGCGAAGTGTTGCAAAATATCCAAATGGGCGATCCGGGCGATGACCAAATCCGTTCAACCATAGCCGTTTCCCAAGGACAACTTTTCATCCGCACCAACCGCCGGCTGTATTGTGTGGGTCAGTAGGGTCTAAACTTTAATCCCTGCTGTCTGCCGGACTTGAATCCGCTGGAATGCGAAAGTTCGTCGGTGTTCAGCGAAATCGCTTGCCGCCGGCTGCTTTCGATTCCAAAATCGCTCCGATATGTTTACAGGAATTGTCGAAGGCACAGGCGTTGTTGCTGACATTCGGCCCGGTAAAAAATCCATTGAATTGACCGTGTGCGCCGGCCCGCTCGCCAGGGGCATGAAAAAAGGTGACAGCCTTGCCGTAAATGGCTGCTGTCTTACTGTTGTAAAAGTGGCCGGTTCACCCAAAAAACGCACATTGGGATTTGATTTGCTCCGCGAGACCTGGAATCGCACCAATTTTTGCGAGGCACACATCGGTTCCCTGGTCAATCTTGAGCGGCCACTGGCAGCAAGCGGCAGGTTTGGAGGGCATTTTGTAACCGGCCACATTGATGGCACTGGTAAAATTGTGCGCTGGGAACGCTCTGGTCAGGACCATGTCCTTGATATCGCAGCGCCACCGGAAGTTATGCGCTATGTGGTTTACAAAGGCTCGGTTGCAGTGGACGGCATCAGCCTGACTGTGGCAGGAGTGCTAAAAAACGGATTCCGCATCTGGATAATCCCGCATACCTTCGAGGTGACAGCACTCCGCCAGCGAAAAGTTGGCGACTTGGTAAATGTTGAATGTGACATCATCGGCAAATACGTTGAGCAATTTGTGCGGCTAAAACGCAAAAAAGCTTCTTAGCAACAACTTAATCGGTGGTAAGCCAAAAAGTGAGTCACAACAACAGGGTAGGCGCAGGCCACCGGCAAATAACGTTAAAGCAATAACCGCCTGCCATTCCATTGAAATTATCATCCAGACGCTTTGGCTTTGGATGGTTTCAAATCACATAAGGCTCAAAAATAATTGAAATTAGAATTTGACATTTATCAAAAATTGGTGCGATAGTGACAAGAAATGTAATGAGCTGAATGCCCTTCGATGAAAACGAAGCTAAAAAACAGCAGGCTGAACCGCAAGAATCGCAGGAAAAACCGTCACGCCGGCAAGCCGGTGGCTGCAAAACATAGGGGAATATCTTCATCGCAGACAAGAGCATTTGAAAAAGTTGTCAAACTCAAAGAAGCACAAAAACCCTTGATTGTTCCAGGGGTGGAACTGACTGATCTCAGCCAGGACCCGGCCGATAGTTTAACACTCTACATGCGAGAAGTTGGACAAGTTGGCCTTTTGTCTCCTGAAGATGAGATCAAGCTGGCAGCGCGTATCAAACGCGGAGACAACAAGGCACGGGAACAAATGATCCGGGCCAACCTCCGACTGGTTGTCAAGATAGCCAGGGAATACGAAGGATACGGTCTGCCGTTGCTGGATTTGATTAACGAGGGGAATCTTGGTTTGATGAGAGCCGTGGAAAAATTCGACCCCGCCAAGGGCGGTAAACTTTCCACTTACAGTTCATGGTGGATCAAACAGTCAATCAGGCGCGCAATAGCAAACCAGGCCAAAACAGTGCGCCTGCCGATTCACTTGTTGGACAAAATCGTCAAAGTACGCCGTGTCGTTGCGAAATTGACCGACTCGCTGGGACAGGAGCCTTCTGACGAAGAGGTGGCGGCCGTTTTGGGTTATTCAGCCAAACGTGTTGCTCAATTGCGATCAGCCGGAATACACACTTCATCGCTGGATGCGCCGTTGGGTGACGACGAATCCAGCCGTGTTGGAGATGTCATACCGGATGAAAAGGCGGAAAGTCCATACAGCCAGCTTGAGCAAAAAACAATGCTGGAATTGGTTGACCAACTTATTGACCGGCTACCGGAGCGGGAATTTAACATTCTTCGCTTGCGTTTCGGTTTGGGCGGTGGCCGGGAGCGTTCATTGGAAGAAATCGGCAGGGAATTCGGCGTTACGAGAGAAAGAATCAGGCAACTGCAAAACCTTGCCCTGGCCAAACTGCGAAAGATGATCGAGGCGCGGGAAAACATTTCCGAGGCAGCCTGAAAAATGGCCGCTGGCACGATGGCCGCTGCACTTTTAGAACGGCTTTCGCGGCTTCGGACTGATTCCGCGGCGTTTTTAATTAAACCAGTTGTAGAATGGTTTCAGGTATGTCAAAAGGCGCGTCTCGTCAGGCCCGATTTCATTCCACGAAGTAACCGTGTAACGGCTTCGCGGGCCTCTGCGGCTAAGGTCCTCATCATAGTGGAAATTGAAATGGCCGTTCATTTTGACCGAGCGGGTCACGCTGGCGCCAATGAAGTCCTCCGTATTGTTGCCGCCGCCGCGCAGGAATAAATCTGCGTTGGGCGCGTAAATGCACCCCACAAACTCGCCGTTGCCGCTGATATCCAGACTGGTGTTGCTGTCCAAGCCATAATAGATGAACTTGTATGCAAGCCCGGTTTTGTTTATTGCGCCCCGGCCGGCAATTTTCGCTTCAGCACCACCCATGTATAAACGAAGCGAGCCTTTTGGCCCAATTACGATGCAGCCTTGTCCTGTAAGTTGAATGCCGGTACGGACATAAAGTGTGGCATCTCCGCGCACATAAACAGTGCCGCTCAGGGTTTCGAGCACATAATTGTAACTGTCCAACACATAATCGTAATTGACGGTTGTAACAGTGATGTTGGTCGAGGTCCGCGTCGGGAAGGTATAACTCTGCGGCACGTAATAGGTATAGGTTATGTTGGTGTATGTGTAGGAGACGGGAATGGTGTAAGTGTAGGTCTTGTCAGTGTACCGGTAGGACGCAATGGCTGCGTAATCGTGCCACCATCCGCGGTTGGCGTTGGCGCCTGTGCTTTGATAGCGATTGGTAACCGGCCCAACGTAAGTGCCCGGCTCAGGCGGCGTCCAGGTTGGCGGCTCCGAAGGCGGCCCTGGTGGCATCGGTGAGTAGGGATAGCGCACACTGGCTGCCACGACATTTGTAACAATAGTACCGCTGGGCGGCGGATTCGGCAGGGTGACGTTCGTCACCACCACTGTATTGGTTATGATGGGTCCTGGAGGCAACGGATTGGGAAGAACATTGGTTGTCACTGTCATGGAGTTGGTGGTAACCGGCCCAAAAGCATTGGTAGGGTACTCGGTGCTTGTAACCCGGACATAATTCGTAATCACGCCCCCATAAGGCACGGGATCGGGATACGTCGTGCTTGTAATTGTCCCGTAGTTGGTTTGTACATTTGGCGGTAGTGGCATTGGCAACTCTGTCACTGTCACCATGCTTGTGCCATAGGTAAAGTTCGTCTCGCTAATCGCGCCCGGGCCGGGGGTGTATCCGCCTGTAAATGGGACTTTTATGGATGGGAAGCTCATGTTCATGTCATCGGCAAACCAACCGGGTTGGATTCCCTTGTTGCCGCCGGTAACCCACGCCAGATCGCCGACTGTTCCATTGGCTCCAATTACAACGCTCCCGCCGGGGCCGGTGAACACCTTGCCCATGATGTTGGCATTGCCGGCATTGAACAAGCCGGGTTCTCCCGAATTTGTTGCAACATCACCACCGGCTTTTCGCTTGGCCGGGTCATAGCGGCCGTTGGTGTTGAAGTTTGGATCGGCAGAATCAAAACTGTCCGAGGAAACATTGTTGCCGTTAAAATCAATGCTGCCTTTTGATACCATACCCATCGCAAAAAGCGCGCCGCCGCCCGTGGTCACCCGCACCGAACGGTAAAGTTCCCCGGATTTTCTCATCAGTTGCCCCCAGCCAAGGCTGGCAGGGAAACTTAAGTTGGCATAAGACAATACCGCCGGGGCTTGGACATAAGCTGTGCATTCTATAACGGGCCTGGAGCTTACGGTGATGGTGACAACGTAGCGGCCGGAGCCTGTCTTTCGCTCCATAACGGCCATGTCAAGGAATTGTTCCCAGCCATCAGAAAAAATGTTGGTCAACCCATTTTGGTTCAAATGCGCAAGCGCTTCTTCCACGCCGGCTTCAATTAGCGGCATGACGGCGTTCCACGCCTGCGACCTTTCAATGGAACGGTTTTGTGCGCTGGAAAGTGTCAAATAGCCAGCAAGTATGAAGCCCAGCAATCCAATGGTAAGCATCGTTATTGCCAGGAAACTTCCCCGTTCTTTAATCCGCGATGATTGTTGCAACCTCATAGCCCGAAAGTCGTATTTCTCTGCTTGCGCAGGATGATTCGCGCAGTTTGCACGCTTTCTGTATTCACAGGTTGGCCCAGAATTTTACGGGAGCAAACCCACGTCAAATCCACTGCCTTGCACAAATCCGCATTCGTGGTTGCCACCAGATCAAACGTCCCGGGCACCGGATTGCGTTGCCATAGCGTGAATTGAAAATAATCACATTCCTTCAATAAAACCTTGGTTTCATTTCCCTTGATCCGGGTGAGCGTTTTAGCGCCGGGACTGTAAACAAATTTCAGCATGCCATTGTCATAATCCACAAAGGTCAAACTGTTGCTTGAATATTCGTAAAGCGAAGTGGTTTGCCGGATATCCCGCGTTATGATGTCAAGCGCCGTCCGGCTGGCACTGTCCAAATCGGCGTAATTTGTCAGGGCGGCAAGGCTGCGGCCGGTGAACAACGACAAACTGCCAACGGCCACCATCAGAATCGAGCCGACTCCCATCGCCACAAGGATGTCGGCCAACGCCGTGGCCTTCTGCCTGCTTTTAGAATATGTAATTTTGAGCTCCATTTCGCGCTATGAATGTTGTCATTGACCGGCTACGCGGGATGTTAAAGTTCGTCCAATTTAGTGTCACTGTAACCAATCGCATGTCCGCCGCGTACGATGTGTTGAATGGCACGGGTTGAATTGTCACTGTCCCATAGTATTTTGTTCCCTGCGAGCCAAGTTGTGGCGGACAGTAGCTTTCGATAAAACTTGAGGGGATGTTTGTACAGGCCATAATTTGGTCCCACGAGTACAGCCGCACTGTCTCCATCTTTTCCACCATGATTTGTGTCGCTCTAAGGTTCTCCCTCGCTACCTGCATTACTTGCATTCCGGTGGATATGCCACCGTACAGCGACATAAAAACAATCCCAAAAAGCCCCATGCTGACCATGGCTTCTATCAGAGAGAAGCCTCGGGTCGGCGCCATAACTCTTTTTGGACTAATCGTCATTTTTTAAACCTGCTGCAGCATTTAGCAGCTTGAATGCCAATTGATAACAGGAAGGAGTCTTACAAACACAACTCTAAAGCAACATGTTGATTTCCAACAGGTTGAATCACACAAGAAATACTAGTCGCACGCTGAGTTTATTGGTTCAACGGAGATGAAAACAGTTTTCTTTTTGGACAGTTGTTAGACAAGTGTCAAATCAATGAGTAAAAAAGGCCCTATCGCTTATAGACCCATAAGGCATTACCTGAATTAGAATTTGTTCCCGGAAAATCAGCTTAAGATTCGCCGTAAAGCCAAACTAAACGCAGAATGGAAATGCCTTTTCCGGGTCAACGCCTAATTCCTTTATTGCCTTGGCGACAGCCTCCGGTTTGATTTTTCCCAACCGGCTCAGTTGATAGAGTACTGCGATGGCGGTACATTCAGCATCCACTTCAAAGTACCTGCGCAACCTTTCGCGAGTGTCGCTCCGGCCAAAACCATCAGTGCCCAGGGTAAAAAGCCCCCCAGGAACCCATGGGGCGATTTGATCTGGAACTGACTTGATATTGTCTGAAACCGCAATGAACGGCCCGGATTCGTTTTCCAAAATGGTTTCAAGGTATGATTTTCCGGGTGGCTCAGTTGGGTGTAGCATGTTCCAACGACGGACACGCAAAGCCTCAGAACGGAGCTGCTTGTAGTTTGTGGCGCTCCATACGTCAACTGAAACTCCAAATTTTTCGGCAAGGATTTGCTGTGCTTTGAGGGCGGAGTGAATAATGGAACCGCTCCCAAGAATATGCGCTTTGTGTTTAAGGCCGGACGGGCCGGGCTTAAACTTGTAAAGGCCTTTGACAATGCCATCTTCTACGCCGGCGGGCATTGGCGGCATTGGATAAGATTCATTGTAGAGGGTGATGTAATAAAAGATATCCTCGTTGTTAACGAACATCCGCCGCAGCCCATCGGCAATGATTACGGCCAGCTCATAGGCAAAGGCCGGATCATAAGCCAGCAAGCTCGGGATGGTGCTGGCCAGCAAAAGGCTGTGGCCATCCTGATGCTGAAGCCCCTCGCCGTTGAGCGTGGTTCGACCTGAAGTTGCGCCCAAAAGGAATCCGCGCGCGCGTATATCGCCTGCCAGCCAGATTAGATCGCCAATCCGTTGAAAACCAAACATCGAATAGTAGATGTAGAATGGAATCATTGGAACGCCGAGGTTCGCGTAAGAGGTTGCAGCAGCAATGAATGACGACATGGCGCCTGCCTCGGTGATGCCTTCCTCCAAAATCTGCCCGTTGGTGGCTTCTTTGTAATAGGAAAGCGATTTGTGGTCCACTGGCTCATACAACTGACCCCTGGCGGAGTATATGCCAAATTCTCTAAAAAGCGGGTCAATTCCAAATGTTCTGGCCTCATCCGGAATAATTGGCGTCACATATTTGCCAATCTGTTTGTGGCGCAAGAGCGTGCTTAACAGCCGCACAAAGGCCATCGTAGTGGAAGCCGGGGTACTTGTGCCCTTAAGAAATTCCTGAAATTCCGCCTGTTTGGGAACAGGCATGGATACAGGCCTGGCATTGCGCTGTGGCAGGAAACCTCCCAGAGCCTGCCGGCGCTCCATGAGATATTTGAACTCCGGGCTGTCCTTGGCAGGCCGGTAGAATGGCGTTTCAGCTATCAGTTCATCGCTGATCGGAATGCCAAAACGTTCGCGGAATTCGCGCAACTCCTTTTCATTGAGTTTTTTCTGCTGATGCGAAATGTTGCGGCCTTCGCCAGCCTCTCCAAGTCCGTAACCTTTTACCGTTTGGGCCAGAATAACCGTCGGCCCGCCTCTGTGTTCCATGGCGGCCTTGTAGGCGGCATATACTTTGCGGCGGTCATGTCCGCCACGCATAAGTTTCCTGAGTTGATCATCAGTAAGGTGATTGACCAGTTCGAGCAATTCGGGGTATTTGCCGAAGAAATGCTTCCGAATGTAGCTGCCGTGTTGCACGGAGTACATTTGTGACTCGCCGTCAATGGTTTCTTCCATTCGCTTGCGCAGAAGCCCGGTTTTATCTGCCTTAAGCAACGGGTCCCAGTCCGAGCCCCAAATGACTTTGATTACATTCCAGCCGGCTCCACGGAATGCGCTTTCCAGCTCCTGAATTATCTTTCCGTTGCCACGCACCGGGCCGTCCAACCGTTGCAGGTTGCAATTTACCACCCAGATCAAGTTGTCCAGATTCTCGCGCGCAGCCAGTGTCAGAGCGCCCAGAGTTTCCGGCTCATCGGACTCGCCATCGCCCACAAAACACCATACTTTCGGCTCTTCCCCTGCAAGAAGGCCGCGATTTTTCAAATAACGATTGAAGCGCGCCTGGTAGATGGAAACTATCGGCCCCAAACCCATTGATACGGTTGGAAACTGCCAAAAATCAGGCATTAGATTCGGATGCGGATAGGACGGAAGCCCGCCGCCCTCGGCAAGTTCCTGCCGGAAGTTGTGCAGATGCCGCTCATCCAACCTGTACTCAACAAAGGCGCGGGCATAAACGCCGGGCGAAGAATGGCCCTGGAAAAAAACCATGTCTCCGGGATGGCCGTCATGCGGAGCGCGCCAGAAATGATTAAACCCGACCTCGTATAATGTTGCGCATGAAGCGAAAGTTGAGATATGCCCGCCCAACCCGTCATGAACCCGGTTGGCGTTCACCACCATGGCCATTGCGTTCCAGCGGATGATGCTTTTGATGCGCCGTTCCAACTCGGCATCTCCGGGGTACGGCGGTTCTTCTTCGGCCGGGATCGTGTTGACATAAGGGGTTTGCGTCACTTGTGGAAGTGCAAGGCCGGCCCGGCGCAGGCGCTCCAAGAAATGCCCGACCTCAAGACTGGCCATGCCGGTAGTTTGCTCTTCGAGCGTTACCTCAAGCAAGTTCTGCACGCATGCAAAAGCCGCATTCATGGCTGCCCGCGTGGCACGGGACAAGCCGGCTGGATTTGCTTGAGCCTCTATGTTGTTATCGCTCATATTCCTGGGTTTGACGAGCAGAACGGCAAGTGTCCGTGTTATCAACCATGCCAATCCATCCATGGCATTGGCCGGACAACCCGTTTCCGGTCGTCAAAATGACAGGAGCAGTTTAGACGCGAAACGGCCCGATGACAACATGGAAGCGGAAGTTGGCATTTTATGAAAGGGACAGCGCGGTATAAACGCGCAAAAGCCGGGCAAAAGCCAAAAATCAAGTCATGCACGAAGTTGGAATAATGCAAAATGCGGTGCAGATGGCCGTTGAACAGGCCAAAGCGCAGAATGCCCGCAAAATTCACTGTCTGCGCATGCGCGTAGGGCAGATGAGCGGGGTTGTGCCTGAAGCACTCGAATTTGCTTTTGAAGTGGTTGCCCGTGGCACAATGGCCGAGGGCGCAAAGCTGGAAGTAGAATGGGTCAAGACAGCCGTTTGGTGCAAACGCTGCCAGACGGAATTTGAGTGCGAAGATTTCTCCGCGATATGCCCGATTTGCGGCGACTGGAGCAGTGACTGGCGGCGCGGGCGCGAACTGGAGCTGGTTTCAATTGAAATATCCTGACTTGATTTATAATGTAACTTTGTCCGGCTCGAATCCGTCTGATGAATCTGAAATAGTGGCGCCATGCAAAACAACAAAGGATTAATCGCCAAAGCGAGGACGGCCGCCTTTACGCTCATAGAGCTGTTGGTGGTGATAGCCATAATTGCAATCTTGGCTGCAATGTTGCTGCCGTCGCTGGCAAGAGCCAAGGAGACTGCCAAACGCATTCAATGCCTCAACAACATGCGCAATCTTGGACTGGCTTTGCGCGTGTATGTGGATGAAAACGACAATTACTTTCCTCCTCGCACCTACCGTCCGTTCTGGCCGAGTTACCTTAGCAATTACTACCAAACCGCAAAAATCTTGCTGTGTCCGAGCGACGGGCCGGATGACCCGGCCACCTTTGGCTCGAGCTGGGGCGACCCGACCCGCTTCCCATTCGACGCCGCCCCCAGGAGCTACATCATCAACGGCTGGAATGATTACTACAAACTTAATTTCAGCAGCGAGTTCGGCTCCATTCGCGGTGGCAATAACTATGCCCGGATGATGCCCGACAGCGCAATCAAGGAACCAAGCGAAACAGTCGTGTTCGGAGAAAAGGAGCATGATTCAGGCCATTTCTACATGGATTTCGAGCAGTACGATGACATCATGCAACTTGACCAAAACAAACACAACCGGATGAATAAAAACTCGCGCGCCGGCGGTTCCAATTACATCTTTTGCGATGGCAGCGCCCGATATGTCAAATATGGTGGCACGGTTGTCCCGCTGAATCTCTGGGCCGTTACCGATTTCTACCGAACCAACACCATCGCCCTGCCATAAAACTGCCAAACCCAGTTTCCAAGCCACGTCGCCGCCAGTTGGCGGCCTTCAGCTTGGCCACAGGCAAATCAGCCACAAGGGGCTTGGTTCCCAAGACGCAGATATTTGGCTTGCCCCGCGCCACCGTCAGTTGCTAGAATGCCAGCTCTTATATGGCAGCAATAGGCCGATTCCAAAAGGGCGATGAGATTTTTTACGCCAAGGTGGTGGACGGCGATTTGTACCGTTTGCGTGGCGATGTGTTTGGCTCGCCGTCCTTTGAGAAAAAACCCATTCCGCTGAAAGGGGTGCGCACGCTTGTGCCGGTGACGCCCTCCAAAATTTTTGCAGTGGGTCTGAACTACGCCGACCATGCCCGTGAATCAGGCAAACCCCTGCCCAAAGTGCCGCTTTTTTGGTTCAAGGCAACCACTTCCCTGCTTCCGGACGGTGGCAAGATTGAGATACCATTTCCAGATCACAGGACAGACTATGAAGCCGAGTTGGCGATAATCATCGGGCGGCGCGTACGCAACGTAACGCCTGCAGCCGCCGCGCGTTACATCTTTGGATACACCGCCGCCCAGGACATCAGCGACCGTACAATACAGAACTCCGAAAGCCAGTGGTGCCGCTGCAAATCATTCGACACATTCACCCCACTGGGGCCATTCATCGAAACCAAAATTGACCCGCACAATCTTACTATCCAACTCTTTCAAAACGGCCAGTTGCGGCAAAATTCGCACACCAGCCAGATGGTTTTCAACTGCTTCGAGCTGGTGAGTTTTGTTTCAACAAACATCACCCTGCTGCCGGGAGATGTCATTTTGACCGGCACACCCAGCGGTGTCGGCCCCATAGCCTCCGGCGACAGACTGGAGGTGCGGATTCAGGGGTTGGCTCCGCTGGTCAACACGGTGAAATGAGGTTGCCCAATCAAATACCATTCAAACATTTGTGATGGAACAAAACAGCGGTTTTTCCCGACAAGCACAAAAACAACCAAAGTGCCGCACTCAAAAAAATGTCATGCCTGAATTTGAATTGTGTCCCGGTTTTTGAATTTACCTTTAATTCCTTTTGAATCATGCGTTGGAGCCAAACTTTCATACCCACGTTAAAAGAGATACCGGCAGAGGCCGAGATAGCATCCCATCAACTTCTTTTGCGCGCAGGTTTGCTGCGAAAGCTCAGCGGCGGCCTGTACACATTCCTGCCACTGGGACTGCGCGCCCTGAAAAAGATCGAGGAAATTGTGCGCCAGGAAATGAACCGCGCAGGCGCCATTGAAGTGCTGATGCCGGCGCTGCACCCCGCCGAAATATGGCAGCGCAGCGGGCGTTACGAAACCGCGCGCGAAGTGCTCTACAAGGTTTACGATCGTGCCGAGAAAGAATGGGTTCTGGGGCCGACTCATGAGGAGGTCATAACCACACTCGCAGCCGCAGAAATCAATTCATACCGCCAGCTCCCAAAGAATTTTTATCAAATTCAGGTCAAGTTCCGCGATGAAATCCGACCGCGTTTCGGTCTGATGCGCGCCAAGGAATTCATAATGAAGGACGCCTACAGCTTCGATGTGTCCGACGAGGCCGCTATTGTGAGTTACAAAAAAATGTATGACGCTTATGCGCGCATTTTTGCAAGATGCGGTTTGCGCGCCATTCCCGTCGAGGCCGACACCGGCGTGATAGGCGGGCAATTCTCCCATGAGTTCATGGTGCCTGCCGAAATGGGGGAAAACGAGGTGGCATATTGTGAAAGCGGATTGTATGCTGCGAACGTCGAAAAAGCCGTCAGCGCCGGCCCGCTTACTCCAACACCCCGAACCGGCACAGGCGCGGCGCCTGAAAAATTTCCAACGCCGGGTGTGCACACCATTGAGCAACTTGCCAGCCCGCCATATCACGTGGCGGCGCATCACCAAATCAAGACCCTGGTATATGTGGCTGATGGGAAAACAATTCTGGCGCTGGTGCGCGGCGATGACCAACTGAATGAAACCAAATTAACAGCCCGCCTTGGGGCTGTTGAACTGCGCCCGGCCACAGATGATGAAATCGCCTCTGCCCTTCGCGCGCATGCCGGCAGTCTTGGGGCGGTCGGGATTAAACACCTGCCGGTTTACGCAGATGAGGCACTGCGTGGAGCAGCGGGAATGGTAACCGGCGCCAATGAGGACGGCTTCCACCTGCGCCACGTTGAAATCGAACGCGATATTCATGTCACCCAGTGGGTGGATATCCGCACTGTCAAAGCCGGTGAAATTTGCGTGGCCACCGGCAAGCCTCTGAAAATCCAACGAGCGATTGAAGTCGGCCACGTCTTCAAGCTTGGCACCAAATACAGCGATAAACTGGGGGCCGCCTTCCTCGATGAGTCAGGAAACAGGAAACCGTGCATCATGGGGTGTTATGGCATTGGCGTGACACGCACCTTGCAGGCTGTAATCGAGCAGTGCCGCGACAAGGACGGCATAATCTGGCCGATGTCGGTTGCGCCATACCAAGTACTGATAACCCCTTTGGGTTCCGGAGCCAGCAGCCATGCAATGCAGATTGCAAGTCAGCTCTACGCCGAACTGGAAGCCGCAGGAGTTGAAACTTTGCTCGATGACCGCGATGAGCGCCCCGGGGTCAAGTTCAAGGACGCCGACCTCATTGGCATACCAATCCGTGTCAGCATGGGCGACAAGTCCCTGGCGAAAGGCGAGGTCGAGATTAAACCGCGCGGCGGCTCAATGCAGGCTGTAAAGATAGCAGATGCCGCAGCACGCGTGCGGGAAATGGTGCAACTGGAAATGGCGAAGTTTGTTTGAACAATATCCCTTTGCAGAGCCAGCGACACATACCTGACGCAACGGGAATCATTTCCGGTGTCGCCATCAGAAAAATTCGGGGCTATATTTGGCCAGTCGGTTTATGAGCGCGACTGAAGAGAGTAAAAAAGGCCCTGAGTCCGCTGTCTGTCTGGTTCATGAAATTGCCGTCGCAATGCGGGACAACCCCGACATCAAGGCGGTGAAAATTCACAAGGGCCAGCAGGCGGTTTCGGTGGCAACTATGCGCGGCCGGGATGACGACGTGACAGTGCGGCGGCTGAAACTGCGCCTTGAGCATTTTCAAGAGTTGACCGGCAAATGCTGCGTGTTCACACAGTCCAGCTCCGAATGCAGCCAGTGCGAGCTGCCTTTGCTAAGTCCGTTGGAAAAGAAATCCATCACGATCCTCAACGAGCCTGAAACAACCACCGTTAGCCGCGTTACATGTCCCACCAGCTCGAATTTCTGGCAGTGGCGCCATTTTCATCTCCCAAAGATTGTCCCTCGAGAAATCGAATTGGACACCGACGAGCATCACGACGACGAGTGGAAATTGCAAATGGCTGCCGCCGTGGCCTGCGGAACATTCGGGCTTCTGGGATTCATCATCTCCAAACTGAATTTGGGCCCAAACTGGGAGTTTGCCGGCTTTTCAAGCTACCTGCTCGCGTTCGTGGCCGGCGCGTGGTTCGTGGCAATCGAAGTGTGGGAAAAATTGCGCCAGTGGGTGCTGGACGTGCACTTTCTCATGCTCGCCGTGGCCTTTGGCAGCGCAACAATTGGCGCCCTGGGCGAAGGGGTGGCGCTGTTGTTCTTATTCTCCTTTTCCGGCGCTCTTGAGCATTATGCGCTTGGACGTACCAGGAAGGAAATCCGCTCACTTTTCAAGTCTGCGCCCAAGACTGCCACGGTGCTTGATGAATCCGGCCATGAAATAACAGTGCCCGTTGAAAAACTATCACCCGGCCAGCGATTGCACGTGAAACCCGGAGAATTATTTCCGGTGGACGCTGAGATTGCAAAGGGCAAAACCGCCTGCGACGAGTCAAACCTCACCGGCGAGGCCGCGCCCGTGGACAAGGGAATTGGAGATATCGTCCTGGCCGGAACGCTCAATTTATGGGGAACAGTCGAGGCGATTGTAATAAGGCCTGCGAGCCAAAGCGCCTTGCAAAAGATTATCTCGCTTATACGGGAGGCACAACATCAGCGCGCACCTTCCCAACGGTTCACAGACCATTTCGGCACACCCTACACCTGGGGAATACTCGGCTTCGCAACAATCATGTTTCTTGTCTGGTGGCTCGGCTTTGATTATCCGCCTTTTGTGTCCCATGACGGAACCAAAAGCGCCTTTTACCGGGCAATGACCTTGCTAGTTGTAGCATCCCCGTGCGCATTGGTTTTGTCCATACCTTCGGCTGTTCTGGCCGCAATCGCATGGGCCGCAAAGCGGGGCATACTTTTCCGCGGTGGCGGCGCCGTCGAAAACCTCGCCGGCGTTCAAGTCGTGTGCCTTGACAAGACCGGAACATTAACCACCGGCGAGTTGAGCGTGGATTGTGTCGAGAGTTTTCCGCCCGGACGCGAAAAGGAATTGGTGCAGTTGGCGTTTTCGCTCGAGAGGCTTTCCAACCATCCTCTGGCTCGCGCCATCACACGACATGGCAAGCAGTTGCAGTTAACTCCTCTTGAGCTTGAACAGTTTGAGTCTGTCACGGGCATGGGTCTGAAAGCCCGCTGGCAGGGCGCCGAAGTCAGGCTCGGACGGCGCGAGTGGTTGATGGAGTTCCCGGAAAGCCAGATGGTTGCCCGGACACCGCCCGCCCCTGATGGGCTTTCCGAAGTCTGGATCGCGCGGAATGGTCTGGTCGGGCGGATTATCCTGCGCGATGACATCCGCCCGGTTTCCCGGGAGGTGCTCTCAAACCTCCGCAAACGCGGCCTGCGCACCGTGCTTCTGACTGGAGACCGCAACAGCACCGCGCAGCGATTGAAGGAGGAGCTTGATCTGGATGAAGTGCGGGCTGAGTTGAAACCGGAACAAAAGGTGGCAGCAATCACAGAAATATCGAAAGCCGGCAAACGCGTTGCGATGGTTGGCGACGGTGTAAATGACGCACCCAGCCTTGCAGCAGCGGATGTCGGAATAGCAATGGGCGGCAGGGGCGTGGATGCGGCATTGGAGCAGGCCGATATTGTACTGATGCATGACCGGCTGGAAAATTTCCTGGCTGCATTCGACTTGAGCCGGCGCGCACGCGCCGTCATAAGGCAAAATCTGGCGGTCTCGCTGGGCACGGTGGTTGTCCTGGTTGTTTGCGCAATTGCGGGAACCATTCCGCTGACAGTCGGCGTGGTCGGACACGAAGGCAGCACGCTTGTCGTGGTGCTGAACAGTTTGCGCCTCTTGTTTGGCGGCCGGACTTCCCGGGGGATGTAATCGCCGCAAAATTGCAACCCGACAATTCTGCTGAAATCCCCAAATTTTGCGATGTTGTTGCAAATTTTTTCAAAATATTTTAATTGTATTGCAACTTTTGAAATGCAAAATACTGGGTGTACACGACTGGGAAGAGTCCCAGTTTTTGGCAACAATTAAAATTTTATTACAATGGAAAAGAAATTCAGGTTGCACCGGATTATCCGCAGGTTGATGAACGAAGGCATGACAACGCACGGCCTTGCGCGCAGAATCAACGAAATAAACAGCCATTACTCGCCCAGAGTGAAGATTTCGCGCCATACCATCTCGCGCCTCGCAAAAGAACCGTTAAAGGCATCGGTGACTTATGAAAACTTGATTGCGTTGGACCGATACCTTGAGCAAATGGGCGAGGGATTGGCGGACAAGCCTATTTTGGAAAAAGATGAATTACTGGCGCGGCTGCTTGAGAACAACAAGTTTGCATTCCTGGTGGGCAGCAAACCCAATAAAGACCAGTTGCATGATGATGTAAGTCTGTGGGATTTCCGCACAGTTATCGAGCTTGGACAGCAATTGGATGCGATCAACACTGACTGGCATCATGAGCTTGTGGATGTGTTCCTATCAGGTGAAGGCAGGCTTGAGTATTACGGCCGCAGTTGGTATGAAACCATCGTCCAGCAAGGCCGCTCCATCGTGGCCATTGGAGCGCCGCGCGCCAACCTTGCCAGCGAAGTCATGCTGGCCAGGATGTTCGGGCTTGAACCATTCAACCCGCCGCAAATACCCGATGGCAATCGCGCGCCTTTTTACTTTTTCTGGCCTGTCAAGTCGCCTGACAAAGCCGTCGCCAGCAGTTTCGCCCCAAATCCCGCCGAAATTAGAAAGTCGGCCCCAAGAGAATATGCAAATTGGATATCTGCCGGGGCTGATGCTCTCTGGTTCGATGGCAGATGGCATGACAGTATCAAGCGGACGAATGGATGGTTCAAGTATGGCATTTTGGCCGCCCAACGTCGAAAAGACCAATCCATCTGGCTTGTCCTGGCTGGGGTCTCCGGACCGGCAACACTCGCGGTTGCAAGGCTGCTCAAGGAGGTCAAACACGAAATCCCCAATTTCAACGATCCCGGCTCTCCTGTCTTGTGGGCGGTGGTAAAAGTGCCTTTGCACGAGGAACATAAGGAAGGCGACCGTCGCGCGATCGGAAACCCGGAATTTATATGCCAGCCGCAAATCTGGCGGCGCAAATAACAAGAAAAGACAAAAGACCCGGATTCGGGTGTCGCAAATGGAGCGACGATAACAGTTTCCCAGCCACCCAGTGTGCGTACCTTGACACTTGAGAACACTGCTTTATAGTTGTCCTGTTATGTCTGAACAACAGCGCGGCGACAGTACGGAGGAGCCTGGAGGCGGTACCCGGTTGAAACAGTTAAAAGAGTTTCATTCCCCGGGTCGCGGCTTTTGGTCCGGTGTGTCGGATGCCGAATGGAATAACTACCGCTGGCAGCTTCAGAATCGCATTACCACGCTGGCGCAACTTGAAAAGGTGATGCCACATCTTGCGCCTGAGGAAAAAGAAGGCATTAAATTGGCGAATCGGAAGCTGGCAATGGCAATTACCCCTTACTTTTTCAATCTTATTGACCCCGAAGACCCTCTTTGTCCGATTCGCCGCCAGGTTATACCCCGGATTGAAGAAACGCACCGGATGCCGTGGGAAATGGCAGACCCATGCGGCGAAGACAAACATTCGCCCGTGCCCGGGCTTGTTCACAGGTATCCGGACAGGGTCTTGTTTTTAGTCACCGACAGGTGCGCTTCTTACTGCCGCTATTGCACCCGCTCCCGTCTCGTAAGCAACGCTTCAGGCTACGATTTTCACCCTGATTTTGAGCGGCAAATTGACTACATCCGTCGCACTCCATCGATCCGCGATGTATTGCTGAGCGGCGGAGACCCGCTGCTATTAAGCGATGAAAAATTGGCAGAATTGTTGGGACGCCTCAAGGCCATTCCGCATGTTGAATTTCTGCGGATTGGGACGCGAATACCAATATTCTTACCGCAGCGAATCACGCCGAGCTTATGTTCCGTATTGCGGGAGGCGCATCCGCTGTTTATCAGCATTCACACAAACCATCCACGGGAACTTACATTGGAAGTCCGCAGTGCATTGGAGCGGCTGGCCGATGCCGGCATTCCATTGGGCAACCAGTCAGTGCTGCTTCGCGGAGTCAATGATGACCCGGCTGTAATGAAGGCTCTGGTTCAAAAGCTGTTGCTCTGCAGGGTTAAGCCCTATTACCTCTACCAGTGCGATTTGATACTTGGCTCGGCACACTTGCGGACAAGCGTACATCGCGGACTGGAGATCATGAACCAGTTGCGCGGTTACACCAGCGGCTATGCAGTGCCTCAATATGTCATAGACGCCCCTCAAGGCGGCGGAAAAATCCCCATTCACCCACAATACACCCTCAGCCACAATTCAGACCGCATCGTTTTGCGCAACTTCGAAGGCAAGGTCTTCGAGTATCCTGAGACCCCTGACGGCACACCAACTTGCGCACCACGCAGCCTTACCGAGCATGAGTTGATTTAACTCTGTGCTGCATCGAATGAAAGATTGCCCCTCAATCGGACAGCAGGCGTGGTTTCTGCACATTCATACAAATACCGCCAGATAACAGCCAGAACTGCCACTTCTCTCAAGGATTTGGCTAGTTAATGTCTTAGTAACAATTAAAAACATCCCTCTTACGGCGTCCAAAATTTAATTATATTTAACTCTTGACTCAGCGCGGAGTTTTCCGATAATCTACCGCCTGATTAACAAATAATTACCTGAAGCAACCAACTGGATTTTATGGCCAGCGGCAAGGTTAAATGGTTCAATAACAGGAAGGGCTACGGTTTCATTGCCCATGATTCCGGGCGCGATGTGTTTGTCCACCACACGTCCATCATTGGCCAGGGGTACAAAACCCTTAAAGAGGGTGAGATTGTGGAGTTCGAGCTGGCGGAAAGCGACAAAGGCCCGAAGGCATTGAACGTAAAACGCATCCAACAACAGTAAAGGAGCAAATTCCTTCGCTTTACGGCCCCGGGCACGCTAAATTTGCGCCGGTGCCGATGACAGCAGGAAACACAACTCCAGGGGGTGCAGTGGGCATCCCCGGCTTGTACGCTCATGTGCCTTTCTGTGCGCACAAATGCGAGTATTGCGCATTTTACTCGGCTCCGCCCAAAGGCCAGGAGATGGCTCGTTACACCCGCGCGCTGATTCGGGAGTTGGAGCTTGCCGCCTCCGAACTGCGCCCGGAAACAGTCTATTTTGGCGGCGGCACCCCTTCGCTTTTGCCAGTTAATCTTTGGCAGGAAATCCTTTCGGCCATGGAACGGCTGAACCTCCTTGGGGCCGGTGAATTTACAATCGAATGCAACCCTGCTACAGTTTCTGAAGACAAGGCACGCCTGTGGCGGGATTACGGTGTAAATCGCGTATCGCTGGGTGTTCAGTCTTTGGATGAATCGCTGCTGGACCGGTTGGGACGCATACACACACGTCAAATGGTCTATGATACTTGCGATTTGCTGCGCCGGGTTGGTTTCGACAACCTAAATGTGGACCTTATGTTTGCCATACCCGGCCAAACAATGGAGATTTGGCGCAAAACTCTCACTGAAGCCATTGCTTTGGGCAGCGAGCATCTTAGTTGTTATGAAGTCATCTACGAGCATGACACCCCGCTTTTTGAACAGCTCAAGGCAGGACGGTTTGATGTAAATGAGGAATTGGCCTGCGATATGTACGAAGAATTGATTCAGCGGGCATCCAGCGCCGGCTTTCACCAGTACGAAGTCGCAAACTTCGCCCGGCACACCGGCCCGGTCTCCGCCGAAATTCCCGACCACGCATGCAAGCACAATATAGGATATTGGCGCGGCCTGCCATTTTACGGCGCTGGTCCAAGCGCAAGCAGCTTTGTCAACGGCATTCGCTTCAAAAATTGGTCCAACACACGGCTTTACTGCGAACTTCTTGAAAAGAATGCGCGACCAACCGAGTCAAAAGACATTCTCCCTCCGCTGGCAAGGGCCGGTGAAATTGCCGGATTCGGCCTTCGCATGACAGCCGGGTGGCCATTTGAGCTGTTTATCGAGCGCACAGGATTCGACTTGAGAAAAGAGTGGTCGGTGGAAATGGAACGGCTGATCAGTCTGGGCTACGCCGTGCGTGACGACCGAGGCTTTCGCCTGACATGCAGGGGATTGCGCTATGCTGACTGGGCGGCTGAATTATTTTTGCGTGAATCCAAAGGCGAAACTGCTAAAATTTCCCCATAATGCAAACAATAATTTCCATTGCACAGCGGCTGATGAGCCTCCCGACAGCGCCGTTCCATGAAGAGGCGATACAACAGGAGATAATCAAATTGTGTGCTGAGCACGAACTGGACGTAAAATCAGACAAATTTGGCAACCTGATGGTTGTCTATAAATCAGGTCCATCCCGCCGTCCGATTGTGCTTGCCGCGCACATGGATCATCCCGGCTTCGATGTACGCCAGCATGGCTCTGATGGCATGTTTATTGGACAATTTTTGGGGAGCGTTCCACGGGAATACTTCACCCCCGGCCTCGAACTTCGACTGCATCCGGGTAACACGAGGGCCATACTTATCGGACCATCTAAAATGGAAAAGGAGTATGTTATCAGGTCCATCGTTCCATGGACGCAAAGAAGCGGTTTTGCCGTATGGGATATCCCAGCCTTTCAATTCAAGGACAATATGATAATCGGACGCGCTTGCGACGATTTAATCGGCGTAACCGCGGCCCTGGCAACTTTGATTGAGCTTAAAAGATCACGCGCCCGGACGTATGCGATTGCGGCTCTTTCGCGCGCCGAAGAAGTTGGATTTCATGGGGCATTGGCTCTAGCTGCGGAAAACACGCTGCCAAAAGACTCGCTGATTGTCTCGCTGGAAACCAGCGCGCAAATGCCGCCGGTGCGGTTTGGCCATGGGGTTATCATCCGCGTTGGCGACCGCTCCTCAATTTTCGACTCAGATGCTTCGCGATTTCTTTGGGAAACCGCCCAAATTTTAAGTGCTGAAACACCGAGCTTCAAATGCCAGCGCGCCCTTATGAGCGGCGGGACATGCGAGGCCACGGCCTATCAGGCCTTCGGATATCAGACTGCGGGCGTTTGCGTTGCACTCGGCAATTATCACAACTGCGGAGGCAATTTTAACATTGCGCCGGAGCATGTGTCAGCCGATGACGTGGTTTGCATGGTTGGACTTCTAACGGAAGCCGCCAGGAAAATGGGTGATTACTCCAAAATCACCAGCCAGTTGCCCCGCAGATTGAACAAACTTTTGAAAGAGGCCAGGACTCAGCTCGCCAGGCCTTATCCGGCCAGAAACCCGATTTTGTAACCGGAATTTTACTTTCCGTTCCCATACTCCCGTGATATAAACGAGCGGTTTTAGCCTGATTTTTTACGGCAACAGAATTGAAAGGTCAAAAACCGGCTGACTCCGCGTGAAACCTAAGAAACTATACCGCCACTGGGTTAAGAGTCTCCAACATTTGCAAGCCGCATTGGACAGGGAATGGCCCCGTTGCAGAAAGCACGGCGGGGTTGAGTCCATCCACCGGTTGAGAGTGCTTTTGCGACGCGGCAGGATATACGTCCGGCAAGGCCGCGCCGTTTTGGGCAGGTATGATGTCAGAGTGTTTTGTGACCGGGCTAAAACCGTCTCAAACGCGGTCGGCTTGGTGCGCGATTGCGATATGGCGCTGCAGTGGTTGCGAAGAGCAGGAGCCAAACCCGCCGAAATTGACGCCATACGGAAAAAGAGACTTCGATTATGGCAGGCTGGACGGAACAAATTCAAAGAGCCTCTTGCAATACCGCAGCCACATAATTCTAAAGACGCCAGCGAAAAGATCGCGCGAAAAGTTTATTCGCGTTTACTTGAAACCGCAAAAAAGGCATGGCAGGAAGTTCACGCCTGCCCAACTCCCATAATCAATCTGAAAAATTTACAGTGGCACGAACTCAGACGTGATTTGCGCCGGTTGCGGTATTTACGCGAGCTTGTGCTCACACCAAAGCAGCAGCGCCAGGACCGTCTGCTGCGCCTTTTAATCCACCTGCAAAACCTCCTGGGAACAGCACAAAACTGCCAGGTAACAAGCACGCTGTTGAAAAGCTGCCCCTACAAACTCAAGCTCGCCGAGGAACGCCGGAAATGCCTCGAAAAGGCCGACTCAGCGCTGGACAAACTTCGCAAAAGCCGCGAATGGCGGCGCATAAAATCCCGGATTTGCTGACTCCCACAAGCCCCCCGCCCTATTTTCTCTTCGGGCCGCGCTGGCGGACGGACTCAACAGTTTTTGGGCGCGGGCGCGCCTCCAGTACGATGGGGCATCCCTCATAACCAAACGCGCGCCGCATGGCATCGCACAGGTATTTTGCGTACTGCGGCGCAATCAACTCCTTGCGATTCACAAACAGCAAAAATGTCGGCGGCGCCTGATTTGTCTGCGTTGCATAGTAAAAGTTCAAAAAATGCCCGGCAGCGCTTATTGGCTGCCGCCGCTCGATTGCCTCATGCAGCACCCTGTTCAAAACGCTGGTTGGGATTTTTTGTTCCATTTGCGCCGCAACATACCGCACCGCCTCCAACAACCTGTCCAAATGCAAGCCGGCGGTCGCAGAAATAAAAATGACCGGCGCATAGTCGAGGAAAAACAACTTTTCCTTCACCCATTCCCCGAAGATTTTCAACGGCGATTCTGGAACGCCCTTGCGGCGGGTTGAAGCCTGCTCCCGCGCCTTTTGGCGAACCGCCTCCTCAAACAAATCCCATTTGTTCACCGCAACCACGCAAGCCTTGTTGGCCTCGGTTATCAAATCGCCAATCTTCTTGTCCTGCTCGGTTATTCCAGCCTCGGCATCCAGAAGAAAAACCACCAAATCAGCCCTGCGAATGGATTCCTCGGCGCGCTGCACGCTGAAAAACTCAACTGAGTCCGCCAATCGCCGCTTTTTCCGAATGCCCGCGGTATCAATCAACACATAGCGCTCGGAGCCTTTTTCAGTCTTGATCTCAAACGGCACATCCACCGCATCGCGTGTGGTGCCGGGTATCGGGCTTACAATCACCCGCTCCGATTGTGTAAGCGCATTTACCAGCGACGATTTCCCAACATTTGGCCGCCCGACAATTGCAATTTTTAACGGCGGCTTTTCATCGCTTTTCCCCTTCACAGGAACCAATGCAACAGGCGGAAGATGCTCCAATGCCGCGGACATCAATTCCCCGATGCCGCGTCCATGCGCTGCCGAAACAGGAAATATTTGCTCGAATCCCAGCTCTGCAAAATCTGCCGTTGCGGCATCAAGCCCGGGATGATCGGCTTTATTGGCAGCCACCAACACTGGTTTGCCTGCCCGCCTCAGCCATCCGGCAACTTCAACATCCAGTGGCGCGCACCCTTCCCTGACATCCACCACATGCAAAATTACATTGGCCGATTCAATGGCAACACGTACCTGCTGGCTTGCAGCCTGTACAAGCAAGTCCCCGGTTTTTTCCCCGCGCAACAATCCGATGCCGCCGGTATCCAACAATGTGAAAGAGTACCCCTCCCATTCCACCTCGGCGCTCACCCGGTCGCGGGTGACCCCTGGCATGTCATGAACAATGGCTATCCGCCGCCCCGCGATACGGTTGAACAAGGCCGACTTTCCCACATTCGGACGGCCAACTATTGCAATTACACCCGGCATGGCTCCAAAGAATGAAGAAAAGACATCAGTCCGAAAAGAAAAAAGGCTCACCCCCCTCATTCCGCTCATCCCACCGAGCCTAAAAAAGCGAAGCGCCCTAATTTAATTCCTTGAGCCAAATATCTTTGAAGTGGATTTTCAGCCTGTCACCGGTGTGGATTTGCAGCGCTATATGCCCGCAAGTACCCACACGGCGTTTTTGGTGAATTTCATCATCCAGTATGCCCGTCCCATCAAAGTCCGTCACCACAACTCCATTAAGAACAGCGTGGATACGATTTCCCTGAACAGTTATCTCAAGTTCATTCCACGCCGGCGACTGGTGGCTGAAAAAGAATTTCATGCCCGCCGGCGCTTGCTCCGGCTTCACCCATTGGCCTTTTGGCAAATTTGGATAAATCCACCGCTGGACTCCGCGGGTTTCATCCCAGATCATCCCTGTCCTCCAAGGCGCAGGCGGATTAATGTCCACTTGCGGCCCGTCCAGCCAAAACGCGTTGGTGTCATACCGGCTGCGCACCTGCACTCCGCTGTTGCCGGGGCTGTTGGTAAAAACCTGGAACTTCAGACGCAACGCAAAATTTGTGTACTCCTTTTTTGTGATCAGCCAGACGTAGTCATGCTTCGGTATATCCATCGAGTCAGCCACAATCACGCCATCCTCGACCTTCCAAAACTGATGCTGCCGGTCTGCCGGCTTGCATTGAACCTCCCAGCCGCTCAAATCACGCCCGTTAAAAATGGAAACCCAGTCAGACGCCTGGGCAACCAATGCCAGCAGGCATGCCAGGCCGGCCAATGGCAAACTTGCCGGCGTTTTCTTTGAAAAACTCATGCTCTCAACCCAAACCCCTTTACCCAACACGACAAGTCACCGTCCATTGAATCGCCGATGCTGCCTGATGCAGTACAATTCCGGTCTTATACCAATGACCAACCTTTCCGGTATTCGCGCCGCAAAAAGCGATTGGCCTCTTCAAGGTTGGTGAACTTGAACGCCTGCGAATCCCATAACAGCCTGACTCTGGTCAGCTCTTCGCGCAACTGAACGCGCAATGCCACGTTGCCAAGCAATACCGCTTCAGCCAGAGGGCCGGCCCAATCAAAATTGGAGCCGGCAGGAGGCCCCCCCTTGCACGCAATGGCCCATTCCTTATGGTGTCCAGGCGAGCGCGGCAGCGTTTTGGGCACATCCTGGAATTGCTTGCGCCTGCTTTCAGGCCATATTGTATTGCCCAGCATAAAACCTTCGTCCCCTATCAAAAGGCGGCCATTGTCACCCATCAGCGCTCCATCTGGCAGACCTGGCGGTCGCGGCGGACGCAGCCCACCATCCATCCATGTAAAGCGCAATGGCGGCTGATCTCCGCGTGCAGGAAATTGATAAGTGACAATTGAAGCCAGCGGGTAAGTCTCAGTGTTCACACGCGAACTGGAGGCCTCAACGCTCAGCGGGGCGCCCAGCTTCAAAGCCCGAAATGCAGGATCAAAAGCATGACAACCGATGTCGCCCAGCGCGCCGGTGCCAAAATCCCACCATCCGCGCCATTTGAACGGAAGATACGCCGGGTGATATGGGCGCTCCGGCGCCGGACCAAGCCACAAATCCCAATCCAAATCAGGCGGAACCGGCGGGGTATCTTTCGGACGCTCTACTCCCTGCGGCCAGTACTCCCTGAACAAACCCTGGGAAGGACGGTCCGTCCAGATATAGACCTCGCGCACCTTTCCAATTGCGCCAGCCTGTACCAGTTCACAAAATCTCTTGGTTTCCTCCGACGCCTGCCCCTGGTTGCCCATCTGCGTGGCCACCTTTTTTTCGCGCGCCGCCTGCGCCACCTGCCGCGCTTCCCACACCGAATGTGTCAACGGCTTTTCGCAATAAACATGTTTGCCCAACTTTATGGCAGCCATCGAAGCAAATGCATGCACATGGTCAGGCGTCGCAACGACAACCGCATCTATCCCCTTCTCTTCCTCCAGCATCTTGCGGTAATCCTTGTAGCGCTTTGCATTTGGAAATTGCTTGAACGTCCCGGCCGCATGCCTCCAATCCACATCGCACAGTGCAACCACGTTTTCATCCTTGAATTGGTTGATATCGTGATTGCCCTGCCCGCCAACACCGATTCCAGCGATATTGAGCCGGTCGTTTGCAGGCTGCGCCCCGTTAAGTCCGAGCACATGGCCCGGCACAAAGTTAAACGCCGCCACTGAAGCGCCAACACCGCCCAAAAAACGGCGCCGTGAAACACCTGTTTCGTCCTTTTTCATAAAACAATTGTCCTTTGGACGAAAAACGCGGCTTTTTAATCAAAAAATTTTCAGGTTTGATTGTGCAAGAAATAACAAGCGCCATTCGCAACGCACATTGTGCGTACGAATGGCCGACTCGTGAAACGACCGAGATAATGAGAATGAAGCCCGTAAGCCGCGGCCGGCGCCGGTTGACAAAGAACCAATGCAGTCCTGGCCCGGCAAAAATTCAAGGCTATTGACGCCGCCCTGGTTGCACGCTGTCTCAAGCCAAACGGCTTAAAACTTGCTTGATGGCTTCAAAATTTGGCAACTGCTTTACAGTCGGAGTTTGCTCGCTGTATTGGATGACGCCGTTTTTGTCTATGACAAAAGCCGCACGTGCCGAGACTGAGCCTAGTCCAATCAAATCCGGCAGCAGCACATCGTAAGCCTTTGCTGTTGTCTTGTTCAAATCACTGGCAAGGGTGATGCCGATTTTCTCCTTTTGCGCCCAGGCTTCCTGTGCAAACGGACTGTCCACGCTGATGCCAATAACCTCCGCGTTCAACCCCGCATACGCGTTCAGGCCGGCGGTAATGTCGCACATCTCCTGTGTGCACACGCCTGTAAAGGCAAGCGGGAAAAACAGCAGCAGCGTGTTCTTTTTCCCAAAATTATCACTCAACTTCACGTCCACAAGGCCTTCGGGTTTCTTGCTTTTCAACGTGAAGTCCGGCGCCTTCGTTCCAATTGGTAATGCCATATTATATCCTCTTCAGCTTGTTTTAATTTCAATCGCGCCAATCCAATGGCGCCCATTTGCAAATTAGAATAACGCCGAAATCAAAAACCGCAAATCCCGATGCTTCGATTTACTATGCGCTGTGATTTGGCGAACTTGATGGGCTGCGGCCTATCTGCTTTACGCCCTCATAAATGTAATACAAACCTGAAGAGGCCGTAAGCACCGCCGCAGCCAGAGCGAGGTAGTACAGCAGCGACGGACTGCCGTTGAACAATGCCGCGCCAACAGTTATCATCTGCAGGACAGTTGCAATTTTGCCCGTGCGACAGGGATCGAGCTTGACCTTCCCAAACAGGTAATAAATCACAACCAGTCCGATCAAAAGGATTACATCGCGGCTGAGGACAACCGCCGTAAGCCATGTTGGTATCCGGTGCAAGTAATCCTGTTTGTAAATGCTCAGCAAAACCAGCCCGGAGGTCAAAAGCAGCTTGTCTGCCAGCGGATCAATGATTGAGCCAAGCTCACTTTTTTGGTGGTATCGCCTCGCAATGTAGCCATCCACCCCGTCCAACACCGCCGTCACCAGATAGGCCAACAACGCCAGAGTCCAGTACCGCTCGTTGCCACTCTCGAAATAGTACAAGAGCAGCACCACAAAGCAGGGCACCACCAATATGCGAAAAATGGTTACTTTGTTCGCAGTTGTCATTTCAACGCCGCCTGCCGTCAAGTTTGACGGCATTTCTCGTCTCCAGTCAACATTATGCAGGCAAATTTTCGCCACCGGAATATTGCCATGCAATCCGGAAATGCATCCCGGATTTCCAGCTCGGAAAGACAATTTTGAAATCGAACCTGCCCCCCGTTTTGGTACCCCGGCTAGGACTCGAACCTAGAACCAACGGATTAAGAGTCCGCTGCTCTACCAATTGAGCTACCGAGGCAACCATTTCCGCCCCAACGCTTCCTTTCCCACGTTGAAGGCCCCTGCATGGGCTTTGGCGTCTGCCTTCTCCCCCACCGCAAGGGGCGCGTTGCAATTTACGTTTCCATGCGAATCTGGCAAGCACAAAAATTCGCAATTTTACAACGCTTCACTCAATGCAACCACAGAAGGATGGCCATGCCTGCAAGCACCGTCAGAAGCGTTACCGGGATGCCAAATTTGGCGTAATCCCAGAAACCGACCTCGACGTGTTTGCGAGCCGACTCCACCACAATGATGTTTGCCACCGAACCCAGAATGGTCAGGTTGCCGGCAAATGTCGTTGCCAAAGCCATGACCTTCCACATCAATTCCGGATTTGTAAAATTCTGAAGCCATTTGCCGGCAACCAGCACAAAAGGGACATTTGAAAAAATATTCGAGCCGGCCACCGAAAACCATGCCAGATTCCATGCCTGCCGGTTTTCATCGCCGCCAAACAGTCCACGAAGATGGCTGTAAATTTGATTTGGCAGGCCGGTTTTGTTCAGTCCTTCGACAACCACAAACAACGCCGCAAAAAACACCAAAAGATGCCAGTCAACCTGTTTGAGTGTCTCATGCGTGTCGCGCCTGCCCAAAACCATAACCACCGCGCCACCCGCCAATGCCGTCCATGCAAGATTCAGACCTGCAACGAATCCGGCAAAAACCAGCGCCAGTGTGGCAAAGCAGATTGCAATCAAACGTCGGTCAAGTGGCCTGTTCCCCGGCTCAGGCACATGAATCACCGTCTCCGCCAAAAGCCGGCGGAAACCAATCCGTAGCACTGCATATTGAATCGCCAGCCCCGCAACCGCCACCGGGAGCAATGACGCTGAGAATCGTAAAAATGGAATTTTGGATTGAACGCCAATGATCATGTTTTGCGGGTTGCCAACCAAAGTGGCCACGCTTCCGATATTCGCGCTCATTGAAAGCGCCAACAGATAAGGCGGCAGCGGAAGTTTCCCACGAACCATCACCGCCACAACTAGAGGCGTCAACATCAAGCAAACGGTGTCGTTGACCAGCAAAGCCGACAACACCCCTGAGGTGACAATCAGATATAACAACAAACGCTGCGGCGTTTTTGCCACCCGCAAAACCGAGTCGGCAGCCCAGTCAAAAAAACCGGCGAAATAAAGATAGGCCGAAAAGAGCATCATCCCCAGCAACAACACCAACGTATCGTAGTCCACCGCCTTGTAAGCTTCTGCAGGTGTCATGACACCCGTTGCAACCATCAACACCGTGCCCAACAGCGCCGCCGCCGGCCTGTTCAATGGCAAAATTTTCAACCGCCGCCCGCTTATCAACAGGTATGTAAAGGCAAAAATACAAATTGCCAGCGCCTCCTGTTTCTGGGCATCGTCCAACTCAAACACTGTCAACATAAAAGCCTATCTTACCAAACCCGGCCCAAGTTTGCAAAAATATGAAGGAATTCCTCCAACGCTGTTATCGCACGCGGAGAAGGTTTGTTACAAAAAAGCACACCGTTTGCCGCTCTGGTTAAACGGAAGACCTCTCCTCTTGTGAAATCCCAGTCCTTTTCTGCCTGCCTGCCACAGGTACCGGGGCAGCAGCAGTCGGGAGAATTCAACGCGTCTGCGAAATCACACGCTGAAGCGCTCTTATAAAATCAGGTGTTGTGCCGCAACAGCCGCCCAAAAAAGACGCCCCTGCTTGAAGCAAAGCCGGCGCAAAGCTGGCAAATTCTTCCGGAGACGTGCGATAAATTGGCCTGCCTTCCACTATTTCCGGGCGCCCGGCGTTTGCCTTGATCCATACCGGGCGGTCTGTGGAAGCCCGCAATCGCCTGCAGATTGAAATAAACCCGGCTATCCCATGGCCGCAGTTTGCCCCCACCACATCCGCACCCTCCTCGGTAAATCGCCGCGCCGCCTGTTCGGGTGTCACACCCATCAAAGTACGATCCTTGTCGCGTCCGGAATCGAAAACCATGCATACCACAACGGGAAGGCCGGTGCCTTTTGCGGCCCGCAGGGCAAGCGTGGCCTCCTCCAAATCGGCCATTGTTTCAACAACAATTCCATCCGCCCCGCCCTCAGCTAAAGCGCGAGCTTGGGCTGCAAATGCCTCCGCCAGTTGCTCCGGCGTGACATCGCCGCTCATGAGCATCTTGCCGGAAGGACCAATTGACGCAAACACCCGCGCCTTTCCGCCTGCCGCCTGCTTGGAGATGCGCGCCCCTGCCCGGTTTATTTCAGCCACTTTTTCCGCCAACCCATATTCAGCCAGTCGCAATTGATTTGCGCCAAATGTATTGGTCAGAATTACACGGCTGCCAGCCTCGACGTAAGCCCGGGCAACATCCAGAACTACTTCGGGATGCGTCAGATTCCACGCATCCGGCAGTTCTCCAGCCGGCAGTCCCCTGGCCTGCAACTGCGTCCCCCAAGCGCCATCTGTCAAAACCGGCCCTGCGGCCAACAGTTCTTGAACAACAGATGCCATGTGAATTATTGCGATTCGGCGCAGCGATTAACCGAGTCTATGCACCAATGGCTTTTCTGGCGAGCGCAACCGCCCCGACGGCATTGTCACTGTAACCGTCTGCGCCAATTTTGTCAGCGTAACTCTGGGTAATCGGAGCGCCGCCAATCAGGAACTTGACCTTGTCCCGGAGACCGGCGGCACAGAAGGTCTTTATGGTTTCCTCCATCGCCGTCATGGTAGTGGTCAGCAATGCGGACATCGCGACAATCTGCGCATGTGTTTCATTGACCTTTTCGAGGAACTTCTGCGGAGACACGTTGACACCCAGGTCAATGACCTCAAATCCGCCACCTTCCAACATTGCAGCCACCAAATTCTTGCCAATGTCATGCAAATCGCCTTTGACAGTGCCAATCACGACCTTGCCCACTTTAGGCCCGCTGTGTGACAACAATTTCATGCTTTCCTTCATGGCGCGGTTTGCCAGCAGCAGTTCAGGGACAAAATACTCATTGCACTCGAACCGCCGGCCTACTTCCGCCATGGCGGGGATTATGGCCTCTTTGACAAGCGCCTCCTGGTCAACATTTGCTGCCACGGCAGCCTGTGTAATTGCCTGCGCTTCCTTTGCATTGCCATTGATTATGGCTTCCCGAAGTTGAGCTTTGAAATCTTGCATGAGGCCATTTTATGCAAAAGCCGGCCCATTTGTCCAACTAAAATCTATTAATGCTTCGCTGGCTGAACTGCGCGGCTCTTTTAATGGTGGGCCAGATGTGCCCAGCCAAACCGTTCGGTTATCGGCCAGTACACAAAAAATGATTTGCCTATAACATTCGTCCGGCTCAGCGCTCCCCAAAATCTCGAGTCCGAGCTGTTCATCGTGTTGTCGCCCATGGCCAGATAACAATTGTCCGGAACGGTATAAACGGTGCGTTCATCGGGAAACTCCGGCGCCAGCATGCCCCGCTTGTGCGCCGGCCAGTTGTACCTTTCGTAAATGGCCATTGCAGTTTCATTGTTCACGTGTCCAAAGTATGTGTTTTCACGATATTCAGCCTTTGGATCAAAAGAATAAACAAACTCAAACCGCGGCGTGTTTGCATCGAGCCGCTGGCCATTGATTACTAGATGCCGGTCATTTCCGATGCTGATTTTATCGCCACCCATTGCAACCATTCGCTTGATGTAAAACTGGTCCTGCTGGGCAATTCGCGTGCCGTAAGTCTCAAAAACAATTATTTCACCGCGTCTGGGGTGGCGGAAATTGTAAGTGACCCGGTCCACAAACAGATGGTCGCCGCTTCTGACCATGATTTTGAGAATATCCTCGCCTTTCTTGAAAAATGGCGGCTTGCCGGTCTGCTCATCCACACGCGGGAAATTCCCGCCGCCAACAGCCAAACCGGCTCGCTCCAGCAGTCTGTCTGGCGGAAACCAAATTGTATAGGTATCCGGGCCTACCGTGAACGTCTGAAACAGATTGAAGAAGGCAAATCGTTGCATCGGCTTGCAATCGAAATAACCATCCGACTTCGCCACCACGTGGTAATAGCTCTCTCCCCGCACCCAGGAGCTGATAAATTTTTTGATGCCGGTCGGCATTACCACGTCGTTGCGCCCGCGAAAATCCTCATGCGTAATGCCATAAAGCGTAGGTTGCATTGAGCCGGTTGGAATTTTGAACGGCTGCAGGAAAAAGGTGCGGATGGCCATGGCGACGGCAATTGCCACCAAAAACATTTCAATGTTGTCGCGCACGGAGGGAAATGGATACGGCTTTATGAACCTGTTATACGTCTCCTCCAGCTTTTGCATCGCATCCAACACGGCCTGTTTGTCCAACCGGCCGTCAAGTGTCTTTCTCAAATTCGCACATGCCCCGTTCAACGCCTCAATTGCCTCCGGCTTCAAGATGTCTGACTGGGCATGGACGGTTTTGCGCACTTGCCCGAGCACCGCAACGGCCTGCCGTACAGTCCTGAAAAGAAACCATTTGATTACAATTCCCATATCAAGCCTTCAAAACCTCGATGAAAGCCTCCTGCGGTATGTTGACCGAGCCGATGGCCTTCATGCGCTTCTTGCCTTCCTTCTGTCTTTCCAACAATTTCCGTTTGCGCGTAATATCGCCGCCGTAGCACTTCGCAGTCACATCTTTGCGGAAGGAACTGACGGTTTCGCGCGCAATGATTTTGCCGCCCACTGCCGCCTGTATTGGGATGGCAAACTGCTGCCGCGGGATTACTTCCTTTAGCTTGGCAGCCAGCGCCCTGCCCCGGCTCTCGGCCTTGTCGCGATGCACTATGCATGAAAACGCGTCCACAGGCTCGCCATTGACCAGCAAGTCCAGCTTCACCATGTCTGACGCCATCGGCTCGATGAACTCGTAATCCATCGAGCCGTAGCCGCGGGTGATGCTCTTTATGCGGTCATGAAAATCAATCAGAATTTCATTCAGCGGCATGTGTGCTGTCATCATCACCCGGCGCACATCCAATGTTTCAGTGTTCACCACATTCCCGCGTTTTTCTGAAATCAAGGCCATCATGTCCCCGATGTATTCATTCGGACAAATGATGAACGCCTTGACCATCGGCTCCTCTATTTTTGCAATATGATGCGGCTCAGGCATGTAGGCCGGGTTGTCAATGTTCTTGACTGTCCCGTCATTCAGCGTCACCCGATACACCACGCTGGGGTAGGTGGCGATTATGTCCATGTTGTATTCGCGCCGAAGCCGCTCCTGCACGATCTCCATGTGCAACAGCCCCAAAAAACCGCAGCGAAATCCAAATCCAAGCGCAACGGAGCTTTCGGGCTGGAACACAAAGGCAGGGTCATTCAATTGCAATTTGGCAAGACTGGCCTTTAGTTGCTCATAATCGGCTGTGTTTATCGGATAGATGCCGCTGTAAACCATCGGATGGACTTCCTTGAATCCGGGCAATGCCGCCGAAGGCCGCCGCGCATCAGTGAGAGTATCGCCCATCTTGACCTCGGACGGGCTTTTGATATTGGCGGTCACATAGCCGGTTTCGCCAACCTCCAGTTTCTCACGCTGGTACGGCTTGGGATTAAAACTTCCAACCTCCTTTACTTCCACCGTTTTGCCTGAATGCAGCATCTTGACGAGCATTCCCGGCTTCAGTTCGCCGTTGAAAACGCGCACATGCGTCACAACGCCCTTGAAAGTATCGAAAAACGAATCAAACAACAGCGCCTGCAGCGATGGCGCCCCGGTTGGCTTGGGCGGAGGAACCCGCTCAACCACCGCCTCAAGGATTTCCTCGATGCCAATGCCGGTTTTCGCGCTTGCAAGAATGGCTGTTTCCGCCGGTATCGCAAGAATATCCTCCAACTGTTGTTTGGTCATGGCAACGTTGGCGTGGGGCAGGTCAATTTTGTTGATAACCGGTATGATGACCAGATTTTGTCGCATGGCCAGATGAACATTGGCCACGGTCTGTGCCTCCACGCCTTGTGCGGCGTCAACCACCAGAAGCGCCCCTTCACATGCGCTCAAACTGCGTGAGACCTCGTAAGAAAAGTCCACATGTCCCGGAGTATCAATTAGATTCAGCTCGTAGGTCTCGCCATTGCGCGCTTTGTAATACATCGTAACCGGATGCGCCTTTATGGTAATGCCCCTTTCCTTCTCCAAATCCATTGCATCCAGCAACTGATCCTCCATCTCGCGCTCGGAAATGGTGCCGGTTCGGAACAACAACCGGTCCGAAAGCGTCGTCTTCCCATGATCAATATGGGCGATGATGCAAAAATTTCTTATATGTGCTGCATCCATGGCGTTTTTCCACCGCGCAACAGCCCCTTCAAAAATTCCATCCCACCCCTCCGCCGCCGCGCGGGCGCGTATTGAACAATAACCGTGATGGCTGGCAAGCGAAAGCAAAAATCAATTTCAATGTGCCGGCCCAAAGTTTATTGGGGAAACAATTCCGGAAAAACCCGTGACAGCGGCGGCATCAGCACCCACCGTTTGTCAGCCAGATAAAAGTCGCCGACACTGGTTGCCTCGCCCCGCCGCCATACTTTCAGACCCGATACCGGCACATCCCTTGCAATCAAGTTTCTTGCCTTCGCCACCGCCACCAACGGGCTGGGCGGCTCCGGCTCGATTATCAGGTATTCATCCGGTTCGGCCCCATCCCGTATCATATCCAAAAAGGCGCGACGGTCCTCAGTTGATTTGCCTGCGTAAGCCCAGGCGCGGATTTCCTCACGGCGCAGTTTTTCCTGAAGCGCCCATGCCGCTTCCGAGTTGCGGCCAAATACCCGTTCAACCTCCGCCTTTGTTGGCGCCATTTCCTCGAAAAGTTTTTTGATTTTATCAAACTGCCCCTCCGCCAGAGTGGCATGATGCTGCCGGTATTGTTCCACAAGCAACTTTTGCTGCGGCGTCAACGGCTTTTCCTCGGGCAATTTTCCCCCTGCCTTTTCCAGCAAGGCGGCAAATTCGCGATTCCGTTCAAATTTTGCAATCGCCAGTGGTGTAAAACCCTGACTCGTCTTGAGATTGACATTGGCTTTGTTTGCAAGCAACAGCTCGAACAACGGCCGGTTTGAGTTCAATATCGCGCCATGCAACGGCGCAAATCCCTGGCTGTCCTGCACGTTTATGTCCGACCCGGCTTTCACAAGCAGCTCGGCGGTCCCATCCGGCTGTTCCTTGGACATCGCCGCCACTAGCAACGCATTGGCCCCAAACCTGTCGCGGGCGTTGATTTGAGCCTTGCGTTCAACCAGGAGCTTCACCAATTCAAGGCTTCCGGGGGCAGCCGCCGCCAGTATCAAGGGTGTTGCGCCCAGGTCATTGGTTGCATTGACGTCTGCTCCGTTCAGGATCAACAGCTCCGCCATGGCCTTCTGCCCCCGGCGACATGCCAGATGCAACGGTGTGGAATCATTTTTCCCGCGCACATTCACATCCGCGCCGGCATCCAACAATGCTTTCGCCACTTGAACAAACCCGCGTTCAGCCGCGTAGTGCAAAGCCGTCCATCCATTGCCGTCCTTAAATTTTGCTAGCGCCCCATCCCCGGCCAGCAACGCCTTAACCTGTTCAACCATGTTTGATTTGGCAGCCTCGATGATTGGAAAGACCGGCTCCGCTGGTTTTGGTGGGGGAACTGCAGTGCTTTGCGCAGGCTTCGGCGCCGGCGGCTTTATGATCTCTGTTGAGCCGCCGCGGTTTAACAAAAATGCGGCTACTTCCTTCTTTCCCAGCCCGCGCGCCAGATATGTCGGGGTAATCCCGCTTGTGCTTCGAGCGTTTATTTCGGCCTTATGCGCCACCAGCCATTCCACAACCGCCAGATGCCCGTTGGCCGCGGCATAGTGCAGCGGGGTTTTCCCCTCTCTATCGCGTTCATTTACAGCAGCGGGATTGGCCTCAACCAGCCGCCTGACCAGGTCCAAATCACCGGCTGCAGCCGCGTCATGTATTTCCCCGCACCGCCCTCCCGCCAGGAAGAACAGAAAGGCCGCCGCTGCCACCATTATTTTTTTCCAACTACACATCAAAACTCAGGGAAAGCGTATCAAAGAAAATTGTGGGGTTCAATGCGGATTGTCTTGACCTTGCACATCCGTTTCCTTATTAATTCGGCTCCAACACAAAAAGATACAGTAATGCAGCGGATGAGTGTTGCCGCAAGACGGCGTTGTGCGCGGCTGCAAATCTTGCTTGATGCTGTATAGTAATAAAGAGACATGAAGTTCGCGAAGTTGTGCATTGTAGCCTGTTTGGCGGTGCTTGTAAATGAAAGCGCCGTGCAGGCTCAAAATGGAGTGCTCCGGGAAGTTTACACCAACATCAGCGGAGGCAGCGTCGCAAATCTTACCAACCAACCCAGCTTTCCCAACAGCCCCGCCTCAAACGTTGTAGCAAGCACATTCGAAGCGCCTCAAAACATTGGAGACAATTACGGCACCCGCATGAGGGCGCTCCTGCTGCCGCCGTACACCGGCAATTACTTCTTCTGGATAGCAAGTGATGATAACAGTGTGCTGTATCTAAGCTCCGATGCCTCACCGGCAAACAAAATGGCCATAGCAAGGGTTAACGGCAATACAAGCAGCCGCCAATGGGACAAGGAAACCAATCAAATGTCCGCACCCATTTACCTTGTCGCCGGCCAGCGGTACTACATCGAAGCTTTGCACAAAGAAAGCGTAGGGAGTGACAACCTCGCTGTCCGGTGGCTAATGGCAAATGGCATCATTGAAGAACCTATACCAAATTCGCGGTTACTTGTTTACGGACAGGCTGCCAAGGCCGCACCTTATATCTCCCAGCAACCGGTCGGCACAAATCTGGTCGAAAACCAAACCGCTTTCTTCCGGGTAATGATTACAAATCAAGACGCAGTCAGCTACCAGTGGCTGCGCAATGGCGCGATCATACCGGGCGCAATTGGCGCAAGCTACACCATAACCAATGCCAGCCTGAGTGATTCAGGAGCCTCATTCCAGTGCGTTATTACAAATTCATTGGGTGTGGCAACAAGCGCGTCTGCAACACTCAATGTTTCCGCCGATACAGTGCCTCCTTCCCTGCTCGGCGCAGCCAGCATCAGCTCCAACTCCATCCACGTGCTGTTTTCAGAACCTGTAGCGCCGGCTGATGCCACAAACATAAACAATTACATGTTGAATAACGGCGTCACTGTCCTGTCAGCCTCCATGGCCAACAGCAATCGAGCCGTAATACTTTCAACTTCACCTTTGACACCGGACACCACATATACTCTGACGGTCAGTCAGATCCGTGACCTCGCCTCCAGCCCAAATGTTCTGGCTCCATCTTCACAAGCGACTTTTACCGTATTCCCAGTCAAGGGCGCTTACGTCGAGTTTTACACAAACGTGTATGGGGGACAGGTGGCCAATTTAACCAATGCCGGCATTTTCCCCCAGTCGCCCTCGCAGGCAATGCTGTTAACCAACGCGTTGGAAACGCCTTCAAACTGGGGCAACAGTTACGGCCTGCGCCTGCGCGCTCTGCTTATTCCACCAGCAACCGGCCAGTATTACTTATGGGTGGCCGCCGATGAATCGGCAACCTTGTATCTCAGCGCCAATGATTCGCCAAACTCAAAAGCCGTAATCGCCTGGACCACGAATGCCAATTATCCGCGTCTGTGGACGCAATCGTCCAGCCAGCAATCCGGCCCTGTAAATTTAACCGCAGGCCAGCGGTATTATCTCGAAGTATTGATGAAGGAAGGCTACGGCAACGATAACTTGGCGGTTCGCTGGCAACTACCGGGTGGAATCATCGAAGAGCCAATCCCGGCCTTTCGCATGCTCCCTTACGGAATGCCTCCGCCAACAATCACAGCCCAGCCGGCAGGCGTAACAGTAATCGAAGGCCAAAGCGCCTCATTCCGTGTCGAAGTGTCCAACGTTGATCCCATTTCCTACCAGTGGCAAAGCAACGGCGTCAACATAGCCGGTGCCACAAATCCGGTGTTGTCCCTAAATTCAATTACCCTTGCCGCAAATGGCGCACGCTTCCGCTGCTTGTTGTCCAACCCAATGGGAGCCACCAACTCCACTGAAGCACAATTAACTGTTTTGCCAGACACAGTCCCACCAACCATTTTGGAAGCCCGTAATGATGGCCTCACAAATATGGTGCTCTTTTTCTCAGAACCACTGCAGCCTGCCAGCGCAATAAACCCCGCCAACTATCTGTTGGAAGGCGGTGAAATTTATTCAGCCGCATTCCGAAGCAATAATTTGACGGTTATACTGACCACTTCACCGCTGGCAATAGGCAATGCGTACACCATCGTGGTAAACAATGTGCAGGACGCAGCCGCTACTCCCAATGCAATTGCACCCAACACCCGGGTCACTTTCACCGCCATCCCATATTTTGGGGACAATATCGGGCTGACGGCGTCCACAATTCCATGGCGAATGACGCCTGCCGGCACAAATGGATACGACATCACCACCGGCGGAACCAATATAGGTGGAAGCGCCGACCAATTCCATTTCAGCTACCAACAGCGCTCCGGCGATTGGGATGTGCGCGTGCGGGTGCAATCACTTGAGTTTGCCGACACCTGGACGCAAGCGGGCTTGATGGCGCGTGAAACCCTGGCTCCCAACAGCCGCTATGCAAGCACCCTCGCAACACCGTCCCTCGCGGGCGTTTATTTCGAATACCGCGACACTGCCGCTACCGCCAGTAAAATGACCGGTAATTACCCTGTCAACTATCCGCATACCTGGCTGCGCTTGCAACGCACTGGAAATACATTCAACAGCTTTGCAAGCATGGACGGAAACAATTGGACACTGCTTGGCTCCGCCTCCATAAGCATGCCACAAATCGTCTTTCTAGGTCTTGCAGGTGCAAGCTGCCATCCATCCAACACCGTGCTGGTTGAATTTCGTGATGTCAGCGATGTCACAACTGCCGCTGTTGCTCCCATGCCCGCAGGCATTGAGCCGCCTGGACCAAGCAGTCGCAGAACCCCAATTGCCATAACCGAAATCATGTATCATCCGCCCTCCCGGCAGGATGGGAAAAACCTCGAATTCGTTGAGTTATTCAACTCCAACCCGTATCCTGAGGATATAAGCAGCTTCCGCCTTTCAGGCGACATCAGCTACACCTTTCCAGCCAACACTTGGCTGGCAGGAGGCGCTTTTATCATTGTCGCCAAAAACCCGGCGGACTTTCAGTCTGTTTACTCCCCGCGCGTCCCTGTTTATGGCCCATACAATGGCAGCCTCCCAAATGACAAAGGCACACTGCGGCTTCGCAACAATCTTGATGCCATTTTGCTTGAAATTAACTATGAAAGCCGCGCGCCATGGCCGGCGGCGGCAGACGGCGCCGGTCATTCATTGGCACTAACCCGGCCATCATACGGCGAGGGCGACCCGCGCGCATGGTCGCAAAGCGCTTATATTGGCGGAAGCCCCGGCCGCTGGGACGGCGGCGCGCCAGAGCTTGCCCAAAATGTCGTGATAAATGAATTTCTGGCGCACCCAGGCCAAAGCGGTCTTTCCGGCTTTATAGAACTTTACAACCGCGGCCAAACACCGGTTGACATTTCGGGCTGCCAGTTGAGCGATGACCCGCAGACCAATAAATTCACAATCCCCGCCGGAACCATCATCCAGCCAAACAGCTTTATCTATTTTACTGAGGCAGAGCTTGGTTTCGGCCTCAATGTTCAAGGCGAATTTATCCTGCTGATAAACGCCTCACGAACACGTGTCCTGGATGCAATTCATTTTTCCGGACAAATTCCGGGCGTTTCAACCGGTCGCAGCCCGGACGGGGCACCCGACTTTCAACTGCTTGCCACCCCAACGCCCGGCGCCACAAACTCCGCGCCACGCCCGATGGAGCTTGTCATAAATGAAATCATGTACCATCCCATTACCCACAACAGCGCGGATGAATATGTTGAAATTTATAATCCCGGCTCATCCACTGTTGATCTCGCAGGCTGGGAATTTACCGATGGCATATCCTTCAAGTTTCCAGCAGGCGCAGTGGCGCCGCCAAATGGATACATCGTAGTTGCCAAAGACAAGGCCAGACTGCTTTCCAAATATTCCAATCTCAACTCGGCAAACACATTCGGAAACTTTGAAGGCACACTCTCAGATCGAGGTGAAAAGCTGGTGTTGTCCATGCCCTGCCGAACCATTTCCACAAACAGGCTTGGAGCGCTTGTCACCAACACTCATCTGGTTGAAATCTGTGAAGTGACATACGGGCAAGGGGGACGCTGGGGCAAGTGGAGCGATGCCGGCGGCAGCAGCCTCGAACTTATTGATCCTCACAGCGACCCGCGCCGCGCACCCAACTGGGCTGACAGCGATGAAACCGCAAAAAGCAGTTGGACAATGGTAGAAACAACCGGCTCATTGGACAATGGCCGCGACACTCCCAACTCACTCCAAATTTATACATTGGACGCCGGAGAATGTCTGATTGACAACGTTGAAGTTTTCATGAGTGGCGGCCTTAATCTTGTCCCGAATCCATCCTTTGAGAGCGGCTTCAATGATTGGTATCCACAAGGCAACCAGTGCAAATCCAGTCTGGCAGCCGGCCTCGGATATCTGGGCGGCAACTGCATGTACCTGCGGGGGATCGGACGTGGCGACACCGCCGCGAACCGTGTCCGGACAACTCTGACGTCAAGCCTCGCCACCAGTGGGACTGCCACAATCCGCGCCATGGTGCGATGGCTGCGGGGCACGCCTGAAATCCTTTTCCGTATCAAGGGCAACTATTTGGAATTGCCTGCGGTGTTGTCAGTGCCGCAAAATCTCGGCACACCGGGCGCCCCCAACAGCATGGCCGTTGGCAATGCCGGCCCGGCCATTTACGACGTTTCCCACTCGCCGGTAACTCCAGACACCAACCAAAATGTCGTTGTAAGCGCCCGGCTCAACGACCCTGACGGCATCGCGTCCGCCACGCTCTATTACCGGCTCGATCCATCAACCACCTGGCTGAGTCTCCAATTGCGCGATGACGGCATGGACGGCGATATCTACCGCGGCGATGGGATGTTCTCTGCAACCATCCCCGCCCCGAACAGCAACGCCATTGTTGCATTTTACATACAAACAGTTGACACCCGGGGCGCCGCCACCCGCTTCCCCAACGACGCTCCCGCCCGCGAGTGTGTCATCCGTTTTGGCGACATCCAACCATTTGGCGCCTTTGGCACCTACCGGTTTTGGGTCACTCAAACAAATTTCGATTACTGGCGCACCCGCGAAAAACTCAGCAACGAACCTGTTGATGGCACTTTTGTTTACGGCAATTGCCGCGCCATTTACAATGCCGGCGCGCAATATGCCGGCAGCCCATACCACAGCCCGAACTACAACTCGCCAACTGGCAACAATTGCGACTACTACATCACCCTTCCGCCAGATGATACCATGATGACCGCCACGGAGTTCACCCTCCAGCAGCCAGGCAACGGCGGCGGTGATACAACTGTGGTCAGAGAGCAAACCGCATTCTGGATGGCCTGGAAAATGGGATTGCCCTTCAATTACCGCCGAAACGTCAATCTCTTTATTAACGGCGTCAGACGCGGCATCATTTTTGAAGACACACAGCAGCCTAATGGCGATTTCCTTGATCAATGGTATCCGGACAACGGCGGCGACCTGTACAAAGTGATGATTTGGTTTGAAACAGACGACGCTGCCTCAGCTTTTACCGGCGCCGGCGCAAGCCTTGCCCTGTTCACCACCACCGGCGGCGTCAAAAAACTGGCGCGCTACCGGCAAAATTGGGGCAAACGCGCCGTGCAGGATTCCGCGAATAACTACACCAATTTGTTCCAACTGGTTGACACTGTGAACATCCCGGGCACTGATTCCAACTACGTCCGAAGCATTGAAAGCCTCGTTGATATCGAAGAATGGGCGCGCATTTTTGCAGTTGAACGCATCGTCGGCAACACAGACAGCTACAGCAATGGCGGCGGCCAGAACATGTACGCCGTCAAAGTTTATGGCGCGCGTTGGAACATGCTCATTTGGGACATTGATTTTGCATTCGCTGCCTCAGGCCCCACAACCACCCTCTTCACCTTCACCGACACTCCAATCACCACCATGTTTAATACCCCGGCCTTCCGCCGAACTTATTGGCGCGCATTGCGCGATGCGGCTTACGGGCCGCTCGACCCGGCGGCAGTTAATCCACAGGTTGACAACAAATACGCCGCCTTTGTCGCCAGCGGCATTTCCGCAAGCGCTCCAACCGGCACCAAAGACTACTGCGCGCAACGCCGTGATTATATTTTCAGCCTGCTTTTGGCAAACCAGGCGCCATTGGCAATCACCAGTTCCACCAATATAATCACTGGTAACAATACCGTCTCCATCACAGGCACCGCACCCCTCGATGCGAAGGATATTTTGGTAAACGGCATCCGCTATCCAGTTACCTGGACCAACATAACCAGTTTCATCATGACTCTGCCGGTCAGCGCGCCCACAAATTATTTGTTAGTGCAGGCAACCGATACCGAAGGCCGCCTGTTGTCCAATGCTGCCGCTTCCTTGACCATCATATACACCAATCAAATCCCGGCTCCTGAACAGTCGGTTGTCATCAACGAAATCCATTACCTCCCATCCGACCCTGAAGCTGCCTTTGTCGAGTTGTTCAATACATCAACCAACTTCACCTTCGACCTCAGCCGCTGGCGGTTCAACGGGCTGGATTACACATTTCCCGATGGCAGCACGCTTGGCCCGAAGCAGTATCTTGTTTTGGCACGAAATCCTGCCGCCTTCGCCGCCACCTTTGGAACAAGCATCCCCGTGTTTGGACAGTTCAACGGGCGACTGGACAAGGACGGCGAAACACTGACCCTGTTGCGGCCTGTTGGAACAAATGAAGTCGTGGTTGACCGGGTCAAATATGAGGCTGCAAGACCATGGCCGCAAGGCCCGCTCTCAAATGGAAGCTCCATTCAACTCATTGACCCGCTTCAGGACAATTCACGCGCCGGCAACTGGGCTGATGTTGGCGGCTGGCAAATGGCTTCATTCACCGGAACAAATACAGTTGTCAGCCCTCCCATTCTCATGCTCCTGCCCCAAGGCCCGGGAGATGTCTATATTGACGATTTGACAGTTGTTATCGGCACCAACGCCGCAACAGGAAGCAACGTCATCGTCAATGGCGGCTTTGAAGAGCCGCTCGCAGGCACATGGTTTGTGGGCACCAATCTGACAGACTCCATGATTGTCACCAATGTCAAGCACTCCGGAAATTCGTGCCTATTTTTGCGCGCAAAAAGCCTCGGCTCGACTTTCATCACTTCTATAAACCAAACCAATTCCGCCTTTGCGGTCTCCAATGTCTTTACCGTAAGTTTCTGGTACCTGCCGGTATCGTTGAGCAACTTAATCGTCCGCACCCGCAGCAGCACTTTTACGCCTCGTTTTAACGTCGCTCCCCAGTCATCCGCAACCCCAGGCGCTTCAAATATGGTGGCGCGCACCCTGCCATACCTTCCTCCGCTATGGCTCAACGAAGCGCAACCCGAAAACCTTGTCGGGCCAGTTGACAACTATGGCGAGCACGATCCATGGATTGAACTCTACAACAGCGGAACCAATATCATAAATTTGGACGGCTGGTTTTTAAGTGACAACTATGACCAACTGGCTGCATGGCCATTCCCGCCGGGAACTTCAATCGGTCCCGGTGAATTCATGATTATTTGGGCCGATGGACAGCCAGAGCAAACCACCGCCACCGCCCTTCACACCACTTTCCGCCTTGCCCCCAGCCACGGCTCCATCGCGCTGTCAACGTCAGCCGGTGACAAAATGGTCGTTTTGGATTACTTGAACTACACCAACCTTTACACCGGCTACAGTTACGGCAATTACCCGGACGGCCAGCCGTTCAACAGGCAACACTTCTTTTATACTACTCCGGCTGCCACAAACAACCCGGCCATCGCGCCCCTGCAGGTCTTTATCAATGAATGGATGGCATCCAATACCCGCACTCTGACCAATGCACAGGGACGCTTTGAAGACTGGTTTGAGCTTTACAACGATTCAAACGAACCGGCTAACCTCGACGGCTTCTATCTTACCGACAATATCGCCTCGCCTTTCAAATTCCGTATTCCGCCCGGATATGTCATCCCGCCAAAGGGCTTTTTATTGGTCTGGGCCGACAACCGTGATTACCTGAACACCAATCAAGAGCCTGATTTGCACGTAAATTTCCAACTCAGCCGCGATGGCGAAAGCCTCGGGCTTTTCGCACCGGATGGCACGCCCGTCAGCATCATCAGCTTCGGGCCGCAGCAAGATGATGTCAGCCAGGGCCACGACCCGGACGGCAGCGGCCCAATTGTCACCCTCGCCCAGCCTTCTCCACGCGCATCAAACCGCCAAGCTCCTCCTGCCGGCCCACCAAGCCTTGCTCCAATTGAACCAATAGAATCTTTTGAAGGACGGCTTATCAGTTTCATTGCCCCTGTCCAGGAAACCAACCAGCCACCCATCCCACTGGCCTTCCAATTATTGGGCGAAATCCTGGATGGCGCTGTGATGGACTTGGAAACCGGCGTATTTTCCTGGACTCCATCTGAACAGCAAGGCCCGGGAAGTTACGCCATTGCTTACGTTGCGTACCAAACCGGCCCGCCTTATCTCGGCGTCACACAACTTGTCACCATTAACGTCATCGAATCCAACCAGCCGCCCCAATTGGCGGCTGTTGCAGACCGCCTCATCCTCCCGGGCCATACATTACGTCTGACCAATGTTGTCTTTGATCCCGATTGGCCGGATAATCAATTCGCCTTTCAACTTTATGAAGGGCCGCAAGGGGCCGCGATTGACAGCAACGGCATTCTTACTTACACGCCCGACTCATCAAACGCGGGAACAACACAGACAGTAACCATCGTGGTGACGGATAACGGCGTCCCACCTTTAAGCGCCACGCAATCATTTAACATTATCATCCCGCCGCTCCCTGTTATTCAGTCAATCACGCACTCTGACGGACAAATTGAGATAACATGGACAGCTTTTGCCGGCGTCTCTTATGGCATCGCGTTCATCGAAGACCCGCAACAATCCGGCTGGACAACGCTTGCAACCGGCTTGACCTCAAATGGCGGGACACTCTCCTATCGCGACACAAACGTCGCCCGCCGCCGCTTTTACCGCATATTTGCAACAGAGCCATGAGCTTGCGCGCGATTCGTGAAACGCTTGAATCAGCTCCAGCCGTCAAAAGAGGCAGCAACTACGCAGACCCGGCTTAATCCAGGGTCACAACAAATATTTGGTTGAACTCCCGCCCGCCATCCGGCATGCGGCGGACATAAGCAATTTTGCGACCGTCCGGTGAAAATACACACGCCTCCGGCCTTGGCGCCGTCCCATCAGGCGTCCGGGACGTCAAACGCCTGCCCCGCCCGGTTTCAGTGTCAGTAATAAAAACGCTGTTATCCATGACGTGTGCCAGCCAGCGGCCGTCCGGACTCCAACTGAAAGCGGAGGCAACAGGCCACGGGTTGCGCGTCAACTGCCGTGGCGCTCCGCCATTGGGTGAGACAACCCAAAACTGAACTATGCCGTCGTCATCTTTCATCAGAAATGCAATGCGTGACCCGTCCGGCGAGCTGCGCAACCAGTGCCGCGGTCCCTGCAAGCCCGGGTATTTTCGCTCGGTGGTGAAGGTCAGCCTGCGTTGAAGTGCGCCTCGCGGGGGAAACGGCCGCCGCGTAGTGGTTCCTTCCAGAGGCCCATCACCGGCAACGTCCAACTGCTCCGGTAAATCCACAATGAACACCTCGGAAACGAGCCGTCCATCCCTGGCCAGTACGTGGCCCTGGAATGCCAGCGCGTATTTCTGCCATCGTCCATCGGCCCGCTGGTAACCTTTGGCGCCAATCCATCCCTCTTCAAAAGCGCGCGAGATTTCATCCGAGCCGGGCCGCGGGTTGTTCACGGTTCGCGTAACCAGTACTGAGAAAAACTCGCCGTCATGATTGCGCGGATGAACATGGCTGATACGAACCGGCCGGCCGGCGATTGCCACGCCTACGTTGCGTTGATTCAAATCAGCCCCGGAAGTCTGCTCTGACAACTGCGCCAAAACGTGGTCTTCGTACGTGAAACTTGCCATAAGACCATCCGGACTGAACACGTGAACATGACTGCCTCCGCGTAATGCGCCAGGGGTAAATGGAGGCACTATATCGCGGGCATCCATATTGCCGGCTACCATGGGCCGCGCCTTGTCCACCATGACACCCTGCCGGTGATACGGTCCATATTGCCAGTCCGGCGTCGGATGCTCCGGCCCCAAAATAAAAACCACCTTTTCCAACCTGGGATGATGCGTTACCACACCGCAATGCGCACCATTCTTCGATCTATAAAGTACCCGCACCTCGCCAGTGCGCCAGTTGACTTCCTCGATGGTTTCGCCATCAAACTTTTCCCCTGCCGCATCCGAGCGCGTGTCATAAACAATCCATTCGCTGTCCGGCGACCAGACACCGATGTTTGTTAGAATATGCCCTTTCTGACTGCGTGTAACCTGGCGTTCATGCCCATAAGCCGTGTCGGTATTCATGGCAGATAAAACATTTGGATTGTTCAATTGGACATTCATGCATAGTAAAATCAAAAATGATACCGCCGGCTGGCTGCACGTTTTTGACTGCGACATGGCGGACATCTTTGCCCCCATCAACAATGCGACTCCGGCAACAATCCTTCCCGCTCAAGCACTGCTGCAACGCGCTTGCGCTCCGGCGGACGAAATCTTGTGAACGGCTCCGCCATGAAATCGCTGCATATCCCCATCAGCGACAGCGCGCATTTCATTCCCTTTATGACCGACGAAGCATGCCGCCCAACACGGTATATTTTCCCAAGACGCAACAATTGCCTGTGCAACATTTTTGCCTCATTCCAGTTCCCTTCATGAGCGGCCTTGTACAGCCCAGTTGCCAGCCGCGGATGGTAATTGGCAATGCCGTTTACCCCGCCATCACCACCTGCCTTCAGCGCGCCCAAAAGCAAGTGCTCCGGCCCGATGAAAAAGCTCCAATCCGGTCTTTCCTTCTTCAAAGTCAGAACTTTTCTAAAATAGGAGAGGCTGCCGGAGCTGTCCTTCATGCCGATAATTTTTTGCAGCTCAGCCGCACGGCGCAAAGTCTCCAATTCAAAACAAACCTTTGTCATGGCTGGCATGTTGTAAATGAAAACCGGCAGCGGCAGTTCCGGCACTATACGCTGGATGTATTCCAACAACTCCGGCTGGCCTTCCGGAAAATAATACGGCGCGGACAACACCACTGCAGCAGCGCCAGACTCGGCAGCATGCCACGCCAGACGGACAGATTCGACAAAGGCCGTGTCGGTCACACCCACAAGCACCGGCACCCGCTCCCGCACAAGACGGCATGTCCGGCGTATCAATTCGCGCCGCAACCGGTAACTCAGAGATGGCGCCTCGCCGCTTGTTCCGAGTATGAAAATTCCGTTCACTCCGCCTCCGAGCACATGCTCTATGAGCCGCTCAAGCCCTTCCACGTCCAGCCTGTCACGGTCCAGTAACGGCGTTATCAACGGCGGTATTATGCCTTCCAGAGGACGATTCAACCTGCATGAACCGCCGGCCACATTTCGAAATGTTTCGGTTGTTTTCAATTTATTGTTCACAACATCACACGGGCCAAACAGTAGGTAATCCTCGGAAAACAGCGATATTTTTTTGCATGGCCCCAATTGCCATTTGGGTAGCGTCAAATATTTTGTGTAAAAGCTGGTAGCGGGTGACGGGTCCAATGTTCGTTCATTCGTGTAAACACGCTAAATAATATCCGTTCACAACTG
>Ga0315298_1000281_pt1 | contig 102024 bp, 82 predicted proteins | sample WHS_1_MG_FD_203077 | JGI IMG/M metagenome (GOLD analysis project Ga0315298, IMG submission 203077) | Extremophilic microbial mat communities from Washburn Hot Springs, YNP, Wyoming, USA - WHS_1_MG | ecosystem: Environmental > Aquatic > Thermal springs > Hot (42-90C) | place: USA: Wyoming...
CTGACGACTTGGTGTTCAGTGTGAGCAGCACGAATACGGCGCTGTTGCCGGACAATAGCACGAACATAGTGGTGGAGAGGAACGGGACGAATGTGGTGGTGAAAGTGTATCCTGTGGCAAACATGTATGGTAAGACGCTGTTGACGTTCACAGTAGATGACGGGACGAACAGTGCGAGTGTGACAGGGTTGCTGACGGTGAATCCAGTTAATGACGCGCCGAGCTTTGAGCTGGCGACGACGGATATAGTGGTTGGTACGACTGTGAATGCGTCGTACACGAATCATGTGATAAACGTGCAGAGCGCCGGGCCGAATGAGGTGCAGGGGTTGAAGTATGTGATAGTGAACAACAGCAATCCAGGGTTGTTTGCTACGCAACCGGCGATAAATGCGCTGACAGGGAATCTGACGTTCAAGGTGAAGGGTGGGACGGTAACGGGAGAAGCAATATTGACGATAAAGCTGACGGATTTGGGAGGCACTTTGAATGGGGGAGTGAATGAATCAGCGCCGCAGCAATTGACGATAAGAGTTGGATCATAATCACGTAGCCGCCGGGGATAGCCTGCGGACGAGTCTGCCGCCTTACGGCGGCAGCTACAAAGATACGGCGGTCAGAAATGGCCGCCGCTTTCTTTTGTAGCCGCCAACGTAAGTTGGCGGATATTCTTTTCTGATCCCGTAGGCATGGCCTGTTTGTAGAAACCGCCTCAAAAGCAAAAACCAAGCCCCGTAGGGGCGGCATGTTTTCGTGGCCTGATTGTGGGTTGGTTGAAAATTTCAACCGGCTTACGCCGGTTGCTACGAATTTGGATAGCGCGTAGCCGGCATCGTGAGTCGGCGGACGAGTCTGCCGCCTTACGGCGGCAGCTACGAAGAAGAGACGGCGGTCAGAAATGGCCGCCGTTCTGTTTCATGTAGCCGTCGGCGTGAGATGGTGAATTTCTGTTGCCTTACAATGTAATCCATAGTAATGGTGGAGCATGAAAATTCAAGGAAACAGGCTGGCGTTATTGCTTGCCGCGATGATGGTGTATTTTGTCTCTGCTTTACCGGCTGCTGAGGGAACAAAACGTCCACTGCCATTTCATGGAACGCTGGCAAAAGTTGACAAGACTGCCCAGACCATAACTTTGACAGGTAAAAGCGCCCGCCAGTTTCAAATAACCGCCCAGACAAAAATTACAAAAGACGGCAAGAATGCCACATTGGCCGACGCCGTTGTTGGGGAGGAAGTAGGTGGATCATATCGGGAAATAGATGGGAAGCGTATCGCCGTCTCGGTGCGCTTTGGCCCAAAACCAGCCGGCAAATAAATTGCTTTAATGGCAGGTCGAAGAATTGCGCGTTAAATTCTCATTTGCCAGCAGCGGATATTTTGGCAATTCTTCCAGCCGTGGGAGTTAGTCCCAAACAATTCGAAGCCATGGCAAGGCGTGTAGCTGGTGGCAGGCGGAGTCCATCACCGGTGCATGAGCCGTCTGTTGTTTTGCCTGCAAAAGTGCAAAACGGACAGGTAATTTTGGGGCTTGACCCATCTCTTCGAGGCACTGGCTATGGAGTCATCCGGGTTGCCAAACCGCATCCGGTGGCATTGTGTCATGGCACGATCAAGTGTCCTGGTGGCTGGCTGCACTCGCGCTGTCTGGCGTTCATAATTCAAAAGGTGCGCGATGTCATCAGACAACACCATCCAACCGTTTGTGTTGTGGAAGGCTTGTTTTACGCGCAAAACTTGCAGACGGCCATTGTAATGGGCGAGGCGCGAGGCGCAGGTTTGGCGGCGGCTGCCGAGGAGGGCTTGGAGATTTTTGAGATGGCTCCGCGAAGGGTGAAACAAGCCATCGTAGGGTATGGAAGCGCCCAAAAACTGGCAGTAGCCAAAATGGTACAACGGCTGCTGAAACTGGATGAAACGCCTGAGCCGGATGCTGCGGATGCCCTGGCGCTGGCATTGGCGCATATTCAGGCTTGCGGTCCGTTGAACCGTCTGGCAGCAAAACGTATTTGACAGGATGATAAGTTTTATTCGAGGAAAACTGGTTTCCGCTTTGCCGACGCAGGCGACTGTGGATGTGCAGGGGGTAGGATACGAGGCGCTCATTCCCCTTTCTTCCTATGAAAAACTGCCGCCGGCAGGAGGGGAAGTGACCTTGCTGACCCATCTAGTTGTGCGAGAAGACGCCCATGTTCTATATGGGTTTGTTACTGAAGAAGAGCGGGATTTATTTCGTTTGTTGATCAATACTGTAAATGGGATCGGCCCGAAGATAGCCCTCAACATCCTTAGCGGGATGAGTCCGGTGGCGTTTCGCGGCGCGGTTGTAAGAGGGGAAATAAAGGCGCTGTCACAGATATCCGGCGTGGGACGCAAAACCGCCGAGCGGATTGTGGTGGAATTAAAAGACAAAATTGGGGCGGCGGGCGAATGGGAGGCAAAAAGCGCCGAGCGCGGATTGACTCCTGCAGCCCAAAAAATAAACGACGCGGTTTTGGCGCTTCTGGCGCTGGGATACAAACAACTTGAGGCCCAGGAGGCGGTGCGAGCCGCTCAAGCCACGCTTGGTGAGCAAGCAACTGTTGAAGAATTGGTCCGGGTTTGCCTCAAGAAAGGTTTATGAATGACACCGCGGCCAGAGTCATCCGCCTGTCCGGCCGCATGATTTGCACTCCATGAGTGGCCCAGCCCAGAATTCGGAAAAACGCAGGATATTCGTGCCTCATCAAGCGACGTGGCGGGGACGCGCAATTGCGAGACTGGTGTGGTTAATGGTTAAAACAGTCAGTGCCACGATGCGTTATCATGCAATGGATGACGCCGGTGTGATTGAGACTGGCAAATTGACCGGCCCGGTAATTTTCTGCATCTGGCATAATCGGCTGGCTTTGTGTCTGGAACTGTACCGTCTATTTATTTTGCAGAAACAACCGCAGCGCCGGCTCGCCGCGCTTGTAAGCGCGAGTCGGGATGGAGCGGTGCTGGCCCGGATTTTGGAATTGTTTGGAGTACAGCCGGTGCGCGGCTCAGCGAATCGGCGTGGGCCGCAATCACTACTGGAACTGACGACATGGGCGGAGCAGGGGTATGACCTGGCAATTACGCCGGATGGTTCCAAAGGGCCACGCTATGAATTGAAGGAAGGAGTGGTAATGCTTGCGCAGGTCACAGGATTGCCAATAGTGCCGGTTAGCTACAATTTGAGCTGGAAGGTTGCGTTGAACACATGGGACCGATTCCAAATCCCGCTTCCGTTTTCGGTCTGCACGGTCGTTTTGGCGCCGCCGGTTTTTGTTCCTCGAACGGCAACAGATGAACAACGCCAAAAAATCAGACAGGAAATTGAAAATAAAATGCGGGCAATCACTGTTGATTAACAGCAGAGGAACGAACGGGGGTATTTTGTCCAAAACCGCGTTGCCGATAGTAATCGCGGCGTTTGAGAACGGCCTTTACATAGGCGCGCGTGCTTGGGAAACCGATTTGTTCAATAAAAACGGCGCTATTGGTTGCTGCGGCGCCCTGCAGCCATTTTAGAACATTGGCGCGGCCGGCATTATAGTCGGCGAGCGCATAAGCGGCGGGATTATCAGTATTTGCATATCGTCCAAGAAGCTTTCGCAGATACCAGGCGCCGCATTGGATATTCCGGTCTGGATCGAACATTTGCGAGTGAACAACGAGGAGGCTGCGCTCGGCCCGCGCCCATTCAAAGGCGGTGTCTTTCATGATTTGCATCAAGCCCGCCTCGCCTTTGGCGCCACGGGCCGTCGGATCGAATCGGCTCTCGCGCCAGATGACCGCCTTGATGAGGCAGGGATCAACTCCATACCGGGCTGCGGCAGCAAGAATTCTTGCATCCTGGCTGTCTTCCTGCCACGTCCGGTACCTATCCCAGGTCCACAAGACTCCGCCCAAGACAATGACCACAAGAAGCCATCGCTGCCAGCGTGCCAATTTTTTTGCTGCGCGGAATAATCCCATGCGCCTCCTTAGAGTGCCGGATGATTCGACAAAGTGAAACCCGAAACGTTCAGGAAGTGAACAGTTTTTTGCCGGGATGCAGCAGCCCAATTAGGCTTTATTTCAGGCAGCGGCCAAAGCAGACTAAAAGGCGCATGGCACATATCCATGAGAAAATTGACTTTACGGTGGCCATATTTGTTGTGCATGAGGGCAAGGTGTTGCTGGTGCATCACAAAAAATTGAATCGGTGGCTGCCGTTGGGCGGGCACATTGAGTTGGATGAAGACCCTGAGGCAGCAGCTTTGCGCGAGGCGCGCGAGGAGAGCGGCCTGGAGGTGGAGCTGGTTGGCACGCGGCCACCGATAAGCGAGGAGGGGACGCGAGCGTTGATTGCGCCCCGGTTCCTGGATATTCATCGAATAAGCAGCACCCATGAGCATATTGGCATGATTTACTGGGCACGGCCAAAGGGAGGCGTGCTGAAACTGGCTGAGGCGGAGCATCACGAGCTGCGCTGGTGCGCTTCCCAGGACCTGGATAAATTGAATCCGCCCTTGGGCGGAGCTGTAAAATGGTACTGCCTGCAAGCACTGGCGGAGCTTGGAAATTAAGCATTCCAAGTAAAAATAAAGAGCGATCTCAGCGATTCGAGCTTGTCCAAACACATAATGAACCAGACGCAGCTTAAACGCGGGTATTTTATTCTGGAGGGCATGCATGCCTACGGCACCTTCTTTTTCTTCAACTACCTGATGTTCCTGCTGCGGGATGAATACAATTTTGGCAGGCGCGAAACTTTGGCGGCTGGCGCCGTGCATGGGCTGGTTTACTTTCTAGGCTGCATTTATGCAGGGCGGTTTGCGCAACGTTTTGGCTACTACACATCATTGACCCTGGGTTTTGGGGTCATGATCGGCGGGTTGATTCTTGGCGCGGTGTGGCACGTGTTGATTGCGCAATTGGCTGCGTTTTGGATATGGACAGCCGGCATGTGTTTCACATGGCCGGCCCTTGAAGCGCTGGCAAGCGAAGGAGAAAGCAGCCGCACCTTGCCCAGGGTAATTGGGTTTTACAACTTGGTTTGGGCCGGCTTGTCTGGCGCCGGTTATTTTACGGGTGGTGCGATTTTTGAACATTTGGGCGCGAGCAGTGTGTACAGGTTGCCGTTGGGACTGCTGGCAGTTCAATTACTGCTGCTTGCAGTACTAGCGCGGGCTGGACGTGCCAAGGCTGTGGATGCCGGCGAATCTCCGAATATCCCACCGGATGGCAATCATGAAGTGCGAAAAACCAAGGTTGCGCCGGAGGTTTTTTTGAAAATGGCATGGTTGGCTAATCCGTTTGCGTATGTGGCGATAAACACATTGTTGTTGGTGATTCCGGGGATTGCGCTTGAACTGCAGCTTTCCACGACCGCAACCGGGATATTTTGTTCCTTGTGGACTTTTACGCGGTTGGGGGCATTTGCAGCGCTATGGCGATGGTCCGGGTGGCATTATCGGTTTGGTTGGCTGGCAGCGGCGTACCTGGGGCTGATTCTGGGGTTCATTGTTTTGCTAACGGCAAGAAACCTTTTTGCATTGGTAGCGGCGCAGATAGTGTTTGGGTTTGGCACAGGACTGATCTATTACTCATCGCTTTTTTACTCCATGGATGTGGGAAAAACAAAGGGGGAACACGGCGGATTACATGAAGGAGCGATTGGGCTTGGTGTATGCGTGGGTCCGGGTTTGGGGGCCGGTACCCTGTATCTTTTCCCGCAACATCCGCAGGCGGGCATCTGGGCTGTGGCCGGCTTGCTCTGCTGTGGCTTGGTTGCCTTGCTATGGATGCGATATCGCCGCTAATCCGGCATCAAAATCCGAGCACCGCCATGCTCAAGCAAGCCATTGGCGGAAGAAGTGAAAGGCGACCACAACAAGCGAATTTCGGATGTGGCCTTCCCGTAACAAATGGAAGGCTTCATCAAGCGGGACAAGGCGTGTTTGGATGTCTTCCGTGTGGTCCATCGCGATATCATGCGTCCTGGTGCAGTTTTCAACCAGAACGGTGTAACATGTATTGTTCATGATGGCTGGATTTGGGAACACCTTGCCGATTATACAAGCCTTTTCGCCGGTGTATCCCGTTTCTTCACGCAACTCCCGCAAGCCGGCATCCAGGGGCAGATGATCGGAAGCGTCCATAACGCCCCCTGGGATTTCCAACTCAACGGTGTTGGTTCCATGGCGAAATTGTTCAACCATTATCAAATGTCTGTCTGGCGTAAGGGCAATTACGTTCACCCAGTTGGGACAGTCCAACACGATAAATTCATATTCAACGCCATTTCGAGGGGATATTTTTTTATCAGCCCTGATACGGGCGATGGACAAATTCTCAATGTGACGGCTTCCAAGCAATTTCCAGGGCTGAATCATAAGCGTGTTAGTCAATTCGTAAATGTGCAAACACCAAATTCAACGGGCAGGCATGGTTTTCATTGCAGTAATGCGGTTGCCCATGCGGCCCTCAACGGCATAAGACCACAAGAGATGCACGCAAATCAAATGATTTCCTTCTTGCGATTAAATTGATGAACATGGATTTTCAGGGCATGAAATTTGCCATCTGCAACGAAATTTTTCAGGGATGGAGGATCGAGGAGGCAATGAAATTTGCCAGGGACGTTGGTTATGACGGGATTGAAATAGCGCCGTTTACGCTTGCACGGAACGTGGCAGAGATTGACGCAAAAAGCCGGCAGCAGATCAGGGAAGCCGCGGCGCGTGAGGGGTTGGAAATAACCGGGATCCACTGGGTGCTGGTTCAGACTGAAGGAATGCACTTGAACCATCCCGATAAAGCTGTGCGTATGCGCACAAGCCGTTACCTTTGCGATTTGGTAAACTTTTGCGGTGATCTGGGAGGCAGGATTTTGGTTTTTGGCTCTCCAAAGCAACGCATGGTTCTTGATGGCGTGTCCATGCAACAGGCATGGGAATGGGCTGCAGAGACATTCCGCGACGCAGTAAAATCCGCTGAAGAAAGGGATGTGACCATTTGTTTCGAGCCGCTCTCGCCCGCAGAAACCAACTTTATAAATACTGCGGCAGAGGCGGTTCGATTTGCGCGGCAATTTCAAAGCCCGGCGATGAAAATAATCCTTGATGTAAAGGCGATGTGTTCCGAGGAAAAGCCTGTGACGCAAATCATACGGGATTCAGCGGGTGAATTTGCATACTTTCACGCCAATGACGCCAATCTGAAAGGACCGGGCTTTGGGAATGTTGATTTTGTGCCAATCGCAGAAGCCCTGAAAGAAGTTGGTTACAGCGGTTGTTTGTCAGTTGAAGTATTCAAATTTGATGAAGGCCCCGTTGTCATTGCCACACAGAGCTTGCAATACCTGAGACGCGTTTTCAAACAGGCGGGGTGTTTGTAGGTGGAGAAAGTCCAGGCTGTTAGAGCAGAGGCGTGCCGTGCGGCCAGTCCTTCACATTTGCGGCGGCGCGATGCAAGGCTGCGTCAATTGCATCATCTGGCAGTGATTTTTTCTCTGAACGTTGGTTGAATAAAACCACCCAGCTCAGGTTGTTTGCAAGACGCACCATGAAGGAAAAAGTGCCGGGCAGACTGCCTGCATGCCACAGATTGACACCTGATTCCTTTAACGGTCTAACCATCCAACCGCAGCCGTAATAGGCTGGGGCAAGTTTGCCGTCATCTTGACGCCAGACAGGCGGCGGAGGCGGCGCAACAATTTCGGAAAAAGTTTTTGGTTTTAACATTGATTTGGGATGGTTTGGTTCCAGAACGGCAAGCCAGCGCACCAAATCGAGCACTGAGGCAATCCATCCGCCGTGCGCATCCATTGCCTCAAGACAAAAACTTCCATATGGCACAGGTACGCTTCCCGGGAAATCGGCAAAAACAGAGGGAACACGCCGGTTGCCAGCGGCATAATAATGGGCCTCGTTGGGCCGGGCTTCAGACTCTAAAGATGCGCCGATGCACATATCCGGGATGCCAACTGGCTGCAGAATTTCTTTGCGCACGTAATTCTCATAACTCTGGCCGGTAATCTGCTCAATTATTCGTCCCAATACACAATAGCCAAAATTCGAGTAGGCATACCGGCTGCCAGGATCAAAATCCAGAGGGCGTCCAAGCATGTAGCGGATAATGTCCTTCGGGCCGGGCGGTCGCCGGCAGTCCAAAACGCGGGCAATTTGGTCTGATTGAAACATTGGGTCGCCGCTGACGTCCTTGTCCCATCCGGCTGTGTGCGTGAGAAGATGGCGGATGGTAATATGCTTAAGGCGTGGGTCAGGCCGTTGTCCGGCGCCCAAGCCAGGGTCAAGTGGCAGAATATCGAATGCTTTGTTTTCGAGGCTCAATTTTTCCTGTTCAACAAGTTTCAAGACGGCGGCGGCTGTAATTGGTTTTGAGAGGCTGGCGATGCGAAAAAGGGTTTCAGGATGCGCCCTGATTTTCTTTTCAATATTGGCCCAGCCATAGCCTGCAGCGTAAACCAGGCGCTGATTTCGGGACACAGCCAGCGCTCCGCCCGGAATTCCGCGTGCCTTCATGAAGGCATCCATTTCGTGGTCAAATGAAGCAAAAGGATGCCCGGAATTGCTCGCTTTGAGAAAATGAATGGAAGCGCAAGAGCCAGCCGCCAGTCCAAAGAGTTGTAAAAACCGCCGTCGCGAAAAGCTGGAATTGTTTGCCAACATTTCAGGGCAGCGGCGTCAATTCTACTGTGCGGAAGTGGATTTCGCCGCCTTCCGATTGCAGCCCTATCGGGCCGGCTTGTGGCTCTTCATCAAGGCCTTCATTGACAAGACGACCGTTTAGCATGGCTGTTATGCGGGCGTTACGCACCTCTATTTCAACGCGATTCCATTCTCCGGGTGGTTTTTCATTTCCAGCCAGCTTTTTCAAACCGTGAATGTCTCCCCCCAATTTGTGCTGTGGAACAAAAACGGCCCGGGTTGAGTCGCCGCTGACTTTACGACCATGGAATCCATACAGATCGCCGGCATCGCCATCTTTCAGTTGATGCTCGATTGTTCGCGGCAGAGCCTGAGGTTGGCCGTGTATGCGCAAAAATATGCCGCTGTTTCCAGGCTTTTGTCCCGGCGCCCATCGGTACTCTACCAATAGTTTGAAGTTTTTAAAACTGCTGCCGGTATAGATGTATCCCATTGGCTCGCCTTTGCATATCAGGATGCCGTCCTGAACACCCCAGACATCGCTCATTTTGGCGGAAGGGTCGGCAAGGAAAAACTTCCAACCCTGCAGGTCACGACCGTTAAAGAGCTGAATTGGCTGCCTGCTTTGCGGCGCTGTGGCGCAGGAAGCCAAAAACAATGATGTTGAAACGGCAAATGAAAGAATTTTGTATGTGCGCGCGTTCATGCTTGCGAAATTGTGCCCGGCGATTTGAGCAGGTAAAGCAAATTTATGCTTTAAAATCAATTGCCAAAAGGATAAGGAAAGAGGGCGCGGCCTGATTGGCTGCGAGGCAGGGGATATGTTTCAAAATATTGGCGAGATGGTGGTGTTGTTCTGGCAGACGCTGAAAGCGTTGCCGGCGACGTGGCGCCAGCGCCAAAAGGTTTTTGAGCAGTTGTTTGAGATTGGCAATGCAAGCCTTCTAATGGCCTGCATTTTGTCGTTGTTTATTGGCGGTGTGCTGTCATTGCAGACCGGGCCGGTGTTGGCGGAACGCGGCATTCAAAACCTTTTGGGCGGCGTGGTGGGAATTTCAATGTGCAAGGAGCTGGCGCCAGTGATGATGGCGGTGCTGATTGCCGGGCGCATTGGCTCGGCCATGGCGGCTGAAATAGGCTCGATGCAGGTTTATCAGGAGATAGATGCCCTCAAGACAATGAACATCAGCGTGGTAAATTATCTGGTGTTGCCGCGTTTGGTTGCCATTTCTATCGCGCTGCCGACGTTGGTTATTTTTTCGGTCCTGACCGGCTGGCTTGGAGGGGCTCTGGTTGCGGCTTTCAATCCGCAAATCGCTGTTAGTTACTCGGTATTTTTCAATAATTTGAGAGATGTCGTGGATTTTGGCGACGTGGCGCATGGATTGTTCAAAAGCCTCGTGTTTGCGGTTGTAATCGGAATTGTATCGTGCCATCAGGGTCTGGTCACGATTGGCGGGCCAAGGGGAATTGGCAGATCGGTTACCAAAGCGGTTGTCAACTCCATCGTGGTGATTCTGATTTTGGATTATTTCCTGACGCGATTTTTGCTTTATTTGGAAAAATGACAGAACTCTCTCCAAACCAAAAAAGCGTGAGCGTCCATGTCCGCGGACTGCGAAAGAGTTTCGACGGCGTGGAAGTGCTCAAGGGGCTGGATTTCGAAGTGCGCCGCGGAGAGCTGTTTGTCATCATGGGACCCAGCGGCAGCGGAAAGAGCGTGCTGCTGAAACATATCATAGGATTGGAGACCCCTGATGCCGGAGACGTGTTGATTGAAGGGCAGTCCATTACATCGCCGGGCGTGATGGACCGGCACCGGATGGCCATGGTATTCCAGTCGAGCGCGCTTCTAAATTCACTGACAGTGGCTGAAAATGTGGGGCTTTATTTGACTGAGCACCGGCTGAAGCCACCGGAAGAAATTGAACGAATAGTAGCTGAAAAGCTCGAATTGGTTGGATTGAGCGGAGTCGGCGACAAAATGCCATCGGAGTTATCCGGTGGGATGAAAAAGCGTGTTGCCATTGCGCGCGCCCTTGTTGTTGAGCCGCAATTGATACTATATGACGAGCCAACAAGCGAGCTGGACCCGGTTATAGCCGTGACGATTGGCCAGGAGATACTGCGCCTGAACAGGGTGACCGGCGCCACCTCGATAGTTGTCACGCATGACAGGGATTTGGCGTTTGGTATTGCCGATAGAATTGCTATTTTATTGCAAGGCAGTCTGCGGGTGGTTGGAACTCCGGAAGAGGTGCAGGCGTGCCAGGACGCCGATGTGCAAAAGTTTTTGCGTGCTGATTTTCGATTTAAGAATAATGTCAAACAATGACGCCTGATTTGGAATGGCCGACCGGCCGCATGTCAGGCAACAGAGGACTATGAAACACACACTTGAAACGCGATTGGGCATGTTTGTGGCGGCTGCAATAATTGCGGCGGTGCTGATCCTTGAAGTTGTAGGCGGGCTGGAGGTATTCCGACCAACCTTTCCCGTCAAAGCGATTTTTAAAAACGTCCATGACCTCAAGAAAGGCGACCCTGTGAAGATGGGCGGCGTCGAAGTTGGCAAGGTCAAGGATATCTCCCTGACCAACCAAATGGTGTTGGTAAGCATGGACATCCGTGCAAATCAGAAGGATGCAATCCGCACCGACAGCAAGGCGATAATCAAATTTGCTGGACTGATGGGGGCAAACTACGTGTCAATCGAGTTTGGCAAAGGCGCGCCGATATCCGCAGGGGCAACATTGGAAAGCGTTGAACAGCCGGATTTGAACGCAATCATGGGGAAATTGGACAGTGCAACCGGCGGTATTTCAAACATTGTCAGCGTTTTCAGCGGCGATAAAATTGACAACATACTTGGTCCAATGACCGACTTTTTGAAACAAAACCAAAAACCACTGACGCTGATGATAGGCAACTTGCGCGCTGTTTCAGAAGACATTGCAACAGGGAAGGGGACTGTGGGCAAATTAATCAAGGAACCCGTTCTTTATGAGAAAGCATTAAGCATAGTCACCAACCTGGAGGCGACGTCCGAGGATGTGAGGTCCGTGATGGGAGATGCCCGTCAAGTGGTGAGTTCTGCCCATACTGCAATCTCAAATGCAAACACCATGATTACCAACATTAACGCAACAATTACATTCGTGAATGCCGGCGAAGGGACTGTCGGCCGGTTAGTCAGGAAGGATGAGCTTTACACCGATCTTAAGGAAGCGTCTGCAAACCTTAAAGAAATCCTTCAAAAAATCAATCGCGGTCAAGGTTCAGTTGGCAAGCTTGTAAATGACGAAAGCCTCTTCAAAAACGCCAAAGTGACAATGCAAAAACTGGACAAGGCCACCGAGGGGCTTGAAGATCAAGGCCCGCTTAGTGTCCTTGGAATTGCCATAAACAGCCTGTTCTGATAAAACAAAAGCGTTATGAGCATCCAAGCGATAAAGCTATGTGGGTGCTTGTGGTTGATGGCGAGTCTTGCCGCTCCATGCCAGCAAGCAAGGCAATTTGGCCTGTTGCGCAGCCTTGACACGGGCGAGAAAGTTCTGAGCCTGAACTGGTCAAACCAGTCATTTTGCAGATTATTGGCTGGAACGAATCTAAAAGACTGGCTGGCAATTGCGACACTGAACGGCGGCTCAATGCTTTCTGTAACTGATTCTGCAGCGCCGTTTTTCCCAAGGCGTTTTTACAGCGCCTACACTCCCACCGGTGCAGTGATAATCACTGGAGATCACATACACACAACTGAAGGGGACTTAATCATCCACCCAATGAATCACGCAACGCTGCTTTTGTATTGGAACGGAAGGGCAATCTATGCTGATCCGACCAACAGCGCAGCAGGCCTTTCGGGATTGCCAAAAGCTGATTTGATTTTATTGACGCACAGTCACAACGACCATTTCAACACCAACTCATTGTTTGCATTGACCAACGCCGGCACTGTCATCCTCGGATTCAGCAACGTCATCAACGCATTGCATCCGGCGTTGCGAAGTTATGCTGCAGCAATGACAAACGGTTCCAGCACCAATGTTTACGGCATCAACATACAGGCTGTTCCAGCATATAACACCAATGCATCCTATCATCCAAAAGGTGTCGGAAACGGCTACGTCCTTTCTCTTGCCGGGCTGCGAATTTACATCAGTGGCGACACTGATGCCGCGCCTGAACTGAACACGCTTACCAACCTTGACGTTGCATTTATATGCATGCGTCTGCCCTACACCATGGATATAACCAATGCCGCTTTACTTGTGCGGCGCATACAACCACGCATGGTTTACCCGTATCATTTCATGGGTTCGGATGTGGAATTATTCAAGCGAATGGTTGGCACAGACTTGCCAGTCGAGGTGCGACTGCGCAAATGGTATTAAGAATAGAATTGAAGATTCCTCACGGCTTTGGCTTCAAGCCAGGGGCAATGTTCCAAGAGCGCCAGTCGCCTCATCATGTAGCCGCAAAACAGGTTCAACTTCCGGATGCAGACGTGTGTTACCGTAAGTGTTTAGCAGCCGGCATACGGAAAATGAACGGCTCGCATTTTCATAACGGCGCTGCCAGTCTTTGAACGCAGTTTCGGCTGCAGTGTTTTCAAATGGCCATCGCACCGGTGGCTTGTTCACGTTGCAACGCCAAAACTTTGGGGTTAGACGCGCCCGAAAACATTTTTGGACACGGCATAACCGCAAATAAAGTGGGTCAACACCCCAATTGGACATCCAGGCAGGATCGTTACCAACCTGGACTGGGTCAAACACATCATGGGTTGCCATCAATCGCGCACCAGCTTTTGTGCGGTAAACACGGAGCCCCCATTCTGGATTTTGGCGCATCCACTTTTCAACCAAAGCCAGTAGTTTTGACATTGGGTCGGATTTTGCCGAACCCCCGCCAAACAAGCGCGCCAAAAAGCCCGGTTTTTCCAATTTTTCTGAGAAATCAACATCTAGAAAGAGAACCCGTGCGGTGTTCAATACCTGGCAGCCATAACTGTTGCGCGTAACCACAGCGCTCAAATCGCCATTTGCATTCTTGATTTCACGCAGAACAGGTTCGCGCAACGGGCGGTCTCCGTACCCATATCGTTGCGGCAGTTGTCCTGATTTTTCTGACTCCTCAGCCAGGCGGGCAGCAGCCTCTTGGGCCAGTGTTCGGGCATCATCCGGGCTTTTATCAGACCATCGCCAGCAAACAAAAACAATGGACCTGCCGTCAATTTCAATTTCACGCCCAATTCCTTTGGCCCAGTATTTTGGAAAATTCATGACTGCAATCTATTTGAAGCCCCTATTAACTCAAGCGCAATTGTTGTCGAGAAAGCCGGTTAAATTGAGCTGAGTTTTCAATTGGTTTTATTTTTTTAACCGAATGCCTTCAGCGGCCAAAAGCCGTTGTTTCCATTCCAGACCTGCCGAAAAACCGCCCAACAGATTGTTGCAGGCCAGAACGCGGTGACACGGGATCAACAGTGGAATTGGATTGGCCCCGCAGGCCCTGCCGACGGCACGCGCCGCGCCAGGCATGCCCAGAGCTTCTGCAATCTGGCCGTAGGTGCGGGTTTTTCCGCAAGGTATTGCCATAAGGGCGCGCCAGACCCTTAGTTGGAACTCTGTTCCTGAGGAAATATCCAATGGCGGCAAAGAATCAGCCGGAAGCCCTTCAAGGATTTTCCGGACAGCTTTGGTGGTTAAACTGTGCCATGCCGAAATCTTTTGAGGAATCGCTGGTTTGTTTCCATGCTTTGAATGGCCGGTTTTTGACGGGAATTCCAGTTTTACGAGACCATTTTCCGTATAAAAGGCGCGGAAAATACCGGCAGAAGTTTTGATTGAGCAAGCAAAACAGCGATCTTTTTTTAAAAAGCTTTTCGCATTTGAGTCCAAGGCTCCCATTGCCGTCCTGCTTAGTGCCTCATGAACATGACCAGCGCCCCCCAAAGCAAAAAGGTAAGGCATACCACGAGAATCAAAAACCTGTTTCGTGCGATGCGTTTCTCTTTTCGCAAAGGACGCAGTCCGTGGATGCTTCCAGCAGCAAGGTACTGAACCAACCGTGGATTTGCCGGCTCGGGACCGCGGAAAACGCTCGTTAACTTTCGCCAGCTTGATGCAAGATCAAACTTTCGCACTCCCAAATCGTTGTACAATTCCGGGCTTTCACGACACTGAGGCGGCTGAATTAGTGAAGAATCGCGGCCAATTTCAACGAAAACAGGATCGGCTGAGAACTGATTTGAGCTGCTGGATGGTCGTGAATTGAGCTGGCGCGCCTGTGGTTTGTTCAAAGATGCGCCTTTGCTCTGCTCGCTCAACATCTTGATGCGTTCATTTACAGCCTGAAGCTGTGCATCAAGCATTCGCTTGCGTTCGGCAAGTGCGTCTGATTTGTTTCTGAACAAACGCATGTTTCCCAAGTCATTATTTCCTGATGATGAGCGCCAATAGTATGCCTGCTGCAGCCAGCGCAACCGGCCATGTAAGCGCAAATCCAATTCTGCACAAATCGAAAAAATCCATCCGTGCCAATTCAGCGGCACTTGCGAACGGTTGCGGTGCGGCGGCTGCCGGTGTGGATTGGGCGGCCTCGGCTGGCGCTGACAGGCGCGGATGCTTCAAACGGGCTGAGTTCCACTCCATGCGCGCATTTTCCAGTGTGGTAAGCGCCTTGGTAATTTCGACCTGGTAATTGTCCTTGGTCCATGATTCCTCTGAAATTGCCTGAACTTTGTTAAGGGCATCGCGGAGGCCGGTAATGGTTTTGTTCAACTGCTCGGCCTCCTGACGCGCGTTAAATTCCATTTCTTCAAGAAGCCCGATGCCACGCGTCAGATTGTGAACCATTTCCTCGCGGCCTTGTTTCCATTCATTCTGGCGGCGACGGGTTTCCTCTAATGCGGCTTTTTCGCGCTCGAGAGCCTCCTGCTCCTGGCGCAAACGAGCCAGCTCAGCTTGCACATCTGTGACTTGTGCATCCAATTCCTCACGTGAAGGAGGGCGTTGGACGCCGCCTGCTCCGGTGGCAGTAGATTGTTTGCGGGCCGATTGATAGTCCGCATCCACGAAGTCCAAAGGGTCCATCTCACTTGGCATGGGTAAAAACTAGCGCATGATTTGTCGTTTTGTAAAGAGCAGAATGTTGATAGCTTGAGGAAACAGAAAATGCCCGCTCCTATTTGCCGGGCTTTATGCGAATGGTCAGAATCGAACCGGCAACAAACAGCGCAGCACAATAGCCAAACGCGAGTTTGGCATCAAACGCCGTCCAGAGGACGCCTACCGTCAAGCTTGAAAGAAAATCGCCAACGCCATTGACGGTTGCCAGAGTTCCAAAGGCAATGCCGTGCTGCGGCGGCTCCACAAGCTCGGCACAAAGAGCGTCTTCCAGAGTTTCCTCCATGGCTACATAGATTCCACCCAGCGCGAAAACAAAGCTGAGCATCCAAATTGTAGGCGGCAATAAAATAATAGCGCATGCCATGACCGCAGCCAGTGCATAACCTGTTGCCAACAAATGACATTTATTGAAGCGGTCAGCAAGCCAACCGGCAATAAAGGCAAATGAAGCGTACAATATGTTGTGCAGGAGGTATAACCCAACAGCCAAACTTGCAGCCTTTGCAGTGCCTATTTGCGGGGCAAGTTTTTGCGCTGCAAACAGGATTAACATTGAGTGCGCAAAATCACCTGCGCCGAACAGCCCGACGGCAAGCAAGAACCTGCGAAAAGGCGACGGCAACGCCCGGATGCTTGCCCCGAAAGAAATATGCGGAACGGCAGCACGCTCCTTTTCCACAACAACAAATGCAATTAACAAAGCAGCGGCAAGTCCAGGCACAAGAGTCCATGCGAAAAGGGCAGGGTACCGGTAATTTACCAGCGCCAGAAGCCAGACGGCCGTTGCGGGACCTACAATGGCTCCGATTGTGTCCATCATGCGCTCGAATCCGAATGCCTTGCCGTAAGTATCTTTTGTAACAGCAGCCGCCAGCAGTGCCTTGCGTACCGGGGTGCGAACGCCCCTGCCAAGCCATGCAGTAGCGCGTGCAAGAAGGACATGCCATGCGGTAGTTGCCAGCCCGAAAGACGCTGTTCCCAGGGCAGTTATTACATAACCAGCCACTGCAATTGGTTTGCGGCGTCGCAGGCGGTCTGTGTAGTAACCGCTGGCCATTTTTGCAAAGCTTGATAACCCGTCTGAAACACCCTCAATTAATCCGAGCCATGCGGCAGCCACTCCCATGCTTGCCAGAAACGCCGGCAACACCGCAGTTGCAATTTCATGTGACCAATCACTGAATAACGAGGCCAGCCCGATGCCCAACACCGTACGATTAAGCCATTTTAGTTTCGGCTTTTTTCCGTTGGCGCCAGATTGGCTATCTTGGGATGCCACGCTCAAGGCCACGTTGGAGTTGTGATGGTGAAAAATCGTCGTGGAATTAAAAACTGGGTGTTTGTGATGGTCACAGTTGAATTGGAGCCCTGAGCAGGAACATCCATTAGCTTTTGCCATGGATGCGTTGCATCCAATGCATCCCTGTACAGAATCGAGTAAGCAAGGCCGGATTGGGCGTTAAATGTCAAAATCACATCTTCAGCCTGCCGGGTTATTGCCAAAAATTCCGGTGGGGTTACCGACGCCAATTGCTGACCTTTTGCCAGATTTGAGTTGGGTGATGCACCAGCGGCATTTGTTGCGCGGACGCGGTAGTAGTAACTTTGTCCGGCAATACCATTTGTATCGGTGTAAGTGGTTACATCCTTGTCCAATACAGCAATTTGCTGCCAATTCAATTTGTCAACCGAACGTTCGACTAAAAAGGCAGTTTCGTTTATGGAGTCATCAATCCAACTGAGTGTTACCGGGTTGATGCCGTTGGTAAGCGCCGCCAGCCATAGAGGCGCGCCAGGCAGCCCCCCAATCGGAGGCTTGAAGCCCATATCGGCGCCATTCAGGCCAGCACCTCGACAAGGTGAATTAGAAGCAAGGCGATAATCACGGGAGGCGGCATTTACAAACAACGGGTCCGAACTGATGTTACCCGTACCCGGCCAGTTGGTGTCTCCAACATTGCTGTAATTGAGTTCGATGGTTGAAAGACTGTCCATGCCAATATTGGTCAGGTTGCCCCAGAGGATGAGGTTGTGAGCGTTGGTAACATGTCCGCCGCCGGCTCCTGCGTTTTTTTGATAAATGTGAATTCCATAATTACTGTCAACGACAGTCAATGACTCAAGTTGTGCAGTGCAGCTATCCTTGACGGCCACACCAGCATCCACATTAAACATGAGGCAATTGCGAACAAGGATGCCTTGTGAATTTTCGCCAACTGAAACTCCTTTGTCACTTAGGTCGTACATGATGCAATTCTCGACAACGGTGGCTTCGCAACCGGTACCCAAATCAATTGCGTCGCTATTGCTTTGAAGCGCATGCCGGAAAGTGCAGCGTCGAATGGCTGAGCCGGCCGGGACGGTGTCAAAATCAATGCCGTCGTTGTTTGCACTATTCAAGTATTCAAATAACGAGTCCTCGATGATGGTTGGCGTGGTCAAGAAGTGGGTTTCGTAATAGCGCGTCAGGTGGCAGCGCCTTACTGTAATTGAGTTTGCGTTTTCCACGTAAACAATGGGAGGCACTGAAACCATGTAATCACGTAGTGTGCAATCCTCCAGATGGCCGGTTGCACCCGAAACAACTTGCACCGAAGCGGCCGCAATTTCGGCATGCCTGATTATTAACAGGCCGTTTGTACCTGAGGATATCAGACCACCCCAGTTTGAAGTTCCATTGGATGGCAGGAAATAAACCGGGCTGTCTGATTGGCCATAGACCTCGATTGTTGCATTTGTGGCAACTATGCCCGCGCCGGCGGCGAACAGCACCACTACTCCGTTGCTAACAGTCAATGTTCCGCCTGCCGGCACAATGATTTTGTTGGTTACGTAGATTATTCCCATCTCTTCCGTCCATAAAGTGTTGCTTCCCAACAAGCCGCCTGAATATGTTTCAGCCTGTTTGGATACGATTAGCAAGTTTGTGCCTGCCAGAATAGTGCCGGCGCTATCCGCGGCAGCGATGAAAAACCAGTTCACGCCTTGCGCCAACGATTGAACGCTGGACCATGTGCCGTTATTCACGTTGTAAGCAGCATCATCGCCATTGATAACCAGTCGCGTTGACCCGGCCACGGTGTTGGAACCTGATAGCACAACCGCATTGGAACTGACGACAGAAAGGAGATTTCCAGAAACGATGCCTTGATTGGCGCTGCTGCCAACGGCCAAGTCAACTATCAAATGGAAATCGGAACTATCGGGCGCTTGATTAAGCCCCACAACCGCAAGGATGTGTGAACCCATGCCCAGCCTCTGGCCAACAGGTCCCAAGTCATAAGTTGTTGCCGGATTGACCGGGGGGTTGCAGCAGGATGCCTCATGAGAATGAGCTCCGGTGGTCTGGTTGTAGGTTATGACACTGCCAACACCATTGGTTGTGTTGGCTCGGGCTATCTCCTGTCCATCCAGATATGCCACAAAGCCGTCATCATAATCCACGGTAAGGAGCAAGTACCTGTTGGTATCAATCTGTGATGTAATTTCAAAAGTGCGCCGGATGAAGAAAGTTGTGTAACTGTTTCGCATGTCGCTCAAGGTGGTAGCTTCGCCGACAATGCCTGCATCGCCGTAACCAAACCCGCCTGGGGCTGTGGCCCAAGTTCCATCCAATACTGCATCTGGAATTGTCTGCCAGTTTGTTTGGGGCGCGTTGGTGCCCTTGTGAAAGTGCCAGGTATCGCCGTGATTCACCAACGGAATTGGAGGAGTTGGAGGCGGGCCAATTTGAACAGTAAGTACTCCGGCGCCATAGGCATTTAACGCCAATAACGCCACGGTCGCCAGTCGCAGCACAACTCGTTGCTTTGCCGTTGCCGTCTCGCGTGAATTGTTCATTTTGTTAAAATCCAGATTTCTCAAAGATTATTCCGCCATTATCAGAGTTCAATTTGGAACTTAAGTTTTTGAAAAGGGCAGGGGATAGGCAGGCATCGTCAAGCTTTTGCCCAACTGGCCTTGATGAGCAAGGGGATAGCCATGGATTACTGTGGTTTGCGCTCAACATCGTTGACGAAGACCCGTCCCTTGTTGAGCAGGTTTACTACGTCGCCGGATTTTACAGGCCCATAGTTGGTGGTGTTGACAAATAATTTACCGTTGCCCATGGTGACTTTCAGAAATGGGCTTTCGTAGAAGAGGCCATCCGGTGTGTCACTATGGCTGGCGCCTTCCTCCCAGGGAATAAGAAATTTTATGCCGGCTGAGCTAAGCTGGCGTCCACCGGTCTTGACGATTGCCTCCGGCGCAGAAGGCGGTGGAGATTCTTTTTTGCAAGAAACCATCGCCGTCATGGCGATGCCCAGAACAACAAGCACGATTTTTTTCATATTTCACTCATCTACCACCGAGACGTCCATGCCTGGTGCGTAATACAAAATACGCCCACAGTGAACGCAAGTAATAATACCTTGATCTGCCCGGCATTCAACAACTGTCTGGCGGCTTAATTTCATGTGACAGCCGCCGCAAACGCCATGTTCAATACCTACTACTACATTTTCGCCTTTGCTTTTCAAAATGCGTTCGTACTTTCGCAGCGAACCGCTTTCGATTCCATCGGCCAACAACTTGCGCTCCGCCTCCAAAGATTCAAGCTCGGCATGGAGATTTTTCTCCCGTTCTGATATGATTGCCATTTGTTTGTCAGCAGTTTCCCGGATGTTTTTGGCCTTTTGTGCGGCAATTGTAATTGCCTTCTGGGTGTTTTCGGCTTGTTCCATCAAATCCAACACCCTGTTTTCCAGTTCAAATATCTGCTTCTTGTTCAATTCAATCTCATGACTTAGAGCGCGGTACTCCTCGTTTTTACGGGTTTGGAACTGCTGCAGTGAATACCGTTCGATGTTTTGCTGCTTTGAATTGATATCAAGTTCAAGTTGACGCCGTTCGCTTTCAATTTGTGCCAATTTTTGTTTTGCGGCTTCAAACTCTTTCTGAGCCTCCGAAACGCCGGCCTCGAGCTGGCGCCGTTCCGGTTCCAGCCGCTCCAATTCCTGGCGTAATTGGTTGATTCGCCGGTCCCGGTCTTGCAGCACCAAAAGTTTTTCAATAATTTCCAGCATGTTGCCGAATTCCCCTTGCGAGACTTTATCGGCTTGCGATTCCCAAGTCAACCAACCGAAGTTGAAGTTTTTCTCGCAGGCAGCGTGGTTGCAGGGTATAGTTAATCAGTGGAAGGAGACGGGCGAATGAGACTCAGCAGAGGTTGCAAACTTGCGATGACCCTCTGTCTGGCCATGGTATGCAACGCACTGGCTGCGGTACCGGACAAAGGGCCGGAAGGCTCCATGACTCCATTGGAGCTTGCCCGCAAGCTCAACCAAGCTTTTGTAGAGGTGGCAGAGCGCGTTTCGCCTTCTGTTGTGGTTGTGCGAGTAGCCAGCAAGCCAGAGTCGTTGGACGATGACATTTATGGGCATCCAATCTGGGAAATGATCCCGAAGGAATACCGCCGCCAATGGGAGCAACGTCGCAAGTCTCAACCGCCTTCAAAGGCGCATCCGCCTGTTTTTGATGGGCGCGGTTCGGGCATAGTTTTGACCGAGGACGGCTACATCCTGACCAATGCACATGTGGTTGAAAATGCGGAGAAAATCAGGGTCCGTTTGAAAAACGGCGGTGAGTTCGATGCAGAAATAAAGGGGCGCGACAAGCAGTCCGACCTTGCGGTGCTCAAAATTGAGGCCAGGGGACTGCCGGTTGCTCGTTTTGGCGATTCTTCGGCCGTAAGGGTAGGGGAGTTTGCAATCGCCATTGGAGCGCCATTTGAACTCGATTACAGCGTAACCTTTGGACATATCAGCGCCAAGGGGCGCTCACAGCTCATACCTGATCCGGCCATGGACCAGGACTTTTTGCAGACCGATGCAAACATCAATCCTGGAAACAGCGGCGGCCCGCTGGTCAATATCGAAGGCGAGGTTATCGGTGTCAATTCCCTGATCCACGGTTTGCATACCGGAATTGGCTTTGCAATTCCATCAAATCTTGCGCGGGACGTGGCACAGCAGCTTATACGACAAGGAAAAGTCGTCCGACCCTGGCTTGGCGTGGCGATTAACGCCGTTGACGATGAAAGAGAGGCAGGCAATTTGTCCGCACTTGTTCCTGATGGAGTGGTTATAAAGGAAGTCCATCCTCGCGGACCCGCTGCATCGGCATCATTGCGGCCTGGCGATGTTATAACAGAGGTTGGCGGCAAACCGGTAAAAACTCCGAAACAACTGCGGGACGAGATTCGAAATCGTCCAATCGGAAAACCAGTTGCTTTGAAGGTGTGGCGCTCAGGGAAATTGCTCGAAGTTCAGGCAAAACCGGACGCATGGCCGGAAGAGGTGGTTGAAAATGGCGTGTTGTCAACAAATGCACCTGGAAAGGAAGGGCCGCGACGTGGAAACTGAACGGCGTTTGGAGCAGGGCGACCAACTTGAAAAGGCGGCATTTTTGAGACATAGTAGAGGGGGTAAACGCTGAAAAGGTAAACTATGGGGAAACCATTTAAATCGCTGCGTGGCCAGTTGCTTTTGGATGGCGGCAAGCTGTACGGCAGTTTTTTCCATCAAACGGTGGTGTTGATTTGCGAGCATGACCCACAGGGGGCGTTTGGTCTTGTGTTAAACCGGCGCGGGCCTGTAAGGCTTGGCGATGCGGTCGTCGCACAATTGCCGGAACGCATCCGCGAATTACCGCTTTATATTGGCGGCCCGGTTCAAACCACCGCCTTGAGTTACTTGCATTCTGACCTTTACCTGACCAAGGCCAGTGTCATGCCGAATCTCAATTTGGATCACTCGCTCGACAGCCTTATTGAATTGGCGGATTCATACTCTCCCACGCAGAAAATCAAAGTGTTTGCCGGTTACGCCGGCTGGGCGCCTGGTCAGTTGGATGATGAAATGCGCCGAAAAGCCTGGCTAACGCACCCGGCCAGCCTGGATTTGATTTTTTACGACAAACCTGAGCTGCTCTGGCGGGAGATACTCAGGCAGAAAGGTTTCCAGTACAAATTACTGGCAGAATCACCTGAAGACCTTTCTTTGAATTAGTTTTTTCAGAAACTTTGTCTTGTCTGCCGCCTTTAATCATTTGGGCGCTGCGCAGCCCAATTCCGTAAAAAGTTCAAGGTTAAGATGAAGTCTTCCGGCCAGCGGGCTGTAAAATGCAAACGCTGATTGGTAAATGGATGATCAAATTCAAGACTGGACGCATGCAACATTATGCGCGGTGGCCTCAAGCCGGTTAAGGCGGTCAAACGATTGTTCTGTTTCTTTCCATATACCATGTCACCAACAACAGGGTGACCGATGTGTTGGAGATGGACTCTTACTTGATGGGTGCGACCGGTGTGTAAAAACACCTCAACCAGTGTTGCGACTTTCAAGCGCTCAAGCACCCGATAACTGGTTCTGGCTTCGCGGGATTTTCCGCGTGGATTGGCTGCCATGCGCTTGCGGTCCACGGGGTGACGGCCTATTGGTGCCATTATTTCACCGGCATCGTCCTGAACATCGCCGATTACGATTGCGTGATATATTTTCTGAACACGCCGGCTCGAGAATTGTTCGGATAAAGCCAAATGGGCGGCGTCATTTTTCGCAACTACCAAACAGCCTGTTGTGTCTTTGTCCAGCCGATGAACAATTCCGGGGCGGCTTACACCGCCAATACCGCTTAGCTGGCCGGCGCAATGATGCAATAAAGCATTTACCAGTGTGTGAGTCGGATTTCCAGGACCGGGATGCGTGACGATACCCGGCGGCTTGTTCAGAACCAGAAAACAATCCGATTCATGAATTACCTCGAGTGGGATGGCCTCTGGCTGTGCCGCAGGCGGTGACGGATCAGGAAAATGAATGGTCACCGATTCGCCTGCGCGAGGCGTATGCGTAGGCTTTACGATTCTGCCGTTGACTGTAACCAGTCCTTCGCTAATCAAGCGGTGAAATGCGCCCCTGGAAATCATCGGGAATCGCTCGCGCAAAAAAGCATCCAAACGCTGCCCCGGCAGTGAATTCTCGATTATGAAACTCTCGATTTTACCAGTCATGATTGCAAGTTGTCTGAGTTGGTGAAGGCAGTGTTCAGGCTGTACCGGCTTGCGATGTGGATGATTCCTCGCTTTCCAATGAAAGAATAAACAGCATGCCAATGCCAATGCAAATGGCGCTGTCGGCTATGTTAAATGCTGGGAATCCTATCTCGCTGCCGCTCCTGCGCTGTATGTAAAAATAAAGGAAATCCACCACATGCCCGCGCAGTACTCTGTCCAGGATGTTCCCAATCACACCGCCAAAAACCATCCCCATTGCTATTGGCCCCAGCGGCGATTTGACATCAAAATACCGCCTTCCCAGAAATAAAATTAGCAACGCCACCAAAGACACAATGGTAAGCAACTCATTCTGGTCTCGGAACAAGCTCCATGCGGCGCCAGTGTTGCCCCAGTGAACCAATTTGAAAAAGCCATCCACGACGATCAGCTCGCGTGAGTATCCCAAGAAGCTCAATACCAAAAGCTTGGTTGTCTGGTCCAAAATGAACACAACCAGCACCGCAAGCATAGTCCGATGATTTGGGTTCAAATTCATGGCAACACCCGGCAGGCGGCATTTAGCAGCATCGAATCGTTTCGCATATCAGAAACAGGATACGAACCGAACAGCGAGATTGCCAAATTGAAATTTGCGGTGGCTGAAGGCGGGTTATTATTTCGCACAATGTATGTTATGTTTAATTGACCAAGCTTCCTATCTTGCCTTCCGGTTGCCTTAGGATTCAAAGAATTATCAGTACCCGAATGCCGATTCGTAAAGCTTTTCAAACTCAGAAACGCTGACGCTCTTTGGGTTGAAGACGGCCGTCCATTGTTTGTTTGCCTCGACCGCGAGTTTCGGAATGTCCTTTTTGTTGACTCCCAACGCCTTGAGCGTTCGCGGTAATGTTGCAAGGTCGAGTAGTTCCTCCAAACATCCGGCAAGTTTTTCCGAGGCATCGTCGCCGGTGTTCAAAAAGGCATTATCCATCAGATTGGCAAGCTGCCTGTAGCCATCTGCAGCGGCTGGGACGTTTGCATTGAAGCGAATTACCCAAGGCAACATGATTGCGACAGCGAGGCCGTGAGTGATATTGTAGTGAGCTGTCAACGGGTTAGCCGAGGCATGAGCGGCACCCAACATGCTTTTTTCGATGGCGAGGCCAGCCCATGCCGCCGCCAATAGCATTTGACCACGTGCAACCAAGTCATGCGGGTTGCGAAGGACTGTCGGCAGGGCCCTGGCGCCGAGGCGAAATGCTTCACGTGAGAACATCAAAGACAATGCGTTTCTCTGTTTGCAAACCGCGGTCTCGATTGCGTGGGCGAGGGCATCCAGACCGGCGCATGCCGTTACCATGGGTGGCTGGGAAAGGGTCAATGATGGGTCCAGGAAAGCAGCAAACGCGGCAGCTTTTGAATCGCCACAAGCCATCTTTTGGTGGGTATGCTCGTCAGAAATAATTGCAAACGATTGCATTTCGCTTCCAGTTCCGGCGGTGGTTGGAATTGCAATGAACGGCAGCATTGGCTGCCTGGCTTTTCCAACGCCCCAATAATCTTTCATCGAGCCTCCATTGGTAAGAATGAAATTGCAGCCTTTGGCGGTATCCAGGCTGCTGCCGCCACCCAATCCAATGATAAGGTCCACATTTGAAGCGCGAGCCGTTTCCACGCATTTATTCACACAGCGGGTGCTTGGATTTTGCTCGCTCTGGTCGAACACGGTCACTTGAAGGCCTGCTTTTTCAAGCAACTGCACCACCCTCGCGACATGTCCTGCGGCGGCAACTCCTGCGTCTGTAACTAAAAGCACCCGCCCTGCCCTGCTGTTTTGCCGTGCTAGATCACCTAATTTTTCGACGCAATTGACCCCGGAAATCACCCTTGTGCGCGGCTTAAAATCGAAGTTCAGCTCCTGAAGCGACGGAAGCGAAGTGTTTTGCTCAAATGTCATAATTTTTATTGGCAATTGTCACTAACTTCCAATGCGCGACGCTTGTACATGAAATCAAACAAATTGCCCTCGTGAGGCTGGTTCCATGATACTTTGTGAGTGGGAATCGGCCCCAAATTAAGCCGCTGAATCAATGGAGAGCCGAGCAGTTGTTCCATAAAAGCCTGATCCCTGGTAATCGCAGTCACCACGAGCGAATGGCCGATTTTGGAAAGCATCTGTTCCTGTGGGATTTCAACCACGCTTGCGTATGGGAACAGGAACTCCTTTTGCGCAAGAGGATGTTCGAATGAATCACAATATACGACGGTAGGTTGCAGAAACACAACCCCGTCAATTATTACCTTTCGAGGGCCTTTCCGAAACTCCGCTGTGACGTCTGTGGCGCCTGGTACTTTAAGATTCTCCTCGATTATAGCATCAATTGCGTCGGCGATTTTTGGATTTCCAAAACCGGACAATTGGGCTTCAGGGTCATCAGGAGGTCTCGGAGTGAGTCTGGACAACCATTGTGCCACGGCACGGGCTATTTCCTTGCCGTGTGATGGAACTACAACTGCCGAGGCGTTGATGCAACTGCGCCCTCCATTGTAGGAAATGGACTGGCCAATCAACTCGATGAATTCCGGCCAACGTTCAATTTCGTCCTTCCCAATCAGAATTTTACTGTAGCCGGGGCCATGTATCTGGACAGCCGGATTTGACGCGTACGCTTGTGTTGTCGCCGTATCACCAAAGAGAAGGCTCCGACCGCAGCCTCGTAAAATCTCCCCTGCTCCTTCATGATCCGTTGGGTAAAATCCAAAAGCAGATGGCGGGCATCCTGCAGCGATGAAAGCCTGAATCAAGCGGAAGGATGTCAGCGGCTCTTCACGACCAGGCTTGATCATTACGGGAATTTTCAAAGGAATTGATGGCAGCCAGAGTGAATTGACCCCTGGTGAATTACTCGGCATCACAATGCCGAGGCAATCGGTGACTGGATAAAAACTTAACCATGTGCCATCCTGCAGCCCCATGCCGCGGTCTAAAATCAAGGGTTCCAGCCCGCGTGTCAGTCCATGCAAAACCATGTCCATTTGCTGCATGGCATCCCGAATGCGTGCCATATTTTTCCATACCAAAGCATGAGGCATTCCACCAATAGCAGATACGGCTTTTACATAATCCTGCGGACTCTGGCCTTCAGGGCAGCCATCCCATGCAAGCTTGCCCGAAAAAAACAGCTCAGCAGCTTTTTTGGAAATGTTTGTTAATTCCGAGACCGACAACTTTTTTATGGACCCGCGCGAGTCCGGTGCCTTTTTAAGGTCGCGCCGTATGATTCCTGCATTAACCTGGCTGATGCGGGCTATTGCAAAAGTGCCGGCTGCATTGCGCAATTCAATGCACTCAACACTTGTGTAAGGGGTTCCCCAACGCAATGCAGGCAGATGTGGCAGGCTTTGCATGCTTAATAAACTCCTTCGACAATTTTGGTTTGCATGGCGCCGAATGGGCGGACTTCGCCCACTCCATCCCAAGGGTATAATTCGCACGGCTCGCGGCGACATGCTTCGTCCCGTTCCAGGAAGCGCGGCATGAAAAATTCTTTTGTCATGGTTGTCAGCTCAACGCGTCCCCATTGGCCGTAATCGCGAAGTTTATCCGGATGCTCAGGATCAACAACCCTTAAAACGGCACGTGGTTGTGGGGCATAATAGGTTATTGAATAATTGTCCTCTGGACGAAGCGGGCGATGCGCTGCCAACCCCATCAATGTATTGCCATAAGTTGGAACGAAGGCGATTTTATTTTCCAAGACCTCTTCAATTAGGAAACGCGCGTATTGCGGGCTGATGGTTGTGCCGCCGCAAAACACTCCTTTGATTCCCGCCTGTACAAGGTTGATTTTTTCTCCCAGGGCTTCCAGCAGCTTGGGAGTGGTGAACAAAACGCTGATTTTTCGATGTGTCAGTAGTGTTACTGCCTGTTCAACCACGTGATCCATGTAAGCACGCGCAATTTCAAATTGTCCGGCAGCCAGCACGCGCTTGACCCAGCGCGGGTCCAAGTCCACAAAGTAACATGAACAACCACGCACATTTGCAAGATGTTCGATTGCAAGGCGCAGGCGGCGTGGCCCCGTCGGGCCAACCATCAACCAATAATGATTTCTCGGGAAATATTCATCCGGCAGAGTTTTGGAAAATTCACTGTAATCAATCTTGTAGTCGTCCCAGCCAATCCTTTGTTTCGGCATGCCGGTGGTTCCGCCGGTTTCAAAGATGTTGAATGGGCGGCCGAGGTAAGGGCGTGGAATCCACACTTCATGCGGCAAATCCCGCAGCCATTCATCCTTGAAATTGGGGAACCGCAACAAGTCGTCGACCCCCTGAACTTCTTTCGCAGGGTCCCATCCGGCCTGCCTGGCCCAATCCAGCCAGAAAGGGCATCCAGTTTCCGGCGAAAAATGCCAGCGAATGATTTCGCGCACGTGTGCGTCAAGCTGCTGGCGTGCCTTGCGCACGGCTTCTTCCAATTCAGGTTTCATAGGCGAATGGTTTCATTGATTGTTACTTGGAAAAAAACTTTTCAATTGTGGCTTTGGATGGCTGTTTTGTGAGTAGAGAAACAACAGTCATCAAGACAGCCGATCCGGCAAGCATTGGGACAACCGGCAAAAAGCCGTAAAATGTAATTTGAGAAGCTGAACGTTCAAGAAATGAACCCAGCGCCGGGAAAATCGGCACAGGCGGTTGTCCTGGCATTGGCGCGATTGAATCTGAATACTTTTGCAGAAAGTAAAGGCCGGCGAGCGATATTCCAACCCATAATGCAACAGCAAGCGCGCCATATTTGGTGCTGCGCCTCCAAAACAATGCTGCAACCAAAACAGGTGAAAGCGCAGCAAAGCCGGAAAAAGCAAAACGGACAGCCAGCTCAAAAATCCGCATGGGAGTTATGAGCGCAACCAGGTAAGCAACGCAGGTTACAACAAGAATGAAAACGCGTGCAAACAGCACGCTTTTGGATTCTCCGAATTTTTCATGACCACCATAGTGATTGAACAAATCCTTGGTAAACAAGGTGCTTGCAGCAAGCACTTGGTGTGTATCCGAGCCCAAGACCGCTGAGATGATGCCTGCTCCCAAAATGCCGGCAATCCAGGCAGGCGCGTAATGTGAAAGCATCTGTAGCAGCACACCATCTGAATTCTTGAGTCCTGGTTCTGTTTGTGTGCCGATCACACCAAGGTAAACACAAGGCAGCCAAACTGCCATTATCGCCAGCGGGTACAGCACAACTGTTTTTTTGAATGCGTCAATAGTCTTTGCAGCAAAGCACATGATTGCCATGTGAGGAAACATAATTGATGAGAGGGGTATCAGACTGTAGCTCCAAAAAATGCGTTGTGAAAGGTTTTCGCGCGTCAGCAAAGGTTTGGTCTCCGGGTTTTGGGCGATCCTCTGGATTTGTTCAGATAGTCCGCCTTGCACCGATTGGCTGATTATTGCAAGCGCAATTGTGCCAAATAAGAGAAATAGAATGGTCTGAAAAATGTTCACCCACACAGCGCCGCGAAGCCCGCCGAAGAAAACGTTGACAGTAACAACCAGAGCCACCAGTGCACAGCCAATGGCGTAGGGTAAAATGCCGCCGCTTATGTCATGCAGTACCCTGCCGCCTCCCATTATGCTTATAATCATGTAAGGAACCAAAAGGATTACGGTAATTGCAAAAATGACAGTGCCGATATGGTCGCATTCCCAACGAGCGCGGTAGAACTGCACTGGGGTTTGAAAACCGAATCTCCGGCCTACCGCCCATAGACGGGTCCCAAGGAAAAATATGCTCAGCGGAATTACAAGGCCTGAAGAGGAAGCCATCAAGCCATATACGCCGATGCCGTGGTGATAGGCCTGGCCGGAACTTCCCAAAATGGAGAAGGCCGTCATGTTGGTTGCGAATAAAGAAAGAAAAAACACCACAGAGCCTAAACCACGACTTGCGAGGAAAAAGTCTTCCGTATTGCCAAGACCCCGGCGGTATGCAGCCGCGCCAATTACTGCCACCACGCCCAGATAGACGCATACCACAATCAGAGGAGTCATGCGCAACCTCCTGGAGGCAGTTCTTCTTTCCGGCCGTCAGAGAAATTGCCAGTGCGTTGTTTGTGCCGCCCTTCTATTTCAAAATTACAAACTGGTTTGGGGTTGTTTCCGGCAGACTGCAGTTGACTCGATCTGTTTTCCACGCTGGATATTGCTGAAATCAAGTGCCCCGGCCATGCCCATTTGACCAGTGCCCACATTACCAGGGCAGTCACAAGACTATACGCCACATGGTAGGCCAGCCCGATTGGCAGGATGCCAAAAACAAGTGGTTCAACATCATTCCAGTTCCAGAAGTCCTGATGTAGAACATAGAGTCCTGCCACCAACAAGAACACCCAAATTTTGAGTTTAGGCTGTCCCGGATTCATTTCTGCTGCGTGGCGGGCGGATGTGCGGCCAGCTCCTTTTTCTTTTCGAATGCAAACAAGTGGCTTTGGCTTGCGATGTACAACACGCCATTTGCAACCACCGGTGTGGAATAAACAGGAGCGCCAAGGTTGGTCTCGCACAAAATTTTCTTCTCGCGAGTTGCGGTCATGATGACCACATCACCATCTTCGTCTCCGACATAAACCTTGCCATCACCAACCAATGTCGAGCCCCACATGTGCGCTTTCATGTCGTGAGTCCAGAATACTTTCCCGGTTTCAGCATCAAGGCAGTGAACAATCCCTGAAAAGTCGCCAATAAACAGAAGCCCGGTAGTTGGATCAATGGACACTGTCGAAATGCTGCGATGGATTCCACGGTAATCCCAGATGGTGGCGGTCTTGGTTACGTCGCCCGTGCCAGCAGCATCCACGCAGACAAGCCTTCCAACCCCCTCGCCATGTTCCGGGTCCTGGCCAATTGCCACGTACACCCTGTTCTTGTAAAAGACCGGTGTGGCGTTGATTTCGCTTGGGCCTTCTGCGTCTGGATACTTTATCGGCTTGCCGTCCTTCATTTTATATTCAGGCGGATTGCAGTCGTATTTCCAAACAACTTTCAGGTAATTACCGTCCGCCTCTTTTACGGGCACCGGGTCAAAAGCGTATAAAATTCCGTCTCCACCACCAAAAAATACAAGCGTCTTCCCATTAATTACCCCTGCGGATGGCGAACTCCATTGACCATGGAAAAGGCGTGTGCCAATTCTCTCCCTGTCCTCTCCAACAAGCTCCCCGGTCTTTTTGTTTAAGGCAATAAAACTGGGCGCAAGCGGTGCTGGAACATTTTGATGCGTCCAGTCCTGACCATTGGATGTGCATGCAAAAAGGATGTCGCCCAGCGGCAACAATGAGCAGTTTGATGCGTTGTGTGGAAAGACACCCAATTCATCCATCATATCGAATTTCCAAATGATGTCGGCGTCTTTTGGACCCAAGGTGGCTTTTGGTTTGCCAGGGCCGACAACGTATTGGGCTTCGTCCTGGAACGGGCCGTCATTGCCATTTGCAAGGCCCTCAGTGTCCAGGCACATAACTTCACACCGACTGGTTACCAGATACACCCTGTTGCCTTCCACCGTTGGCGAACTGAGCAGTCCGAGGCTTTCCCAATCGTTGACTTTTCCGGATGCAAGCTTTGGGATGACCAGTTGCCACAAGAATTCGCCGGTCTTTTCGTCAAAAACCATCAGAATGCTCCGGTCGCCTTTATGTTGTGGGTCGCGTGGGTGGTCATTATTGGTGCCTATGAAAACCTTGCCGCCTGAAACTGTTACGTTGCCATAACTTTGGGTGCCAAGCCTCGCCACCCATTTCAGATTCTTGGCCGTTGACACGTCCACATCGCCCGTTGAACTGTTGATTGTTCCGGGCGCGATTACATCGGGAAGGCCGGTCTCATGAGTGTACATGTTGCGATTCGGACTTGGCCCGCCCCAGCGCGGCCAGTCATTCTGGCCGGCGAATATTGCCGGGAAACAAATGCAACAAGCCATTGCCGTCCAAATCGGCCGTACTGTTTTTGGAATGTTACGCATACTTTTAGTTCGGGGTTACTACGATGTTGTCCAAATATACCCGCATTTCTTGCGGGGAAAATGCATACAATCCCGGAGCGCCGGAGCGATGAGCAGTTCGGTGCTTGAACTCAATGGTCCACGCTTCCGGTTCCGCGGTATCGCGCTGCCATGCCTTCGCCCGAATAATTCCTGAGCCGTCAGGTTGCATGTCCACGCGGGCTTTCAGCCGGTACCACGTGTTTGGACGCCAGGAGAAGTTTGGCATGGCGTCACCAGGCGGAAACCGCAAGCGCTCAAGGTTTGAGTTAATTTCCAATTTTTGCTCGTTGCCTTTCAGAACCACCAAGTAGCGTTGCACAATCACTCCTGCGTCAGACATTTTCCGCCGGGTGCCTTCGCTCAAAATGTCAGCCTGGATCGTGTAGTTGCTCATGTCCGATGTCCCGATAAAGACAAAGCCGCGTTGGAAAAATTTATTATCAATGGTTTTTACCAGCGCCTTTGTGCCATCTTTTTCGCGCACCTCAAATTTAACCCGTGCTCCGATCCACGGCAGGGGTGGGTATGCAAAAGGTGTGGGCGGCTCAAAAACATTGGTTGTTGTGTTGGAAAGGACAAAGGACTCGAAATCTTCCCGTATTTGCGGCCCGGGCAATATACGGCCTCGAATGTAGCCTTTCAGACCCTCGTATGACGCCTCAAAAGCTCCTGCGGATGGAATTTGATTCGGCGACGCAACAAGGCGTCCTTGTGAGTCAAAAGTTGCATTCATTGTTGAGCGTACTTTCGCAGTTGGAGGAATATACGAGGCCCACGTCACCTTCGACGGCTCCACTTTTTCACCAACGGTGAAACCATTCTCATCCAGCACCCGAATGCGGAAAGTCGCGGTTTCGCCAGGTTTTAGAAGCACCTCTGCCGGTATGATTTGCAGGCTTGCCGGTTTGCCAGGCTTGGGCATCGGCTCAGGGGGCGGCAAGGGCGTCATAGACGCCTTTGCATCAGGTTTGCCGAAACAATAAAGTTTGCTTGCTGTCTGCAAGTACACTTTTCCACAGTATGCCGTTGGAGTTCCAAAACAACGCCCGTCCAACTGAATATGTGCGAGGATTTTTCCTTCAGTATCAGATGGCTTGACTATGTAAAAAGCGCCTTTCATCCCGGCCTCGCTGCCAGATTCGCCGGCCTTGTTTGCTGGATCATCCAGAATTGGGACATACAGTTTCCCATCTGCATATAAAAGACAGGAATTGCGTTGCTCTATCCCAAGTTTCAGTTTCCACAGAATCTTGCCACTGTTAGCATCAACCGAGCACAAGTCGCCCTTTTCAGCCACAAGATAAACTCTGTCGCCGACCAGGATCGGTGAACTGGTGGATGATGACAAATCGGCGCTCCAAAGCTCGCAATCCTCCCTCCTGATTTCCACAGGGCTGTTTTTGAGATTTTCTTGCGGGATATTCGGGATTTTGAGGGCAACCATTTTTCCCATTTCATAAGGCGTGCCATAAACTGCAATTATTTTGTCCCTGCCATGCAGCAAAACCGTGGCATTGATTCCTGCTTTGAACAACGGAACGCGCCAGAGCGGATCGCCAGTTCTTGCATTTACGCATACTACGCTTCCGTCGCCCGTGCCCGCATAGAAGACGCGCTTCCCCTGGTACCAGCCAAGAATTGGATGTGAAAACGAATTGTCTTTGGGTTGGTCCCCTGGACTGGAGGCCCACACCAGTTCGCCTGTTATTTTGTCAAAGGCATAAAACCTGTCTGCTCCAGGCCCTTGAGCTCCCCAGTTGGCGGTAATGCCGCGGGTGATTACAAAGTCGCCATCAACCACTGGCGATGCTGTCCGGCTGTTCGGAAAGGTTAAACGCCCCAGCAATTCCATCAAGTGGTGTTCCCACAGCAGTTTTCCGTCGGAAGAAAATGCGGCCAGAATTCCTTGCGTCCCCTGCATGTAAACATTGCCGGTTTCGGGATCAATTGCCGGGCTTGCGGTTGCATAACGCAGATAAATTGTGTCACTGAGGTAGTCATTGTAGAGCTGTTGCCAGAGCTTTTTGCCAGTCTCTGCATCAAAACACGCAATTCCCTCTTGCAAATCAGGTCCTTCACCAAGATACCCCATGATGTAAATCCGGCCATTGGCTGCAACTGGAGTGGATTTGCCGGGAAAATCGGCTGTCCAAATGTGATTTTCCCCGCCAATTACGATGCGTTCCGGAAGGTTGGTTTCGGCGGAAACGCCGTGTTGAGAAGGCCCGCGCCAATTCAGCCAACCGTCAGATACTGCGGCGGCTTGCAGCCCCTGTACGCACGCCGTTAAAGCCAAGGCAAGCAGTATCCTTGCCTGCCCAACGTCTTTTTTCAGCCATTGTTTCATCCAATCAAAACTCCTTATACAGTTAATTTCATTTCCCAATAATGATGTACCACATTTTGAAAGGCGCAAAAAATTTAATGAGATTGACAGCTTTTTCCGGTAGGGTACAAATCCAAGTTCAAATAGTCCTATGAAATCACTGTACATCTCGACCATCGGAGCGCTTGTCACGTGGTTTTTCACGACCGGCGCCACGGCTGCCAAAATGACAATTGCCCGCGACGGTATTCCAAAATGCGTGATTGTCCAACAGGCAGGGGCCACTGATGCCGAAAAGTATGCTGTCAAAGAGCTTGCGCGGCACTTGAACGAAATGACAGGCGGAACCTTCCAAATCGTCGAAAACGTGGATAAAGCGCCGGCTTCGGCCATTATCGTCGGGCAAGGCGCTGCCGCCAAAAATGCCTTTCCAGATGTGCCTTTTGAACGTCTTGGTGGTGAGGAAATTATCATCAAGACCAGTGGTAATCGCCTGCTTCTGGCTGGCGGGCGTCCCCGTGGCACGCTGTATGCTGTCAGCCGTTTTTTGCAGGAACAATGCGGTGTGCGATGGTGGACGCCGTGGGCGGCACATATTCCAATCCGGAAAAACTTGCAAATTCCAGCATTGAATCGCCGCTACCAGCCGGTTTTCGAGGCACGCGATCCGTTCTGGTATGTGGCATTTAATCGGGAGTGGGCCATTCGCAACTGTTCCAACAGCCAGTCCGCGGGATTAAAACCGGAGGACGGAGGATGCATCCGCTACAAGGGCTTTGTGCACACCTTTTATCCGCTTGTGCCGCCTTCAAAACATTTTGCGGAACACCCGGAATGGTACAGCATGGTCAAGGGGCAACGTTCCACAAATCATGCGCAACTATGCCTCAGCAATCCGCAATTGCGCGATTTTGTAGTTGAACGGGTCAAACAGTGGTTGCGCGAGTCGCCCGATGCAGCGATTGTTTCCGTTTCGCAGAATGACTGGCATGGGGCATGCGAATGTCCGTCATGCAAGGCTATTGATGACGCAGAGGGCAGTCATTCCGGTTCCCTGCTGGCATTTGTTAATTATGTTGCCGAGAAAATTGAGCCTGAGTTCCCAAAAGTCGCAATTGATACGCTGGCTTATCAATACACGCGCAAGCCACCCAAGACGCTTAAGCCACGCCCCAATGTCATCATTCGTTTGTGTTCAATAGAATGCAACTTTCGAGAGCCGCTGACGCACCCTTCCAACGCATCCTTTGCCCAGGATATCCTTGGCTGGTCGCGCATTTGCAACCGCCTATACATCTGGGACTACACCACGGATTTCGCGCATTACGTTCAACCGCATCCCAATTGGTTTGTTTTAGGCCCCAATATACGTTTCTTCCGTGACAACCATGTCAAAGGAGTGTTTGAGCAAGGCGCTTATCAATCACACGGCTCCGAGATGGCGGAGATGCGCGCGTGGGTATTGGCGCAACTATTATGGGACCCGTCGCTCGATGACCGCGCTTTGTTAAACGAATTTTTGGATGGCTATTACGGGGCGGAAGCCGCAAAGCCAATCAGACAGTATTTGAATCTGCTCCACGAGGCTTCAACCGGCTACAACCTGACTTGTTTCTCAAAAACCGATACACCTTTCCATCAGTTCAAAACGCTTTCCGCTGCCGAACAATTATGGCGGGATGCCGAAAAGGCTGCAGCCAGCAACCCTGACCCGGATGTTTTATTGCGCGTTAGAGTCGGACATTTGCCGCTCGGTTACGTGTGGTTGAGCCGATGGGATAAATTGCGAAAGGAATGCACCGAAAGCGGTGCGGTGTGGCCATTGCCTGAATCTCGCAAGCAATTTGCACAGGAGTGGCTGGCGCTGGCGAAGGGCGTTGCCGGCAAACCATGGACAACTGTCCGCCTGCTCAATGAAAGCGGACTTGCCCCGGAAAAATTCGTGGAACGATTCCAGCAGGACAAATAATCGGACACGTCATTCGGCTGGAAAGAGCATTTCCTCACCATAGACCTCTTGAAATTCCGCGTCTTCGTTCAAGGAAACATGTTGTATTTTGGAACGGAGATGCCTGCAATCCGCGTTTGAATCGTCGAGATTAAACAATGCAAGTTTGGCTCCAAGCAAAGCCGTGTTGCCCGACGGCAGAATGCGCTCCATTGGAAAATTCAGCAAACCGATGCGATGTGCGCTGGAACGGTTTATGTAGTTTCCGAACGCCCCCGCCAGAAACACACGCTGTACATCATCGTAGGTTGCACCCCAATGTTTGAGCAAAAGGCGCATGCCAGCCGCCGTGGCGCCTTTGGCAAGTTGCAGTTCGCGTATATCGCATTGACCGAGTGCGATATCTCCTGCCAATGGAAAACGCATTCCTTGCGCCAGCCGTCCTGATGGCTTGATAGCCCCGATTTCCAGTCCCGCAGCAACGGCATCCACAAGGCCGCTCCCACAGATGCCCTTCGGACTCCCCCGCCCTATCACGCTGCACACGAGCCTTCCGTCACGGATTGTAACAGCAGAAATTGCGCCTGTGGCGGCGCGCATCCCGCAGGATATTCTGGCGCCTTCAAAAGCCGGTCCTGCAGCCGTTGAGGCGCACAGCATCCGCTGGCGATTACCAAGCACTATCTCACCGTTGGTTCCCAAATCCACCAATAATGACAACTCGTCACTTTCAGACATTCCAGTAGCCATAATTCCGGCAAGAATGTCGCTGCCTACAAATCCACCCAGGCATGGCAAAAACCATACTTCCGTCTTGTCATTCAAAATCGGCCAGTCCAGTTTTTCTGGCGACATTTTTTTCAAATCAGCGTCTGCCGGTGTGAACGGATGATGCGCCAGCGGTTCAAGGTCAATGCCGCAAAACAAATGGTGCATTACGGTGTTGCCAACGAGAATCACGCGTCTGACTTTCGAAGGGTTACAGCCGGAATTGTTGAGCAATTCTTTTATCATATCGCCGATTTGCGAGCGCACGGTTTGAGTGAGAACCTTTTGGCCGCCGCCGGCCACGGCGTACTCAACGCGGCTCATAATGTCGGCCCCATAACGTGCCTGGGCATTCAGGCTCGAGCTTACAGCGAGCACATTGGCAGTTTGCATGTCAAGCAATTGGGCAACCAACGTGGTTGTCCCCAAGTCAACTGCGATGCCAAGACCTTCTCGCGGTTGAAATGCAAACCGGCGGTTGTCACTTAAAATCGAGACCTCCCATTGCGCAAGCTCGAGTGTAAGGTTGTCTGTGACTGCCGCCTGACAGGACAGTCGCCAGCCACTCCGGAGTTCCTCGTCGCCAAGCAATCGCTGCATCTCGGGTGTAATGGGGATGTCGCCGTCCAAAACCCGGACGCGGCACCCCTTGCAACGGCCTTTGCCGCCGCACGGAAATTCAACGCCGTGGGCAAACAATACGTCCTGCAGGGGCGTCCCCTTCCCCACCTCAATCACCTTTCCAGAGGGCTGCAAAATGATGCGCGCCATATCGCTCATAGAGGGCTTTAACCTAATGCAGAAATCCGAAACTGGCCATTGATAACTTGACAATCGCTGTGAAACTAATTTCCATTTCCGCGCAGTGGTTTGAAAGGAACAGGCCGAATGGCGGCCATACTGAAGGCGTCATGGTAGATAAAAAGAAGGAAAAACGAAAAGTACTGGTTATTCTGTCGAACCGCTTTAATCGCTGGCAGAAGCCAAAATATATCGAACTGGCGTGCAAAGCGGACGGCACGATTCTTAAACAGGTCAACTTGAAATCAAAACCGCCCAAGCCCGTTTACGATGAGGTTTGGGAAAATGATGAAGGCCGGACCGAGTTTGACTCGTGCACGCGCTTCAAGAGGCATTACAATCACGCGCTGCAAAAACGCTGATACGTTTTCGGACGGGTGAACTCGGGCGGCGGCTTGCGTTTGTGCATACCGTTGTTCCTTTCTGAATAGCGGCGGGTTCAAACCCGTCAAAACCGTGTATTCTGGCAAATGAGTAAACAAATTGACGAAATCAAAATGGAAAATCCCAGCCCGGTTAACCGGCGGAATTTTTTGGTTAAAACAGCCGCAGCAACAGCTTTGGCTGCATCCGGTGTTGCAAGGCTGCCTGTGTATGGTCAGGGCGCTCCGGCAACCGGTGCCGCCGGCGCCAACAACCGGCTTGTGCTTGGTTTTATTGGACTGGGCAACCAGGGTCAGGGCAGCCACCTCAAACCGATAAAAGACGCCGCCGCCCAGCACAATGTGGCGATTGCCGGGCTTTGTGATGTTTCGCAGACGCGTCTTGCGCAGGCGAAGGAAATAGCCCCGGAGGCCAAAACGTACACGGATTACCGCCAATTGCTGGAGGACAGGAGTATTGACGCCATTGTATGCGCAACCGTTGATCACTGGCATGCGCGTGTAACAATTGACGCCCTCAATGCAGGCAAGCACGTCTATGTCGAAAAACCCATGACACGCTATCTCGACGAGGCGTGGGCCATTTATGACACGGTCAAAAAGACCGGCAAGATTTTGCAGGTAGGCTCGCAGGGGTGCTCGGACATGAAATGGCACAAGGCCGCCGAGCTGATTCGCGCTGGAAAGATTGGGCCGGTAGTAATGTCGCACGGTTCATACATGCGCAACACCCCGAAGGGCGAATGGAATTACACGATCCAAAAATGGGCCACAAAAGACGACGTCAACTGGGCAATGTGGCTTGGGCCTCAGATCAAGACACGCAAGGATTTTGACCCGGACGATTATTTCCGCTGGCGCAAGTATTACCAATATTGCGCCGGGCTTCTTGGCGATTTATTTCCGCACCGTCTGCATCCTTACATGCTTGCAACCGGCAATCCTGAGTTCCCGCTTCGCGTTGCATGCATCGGCAGCCGTAAAGTTGAGACTGACAGGAAGACGCCGGGCACGCCCATGCGACATTCTCCGGAAATTGTTCAGCTCATAGCCGAATTCCCAAGTGGCATGACCATGCACATGCTTTCAAGTACGGTCAATGAACGCGGCGTCGAGGAAATGATACGCGGTCAGCATGCATCACTGTTCATGGGCGGCAACAAAGTTGAACTTAAGCCCGAGAAACCGTTTAGTGAGGATATTGATCCGGAATCATTTGGCCCATTCCCGGCAGAAAGCATTCCGGCTCATCATGCAAATTGGTTTGAAAGCATTCGTGCCAACAAACAACCGAACTGCGGCATTGACCTTGCCATCCGGGTGCAAACAGTGGTTTCACTGGGCGAGATGTCCGAACGTTTAAGTGTCATGTGTTTGTTTGACGAAAAAAGCCGTAAAATCACAGACGGCACTGGCCGCGAATTAAAGCCATTGACATACGGATGGGTTGAAGGCCAGTCATGATTTGAACTGGCCCGCGAATCTTGGCAACGCCTGCCAAACACGGAAAAGATGAAGTGGCGTTACGCCCGCCGGCGCTGAGCTATCCAGCCGTACTGCTTGCGCGTCAGGCAATGGCAACACGATTCGAGCTTTTATTGCCTGGACGTGTCACCGCAAGCCGCCGTGCCATAGCCGAAGAGGCCCTCGACGAAATAGAGCGTGTTGAACAATGGCTGAGTCTTTACCGCCCAGATTCTGAAATTGCCGCCGTTAATGCGCGAGCCAGTTATGAGCCAGTAAAGGTCAGTGCACCGGTTTTTGCGTTACTGAAGCGCGCCATGCGGTTGTATCAAGAGACAGGCGGGGCGTTCGATATCGCCATCGGTTCGCTAATCAAATGCTGGGGATTTGGCGGCGGGCACGGCGCCCTGCCCTCCCGAAATGCGCTGGCTTCAGCCCGCCGCTGCGCGGGCTTTAATCATGTCCTGTTAAACGAAAAGGAGCAGACTATCTTCTATCAACGGCCAGGGGTACAGATTGACATGGGCGCAATCGGGAAGGGATTTGCCATCGAAAGAGCCGTGGCGCGCCTTCATGAGGCGGGAATTGCCACTGCCCTGCTCCATGGTGGGACAAGTTCAGTCGTCGCTCTGGGGCATCCACCCGACGCCATGGCTTGGAATATAGCCATCGAAAATCCAAAATCGCGTTCACCCGGTGGCACCCCGTTGGCCGTCATAGGCTTGCGCGATGAATCCCTCTCTGTTTCGGCTGTGTGGGGAAAATCATTTTTGCACCAGGGAAAAATTTACGGTCATGTTATAGACCCGCGAACCGGATGCCCGGTTGCGCACTCGCTTTTAGCAGCGGTTGTTTTGCCAGATGCAACCGAAGCTGATGCCTTCAGCACTGCCATGCTCGTCGGTGGTGCAACTGAATTTGACAATCTGAACAAACTGCGGCCTGGAATGAAATCGCTTCTGGCGTGGCGCAATAACAATGGCGGCATAAGAATAAAGACCCATGGCATACCGTTGGTTGAGGATTCCTGAACAGCACTGTGGCCGGTCTAACTCGGTTCCCGCTTTCAAAACGTCAATACAAGGACTATGTTTGGGCAGCGATGTTAAGTGACAGGGATTACATGAGGGAGGAAACGGTTGGCAGCCGTTTTTCGCCCACGCTGATAGCGCTGATTGTGCTTGGGGGGTGTTTTATCCTTCAGCAATTTCTGCCGTGGAGGATCATAAAGGAACTGGCTCTAAGCCATATAGGCTTGCAGCATTGGCATCTGTGGCAATTATTCACCTACCAATTTATACATGGCGACATCATACACCTCGCGTTTAACTTGATAACTCTTTGGTTCTTTGGACGCGCAATCGAGGTGTTGATCGGACGCCGGCATTTTTGGCCGATCTGGTGTGCATCCGTCATTGCCGGCGGCTTGCTGCAAGCCAGTCTTGCATTTTTATTCCCGGCCAAATTCGGCGGATCGATTGTAGGAGCTTCGGCCGGGGTTTGCGGGTTAATAGCGGCCTTTTGCCTCCTTCAACCGGATGAAAGCGTGTTGCTTTACTTCTTTATACCACTGAAAGCCAAGTGGCTGTTGCTCCTTTCCCTGGCGGTGGCGGTCTTGTTTGTAATCGTGCCAAACGAGTCTGGCGTTGCCCATGCCGCACACCTGGGAGGTTTCATTATCGGCATCCTTTATATTTGGAAAGGTTTCCACCTGCGGGAACGGTCTGCGCAGGCAGCGTTTTATCAAGGCGCCCCGCTATACGAGCCTTACGAGCCCGCCCGAACATCGTGGCGCAACTGGAAATTTCCACGCATCGGCAGGAAAACCGAGGAACAATCTGATGAAGAGATTCGCAAGGAAGTTGACGCGATTCTTGACAAAATTGCGGCTCAGGGGATTCAAAGCCTTACTGCGCGCGAGCGAGCCATTCTTGAAACTGCACGAAAAAGGATGATCAAGTAATCTTCACATGCGGGAGACAACTTATGGATTTAATCGAACTGCCGCATTTCGCCCGGGATTAATACCGCGGCATCGTTGCATCCACCTCGCAGCTCCAACGATCAATTCCGCCCGCCAAGTTTAATAGATTTGTGAAACCTGCCCCTCTGAGAATTGAGATGGCATGCATGCTCCTGATGCCATGGTGGCAGTAAACAACCACTGTCTTGTCCTTCCAATCCTCCAATTCGTCAATTCTTCCGGGCAGTTCGCCAAGCGGTATTAGCCGTGATCCTGGCAGAGCTGCTATGGCATGTTCCTCAGGTTCCCGCACATCCAGCAGACACGGCGGTTGCATGGATTTCAATGCGGCAGCCAATTCAGACGGTTGAACCTGCAAGTTCATTGCTCCAGAGCTGCAAGGTATCGTTCGCATTCAATGGCGGCCATGCAGCCCATGCCTGCCGCAGTAATTGCCTGCCGGTAAACGCGGTCGGCACAATCACCGGCCACAAATACCCCTGGAACATTGGTCGAGGCGCCTTTGACCGGCACTATGTAGCCGTTTTCATCCTGTTCAACCATGCCTTTGAACAGTTGGGTATTGGGCACGTGCCCTATCGAAACAAAGACTCCGGCGCAATCCAATGCAGATTCCTCGCCGGTTTTGACGTTTTTAAGGCGTACACCTGTCACCTTGTTTTGTTTCACGTCCAAAATTTCAATTACGACAGAATTCCATACAGGCTTGATCTTTGGATGGCTTAAGGCTCTTCCTGCCATGATTTTCGAGGCGCGAAGCTGGTCGCGTCTGTGCACCAGATACACGATTGATCCAAACCGCGTCAGATAGAGCGCCTCCTCGCATGCCGAATCGCCGCCACCGACCACCACAAGCGGCTTGTTTCGGAAAACTGGCAGCGCGCCATCACAGGTCGCACAGTATGTCACGCCCTTGCCTTCCAACTTGGCTTCGCTTTCCAATCCCAAATGCCGGTGTCCGGCGCCGGTGGCAATAATCAGGCTCTGGGTTGTAATTGTCTGATCATCGGCCACCAGTTGGAATGGGTGCCTCGCCAGATCAACAGCAGTAACCGTTGCAAACTGAATCCTTGCTCCAAACCGCTCCGCCTGTTTCTGCATCCGGGCGGTCAGCTCGAAACCGTCAATACCTTCCGGAAATCCGGGAAAATTTTCAACCGTGGTGGTTGTGGTTAAAAGTCCGCCGGGCATGTTGCCAGCCAGTACCAGCGGACTCAGATTTGCCCGGGCTGTGTAAAGCGCCGCGGTTAATCCCGCGCATCCGCTTCCTATTATGACCACCTTCTCCATAAAGCGCAAAAAATAAGGCCGAAACAAGTCACTTGCAAAATATTTTCATCGGCATGCAACTTTCCCCGCCCAATCCTTTCCCATCAATCCAAATCCTTATCGGCTTTGATTTCGGGCCAACTGCACGAAGTTCTCCAGTAATTTAAGCCCTACTTTCTGGCTTTTTTCGGGGTGAAATTGCGTGGCGAAAATATTCCCGCTGGCGATGGCCGAGGCAAAACGTTCCCCATACTCTGTCCAGCCTGCGACAATGTCAGGATTCTCCGGCACTGGAAAGTAGCTGTGAACGAAGTAGAAGTAACTACCGTTTGTAATACCATCAAATAACGGGCAGCCAATTTGGGCCAGTTCAACCCGATTCCAACCAATTTGCGGTATTTTCAGACCGCCTTTTCCACTGAACCTGACAACCTTTCCTTTGAAAACACCCATCCCGGCTGCGCAGCTATTAAATTCGTCGCTGCGTTCAAAAAGCGCCTGGTATCCAACACAAATTCCAAGAAACGGGCGGCCAGTTGCGATAAATTCCAAAACACCTTGCAACAGCTTTTGGCGCTGCATGGCGCAGATGCAATCGTCAAAAGCACCCACGCCCGGCAAAACAACGCCCTCAGCCTCCAGCAGCCCCTCAGGTCCTGTCAGTACTTTTACGTCGGCGCCGACCTTTCTTAGGGCCTTTTCAACGCTCCTAAGATTGCCCGAGCCATAGTCCAAAAGCGCAATCACGCATGGAATTTTAACACCCGGTGCTCATTAACAAAAGACGTTTTGTTTTTTGAAAAATTTTCTTTGACAGACTGGCGCAGTCAGTATGGAATCTTGTCCCTGCCATCTCCGTATCATGACGATGGCAACAGGTAAAAAATGAAAACAAAAAGCCTTTTTGTGTTGGGCGCGGCGGCGCTGGTCGGAATTTCAGCCATGGCGCTGCGCGCAGAAGTAAAAATTCCAGAGCAATACAAGATTAACGGCTTTGCAATCGGTTGCCAGGCCTATTCCTTCAATCGTTTTACAGTGTTTGAGGCGATTGAAAAAACTGCGCAAGCCGGCGGCAAGGTAATAGAGTTTTATCCGGGCCAGCGTTTCAGCAAGGAAGAGCCAAATCTCAGGTGGGACCACAATGCGACCGATGAGATGATTGCCAAGGTCAAGGCCAAGCTTGCCGAGCACAAAATCATGGCGGTAAATTACGGCGTTGTGGGCATCCCGAAGGATGAAAACGGCGCCCGAAAGATTTTTGAATGGGCCAAAAAGATGGGACTGCGTGCCATTACCACAGAATCGGATGGTGCAATTGATACAATTGAGAAGCTGGCCAAGGAGTACGATATCCTCGTGGGCTTTCACAACCATCCACGCCAGCCAAACAATCCGGCATACAAAGTTTGGGACCCAAATTACATCCTGGAGTTGACCAAAAACCGTGACTCACGGATTGGCGCCGCATGTGACACTGGCCATTGGGCGCGCTCCGGCATTCAGCCTGTCGAGGCCTTGAAGCTTCTCAAGGGCCGAGTCATAAGCCTGCACATGAAAGATTTGAATGCCTTTGGCAAGGGCAACGCACATGACGTACCATTCGGAACCGGCCAATGCAATGCAAAGGGCATCCTGGACGAATTAAAAGCCCAAAATTTTCAGGGCAACATATCAATCGAATATGAGTACAACTGGGACAACTCGGTGCCGGAAATCACCCAGTGCATAGATTTCGTTCGCAATTACGGGAAATAACCGACCCACCGCAACCCAAACTACCAAACCGGGAGCCGCCATCATGGCGGCTCTTTTTTTAGGGTTGTTGGTTGGCCCATAATTTGCTCGCTTTTCGTGGAAAAACGAAAAATAGTTGATTCCGCCGCCGGCTGGGATGATTTGCACGGTGAATGGCTGGAAATGGAGCATCCGACAGCATGGCTGAAAGAACGGTGATTGTGTCTTGAATAAAAGATTGTGAGCACGCCAATGGTTTCAATTTGTCTGCCGACATACAATCGGCCCGAACTGCTTCGGCGCGCCATTGCATCATGCCTGTCTCAAACGTATCCTGACTTTGAAATAGTTGTTACAGACAACAGCCGCGATGATGAATCAAAGATTGTTGCAGAGGGCTTCAAAGACCCGCGCCTGCGCTATTACAAGAACGAAACAAACATAGGCGGAATCGCAAATCTGGACAAGGGATTGCGTCTGGCACGCGGCAAGTACATAAAAATGTTGATGGATGATGATTTGCTGAAGCCGCATTGTCTGGAAAGGCAGGTTGAGGCTTTGGAAAACCATCCTACTGCCGGCGTGGCAATGGCGCCGATGGAACTGATTGACGCCAACGACCAAAGAATCACACCGCGATTCTACATTTTCCGCACCATGATTTACCGGTTTCGGTATCAAGTTGGCGATGGCCTGATTGACCGAAAGACAATTATGCGCGAATTTCTGGTTCATGATTATCCATGCACTGTCCCTTCGGCCCTTTTATTCCGCGCCGATGCAGTCCGCGAGCTTGGATTTCTCGATCCAAAGGCACAGTTCGCCGTTGATTTGGACTTATGCATGAGGATGGCCACAAAGTGGGATTTCTACTACCACGATGAAGTGCTTTCTTCATGGCGTTATCTGCCTGACTGTCACACCGCCGCGCAACATGTTCGTGGCTTCCCGGTGGAAGCATTCTACTACATAACCCGCAAGGCACTCTCGAATCCTGAAACGTTGAAAATGTTTCCAGAATCCGAGCATGAAAAGCTGAGAATGGATGCGGAGTTTTTCTGCACATGCCGTTGTTTGTTAAATGTGCTTGCAGCCATACGAGCGCCCAGTTGGCACCTGCTTTGGGAAACACTGAAAATCATACATAGGGAAGACCACTATTTTTGGAACAAAGTCCGGCTGCCATTCTGGGCGGCAAAACAAGTCTGGATTTCCCTGTTTCCGCCGCAACGGCCTCCTGCGAGAGGCGGATGAACGTTGATTTGCGTGGCTGCCTTCTGCCAGCCAGCAGGTGACAGGAAAGACTGCTGCCAGAATGTAAAAGAGGAAGTTGGCTCGCAGCCATTTATGCAGGAAAGTTGACTGACTGCGATTCCAAGGCTAATGATTGAGAAGGGAATTGATATGCCAAAAATTACAGTGTTGCCTGCAAATGTGTCCGCCGAGGTGGAGCCAGGGGAATTGTTGCTTGAGGCCGGAGAAAAGGCCGGCGTCGAGATGGAGGCTGGGTGTTTCAGTTGTTCTTGCGGCACATGCGTGGTTGAAGTAGTCAGTGGAATGGAAAACTTGGAGCCTCCAACGCCCGAGGAATTGGACGTCCTTGACCAGTGGAATCGTGATCCTGAGAAATACCGGCTTGCATGTTGTGTGCGCATCCAGAAAGGCGAGGTAGTGATTCGCCAGTTGTAATTCCATGATTTTTCAGCCAGCTTGGAATAGCAGGTGACCATTTGTTTTTCCTTTACCCTGTAATAACAGGCCCCAAACTGTGCGCGTGCAGTGGCTGGCAATAATTGTGTTTTGTACCTGTGCGCTGGTGGCAAGAGCCGGGACAGGGCGTGTTGCCACTGTTGACGGGCAGCATTATGAGGGTGAACTCAAGATTGAAGCTCCCAACACCATCAGCGTAATTGTGTCAGGGAGCGAGAAATTGCGAGTCGAAACTTCCCGGCTGTTGGAGGCGATATTCCGTGAACCAACCCCTGCCAGGCCACTGCAATTACCGAAAGTCGAACCTGCTTCTCCAAATAATGCCCTCCCTACTGCCTGGAGAGAAGCATTCATTGGGATGCCTAATACTGCCGGGCAGGTCAAATACCGCGTGGAACAACGCGGGCAGGCTGGTTTGCAACCCGTTTTTGGTTTCAGTTCCATGGGCATGGGATTCCTGGGAAGGAGTGACTCCTGCCATTTTGTGTACCAAACATTGGATGGCGATGGAGAGGTTTTTTGTCAGGCTAATGTCCAAAATAGCAGCCCGCAAGCCCTCGGAGGCGTCATGCTGCGAACCAGTGAAGAGCCTGATGCAGCCTTTGTGGCGCTTGTAATGGCGCCAAATGCCGGTTCTGCTTCTCTAATTTGGCGTAGTGAAAAAGGCGCTGAATCTCAAAGAAAACTGTTGCCTGACCAACGCTACCAGCCATGGGTCAAATTGGAAAGAAGTGGGAACAAGTTTTCGGCATATAGATCGCGTGATGGTACACTTTGGGAATTTGTCGAGGCAGTTGAGATCCTTTTGCCCCAGAAGTTGCTTGCCGGAGCGATGGCATCCAGCGGGAAAGAAAACATCAAGAACTACTCGCACATTGCAAATCTGTTTGTTTTTCCTCTTGTTTCCCAAGGATTGGCGCAACTGGTTTTGACCAACAGGAGTGTTTTGCCGGGAAAACTGGCAGCGGCGGAAGCTCCCACATTGCGATTTGAATGCATGGGGCGAACGCTCGCGCTCTCCACCAACATGGTGTCACGAATCTTGTTTACCGCCATATCCGAGGATGTTCTGGCGCGTGTTCCGAAGGGCAAAAGCGGCATCCTATTGCGCAAGGGCGAATTTATCGAGGGCAGCCTTTTGTTTGCGGATGCTGTTTGGCTGAAAGTCAAAACGCGCACCAAGGGGGAGCTGACCCTCAAGCAAGGCTCAGAAGTTGTTGCGCTGGTTTTACAAGAGTCAGTTTCAGGACATGCTGCCTACGAGGTGCGAACCGTTGAAGGTGGAATTTTACTGGCTCAAAAGCTTGAATTTCATCAGGGATTTGCTGCCGTGCAACTGGATGGATTGGCGACATTTTCAATTCCCGAAATTTCACTTCAGCAAATCAAACGGATTGGCAATCCGCAGCAAGTTGCGGCCTCCCCTGCCCCGGCTCAAATTGACACCGGTCCGGTTGCAGGCAGGCTGCAAACAAAGAGCGGAGAAAAGGTTGATGGACTGATTCGATTTGAGAACAACACAGTGTTGCTCTCCGGCAAAGGGCAGGCTGAACGGCGGTTTCTTTTCGATGAACTAACATTTCTTTCACTTGAATCAGCGCTCAATCCGGAGAGGCCCATTCGGAATATCGCATGGTCTGGAGTTGACGTTGGAACGGCGCCTGAACGTGGCGGACATCGTTTTGATGCCGGTGGTCAAGTGACAATCGAAAGCGCCGGTAAAGGAATTCAAAAAAACCGGGATTCATTTTATTTTGTTCATTTTCCATTTGAAGGAAACGTGGAAATCATTGTGAGACTGGCGCGAATCGAAAATGGCGGCAATGTTGCGCGTGCCGGCTTGATGATGCGCAGTCAACTGGAGGATTCAGCGGCAAATGTATTTGGTTTTTACATGCCGGAATCAGGCACTGCCATTCAGTCACGCTTGAGAAGCGGCTTGGCCTCAAGTCGCGATGCATGGTTGGAACTGGGTTTGCCTGTTTGGCTGCGCATGGAACGGGATGGCCGAAATTTCCTGGTGTACGCCTCTGCTGATGGACAAAATTGGAAAGCCCTGGGCCGGCGGGAAATGGAAATGCCGGGGACTATCTTGATTGGCATGGCTCTTTCAAGCAGCCAATCCCAGGGAAGAGTGTCGGCTACTTTTGATAATATCTTAATCCGGCGCCGCCAGCAAAAAACATTCAAGCCGCTTGTAACGCTTCGCACTGGTTCGGAAATACCGGCAACGATTGTTGCAGCCGATGACACTACATTTAAAATCGTGCGGACTCAGCGGGAAGAATGGAGAATTTCAACCATTAATGTTGCACGCCTGGTATTCCCTCCCATGACAAGCAAGGAATTTGGCGCTGCAGAACCAGCCCGGACCGGGGTCTTGCTTCGGAATGGCGACTTCGTAGATGGCGAATTTCAAAAGCTGGATGGGGACATTGTAAAAATTCGCTCAACAGTTTTCGGACTGCGCAGTTACAAGCAACCCGCCGAAGTCGCGGCTGTGATTTTCCGCGATCCTACAGCCTCAGGCATGGCGGAACTTCGCTTTTATGACGGCATGCGCCTTTTTGTTCAGTCAGTGAGGCTCCGCAGCGATTATTTGGAACTTAAAGAGCCGGTTTTGGGAGAGCTGATACTGCCGGCAAGCGAACTTGTGGAGTACCGGTTGCTGGGTGGCGCGATGGCGCGGCCATAAAAGTTGGATTTAATTTTATGAAAATAGAATCATTGCATATTGGAATGAAGGTCAGGCATCCCCAGTACGGCCTGGGCGTGGTACGTTCAATCGGCCAACAAACTGCCGAGATTGAATTCAGCGACATGCCACGCGCCGTTGCGCCGGAGCTTGCCGGCTTGGAACCGGCTGAACCTCAAGCTCATCTCTCGAGCCTGGAGATGCCGCTGGAGCAATTGTTGCGGAAAACGGCTGAGGCATTGATTGACGAAATGGGATTCACGCGGGATGACACCATTGTGGAGCAGTTGGCAAACCGCTGGCGTGATGGGAAAATTGTACTTCATTCCGGCGGCGCCAATCCGGCAACCAAGGAAATTTCTTTAGATGTTTTGTTTCACAAGATCGTGATGATACGTAACAACCTGCGCTGCCTTGAGCAAAAGATAAACAGCCATACTGTGCTGACTGATGCCGATAAATTTGAGTTGCAACAATACATCACCCGCTGTTACGGCTCCATGACCACTTTCAACTTCCTGTTCAAGGAGAAAAAGGACCAGTTTGTGGGTACTGGGGAGCGCGGACTCTGATGTCGCCGCATCTTTACCAGCCCTGCAATCGGAAAAAGCGCTGGCGCACGAGTTCCCGTGGCAAAGTGACTTTTAGATATCCGTTGGTTTGAATGACCGTGGCATCAACCGGCTGCCACGTTACCGGAGGCAGCAGGTTGGTGGCTGACCAGAGAGAAAGAGCCTGCGCCCAAGCTGGCCATTTAAGCTCCAGACGTTCATTTTGCAACGTCATGGAAACAGGGGGCGGTTCGAGCTTGAGCTGTGCAGTCATTTGTAAGTTGAAAAACAAATCTGAGCTGCTGGCCGCAGCCTGATGGACCTCCGCAGCCAGCACGTTTTGGCCTTCCACAAGTAACGAAGCGGAAATGTTTGTTGAATACCAGGCCGACTCTGCCGCGCCACTGACAGTTGTTTCAGATAATGTTGCGAAATCAACCAAGCCGGTCCGCATGTTGCTACGGAAAACTTCGACGCCATTAAGGTAAACAATGGCCCCGTCATCACGCTGTATCGAAACAACCAAATTGGTCAATTTATGGACATTCGTCAGTTGGAATGTACGCCTGTAATAAGTTGTGATGTATTTGTTGGTTGAATAAGGGCCGTAGCTATTTGTTGTCACCGGGTAAATCCCATTGGCATCGCCATAACCCAACGGCGAGGGTCCCGATGTCCAATCGTTGTCATCGAAGTCCGGTAAATACCACCCCACTGAAGTTACAGCGCCGCGGTCCCAATATTTCCACACTGCTCCCGTGCTTACCAACGCAATCGGCGGGGCAAGCACGCTGACAAACAGATTTTGAGACCAACTGCTCAAACCGCTGCTGTCATAGGCCCTTGCGTTCAGTCCATGATATCCCATCGGCGCGTTGCTCCAAATTACACCAAACGGAGGCATGTTTGTTTGGGCGACTAAAACGCCGTCCAAATAAAACTCGACTCGTGATAAATCTCCGTCCGGGTCGTAGGCGTTGACTTGCAACGGCACATTCCCTGCTGACAATAGCGCGCCGTGCACCGGGTTGATCCATTGCACCACGGGCGGATCAGGAATGGGATTCACAAGTACATTAAAGGTTGTGGACGCGGTGGCCAAACCGTCGCTTGCAGTCAGTGTTATTGTGGCATTGCCGTTTTGGTTGGTGGCCGGTGTTATTACCATAAGCCGGTTGGAGCCGCTCCCGATAAATGTCACATTGGCGGCTGAAATAAGATTGGAGTTCGACGAGGTGACAATTATTTCCACCCCTTCAGGCCAACATTCGGCATCGCCAACAACAATTTGAACAGGCGCTGATGGAGTATCTTCGTCAGTCACAACATCAGGCACCACGGAAATTGAAGGCGGGGTGTTTGAAATTGACGGCAAGTTTGTTGCAATTAAGGACAGGTCAAAGCTCAGGTCCGAGCTGTTGGTTCCGTATTGGTGAATTTCGACTGCAATGTAATTTGTTCCGGGCCGGATGAGTTGCGGAGGCACATTTGTTCCATGAACAAGATTGGATTCATCGGCGGCGCTGGAGGCCTGGGTTGACCAAACGATAGGTTGGTTGGTCGGCATGTTGCTTCGAAATACCTCTACTCCATTCAGATAGACAACACCGCCGTCATCACGCAGCAACTGGACATAATACCCGAGGAACCGCCCATTGGGCGGAACCCAAAATGCCTTTCGAAAGTAAGTGGTTATTCGCTGCCGGTTGGTGTTGATGACGGTGGCTTCGTCATTCTCGCCAAAACCAAGCTCCGCCGGACCACTGCTCCAGCTACTGTCATCGTAATCAGGCGCCCGCCATGCCGTGCCCAAATCCTGCATCTGGTCGAAATACCTCCACACTGATTTGTTGGTGATAATGTAGCTTATCGAATAAGTGACAGTCACTGTCCGCACCGCCGTGGTGGCGGACATCCCTGCAGCGTCCCATGCAACGGCACTGACATTGTAGGTTCCGAGCCATGCGTTTGTCCAAAAAACAGAATAAGGCCAGTTGCTGCTGACTGCCAGAAGCGACCCGTTGGCGTAAAATTCAACGCGCACAATATCGTTGTTGAGGTCCGATGCCTCGACGGAGAGCGGTATTGGAACATCGAGATTGTATGTCATGTTGCTGGCGGGCTGGCTCAAAATTGCATGGGGCTGCCCCAAGGTGCCGCTGAGGTCCTCAAAAATTCCCTGGCTTGCATTGTAATACGTGCCGCTGGCCGAGGTTTCCAATTTTACAGCGCGCACCATGTACACGGTTGATACCGGATTGGAGTCGGTAAAATTCGTTTCAGTAATCAACGCCGGATTCAGCCGGAGAAAAGGGCCAGCAGGCGTGGATGCGCCGTAAACATGGTAGCCCAGAACGCTGTCCGGAGATGCGCGCCATCGCAATAACCGCTCGTTGCCAGCCGAGGAAATAGAAAGACCCGACGGCGGCAGTACCACGTGCATTCGCAAAGTTGGATCGCCAAGCAAGTTAATATGCACGTAGCGCTCCGGGAAATTTACGACGTACATCGAGCTGCTGTTGTTTTGAGATTTAAGAGCGCTGAAACCGATGTGTTCACCCAGTGCCATGTGGTGAAAATGCCAGTGGGGCCGGCCAGCCCAGGCGCATGTAAGCCCGCCTCCGGCATTTGCCAGTTGGGCGCGCATCAAGTTGTTCTGGCTGTCAAAATCTCCAAAATAACTCCCAAAATGCATTGTAAAAACCACCTGTGTATTGGTGCGGACAAAGTCGGAGGTCGTCCCCACCCCGCCCTCGCTGGTATAACTCCCCGGTCCACAGGCATACCCCCAAAGGTAGGCATTTGTCGCAAGCGTTGAAAACCATGGCCTTGCAAAAACATTTGAAGCGCCAAAAAACGGCGCGAAATTCCTATATCCATTGGCTGCAAAGGCTTCGTTGTAAAAAGTGCCAAAATGATCATCAACAAGCCCGCGGCGCGGCGGCCTGAACAAGCCCATCCTGAAATTCCATTCTTTGTTCAAGTATTGCCGCAGCAATTCGGTTTCACTGGCTGGAAAAGCAGGCATGTTCCATAGGTCCACCCTGCCCACTTGCAGTTCCAAATCTGACGGAATTGTACTTTGATCAAACTTCCCGTCTCCGGGCACATTGCGATTTTCAACGCGGCTTGCATTTGTGGTGTTGACAGTCATGTCAGTCCAGTATCCATCCATGTCGGCGTAGTAAACGTCAGCCGACCATGCTCCGATGTGGTCTCCATGCCCGTCAGGCGCCATGTAACCGGAATACGGAACAGGCACATGACCAAAAAGAAAGACAGCTTTAGGTTGTTCGGGATCGTTCCAGTACGCGTTGGTAATAATGGCTTTGATTTCTGGTGGCGTGCTGGTGCGCGCCACGTCATAGCGCAACACATTCCAGCCATCACCAATCAATGTCCATTGCAACCGTGACAGCTCGAAAGCCAGTGCATTTGTTACCGTGGCATCCACCAGCAACAGCACTTTTCCACGATATTCAACCAGGGGCGCCTCGATGCCAGCGTAAATGTATCCGTAGCCGGTGTAACCGGTGCTGCCTTCCATTGCGTTTTTGACGATGCGGTATTCATAAGCTTCGCCGACAGCAACATTTGTATCAACGTAGCCTGTGGCATTGCTTGCCAAAGCAGTGCCGGCGCCCCAACTGTTTGCATCCCTGCTTTTGCGATAGACCGTGTAGGCGGTTGCATCCGGGTCGGCAGGCCATGTCAGGGTGATTTGGGGAGGGTTGGTTTGGACCTGCGCGCTAACCTGCACTGTAAAATCGGCAACATTCAGCGCCAGAGACGTCCAGCAAACAGGCATTAGCATGAAAATCCCGGCCCAAAAAGCTCCCAACTTTAACTTCATCTTTTTGTAAAAATTTAACCACTAGCTTTGAAAATCTCAAATTATTCCTGCTTTAACCGGCAAACCTGCTCTTTACAATTGGCAATTACAAAAATAGTGTGGCAGCGCCGCAAGCGAAACGGGAACGTTTAAATGGGCAGGAAAAAAGCAAAAGATGAAGCGCGCAAACTCCCATCCGGGACTTTGCTGGTCATGGGCGTGCTTGTCGCGTGTTTTGGTTTGCTGGCCGCGTTGTTTTTATACCTGCACAAGTCGGCATCACTTGCCGCGGCAAAGAAAACAAAGCCAAGTTTGCTCGATGAAAGAGACGAGGTTGTCTATTCCAAATATGCAGGCTCAAAAAGCTGCCGCGATTGTCATACCAATGCCTATGCACTATGGGAAAATTCGCATCACCGCCTTGCAGAACGGCATGTTAACCCCGAGATCGACAGGCGTTTTTTTGAGCCGGCGCAGGTAATACGGCATAACAGCCAGACTTCCGAAGTCAGAATTGTTGAAGGACGTTTTGAAGTTCTGGCGCCGGACTTGGATGGACAGACAAAGCCATTCAAGGTTGAGCGTGTGATAGGCGAAAATCCGCTTCGCCAGTATATGACCCACACAGATAGAGGGCGCTGGCAGGTCACGGAAATTGCGTCAGACCCGGTTCGCGGCGATTGGTTCAACGTTTTTGGGGATGAAGATCGCAAGCCCGGCGAATGGGGACACTGGACCGGTCGCGGCATGAACTGGAACAGTATGTGTGCCGCCTGCCATAACACACGGTTGCGGAAAAATTACAGGCAATCCACCGATGGCTATGAAACGCGCATGGCTGAAATGGGAGTGGGCTGCGAAGCATGCCATGGCCCAATGGCCGATCATGTCGCATGGCAAAAAAAACATGGCCAATCGCAATTGGCGAAATATCAAGCTCCATATCAACGCCGGCAGACACTCGATCCTACTCTGGACAAGTTAACCAAACCCCAGTGGATTGACACTTGCGGAATGTGCCATTCGCGCAGGGGCGAATTGACAGGTGATTTCAGCCCAGGCGACGATTTTGCGGACCACCACTCGCTGGTCATTGTAGATGAAACCGATATTTACTACCCCGACGGCCAGGTTCGTGAGGAAGATTATGAATACGGTTCGTTTGTCGGAAGCCGCATGTATGCCGCCGGCGTTCAATGCTCCGATTGTCACGAACCACATTCAGCCAAGACCCGTTTGACTGGGAATCAATTGTGCATGAGATGCCACGGCGCGCCAATACCGCCGGCACCCAAAATTGATGCAAGCACACACAGTTTTCACAAGCCCAATACGCCTGGAGATTTGTGCGTGGATTGCCACATGCCCGTGACGACTTACATGCAACGGCATCCAAGGCGTGATCATGGTTTTACAATTCCCGACCCGTTGTTAACAAAACAGTTCGGAATTCCCAATGCCTGCAATCGCTGTCATAACGCCCCAACCAACACGGTGGACTGGGCATTGCAATGGGTTGAAAAATGGTACGGCACAAAAATGGAGCGTCCCTACAGACAACGCGCCCAAGTTATTGCACGTGCCCGCCAGGGTGACAACGCAGCGTTACCTGGCCTGCTGAAAATCGCCCGGGAGGAAAAGATTGGTTACTGGCGTGCTGTCGCCACTGGATTATTGAGGCGCTGGGCGCATGAGCCACAGGTCGCTGAAGTGCTTCTGAAACAGGCGCGCGATACCGATGCATTAGTTCGTTCGATGGCGGTTCGCGGTCTTGATTTGCTTCAGGAGGCAAGCGGGAATGCAGTAAAGCAAACCCTGTCTGCACTGCTATCCGATACAACTCGCCTCGTGCGTGTTGAGGCGGCATGGGCGCTCCGCGCTAATTTGGACACCAACACCCTCGCCGGCAGAGATTTGCTGCGTTTCATGCAACATAACAGCGACCAACCCGCCGGCTTATTGCAAATTGGCATTTTTCTCAATGACCGCGGTAAATCATCGGAGGCGCTGGCGTGTTTTCAAAAGGCGGTGGAATGGGACGGTGGCTCTGCACCGCTACGCCACGCCCTGGCTGTAAGTCTCAGCCAGAACGGCCGCTCGCAGGAAGCTGTGCAGCAACTGGAGATGGCATGTAAAATTGCGCCTCGTGATGCCGAGTACAGGTTCAAATTGGGACTGGCATACAATGAAACAGGCCGGCTTCCCGAAGCGACGGCTTCTTTGGAGGAAGCCGTCAAACTTGACCCACAATATGCTCAAGCGTGGTACAATTTGGGGCTGGCATACGCGGCAGCCGGAAAATTGGAGGCTGCTCTAAATGCTTTGGGACGCGCTGAGACTTTAAGCCCCCAGTCCGCGCATATACCTTATGCTACTGCCACAATTCTTGCGAGACTGGGACGCATAAGCGAGGCTCGAACGGCTGCGCAACGCGCTCTTTCAATCAACCCTGGTTTTGCCGAAGCGATGCAACTTCTATTGACTCTTCAGTGATTTGGGCTTGCGTCTTTGGCCGGAATTATCCATCGGCGGGATGAAAATGGGTCAAAATCATGCCCAATACCAGCACGCCAACAAGCCCGAAATACAGAATGCTCATTACCAAACGCTGCCACAATTCAATTTCAAAAAATTGCTCTTCTTCCGGCTTTTTCTTGCGGAACAATGAAAAAACCCGTGGCATTGAGAGCAGCAAAATGAACAATACTATCAAGTTGAATTGATGTGATACGCGATATTGAACGATCAAAAATCCCACCATTAAAGCAGCGCCTACGAGCCACAGCCATGGCGAGATGGCAGTCACCACCCGCCCGCCATCCAAAAAACCAATGGGTGCCAGATTGAAAAGGTTCAAAAAGAAGCCCACATAGGCGAGTGCGCGAAAAAGCTCCTGCCCGGTTGCGATGTAAATTAAGTAGCAGACTGCCGCACCGGCCGTGCCCAGCAACGGGCCGCCTATTCCAACTTTGGCTTCGATCCACGCATTCTTGGGCGCATCTTTAAGAGCGATAAACGCGCCCATAAATGGTATGAACACCGGCGCTCCAACATTAAGCCCGCACTGGCGGGCGGCGACCAGGTGGCCGCATTCGTGAATTAACAATAGCAGCACGAATCCAGCGGCAAACCACCAACCCCAAATTGTGGCATAAACCCAGATGGAGAGAAACATCGTCCCCCCGGTTTTCAGCATCGTTGGTATAAATTTCAGTAAAGGTAGCAAAAACTTGAGTTTCGCGCCGAATTTCAAAAGAAGCACGATTCCAGCACCAATTGGCCCCAGGTACCTGCGCCACCAAGGTTTGCCAGCAGCCTCAACTGTTTGGCGCAGGGGTGGTAATTCGGGATTGAGCGGGTCACCTGGACCAGCGGATTCGGTTGGAATTGCCGGCGGCGGCAAAGGTGGTGGGCAGGAGACAATAACCGGCGGCGCAGCTTCCTGTCCGGCGTGCTCAAATAATCCCGGACGCCCCTCTTCCTTGCCACCTTCAGATGCCCCCAAGTTGTCTCCTGCGTGCATGCATTCAATTTCAGCCATAACCACGCCATGTCAAACGAATTGAATCAGATTTGACAAGCAGGCGACTTTAAATTGCGTAAAAATCGTTTGACAGATCGGTGGTTTTCATTAGAGTTCAGGTGTGCAGGGAAAGCGGTATTACTTTATGTTTTGCCGTGGCGAGGGATGGTTTTGGTTCCGTCCCCCGCCGGGCATGCGTTTGAGAATGTATTGAAAAACACCAATGCAACTCAACCGCAGGCCAACCTGCGGTTTTTTTATTTTAACCCCAAATTGTTATGATTGTAGTCCTAAAACCAAACATCACCAAGAGACAGGAAAACGCTGTCATAAAGGAAGTCGAAAAGCTCGGCTACAAGCCGAGGGTATTGCGCGGTGTGGCTCGAACCGTAATTGCCGCAATCGGCGATGAGCGAACACATGCCAGCCTGGAAACACTGATAGCCTGGCCGCAAGTCGAAAGCGTAATGCCAGTGCAGAAGCGGTACAAACTGGTAAGCCGTGAGGCTCATCCCGGAAACACAATCATCGAGGTTCGCAATGTCAGCATCGGCGGCAGGAAGTTTCATGTGATGGCCGGCCCATGTTCGGTGGAGAATGAAAAACAGTTGATGCAGACTGCCCAGGCCGTGAAGGCAGCCGGAGCTTCCATTTTGCGTGGTGGCGCATTCAAGCCCCGCACTTCGCCATACGAATTTCAAGGGCTTGGGGAAAAAGGGCTGAAACTTTTGGCGAAAGCACGCCAGGAAACCGGCCTGCCAATCATAACCGAGTTGCTATCGGAGCAGCACGTGGATTGTGTGGCTGAATACGCAGACATCCTCCAAATTGGGACTCGAAACGCCCAGAATTTCCAGTTACTAATCGCCGCCGCCAGGACAGGCAAACCCATTTTGCTTAAACGCGGCATGTCCATGAAAGTCGAAGAATGGCTTTTGGCTGGTGAATATGTCCTGGCAAATGGCAATCCAAACCTCATGTTCTGCGAACGCGGCATAAGAACATTTGAAACTTACACCCGAAATACGCTCGATTTGGCCACAATTCCCATAATTAAGAGCGAATCGCACTGTCCGATAATTATTGATCCCAGCCAGGGCACCGGCCGTGCCGATTTGGTTGTTGCGCTTTGCAAAGGGGCGGCTGCGATGGGGGCGGATGGGCTGTTGGTTGAAGTCCACCCAAATCCCGCAGAGGCATGGAGCGACGGCGCCCAGCAACTGAATTTGGAAGGATTTGCCAGACTGATGAAAGAATTGACTCCATTCATAGCCGCCGCTGGTCGTGAATGATAGCTTATGCATGAGCTGAACCGCCAACGGATTTGCAAAGCCCTGGATATAGTCAGCTCGGAACTCCTTAAAGCCCGCTCCGAAGACGGCTTTTGGATTGGAGAGCTTTCCAGCAGCGCTCTGTCCACTGCAACAGCAGTTTGTGCCCTGGAAATGGTTGAGCAAGCGCGAAGCGCATCCCAAAATGCAGGTAGTGTCAGCAATGGCATTGGCGAGTTAAAACCGCTGATAACAGGCGGTTTGAAATGGCTTGCCGCTCATGCCAATGGCGACGGCGGTTGGGGGGATACTGTCCGCAGTCTGAGCAACATCAGTACAACCGCCTTATGCTGGGCTGCTTTTGGATTGGTCAGAGGGGCGGATGAAACATGGCGTCCCACTGTATCGGCGGCTGAACGGTGGTTGAAACAAAATGCCGGGCGCACAGAGCCGGCCATATTGGCCCCTGCATTGATGAACCGGTATGGAAAAGACCGGACGTTTTCAGTCCCAATTTTAATGACGTGCGCGCTTGGCAGGCGCCTCGGTGACAGTGTTTCAGCATGGAAACGCGTCCCACAACTTCCATTTGAGCTTGCTGCCTGTCCGCGAAGCTGGTTTGCGAAATTGCACCTGCCGGTTGTCAGTTACGCGCTGCCAGCCCTTATTGCAATAGGTTTGGCCCGGCATCATCAACTCCCCTCTGCAAATCCATTGATGCGGCAACTTCGCGATTTGCTCCAAAATCGCGTGCTGAAAGTACTTTGTGAAATCCAGCCGCTAAACGGTGGCTTTTTGGAGGCTGTGCCCTTGACCAGTTTTGTCATCATGGCACTTTGTGCCTCTGGCTATTCAAAGCACCCCGCCGTTCAAAAAAGCGTGAGATTTCTTGTCAACTCAGTCCGACCGGATGGTAGCTGGCCGATTGACACCAATCTTGCGACATGGTTGACCACGCAGGCGACAAAGGCACTGGCAGGCCAGTCGCCCGGAAAAACTCTTCTTCCTCCCGAAGCCGTCCCCAGCCTGCGTTGGTGGATTTTGAAGCAGCAGTTCAAAACAGTCCATCCTTACACCCAATCGCCGCCCGGCGGGTGGGCATGGACTGATTTGCCCGGGGGTGTGCCGGATGCGGATGATACTGCTGGCGCATTACTGGCGTTGCGGTATCTGGGGGAACCAACTCCGGAGGTGGAGCACGCGGCGCAACAAGGCGTTGAATGGCTGTTGTCTCTGCAAAATGATGATGGCGGTATTCCTACCTTTTGCCGTGGATGGGGCACCCTTCCTTTCGATAGAAGCGGCGCCGACTTGACTGCACATGCCATGAGAGCATGGTTGAGCTGGCTCCACGTTTTACCGCCAGACCAACAACATCGCGTACAAAATGCGATGACGCGTGCCGTTCAATTCTTGATTAAATCGCAACGGAATGATGGCGCATGGATCCCACTTTGGTTCGGCAACCAGTTCGCCAGCAACGATGTCAATGCAACTTATGGCACTGCGCGGGTTGTTTCCATTCTGCCGGAATTGGCCGCGCGTTCTTTTCTGAATTTGGCCCAATCATTAAACGACGGGGTTACATGGCTGGTTAAAGCGCAAAATCCGGATGGAAGTTGGGGCGGGGACTGTGGCGTGCCGCCATCCATTGAAGAAACATCACTGGCAGTCGAGGCGCTTGCTGATGCCCTGCTCCACCCACAGGCGCTTTTGCCAACTGCGGTTGAGCAGGCGAAGGCTGCTTGCGCAAAAGGGGCTGCATGGTTGGTTGACATGGTGGAAGGTGGCGCGTGGCAAACGCCAGCTCCCATCGGGCTTTACTTTGCAAAACTCTGGTATTTCGAAAAACTCTACCCGCCTATTTTCCTGACGGCTGCTCTCAGTAGAATTGCTGAACTGACGGAAGCTCACAAATAAAAGAAAACAGGCCAGCCCCTTTGCTGACCTGTTTGGTCGAACACACATGCCGGTTTTCCAGCATGAGTTGAGTTATTTTCTTATTGGCAGGACCTTATTGTTTTTCCCGCTTCGCCTCCCAATCACGGGAGGTTTGCTGTCCGTTGCGCTCAAACTCGACCTTGCCCTTGATGGTGTCGCCACTCACCTTCCCGCTGTACTTTTGAACAATTTTGTTGTTCCCGAACTCACGCGTAACCGTGAAGGAGATTTCGTCTCCCTGAATTTTTCCGTTCTCAATCGGTGTTTCGCGGGCTTGTCCACCTTGACGGCCGGGAGTGGCGATTGTGCCTGTCAACTTGCCGTCCTCAACTTTCAAAGTGAGGGTTGTTTTACGCGGATCGCCGCCGCCCCGTGCCGGTGTCGTCCAGCTCCAAGTTCCTGATGGGTCAGCCTTTTTCTCCTGCGCCTGTAGTGGCAACACCAATCCGATGGTTGCCATGGCACACAGGGCCATGTACGCCAGATTTGTTTTTTTCATATTCAGCATCCAAACTTCCGTTGTTTTCGTTCAATAAAGCTTTGCAAATGGCAGTTTGCCATTCGGCAGACGTCACGCAAAGCTTCAATAATTAGACGAAAACCAAGCCGGCAAGGTTACAATCGTCAACACTCATCAACAAATTCCCAAATACATCATATCACGGTAACCCAGAACACTATGCGGCCGTCTTTTGGTAAAAAGACTTTTGATATGGGAAAGGGATTGCTAAAGTTAAGCGTGAACTTTATCAGGTTTGCCATAATTGCCTTTGCGGCTTCCAGTCTGTCTGGGCTTTGCGCAGAAGCTCCCAGCACTCGAAATCCATACGAAATTCAGGATGACAAATTCCCACTCACGCGGATTGATGAATTGGTCTTCAAACGCCTGCAATCGCTGGGCATCAAACCGGCCCAACTTTGTTCGGAAGCCGTGTTTGTCAGGCGGGCCTACCTGGACGTAATTGGGACCCTGCCCACCGCCCTGGAAGCCAAAGAATATTTGTATGACCAAAACCCCGATAAACGGCGACTGCTGATTGAAAAGCTTTTGGCCCGGGACGAGTTTGCTGATTACTGGGCAATGAGGTGGGGTGATCTGCTCCGGATGAAGGCCGAATTTCCAATCAACCTTTGGCCCAATGCTGTGCAGGCTTATTACCGCTGGGTTCATACCGCGATTAAAGAAAACATGCCCTACGACCGTTTAGCCCGGGAGCTTCTCACTTCCAGCGGAAGCAATTTTCGTGTGCCCCAGGTCAATTTTTATCGTGCCGTTCAAAACAAGGAACCTGAGGGGATTGCCCAGGCTGTCGCGTTGACTCTGATGGGCACGCGAATAGAAAAATGGCCCAAGAATCGCGTGACGGGCATGAGCGCTTTTTTCTCCTACCTGGGTTATAAAAGCACATCAGAATGGAAGGAAGAAATCGTCTATTTTGACCCGGATAAAACAAATGCACCGGCTTTCGGCGAATTCCCGGATGGCAAGCGTGTAATGCTGGCCGGGAAGCGCGATCCGCGTGAAATTTTCGCCGACTGGCTGATCAACCCTGGCAACCCGTGGTTCACCAGAAATATAGCCAATCGCATCTGGTTTTGGCTTTTGGGCCGCGGGATTATCCATGAGCCGGATGACATTCGTCCTGACAATCCGCCAAGCAACCCCGAGCTGCTTGAATATTTGGAAAAGGAACTAATCTCTTCCCGATATGATTTGAAACACCTTTACCGGCTCATTCTCAATTCAAAGGTGTATCAATTGGCTTCGATACCCAGAACCAAAAGCCCCGAAGCCGAGGCAAATTTTGCTTATTATCCTTTACGCCGGCTTGAAGCGGAGGTGCTGCTGGATGCAATCTGTCAGATAACCGGCACCACAGAACAGTACTCCAGCCCAATTCCAGAGCCATTTACCTACTTACCCGAAGACCAACGGGCCATCGCCTTGCCTGACGGCAGCATCACCACTTCTTTTTTGGAGCTGTTCGGTCGGCCGCCGCGTGATACAGGTCTGGAAGCGGAACGCAACAACCGCATTACACCTGGTCAGAGGCTTCATTTGCTCAACTCCAGCCATATTCAGAAGAAAATTGAACAAAGCCCAAAACTGCGCGCGCTCCTTTCGTCCAAGAGCACACCGCGGGAAATGGTCAATGGCATTTACCTTACCATCTTATCGCGCTTCCCAACAGAAGCTGAGGTGCGTGAAATATGGGCGTATTCCCGTAATAATAGCGGCCCCGGACGCGAAGCGTTGATGGATTTGGTTTGGGCGCTGATTAACAGTCCGGAATTCCTATTCCGGCATTAAGGCCATTGACTGGCAGGCCACGGTTTCCGGATTGAAAAACTTTTGAAATTTTTCTCTTGCACTCCCGGCCCGGAAACCGCATAAGAAGCGCTCATGAATAACGCACCGAATCAAACTACAGTGACATTACCAAACTACATAACCAGTGCCACGCCCAATCCCGTCACAAATCGGGCGCCGTGGTACAAAAACACAGCGCCAACTTACGCAGGAATTTTCCTGTGGTTTGTGTTTTGGAGTTCGGCATCCGGCAGTGAGTCGCTCAGCCAAAGCACACTTGCACAAGGGATAGGTTGGGGTCTGCTAAGCTTGCTTATAGCAGCGCTGGTGTGTCACTTCCTGTTTTATCTTGTCCCCGGCCTGTTTGGTCAAAAAACCGGCCTGCCACTGTACATTGTGGGCACTTCCACATTCGGCGCGACCGGTGGTTTTATCATGCCTGGCTTTTTGATGGGGGTGCTCCAATTCGGATGGTTGGGCGTTAATGTTTACTTCTCCTCTTGTGCAATTGGCGGGTTCTTTGACAAGAACATCAACCCCATGGAACTTTCGAGCATCCCCGTTTGGGTCAAAGGCATCATGGTGGTGTGGGGTGTTTTGGCCGCTTTTGTGGGACTTAAAGGCATACAATATGTGGCCAAAGTGGCCACCTGGCTGCCACTAATTCCTTTCCTGATTTTGATTCTCATGCTCACCAAAACCCTGGGCAGCGTTGGTGACTTCAAGCCGGACGCACTGAATGCGCCGGCTGCTGCGGCGGCAGCAGTGACTGGACAAGCAGCGCCATTGAGTGTTTTCGGGGTAATTGCCCTGATGCTGACGGTCGTGGTGGGCTTTTTTGCCACTGCTGGCGCGGCAGGGGTGGATTTTGGAACCAACAGCCGTGATTGCAAAGATGTGCAACTGGGCGGACTTGTTGGCATAGCGCTGGCCATTCTGTTTACTGCCGGCGCTGCGCTATTGATTGTAGCGGGCGTTTATGGGAACCCCGAAATGATGAAGAAAGCCATGGAGACCAAGGCGGGGTTGAACGCATACAACATGATCGGCGTGTTGTTTTCTGACGAAACTGGGCGCTGGTTCAAACTTGGTCTTGCCATCGCCGCCTTCCCGCCGGCATGTTTCTCTTCGTTTATTGCTGCCAACAGCTTCAAGACCACTTTGCCCAAAGTGAATCCTTTTATCTCGGTCGGTATTGGCGCAGCGGTAAGCATCTTGTTGGCCGTGTTCGGATTGGCCGGCAAAGCAGTGGCCGTTTTCCAAATCATTGGCGCATCATTCGGCCCGATTTGCGGCGCCATGTTGGTTGATTATATGATCAGCGGCAAACGTTGGACCGGCCCGCGTGCAGGCTTCAACCCAGCAGGATGGATTTCGTGGGCATTGGGGTTTGTAGTGGGCATCCTGCCGTTCCTTAAGATCAATGTTCCGGCTGCGCCGGTTGCAGCCTTCATTGTGGGAGCGATAGTTTATTTCCTGTGTGCCAAGGCTGGCCTTTTAACCCCTGTGCAGCCGCTGCCGGCAGCACAAAATCAGCAGGCATAGGCAGACTGCCAACTGGTAAACTTCAATTGCAAACCTCCGCTGGCTTGGCTCCAGCGGAGGTTTTTTTTACAGCACAAATGAATTTAGCGGTGATCCATTGCCATTGTATTACACCATTTAATTGCGTTTGATTTCTTTAACGCAAACGATTTTTTTGTTGAGCCTATCGCTTTGCCGTTGCACGCTTTCCCACATGAAGTGGCGAGTACTCCAGTTTGTTTTTCTGATGTCATGCGGACTCATGTCTTCGACTGCTAATGCACAAAACAGCACCAATATTTTTCCGTTTGTGCTGCCTTGGGACGATTCATCGCAAGGGCCGACGGATTTGAGCGGTTGGCTGCATAAACCTGCCGGAAAATTCGGGCATGTTCAAGTCGGGCCGGATGGTCACTTTTATGTAGGCAACCAACGCGTTCGATTTTTTGGCGTAAATATGTGCTTTGGCGCAACCGTTCCACAAAAGCCCCACGCTGAAGCTGCTGCAAAGCGCATGGCCAAATTCGGGATCAATGTGGTGCGGTTCCATCACATGGATACCGGCGCATGGCCCGGGGGGCTGAGAGATGGGAAAAAGCCGGGGACTGGCGAGCCTGCTGCCGAGGCGTTGGATCGCCTGGACTACTTTGTTTCTCAGCTCAAACAGAATGGAATATATGCCAACATCAATTTGCTTGTCGGTCGCCCCTTCAAGTCCGCTGACAGGCTGCCGGCGGCGATTGACAGCCTGTCTTGGAAAAAGAGCCATATCGTTGGATTTTTCAATTCGAAGCATATCGAACTTCAAAAGGAATACGCCCGAAAGCTTCTCACTCACAGGAATCCCTACACCCAGATGACATTTGCGGAGGACCCTGCTGTAGCTTTCGTAGAGATCAACAACGAAAACGGCCTCGTTCATGCCTGGCTTGGAAATGAAGTTGACACCCTACCGGACGTTTTTCTGGATGACCTTCGGCAACAATGGAACCAGTGGCTTAAAAAGAAATATAGTTCAACTGCTGAGCTGGAAAAGGCCTGGAGCCAGGGGGCGGAGCCGATTGGGGCGGAGATGCTCATCAACGGTTCCTTTCAAAATCAGTTGCAGGGATGGAATCTTGAAAAACATGAACAGGCGCAGATGAGCGCCTCTTTTACTGATAACGTGCCTGAAACATTGCGCGGGCAGAAGGCTTTGCGCCTGTCTGTTCAGCAACACGGAAAAGAAAACTGGCATCTTCAGTTTAACCAGGCCGGGTTGAAATTCGTTGCCGGGCAAAGCTACACTCTCTCTTTTTGGGCGCGCTGCAACTCGACTCGTAATATCAATGTTTCGGCCTCAATGGCTCACGAGCCGTGGGGTAATTTGGGGCTGTCTGCATCTGTTTCAGCCACCGACCAATGGCGGGAATTTCGTCTTGTGTTTCGCGCAACTGCCAGCGACGAACGCGCGCGTATTTCGTTCAGCAATTTGGGGCAGGCCGGCTCGACGTGTGAATTTGCCGGGTTTTCACTTAAACCAGGTGGTGTTGCGGGATTGCGCGCAGATGAAAAGCTTGAGACGGGCACGGTACGTCGTTTTGAGCGCAAAACTTTTGGAGAGCGCACGGCTGCCGCCCAGCGCGACTGGATGCGTTTTCTCGTGGCAACGGAGGACAATTACTGGCAGACAATGCATCAATTTCTCAAAAATGACCTTAAAGTGCGCGGACTTGTAACCGGGACGATTGTTGGTTGTGCCCCGATTACGCTAATGGCCAAAATGGATTGGGTTGACACCCACGCATATTGGCAGCATCCACGCTTTCCCGTGAGACCTTGGGACCCCGAGGAGTGGACGGTCAGCAACAAATCAATGGTCAACGAAAAAGGCGGCACGTTGCCACGGCTCGCCTTAAAGAAGGTTCTGGGCAAACCACATGCCTGCACTGAATATAATCACTCGGCCCCGAATACTTATGGCAGCGAGGGCGCACTGTTGCTCGCTGCTTACGCCGGCCTTCAAGACTGGGATGCACTTTACATCTTCGCCTACTCGCATTCAGATAGCGGCACGTGGGACAGCCGGAAAATCAACAGTTTCTTCGACATCGCACAACACCCGCTAAAAATGGCAACGTTGATTCCTGCAATGGTCCTTTTTTCACGTGGGGATGTCAGCCCTGCCCGCCAACAAATGGTTGCGGCAATTGACAGCGAAAAGGAGGCGGACATGTTGCGCTCGGCCGGTTCGTGGTCATTGATTGATGGCGGTTCAGCCGGTATTCCACAAGAAGCGGCTTTAATCCACAGGGTTTCAGTCGCAACGGATGGAGTCCCCGTCCCTCCAGGAGCACTTGCCCCCGGGCGATTAACAATAACCGGCAATCGGTTTCTTTCTGACACAGGCGAGCTGTTGTGGGATTTAAGCGAACCCAACCGTGGCGTTGTCACCATCAACACACCCATGAGCAAGGCGGTCATTGGATATGGAGGCGGAAAACGGTTCCTGCTTGGCGATGTAGCCATTGAACCGCGTAATTCCATGCAAGATGGTTGGTGCGCCATTACCATGACATGCATGGACAAGCCTGCCGGCCGCTGGATTATCACTGCAACTGGTTACGCTGAAAACAGCGGAATGGTTTGGAAAAATCCTGAAAAGTCCAGTGTCGGACGAAAATGGGGAAATGCCCCGTCATTGGTTGAAGGAATTGCGGCGCGCATCACCCTGCCCTTCCCAAATTCGCGCCTGAAAGTTTGGGTGTTGGACGAAAAAGGCCAGCGAAGCGCACCTGTGCCAACCACATCGGCCCCCAATAACCAGGCGTTCTTGGAAATTGGCCCCCAATGGAAGACAATATGGTATGAAATTCAGGCCCGTTAACGCTGCTTTTTGGCGGTCTCAAGAAGAATATTCCCATCTGCCCGAATTACACTGAAGAAGCAAAGGTTGAGACTTCCGCATTTCTGGTGCATTGTTGATGCCGGACATGATGTATCGGCATGCGCATGTTGAGTCGGGAATGGACCCGGCGCTTAATCCACGCCACCGCTCAACCTTCGAGGTGGTCAAGCGGGTGACGGCCTTTCTGCGACCATACCGATGGATGGCGCTTGGCAACATTGGATGCGCGGTACTTTCACTGGTTTGTGCCTTTACCTACCCCAAGCTGGCAAGGTTTATCATAGACGATGTTATTTCCCAAAAACGGGCGGATTGGCTCGCCCCGGCAGCAGCCGTGCTTGCACTGGCTTTTTTTCTGCGGGAATTTTTCAACAGCCTCCGTATTCGCATTAACAATGAGTTTGAGCAGCGTGTCATTTTTGACATGCGCTCTGCCGTGTACGCCCGGCTGCAACGGCTGCCTGTCAGTTATTTCGATCCGCGTGCCTCCGGAGACCTCATGACCCGGGTGATTGAAGATGTCGGAGCAGTTGAGCGTGTCCTGATTGACGGCACCGAACAAGGCACTGTGGCCGCGCTGAGCATTCTTGGCGTGCTTGTAGTCATGTTGGTTGCCAATCCTGCGCTGACGGGGGTGGCTTTGTTGCCTGTGCCGCTGCTTATTGCAGGTGCGCTTGCCTACACACTCACTGCATCCCGCCGCTATCGTGCCCAGCGACAGGCTGCCAGTGCCATGAACGCGCTGTTGTTGGACAATCTCCAGGGCATACGTCAGATAAAAGGCTTTGGTCGCGAGGAACACGAGGACAAGCGCTTTCGGCAACGGGCCGATGATCTACGCCGCGCCAACCTTCGTATCATGCGCGCATGGTCGCTGTACTCCCCCGGCATGTCTTTTTGCGCAGCTTTGGGAATCGTTTTGGTGCTCTGGTGGGGCGGTCGCCAGGTTATGCATGGTTCAATGACAGTTGGGCAACTGGTGGAATTTGTTTTTTATCTCGGATTGCTTTATGAACCGGTTGGAAGACTTCACGGTTTGAATCAAATGCTTCAATCTGCTCGCGCCGCCGGCGAGCGTGTTTTTGACATTCTGGACACTCCTCCGGAGCGCTCCGAAGGCAGGACGCGCCACCTTCCGCGAGTCCGGGGCCACGTGCGGTATGAACACGTCTATTTCCGTTATGGGAATGAGCGCACAATCTTGAAAGATATTTGTTTGGAGGCCCGGCCCGGAGAAATGATTGCGCTGGTGGGGCCAACTGGCGCCGGAAAATCAACCCTTGTCAACCTGCTGCCTGCATTTTACGAGCCTTCAGAGGGGCGCATTACTGTGGATGGCGAGGACATAAGCACAGTTTCCCTGGCTTCGTTGCGTCAAAACATTGGCATAGTCAGCCAGGAACCATTTCTTTTCAATGGAACAATCCGGGAAAACATCCTTTACGGAAAACCGGATGCGACCAATGACGAGTTGTTGCATGCAGCCCGTGCCGCCAATTGCCACGAGTTCATTGAACGGTTGCCGCAGAAATACGATTCATTGGTGGGCGAGCGCGGCGTTAAACTGAGTGTCGGTGAGAAGCAGCGCATCAGTATTGCGCGAGCCTTGCTGAAAAACGCCCCCATACTCATTTTGGATGAGGCAACGGCCAGTGTGGACACGGCGACTGAAAAACTGATTCAAGAGGCGCTTGCGCGTCTTTTGGAGGGGCGAACCAGCTTTGTCATTGCGCATCGCCTGAGCACGATTATTCATGCCAGCCAGATTCTGGTGCTACGAAACGGCGAAATCGTGGAACGCGGCCGTCACGAACAGTTGCTTGAGTTAAACGGTCTTTACGCCCGCCTTGCTCGCATTCAAAACACGGCGTCCATCGAGGAAGGCTTTGCCCGCTTGATACTCTGATCCCCGCAGGAGGCGCAGTCCGGACAGGCACGCTATATGTCTGTCATCCAATGTGTTAATCGCAGCAGGCCGGGAATGCCTTAAAACCCTCGGATGCACACCTGGTACTCGGGAAATTGATTGTCAATAAAGATGATTGACAGAACAACCATCTCTTATAAATTTCAAATGAAAGTAACTAATTCACGTTATGAGTTATCGCGAACATACTTTGACGAATGGCATTGAATCCGTTCTGCAGGAAAACCGCGTCTTCCCGCCGCCCACGCATTTCACGGAAAATGCACGGATTAAATCAATGGCGCAATACAAGCGGATGTACATGGAATCAGTCCGCGACCCTGAACAATTTTGGGCGACACAGGCCGAGAATGAGCTGGTGTGGTATAAACCGTGGCGGCAGGTATTGCAATGGAAGCCGCCGTTTGCGAAATGGTTTGCAGGCGGGCTTTTGAATGCCTGTCACAACTGCGTTGACCGCCACCTCGATACAGCCACCGCAAACAAGGCTGCGTTAATCTGGGAAGGCGAACCAGATTCGCCAAGCCGGCCAGGTGAGGAACGTGTTCTGACGTACAAACAACTCCACAGGGAGGTCTGCCGTTTTGCCAATGTCTTGAAACGAAACGGCGTTGAGAAAGGCGACCGCGTTATCATTTACATGCCGTTGGTGCCCGAAATTGCAGTCGCCATGCTTGCTTGCGCCCGCGTCGGGGCCATTCATTCTGTGGTTTTCGCCGGCTTCAGCGCGCATTCGGTTGCTGACCGCATAGCCGACTGCCAGGCCAAGGTTGTAATCACCGCCGATGGCGGCTACAGGCGAGGTGCAATAATTCAACTCAAGAAAAATGTGGATGAAGCTTTAAAGTTGCGCGATGGAAATGGCCGGTGGTTGGCGGAGTCAGTTAAAAAAGTTATAGTGTTGCGACGGGCCTTCAACGACATCCACATCGAGGAAGGAAGGGATGTCTGGTGGCATAGGGAGCTGGAATATGTAAGCGCCGACTGCCAATGCGAACCAATGGACAGCGAAGCCCCCTTGTTCATACTTTACACCAGCGGTTCAACCGGAAAACCAAAGGGCATCTTCCACACGACAGCCGGTTATCTATTGGGAGCGAAGTTGACAAGTAAATATGTGTTTGATCTTCGCGATACAGATGTGTTCTGGTGCACCGCGGATGTCGGCTGGGTGACCGGTCATTCTTATCTGGTTTACGGCCCGCTTGCGAATGGAGCCACGGTGGTTATGTATGAAGGTGCGCCTAATTTTCCAGAGCCGGACCGTTTCTGGCGTATCATTGAAAAATATGGCGTCACAGTGTTTTATACGGCGCCGACTGCAATTCGCGCTTTCATGAAATGGGGGGATGAATGGCCGCGCAAGCACGACTTGACCTCATTGCGGCTGTTGGGGACTGTCGGCGAGCCAATCAATCCCGAGGCATGGATGTGGTATCATGATGTGATTGGCGGGAGGCGTTGTCCAATTGTGGATACATGGTGGCAGACTGAAACCGGCGCGATAATGATCACTCCTTTGCCGGGCGCCATTCCAACGAAGCCAGGAAGTGCCACACTGCCATTTTTTGGCGTTGTGCCTGACGTTGTTGATGACCAGGGGAAAACAGTCCCTCCAAATGTCGGCGGCAAGCTTGTTATTCGCAAGCCGTGGCCAAGCATGTTGCGTGGCATTTGGGGCGATCCTGAACGTTACAAACAGGTTTATTGGAGCGAGGTCAAGGATTGCTATTTTACGGGCGACGGCTGCCGCAGGGACAAAGATGGTTACTACTGGATCGTCGGCCGGATTGACGACGTACTTAATGTGGCAGGGCATCGCATTGGCACCGCCGAAGTCGAAAGTGCCTTGGTAAGCCATCCAGCAGTTGCCGAGGCAGCGGTTGTCGGGCGACAGGACGAACTTAAGGGACAGGCGCTTGTGGCGTTTGTAACCTTGAAAAGTTCCGCAAAGCCCACTCGCGAATTACGTGAAGAACTGCGACAACATGTCGCGCAGGAGATTGGCTCCATTGCAAAACCTGATGATATCCGATTTTCGGAAGCACTTCCAAAAACACGTTCGGGCAAAATTATGAGGCGGCTTCTTAAAGAGATTGCCGCTGGCACCGAAATCAAGGGCGACACCACCACTTTGGAGGATTTTTCCGTGCTGGCCCGTCTGAGCCAGTCGGAAGAGTAGATTGTATTTATTTGCAGTTAAGCAGGTGCTAAGCGCAGTTTCTGCTTTGTGCCTGGTTGCGTTCAATTTTAACGCTTCCAGTCAGCTCGCGAATATCGGCAATGCCTTTGCGCTGCATGAACTCGCGCAAACCCGCAATGATTTGGATTGCAGTTTGAGGCTCATAAAAGTTGGCGGTGCCGACTGCCACGGCTGTTGCACCTGCCATCAAGAATTCAATTGCGTCTGCTGCGGATTGGATTCCTCCCATGCCGATTATTGGTATGCGAACGGCGTTGAATGCCTCCCAAACCAGTTTTATGGCGATCGGCTTTATGCATGGGCCGGTCAGACCCCCAGTAATGTTTGCCAGCTTGGGGCGTCGGGTTTCAATGTCAATGGCCATTGCCGGGTAACTGTTCATGATTGCAAGGGCGTCGCTGCCCTCCTGCTCTGCCGCCTTTGCATAGGGAACTATGCTTACAACATTGGGGCTTAGTTTGGTTATTAGTGGCAGGGAAGTGGCTTTGCGGCAGGCGGATACAACGCGGGCGAGCAGCTTTATATCAGTTCCAAAATGTGAGCCGCCTTCCTTGATGTTCGGGCATGAGACGTTGAGTTCAAGCCCCCCTACCCCTTCCAATTCATCAAAACGCCGTGCAACCTCGGCGTACTCTTCCAAAGTTGTGCCCCAAATGTTAATTATGACGGGAGTTTTTAATGAGCGAAGAAATGGCCAATATTTTTTGATGAATCCATCAACACCGGGCCCTTGAAGCCCGATGGCGTTGATAAGACCGCTGGTTACCTCCACGGTGCGAGGTGGCGGGTTTCCCTGCACCGCGGATAGCCGGATGCCCTTGACCACCACTGCACCCAACTGGTTCAAATCCACCAATGGCGCGTATTCCACGCCGTATCCGAATGTCCCGGACGCAACCATCACTGGATTTGCCAGTTGCAACCTGCCAATTTTAACAGAAAGGTTCACGCTATGGCCTCCCAAAGAATCTGGCTTGAATCAAACACCGGCCCTTCGGTGCAGGAACGCTGATACTCCCATCCTTGCGGCGTTTTTACTGGAATCACACATGTAAGGCAGACTCCGACTCCACAGCACATGTGGGCATCCATTGAAACTTCTGCCGGGACGTTGTAGCTTTTGGCAATATCCCCCACGGCACGCAACATCGGAGTCGGACCGCAGGCATATAGTTTTCTCCCATTCGATTGGCGCTGCAGTTCGGCAAGCAACGGCTTTGTCACAAGTCCTTTTTCACCGTGGCTTCCATCCTCTGTTGCAACACGCACATCCCAACCCAAAGCCTTGAATTCGTCTTCACATAGAATATCAATCCGGCTGCGGCCTCCTACAAACACAATGCCCTTGACGGGCGAGCATTGGGCCAAGAGATACAGGGCCGCCATTCCATAACCGCCTGCCACGAGTAGTGGGAACTCTCCTTCCGGCTTTGGCACGCTGAATCCATGACCCAGTGGCCCGATTACACTCAACTGCTCTCCATGGCACATTCGCGACAATGCTTCAGTCCCTTTGCCCACGGCTTTATACAGAATCGAAATGCTATCTTTTGTGGCTTGGAAAATGCTAAAAGGACGCCGCAGCAGAGCCTCCTTCATTGGCAGGATGCGCAGATGGGCAAACTGACCCGGTTTAACCATACGGGCGATGCCTGGCGCCCGTAAAACCAGCCTGAAATACTGTCCCGGGCCGCGTTCATTCGATACAATGGTTACTGTTTCCTCGACCATCTGGATGGAGAATGTGCGGACGAGCGTCAACTGTCAATCTCGTGACGAACCAGTTTGGGCCGCCTCCTAAAAAAATTCTGGTATGAATGAAAGCGAATCTTTATCTTTACTTCAAATTATACAGCGCATGGCGAGATTGGGGCAAAAAACAGATCGTTTAAATCGCTGCTTGTTGCAGTTGATGATTGCTTTGGTTGGGATGAGCTTGATCATTGCCCGGCCATCCGAAGGTGCACCTTCGACAACCTACAACACCAATGAAACTGTGTTTCTCATCGGACGCCCTGACGGTTCCGCGCTTGAGTTCGGGTTGAGCGACAGGCTGTGGCCACATTATCTTGAGCAGTATCCAAAACCGATTGTTTTCGAGGCGGGTCGCAGTCAGTTGTCTGAATGGCCATACATTCATCCAAGCCATCACGATAAATGGGCTGGCGGCAAGGCACATACATTCCGAATTCGATTCAAACTTGAGCGTCTTCCTGCCGTCCCACAGTATTTGATTATCGGCCTTGCCGATGCGCATACACCATCACAAGTGGAAATCAGTTTGAACGGCGCAGTTATTGCGACTCAAAAGGCGCCAAAAGGCGCTGGCGCAGCAGCCGATCCGACAAATCCAGGACAGCCCTCCACCATGATATTTCCGCTGCCACCCAACGGCTTGCAACTCGGAATGAATGAACTGGGCATCACGCTCAGCAACGGCAGTTGGATCATTTACGATTACCTTTATCTTGGCGCATCATCGAAACCATTGCCAATGAAACAGCCAGAGAACGACAATTTACGTGAAGAGTTTCTGGCGGGGCCGCTGGCTAATGTGGAGGAGATTGTTTTTGCCGTCCGCAAAGTCGGTTCAGACGGCCATTGGTATGCCAATATCGGCTATTATTCAGATTGCGAGCAGGAATACCCGCTGCATCCATCTGCTTTCACCCACAAAGGCCGGCGTGTTGCGTATCGTTTGGGGGGCAAACTGGGAAAACTAAATATCAAAAGCGGCAAAGTAACATGGCTGGTTGACGATTCGCAGGGCGGCGTGCGCGACCCAGTGGTTCACTACGACGGCCGGACGATACTGTTTTCCTGGCGCCAAAATGACAGTGAACACTATCATCTATTCACAATCCAAGCCGACGGGAGCAGTCTGAAGCGCCTGACCGATGGCGACTACGACGACTTTGAACCTTGCTGGCTTCCTGATGGTGGGATTGTATTTGTTTCAACCCGCGCCAAACGCTGGGTCAACTGCTGGGTAACTCAAGTTGCCACCATTCACCGTTGTGATGCAAATGGAGGAAATATTCAGATGTTGTCCGCCAACAATGAGCACGACAATACTCCATGGGTTCTGCCCGATGGCCGGATTTTGTACCAACGTTGGGAGTATGTTGACCGCTCGCAGGTGGATTATCATCATCTGTGGACAGCCAACCCCGATGGCACACGGCAAATGGTCTTTTTCGGCAATCAACATCCCGGCATTGTAATGATTGATGCGAAGCCAATTCCGGGGACACAAAAAGTGTTGTCCATTTTCTCTCCCGGACACGGAATGGCCGAACACACCGGCGCAGTAGTTATCGTTGATCCATCAGGCGGCCCTGACCGTATGGGCATGGCCCAGTACATCAACAGAAAAGCTGAATTTCGCGATCCATGGCCTTTTTCAGAAAACGCATTTTTAGTCGCTACGGGAGCAGAAATCCGGCTTATGAACGGAAAAGGCCAAACAGCCGTTCTGTACCGTTTGGAACCTGAGCTTGTCAAAACAGGTTACTTGATTCATGAGCCGCGCCCGCTGCAGGCGCATCCACGCGAGCGCATCATTCCTCCAGCCGTGGATGTTCATCAGCCGACAGGGCGACTCATTCTTGCCAATGTTTATGAAGGCCGAAACATGGTGGGTGTAAAACCCGGAGAGATTAAAAAACTGTTGGTCCTTGAAACGCTTCCCAAACCGGTGAATTTCACCGGTGGAATGGACCCTTTGACTTACGGCGGGTCTTTTACTCTTGAGCGGGTTGTTGGCACTGTTCCTGTTGAACCGGATGGCTCTGCTTATGTTGAATTACCGGCAGGACGGGGGTTATTTTTTGTGGCCCTGGACGAAAACGACATGGCAGTCAAACGGATGCAAAGCTTCCTCACAGTCCGTCCTGGCGAGGTTACAAGTTGCGTGGGCTGTCATGAACAGCGCGCGCAAAGCTATATTCCGTCCAAACCATTGATGGCTCTTAAGCACCCACCAACTGTTATCGAACCAATTCGCGATTGCCCGGATGTGTTTGACTTTCCACGCGACATTCAACCCATTCTTGACCGGCTCTGTGTTGACTGCCACGACTACACAGCGACACCCAGAGGCGGCCCGTATGCCGGCAAAATAATCCTCTCTGGTGATCATGGCCCGATGTTCTCGCACAGCTACTTCACAATGACAGTAAAACGGCTGTTTTCAGACGGGCGCAATCTGCCCCGCAGCAATTACCGCCCTCGCGAGATTGGTTCCAGCGCCAGTAAAATTCTTCAGATGCTTGATGGCTCCCACTACGGCGTCCGGGCAAGTGAGCATGACAAAAAAATGCTCCGGCTGTGGATTGAAACTGGCGCTCCGTATCCCGGCACCTACGCAGCGCTGGGTGCAGGCTCGATAGGCGGCTATCAAGAGAATCAGCAGGTTCACACGGACTTTAACTGGCCTGCAACAAAAGCGATGGCCGAAACCCTCGACCGGCGTTGCGCTTCATGTCATCAGGACAACAAACGACTGCCACATGCTCTATCCGATGAGCTTGGGATTTCCTTCTGGCGTTTTGATTTGCGGGACCCGCGTCTGCAATTCAGTCGCCATATAATGTTCAACCTCTCTCGTCCGGATAAATCGCTGCTTTTGATGGCGCCATTGAGTCGCAATGCCGGCGGCTTTGGCATCTGTACTACCCAGGATGGCAAACCCGTATTCACCAGCGCCGATGATCCTGATTACTTGAAAATTCTTGCCCATGCAGTTGCCGGCAAGGATTATCTCGAAAAAATCAAACGCTTCGACATGCCCGGCTACATCCCCCGCCCTGCTTACGTGCGCGAAATGAAACGGTACGGCGTTTTGCCGGAGTCTTTGGCACAAAATGAACCGTTTGACTACTACAAGGCCGATCAAGCCTACTGGCGCTTGTTTTGGCCGCAGCCTGCACAGCATCAATTTTGAGCTGTACCGCTTAATCTGCCTCCTGTCTGAGTGCAGCAATTTCGGCCATGATACGATTGGCTACCTCCTGGTAAATAGCCTTGAGCCTTTCCTTGGAACAGTTAAGTGACTCGTTTCGCAAACCTGAAAAATCAATCGGATGCCCGTATTTAACCGTGATCTGTCGCGGGCGCGGCATTTTCATGTGCCGATTCCAGGCCTCATAAGAACCAAAGACCCGTACAGGTACCACTGGTGCGCCGGATTTGATGGTTATCAAACCGATTCCAGAGCGTGGCGTCTGAAGTTTACCATCATATGTGCGAGTGCCTTCAGGGAAAAGCACCACTCCGCAATCTTTGTTGAGCACATCAAGCACCTTCATCAAGCCACCCGGCCCGCCGCCGTCCCTGTCAACTGGCACCGCATTCACATTCCTCAGAAAAAATCCCAACGGAAACCAAAACGCGCTGCTTCTGGCCAAATAATAAACTTCGCGCCTGACTCCGGCGCCAACAATAAACGGGTCATAGTAACTGGCATGGTTGGAAGCCAGTATTACCTTACCGGTTGGCGGCACCCTGTCCTGATTGAGCACCCTCCAGTTGAAATAAACCCGGTTAATGCTACGGAAAACGAACAAGCCGAATCGGTAAAACAGCTTCATAATATTTTGCCGATTACAAACTGTGTTGCTCCCGGTTCCGAAGCCGGTTGAATTCTGCTATTATGCGGGCGCTGGTTTGTTCCGGGGTTTCACCGGAATTATTTATCACAATCGCCCCCAACGGTATCATCAGTGGAGCTGCGGCACGCTGGCTGTCGCGCTGGTCACGGGCTGCAAGATTTTCATTTATTCCATCCGCGGCTCTGCGGCGCGCCCGTTCTTCAAGCGAGGCATCCAGATAAAATTTATAATCCGTCTCGGGAAAGACATTCGATCCAATATCGCGCCCCTCCATGACCAAATTGCCGAATTGAATGCAGCTTCGCTGTGTTTTCTTCATCCAGGCGCGCACTTGTGGCACGGCGGCAACATGCGGTACGGCAGCACTGACCTCCGCGGTACGAATCTCTTTTTCCGGGTAATAATCGTCCACAAGCAGCCGCACCATTCGTGGCTGGCCGTCGGTGCACACCAATTTTGTCTTCCAGTATCTGCAGGCCTTTGCAACTGCCTTTGCATCATGAACATCCACTCCTTTTTTAAGGCAATACCATGCCAGTGTGCGGTACATGGCTCCGGTATCCACATAGACAAACCCCAACTGCCGGGCAACAAGCCTTGCGTTGGTGCTCTTGCCGCTTGCGCTGGTGCCGTCAATGGCAATGACTATTGCCTTTTGGTCCTGGCCGGCAGATTCTTGCTGCTGATTTCCTTTTGCTTTTTTGCTCACTTTTGCCCCTTTTGCAAATTTTAACAAAGTTTCAACTTTTCTCCTGTGCGTCCGTTGCGCAACTCCACGCCGAGTCCACCCGGAGGTGGCGCCGCCAGTTTATGAAAAAAGTTTGGGAATGTCTTGGATACACAAGCCGGATTCTTGATTTTTATGCCCGGCACCTGCAGACCCAATGTGGCGAAACACATCGCCATCCGGTGATCATTATACGTTTCAATTTCGGCTCCGTGGAGTTCTCCCGGCAAGATTTCCAATGTGTCACCTTCTTCCATTACCTGCGCGCCACATTTGGCAAGTTCGGAGCGCAAGGCTGCAACACGCTCACACTCCTGCAAACGCAGCCGCCCCAAATCGGTAAATGTAACTTTTCCACCTGCGCCCGGTCCCAGAATAACCGCCGTCATAATGCTGTCGCCCAAATGCTTTGCCCGCGACAACGTTGGCGGCAAAGGCAAATACTTTGGGAAATCGGCGTCTATCTGCCATCCAGACTCCGGCCAGTGCGCGACTTTTATCAGACCTGCTTTTCCGAAACGGCGACGCAACAATTCTCCTGCCGCCCAAAAGTAGCTGCCGCTGGATGCATCGGGTTCAATCCTGAAACTGCCGCCATGATGCGGAAAAGCCGCCACCAATTGCCGGGTCATAAGGACGTATGGCGATTCCTCGGCGTTGTCATCGTCAACCTCAACCGTCCAGCCGCCGGCATCGGCGCATAACAATAGTGCGGAGGCAAATTGCGAGCTTTCCCGGATGCTGACGCGGCATTTGCCGCTGAGCGGACCGCCGCCGTGAATAATTGCTGGCAAACGACCGTTTGGGGAATTAATTTTGTAGCCTAATTGTCGCAATGCATCGAACAATTCCCGCTGTGGCCGCTCATGCATTCGTGATGTACCGTGAAGTCTGTAAACTCCGCGTCCAAGGCAAAGCATGGCGGTTAGGAAACGAGCAGTGGTGCCGGCGTTGCCTACAAACAATTCCAATGGCTGTTCCGCACTGCCCCCAGGCGGCACCCGCTTTTGTCGACCGTAAACTACAATTTTGCGATTTGCCGCTTCGGCAGCATCGGGATGGACATTAATCATGTAGCCAAGCTCGCGCAGGCAGTCCACCATAACCTGGGTATCCTCGCTCCAAAGCGCTCCATGCAGCTCAACCTCACCTGCGCTCAATGCTGCCAAAACCAAGGCACGGTTTGTTATGCTCTTGGAGCCGGGCACGGTTATTGTTGCGCTGACGGGATGCCCCAGCGGCACTATTTCCAAAAGTTCAGGCAATGAACTGTAACCGGCCTGCATAATCATTCCTGACTGTGTGACTCCGCTCCCAGCTTCCAATTATCGCGGCGCATCTTGGCATCGGCAAAAAACTTTTCCAACGCCGCCGCATCACTGGCAAGCAGTGCTTTCCGAAAAACAGAAAGTTCACGCGTGAACATTCGCAATGCTTCTGACAAGGCCCGGCGATTGGCCAATGAAATGTCCCTCCACATCTCTGGCGATCCTGAAGCTATGCGCGTGGTATCACGAAATCCCGTGGCGCACAACTGGGCTTGCTGAGTCTTGTGCCCGTCCGCCAGCACCATGTTTACCAATGCCGCGGCAACCACGTGCGGCAAATGGCTGCTGCGGCTGACCAATACGTCATGCTCTGACGGAGACATTGAAATGACCTTCATTCCGGTTGCCTCCCAGAGTTGACGTACCCGCCCGGCTGCCTCCGGTTTCGTTTTTTTTGTAGGCGTGATTATGCAAATCGCCTTTTCAAACAAATCGGCCCGCGCAGCCGCCATCCCCATCTTTTCACCACCGGCCATTGGATGGCTGCCGACAAAGAATGCCCCCGTTTTCATAATGGGCTTTTCAAGGGCCTTGATTACAGCCATTTTCACGCTGCCGACATCAGTTACAATCGCCCCTGCAGATAGATATGGAATCATTTGATTTGCCAGCACACCCATTTGCGACACTGGCGTGCAAAAGACGATCAAATCCGCTCCATTGACAGCCTCTCCAAGCTCCAGCGTTGCATAATCAACAACCCCAAGCCGGGCACATTCATCCAGGCTGGCTTTGCGGCGGACGTACCCCACAACCTGGCCTGCAAGATCGTGCCGTTTGATGGCAAGCCCCAACGAGCCTCCCAACAACCCCACCCCTATCAATGTGGCCTTCTTCCACTGCATCGCCGCCAAGATAATGGAATGATGTTTGCGCGGCAAACCAAGATATTTGCCGACATTCAATCACCCTTCCGGGGCCTTTGCCGTCGGAACTATTAAGTGAAGTCAGGTTGTCTGCGCCAACTTTCGCAACTCGGTCTTGAGGATTTTCCCCGTTGCGTTCCGTGGGAGGCTGGGCAATACGATAATTTTCCGTGGCACTTTGTAGTCCGCTACCCGTTCTCTTACGAAATGCAACAGAGCACGTTCATCCAGGCTGGCGCCATCATTCAGTGATACAAAGGCAACAGCGTGCTCGCCGCGCCGCGCGTCCGGAACACCAACCACCGCCGATTCCTTGATTCCGGGAAATTGATAAATGATCTCTTCTATTTCCCGCGGGTAAACGTTGATGCCGTTGACAATCAACATGTCCTTTTTCCGGTCTGTTATGTAAAAGAACCCGTCAGAATCGCAATAGCCGACATCGCCTGTAAGCAGCCAGCCGTTGCGCATGACTTGCGCTGTTGCCTCAGGCTGATTCCAGTATCCAGCCATTACGTTGCCGCCCCTTACGCATATCTCACCTATTTCGCCCGGGGGCAAAATCTCCCCGGCGTCATTTTGCACGCTCAATTCAACATCTGGAACCGGCAATCCAATGGAACCTTCCTTCCATGGGCCATGCAAAGGATTCAGAGACGCAACGGGACTGGTTTCGCTTAATCCGTAACCTTCGCGCAACACGTAAGGCAGGCGTAAATTGAATTCACGCAGAATTTCAACTGGCAAAGCCGCCCCGCCGCTAATACAGGCACGCAATGGCAAATCACGCGGGAAATCCAACTGGGCCATCATGCGGAAGAACGACGGAACGGCTGGCAGAATTGTGGCACGGTGCCTGGCAATTTCCGCGACCAAGTTTTTGGGGGGATGCAACGAGCGAATCAATACTATGGATGCGCCTGCAAGCAACGGAGTAAGAATGCACACTGTAAGCATGAAACTATGGAACATGGGCAAGGCCAACACAAAACGATCCTGTTCAATCGTTTCCAGCATCTGGTGGCAGCTATGCACGTTGTGCAAAAGGTTTCCATGAGTCAGCATTGCGCCTTTGGGCTTTCCAGTTGTGCCAGAAGTGTAGATCAACACAGCCAAATCCTTCTCCGATCGGTTGCATTGCAAAACCGCTTCTTTGGCAGTTTCCGCCTCCATATCCAACATCTTTTCCACCGTCCAAATCTTTAATTTTGGCCGAGCTGCTCGAAGCTGAGACGCGCCTTCTGCCATGGCGTCCTCAGTGATAAGCACCTCGATTCCGGCATCATCCAACATGAAAAGGACCTCGATTGGCTTCAGAAAATTATTTATTGGAACCGCAGCGGCACCAGCCTCGAAAATGCCAAACAAAGTTGGCACAAATTCCGGGCGGTTCCGAAGCCATATTCCGACGCGGTCACCTGCGGCGACTCCGAGTTCACTGAGTATCCGTGCCAGACGAACCGTTTGAATCTGAACCCAGCCGTATGTAAACTGGTCATCTCCCCAGAATATGGCCGTTTTATCAGCCAGCCTTTCGGCCTGTTTGCCAAACGCAATTGCGAGGTTCATGGGAGAAACATATAGCCCAAGTCCCGCAAATTTCCAAAGCATAATCCTGCATTTCAGTGTGGCAAAGCAGACATTGGCAGTTAAAATTCCGCTTGTGAAAAAGGTTTTTCTCATCCTGTGGCTGGCGCTTTCCATGATGAACGGTCATTCTGCGGAGCAAGACGTTGGACCGAGTCGAAGTACACTGAATTACATGCTCGTTGTTACAGGAGGCGAGCTTCTGTCCGGCGCGTTTGCGGATGCGCACACTCATTTCATCACCCGGACACTGTCCCCACTGGGGCTTAACTGTGTCGCATCCATCATCGTAGATGACCGGCAAGCCGACATTATTGAGGCTCTCTCAATGGCAACCAACAAAGCGCCATTGGTTATTGTAACCGGCGGGCTTGGTCCTACAGATAATGATATTACGCGCCAGACATTGTCCAGGTTTACCGGAATAGCACTCCGAGAGCATCCTGAAGTAATTCGCGAGATGGAACGACGTTTCGGGCAGAACCGCGAACAATTGCGCCCAAACATTAGACGCCAGGCTCAAATCCCGGAGCGCGGTACATACCTTAAAAACCCAAACGGCTCTGCCGTGGGACTGATATTCGACCTTGGAAAAATCACAATTGTGGCCCTTCCAGGCCCGCCCAGGGAATTACAGCCAATGGTTACAAACGAACTTGTGCCCTTTCTTCATGAAAAGTTCGGTACTCGTCACACAGCCAGCACTCTAACTCTGAGATTTGTTGGTATCGGCCAATCTCTTATTGACCACACTCTAAAGCAAAAAATGTCGTTTCCACCTGACGTAATTCAATCCTCCGTCTTTGACGGAATGCGCGTAGATTTCATTTTTTCACTTCCTGATCATTCAGAAAAAGGCCTGGAGCGCCTGCAACAGTTGAAAAAGCAAATTCTGGAACATCTTGGAGAATATTATTACGGAGATGGCGAAACAACGTTGGAAGAACATGTAATCGAGGAATTCAAACGCCGCGATCTAACCCTTGCAATTGCTGAGGTTGGCAGCGGCGGTTTGATTGCCGCCAGTCTTTCCTCGGCTTCCAACGTCAATACGGTACTAACGGGGGCATGGACAGGCAGTTCAGAGCAATGGATTTGGCGCAGTTTACGCCAACGCACCGACGCGCTGGCGCTTCCATCCTCTGAATCAACAATTAAGGCTCTGGCTCAGGCTGTCTGTAAATGCGCCGAAAGCAAATGCGCTTTGGTTGTCGGTGTCGTCGAAAGAAATGGGAACATTCCAAACAGTGTGGAAGTTGGCTTTCTGGACAGTACCAGCCGCTGGAGTTCACAAAAAATGCAGTTGGGTAAAGGTGAAAGCGGGAGGCGTGCACTCGTCACACAGGCGCTTGATTTCCTTCGGCGACAATTGAAAACAGCCAGATAAGTACAGGCTGAAACATTGGAAAAACAAAAAGCGCGGGCGGATGTCCGCCCGCGCTCGAATCTCCCTCCAGCCTATCAAGCAACCTGAATCTGCGGCGGATTTGCCAGTATGTCATGCATGCTGGGCATCGGCGGCTTGAGCGTTCGGAAATCTCCCCATGTCATCTTGTATGGTTCGGTGTACAACAAATCAGGGCCATATTTGAACTCCGACTTCAAAATGGCATCCCAGGTGATTTCCATGCCACTGTAAGCGGCTTCGCGGCCCATGATGGCCGTTAATGTGCTGTCGGTGACATTCTTGGCTTCATTAAGCTCTTTGTCTTTGAGAATGGCATTTATCAGGTCAATGTGCTCCTGCGTATAAGGATCGCCACTTTGCAATTTCAATGTGGCATTCCATCGGGTGCCGTCATTCAACTTGTAGCTTCCGCCCGGATTTGCAGTGCCTTTGGTGCCATGAACTGCTTCGCTGACTGAAGACCATTTGCGTTTGATCTGTCCGCAATAGCTGAACATCTTCGCCCCGTTTTGATACGAGTACTCGACGGCGAAATTATCCCAGATTTCGCCGGATTTATTGCCCAACTGTTGGCGGGCGCCCATGCCCCAGCAACGAACCGGATGATCGTTCATCACCCAGTTGCAAACGTCCAAGTTATGCACGTGCTGTTCGCATATATGGTCACCGGACAGCCAGATGTAGTGGTACCAGTTGTAAATCTGTTTTTCCAAAACACTGTCGCCGCGTTCACCCCGATGCCATATCGGACCGCCATTCACCCAGTAGGCACGTAAGGTGACAATGTCGCCTATGGCGCCATCGTGAATCCTCTGGATGGTATCAATATAACCAGCTTGATGCCTGCGCTGTGTGCCAGCCGCCACTTTCAACCCCTTCTTTTTGGCCTCCTCGTAAGCCTCGTACATTACACGGCAACCAGGTGCGTCTGTGGCTACCGGCTTTTCCATGAATACATTTTTCCCAAATTGGACACATGCTTTGAAATGCGCATGCCGGAAGCCTGGGGGAGAAGCCAAAATGGCGTAATTTACGCCTGGCACCTGCAAGGCCTTGATGTAAGCGTCAAACCCGCTGAAACAACGTTCCTCTGGAACATTGAAGTTCTTAACTGCGCGGCGGGCGGCGTCCGGAAAAATATCTGCCACTGCAACAATTTTCCCCTCAACCCCCACGGCTTTGCAGGCGTTTAGAAAATTACCACCAGCCCCGCTGCCGCGTCCACCCAATCCAATAATCACAGCATTAATTGCCATGTTGGCTTGGGCGTGGAGAATTGATGGAGCGCCAGCCGTGGCGGCCCCAGCGACCACCAGTGTTGATGTTTTCAAAAAATCCCGGCGCGATACCGCCGGCGTTTTATCTGAATTTTGGTTTTGCATATTCATTCTTGTTTGATGCGTTCGCCCCATTAAAAATTCAACGGGAATTCATTGCAAGCAAAATTCAGTTTTAATTTTGGCCGCCCGAATCCATAAAAAAGACGCAAAAAGGCGCTGCTATTTTGCAAAAATGGGTGTATTTTGTAAGAATACGTGGGTGCGAAAGGCTTGGCGCTTGAAACATCACACACACGAAAGGCAATAGGAGCCAAGCACATAAGAGCATGTTATTGACATTGTTTATTTCCTGGAATAATAAGCATCCCTAAATTATGAGACGTTTAACTGGTACTGATGCTGGAGTTCAGAAGAGGGCGAAAATGCCGCGCGGAATACAATTGTTGCACGACCCGGTTTTCAACAAGGGCACTGCATTTACCGAAGCAGAACGTGATGCGTTGGGATTGAGAGGGCTGCTCCCTCCCCGTGTTCAAACAATGGAAGAACAAAAGGCCCGGGTAATGGAAAACTTTCACCTGAAACCAAATGATTTGGAACGCTACATCTATTTGACCTCCCTGATGGACCGGAATGAGACCTTGTTTTACCGGTTGTTGGTGGACAATTTGGAGAAGTTAATGCCGGTGATTTATACCCCTACAGTTGGCCAGGCATGTCAAATGTATGGCAAAATTTTCCGCCGCTCGCGCGGCCTTTATTTATCGTGGAACGACAAGGGCCAAATTAAAAGGGTACTTAAGAACTGGCCGCGCAAGGATGTGCGCGTGATTGTGGTTACTGACGGGGAACGCATACTGGGTCTGGGTGATTTGGGCGCTGGCGGCATGGGCATACCGGTTGGAAAACTCGCGTTGTACACCGCCTGCGCCGGCATTCATCCCGGACAATGTTTGCCAGTTACTCTCGATGTCGGGACAAACAATGAAGCCCTTTTGCAGGACCCACACTATTTGGGCTTGAGGCAAAGGAGGGTTTGCGGGCCGGAGTATGACGCGTTTGTCGAGGAGTTTGTAGATGCTGTTAAAAGCGTTTTCCCGAGGGCATTATTACAATTGGAAGACTTCGGAAATGCCAACGCATTTCGCCTTCTGGAAAAATACAAGGACCGGATTTGCTGCTTTGATGATGACGTACAGGGAACCGCCGCCGTGGCCCTGGCTGGCATCCTGGCAGCGATGCGACTGAGCCATGGACAGCTTGCAGGGCAAAAATTCCTTTTCATGGGCGCGGGCGAAGCCGGCCTTGGCATCGGCCACTTGATCGTGGCCGCCTTGAAAGAGGCTGGCATTCCAGAAGACGAGGCAAAGCGGAAATGTTGGTACGTTGATTCCAAGGGGCTTATTGTAAAGGAGCGAACCGACCTCTCCGAACATAAAAAGGCTTTTGCACATGATTATCCATTCCGTGCCGGGCTGCAGCAAATAATTGAAGATTTGAAGCCGACTGCGTTGATAGGCGCTGCAGGCCGTGGGCGGCTTTTCACCCAGCCAATCATTGAGATGATGGCCCGCTTGAATTCGCATCCTCTGATTTTTGCGCTTTCCAATCCAACCTCAAAAGCCGAATGCACCGCTGAAGAGGCATATCGGTGGAGCGGTGGTCGGGCAATTTTTGCCAGTGGCAGCCCGTTTGAACCCGTTCAAATTGATGGACGCACTTTTATTCCGGGACAGGGAAACAATGCATATATCTTTCCAGGCGTGGGACTGGGTGTTGTGGCAAGTGAATCGCGTCTTGTAACCGATAAAATGTTTCTTGTCTCAGCCAGGGCACTTTCCGCGCTGGTTACCGAAGAGGATTTGGCAGTGGGACGCATTTACCCGCCATTGCAAAAGATGCGCGAAATATCGCTCCACATTGCAGTAGAAGTCGCGGAGGAAGCATGGCGCACAGGGTTGGCGCGCATGGAGCGTCCCGATGATGTGACGGCGTACATCCGCTCGCTGATGTACGATCCTGTGTACAAAGTTTACGCTTGATTGCAAAAATTTTCAGTTTTCCTCTGAACAAAAATTCTGCACGGTTGTCGGATGCAGATGGCTGCATGTTTTGAATGACCTTTTAACACGGCCATGGAGTGGCCGGAAGGTTATCAAGGCTGCAGTTCTAAAAGGAGGGGGAGAGTGAACCGAGGCAGGAACACGCCATTTCCGCGGCTATTGGCCATGCGGAGTGGATTCCCTTTTTTCATGCTATGAATTTAAAAAACAATTCAACCACGTTATTGTTGTCCTTTGGTTTCGTCATGGTTGCAGGGTGGCTCGTGCTGGCAACCTTTGTGTTTCCGAAAAACAGAAGGCCAGTATCAGAGGGGGTGCAACTGTACTTGAACAGGGAGACACTGGAGCCAACCACGACTTTCGAGTTGCGATTTGATGAACCTGTAGTGTCGCCTGAAATTATTGGCAAACCAGCCGGCGATAGCCCGCTGGTTATACGTCCGCAAATTGCCGGTGAATTTGTATGGTTGAGCACGCGCAGCGGTGTTTTTACGCCATCAGAGCCGCCTGTTCTGAATCAAACTTACCAATTCACCCTGAAGTCGGGGTTAAGGAATAGCGAAGGGAAAAAAGTGAAAGCGCGGTTGTTTCAGACGCTTTCAACACCCAACTTCGGTATCACGGCTGTTCGCAGTAACTTTTACCGTGCGCCAGACCTGCCGCTATTTCCTGCTCTATTGCTTCAGTTCAATGATGAAGTTTCGCTTGAAAAATCGGCTTCACGTATTTGGTTTGTGAATGATTCCGGGATGAGAATTCCGGCGCAAATTTCATGGTTCAATCGTACCAACCAGGTGCACAATTCACTTGCTTCTGGATGGTTCGCACCACCTTTGGAAATGATATGGAGGGAGTATTCCCCACCCAAAATGGAAAAAGCAACCAGGCGGCTTGTTGGTCCAGTTGCGCCTGATGTTGACAGCTATTATATCAAACATCGCCTTGTGGTAGAACCGGCTTCTCCATTGCCGCCTTCGGACAATTGGAAACTTCAAATTGCAAAAGGAATCCCGTCGCTTGATGGACGCCTGCGTACGGTTGAAACAATCAAGATTCCACTCGGCAGTGTACAACCGTTTGTTGTTGCAAGAACGTGGACTGGAAGTCGCCTGAATGCAGAACGGACGCTGGCAATTCAACTCAGCAAACCAGTCTCGCAAGAGGTCAATTCAAACACCGTTTGGCGATGGATATCCATCAACCCGATGCCGCAATGCACAGCTTCTGTCAATGGCGACACCTTTCTGATCTCCGGTAAATTTGAGCTGTTCCAGCCATATCAACTGACAATCAAAGCTGGATTACCCGCCTTTGAACCAACTGAACTGAAAATGAGCTATACCAGGACAAACATCATTTTTCATCCCATGGAGCCGCGTGTGTTTCTGCCGAGTTTTTACGAGGAACAGTTGAGTGCAGGTCGCAGGAAGTACGAATTGGCAACATTGAACCTTAGCAATGTTACAGTGCGCGGCAAATCACTTGATTCAAGCCAGGTTATTCATGGATTGCGGGGATACATGGGATATTTCAAGCGCACCAAAGGGTCGCCGTATGCAGAAATTGACTACAACCTGCTTGCTGGCCGCACAATCTTTCAAACGAACTTGGCTGCTGTTGCACCCATTGATTTCTCCCGAAAATTTACACTAAATTGGGATGAACTGCTATCAGGCAAACCCGCCGGCGTGGTTTTTCTGGAAGCTGTGGGAAGCACCAATGATTTGATACAAGTTGCCGGAAGCCAGAGCCTTGTTCAATTGACGGACTTGTGTTTGGTTTGGAAGGTATTCAACAGCAATGTGTTGGTATGGACAACGTCCTACCGCACAGGCCGTCCGGTCGAGGGCGCCACGGTTAACTTGATGAGCGATGAGAACGAGTTGCTGTGCAGCAAGGTTTCCGATAAACATGGTCTGACTGAGCTTGCTTTACCTGCGGACAAGAAACAATCGTTTTGGCTTTTGGCGCAGAAAGATGGAGACTTGCGGGCGACTCCACTTGCTGGAAATGGCATGGCCAGCGAGCTATCACTGTATCGCTTTAACCTCCCGTGGCACGCATTTTCAACTCCAATTGACGCCACAAAAATCATGCTGTTTAGCGACCGGGATGCTTACCGGCCAAAAGAAGTTCTCCACCTGAAAGCCCTTGCGAGGAATGGCGATGGTCTGTGTTTGAGAATCCCGGAGTTGGAAACCTTTGAATTGCAGTGCACTGATTCGCGAGGCAATATCTGGCTGCAAACCAATGTCCAATTTTCACACTTAGGCTCGCTGAGCATGGATTTGGCGCTTCCATCCGGTCCATTGGGCAACTATCGCATTGAACTGCGAAACGCCACCAACCCTTTGCCAGTTGCGACCCATTATTTTGAACTCGCTGAATACCAGCCCAATGCATTTGAAATTCAGTTCGCGCCAAAGCAGGAATACATGGCCGGGGAACAAATCGAGCTGCCACTACAGGCAAGGTATTACATGGGCAAGCCGCTTTACAAAGCGCGTGTCAAATGGCGCCTTTCACTGGATGATACCCAGTTTGAGCCAGAAGGTTTTGCTGACTTTATTTTTACCGATGGCGCCAACTGTTGGCATCATCGGGAAAGCCAAAACTCAGCGAGTATTGAGGGCGAAACTATTTACAATGACGCAAAAGGAGTGATCTTAAAGCCCGATGTTCCGATCAATCCCAAATTTCCCCAGCCGCGAAGCGCCAACCTATGCATCGAAATAACGGACGTGAACCAACAGACATTGAGCCGCTCAGCCTCTTTCACGCGCCACAGCTCGGATTTTTACCTTGGCATCAGACGGTTTGAGCGTGCCGTTGAAGCCGGCAGGCCCCAGCCTTTTTCAATAGTGGCGGTAAATGCCAATGGCATCCCGTTGGAATCCAAAATCAAAGCCCAGGTGCAAATCCAAAGAATTGAATGGCATACCGTGAAAGTACAGGGAACTGGTGGGAGCATGATGGTGCGTAACGAATACGAACTTTATCCTGTTGCAGAGATGGAGGTTGAAACCGAACCGGTCCGCATTTTTGGAGGGAAAGCTTTTCTGGTTTCTGAGCTTGAACCGGGAAATGTGGCCCGGCAGCCGGCGCAATTCACAGTAAATCAGCCCGGGGATTACGTTCTTAAAATCCAGGCGCGCGATCCAGCAGGGCGTCAGATTTTGACTGTGACTTGCTTTTCAGCCATCGGCGAAGGTCCAGCGTCCTGGTCTTATCGCGCCGGCAATGCCATTGAATTGGTGCCTGACAAGGAGAAATACAAACCCGGCGATGAATCTGTGATTTTGGTGAAAACGCCGGTTGGCGGCACTGCATTGGTAACAATTGAACGCGAATCAGTTTTGACCAGTTTCACCACCAACATTTCTGCGGGCGCGCCAACCATCAAGGTGCCAATCAAGCCTGAGTACGGCCCGAATGTGTATGTCGGTGTCATGTTGATTCGGGGTTTTGAGTCAACCGGCAAGAAAAACAAAATGCCGGAATATTGGTCTGGATATTGCGATTTGGAGATTGAATATGCACGAAAGCTGGATGTTACGGTTTCAACTGGCAGACCGTATTATCAACCCGGTCAGGAGGTCACGGCGCAGGCGATGGTTTTCGAATATTCAGGCGCGCCAGTTAAAGACGCAGAAGTCACCCTGTATGCGGTGGACGAGGGCGTACTAAGCCTGACTGGTTATGAAACACCGGAACCTTGCGCCTTTTTTTACAAGCCTCAGCCTATTTCTGTAAGAACATGCATCACGCTTCCAAATCTATTGCCTGAAGACCCCGATGAACTGCGCTTTGCAAACAAGGGTTTCATAATTGGCGGCGGCGGCCGTGAGCGCATACGCAATAATTTCGCCGCATGCGCTTTCTGGAATGCCACGCTGCTCACCGGGCCTGACGGGCGTGTTGTCGCAAGATTCAATGCGCCTGACAGTCTGAGTCAGTTCCGCGTGATTGCCGTGGCACACACCCTTCGGCACCAGTTCGGCAGCGGAGAATGCGGCTTTCGTATTCACAAACCGTTGATGCTCCAGCCGGCAATTCCACTTTATGCCAACATTGGGGACTGGATTTGGGCGCGTGCAATTGTTCATAACCAAACCGACACTGCATCACAAATCGAGGTCTCTTTGGAATTGGACGGCAAAGTCGCGTTTGATTCCGGGATTTCCAACAAACTGCTGCAAATTCCCGCGCACGGCTCCATGCCAGTTGATTTTCCTGTTGTTTTCAAGAATGCAGGCCAAAGCAAATGGATTTGGCGCGCAAAAATTAAGGGCGACGGTGATACATACACTGACGCCGTGCAATCAACTGTTGAAATTGGATATCCACAGCCGCGACTTCGGGAGGTTCACCTTGCACGGGTTGAATCGGGCAGCACAAACTTGTTTGCGAATGTCAACCCGCAGTTATTGGAATCAGAAGGCAAGGTTTGCGTCCTGATTTCAAATACCCGCTTGATAGAGTTGCGGGAAGCAGCAGAAAGATTGCTGAATTATCCATACGGTTGCGTTGAACAGACGGTTTCGGCAATGCTGCCATGGCTGGCTTTGAAAGACTTCGATGACATTCTTAAACGCGCCAGTCGCAGGCAGTTAAATGCAGAAATTGCGATTCAAGCTGGAATTAACAATTTGATGAAAATGCAAGTCGGTGACGGCGGACTTGGTTACTGGCCGGGCAGCAGCAGGTCGTATCCTTGGTGCAGCGCGTATGGCGGCATGGCCCTGGTCTTGGCTCGATCAAATGGATATTCCGTTCCCAACAAGTCGCTCGAAGATCTTTTAAAATACCTCGCCGGCCAATTGCAAAGCACAACCACTTCCCGTGATCCGGAGGATTTGGCCGTCAAGTGTCTGGCATTTTATGTCTTGGCACTGGCGGGGCGCGCTGAAGATTCGATGCAAGAAGCATTGTTGCTCAAGAAATACTTGCTTGATGCCGAATCGCGCGCACTTCTGGCACTGGGAATACTAACCCGGGGAGGCTCAAAGTTGGAAGCCGAGAGGCTGCTATTGGACCCACTGCCCCGCAAAAGCTTTTTTGATAATTTATTTGGCTGTCCGGAGCGCGAAAGAGCCATTCGACTGTTGGCGATGAACAGGATAATGCCCAATGACCCAAAATTGGACATATTGGTCAGCGAATTTTTGGCCATGCAGAAAGCAGGCCATTGGCACACAACGCAAGGCAACGCATGGGCGATTCTTGCTCTGGCAGACTACGCCCAGCGTGTTGAAGGCGCGCCCAAACCATGCTCGGGCGAGTTGGTTTTTGGGAACCAGCGGCAAGTGGTTGACCTGCCTGCCGGGGCAAAAGTGGCAGAATTAAGTTTTGCCTGGGATGCTGGTTCCGCCACAAGGTCGTTGGAATTGCGCAAGACTAGCGGTTTCAGGTTGTACAGCGAAATCCAAATCGAAGCCAGACCGTCTCCGGGACTGTTCCCACGTCAAGACCGCGGTTTTTCCCTGAGCCGCAGCTACTCTATTTATAACGGGCAAGACATACTGATGCCTTTCACAAATGCCACAGTGGGCGACATGGTGTTGGTTGAGTTGCAACTGGTCTCGCATCAAAGGTCTGCATTTGTTGCGATTGACGATGCGCTTCCGGCAATTTTGGAGCCAGTGAATATTCGTTTTAATCCGCACATCCCAATCCCCCATGGCTCAGCATTTGAAGATTTGTTCCTCGATTACAGGGAGGCAAGGCCTGATCGCGTGTTGTTTTTCTGCAACTCGCTACCCCGGGGTAAATACAAAATCCGCTACCTTGCAAGAGTGCGGACGGCCGGTGATGTGACCGCTCCTCCTGCAATAGTCGAGGAGATGTATCATCCGGAAAAATTCGGCTCAACTGGGGCCTTACGTTTTTCTAGCAAAGCAGGAACTTGGGAGTGACCATGGAGCGGTTTTCTGGAAAGCGAAGTCGCTGGCTGATTTACCTGGCCGGAATGGCAGCCGGGGTATGGATTTTTAACGCCATAGTCTTGCCGCTTTTGCTTTCGCTTGTACCGTTGCCGGATGCCCTGTTTAAGCCCGCGCCTGGGGCGGTCCAATTTTTAGATCGCAACGGCATTCCGTTGCGGGAGGAGCCGGCTGCGCATGGATTCCAAGGCGGACGTGTCCCACTGTCTGATGTTTCCGAATCGCTTATCCAGGCGACCATCGCCGTAGAAGACAAGCGATTTTGGAGCCATTGTGGCGTTGACTGGCTGGCTGTGGGACGGGCCGCCATCCAATACGTACAATGCCGGCGGGTGGTTTCCGGGGCATCCACTATCACCATGCAACTGATAAAATTAACTGAACCCCGACCGCGCACTTTGCCAGTAAAGATAAAAGAGGCCCTTCAAGCCATGCGGCTTGAACGGCTTTGGTCAAAGGAACGAATACTTGCCGAATACCTTAACAGACTTGATTACGGCAACCGAAGATTCGGCTGTCAGGCTGCTGCATATTATTACTTTGGCAAACCCGCTTCGGACTTGAGCATGGCAGAGGCGGCGTTTTTGGCCGGGCTGCCCCAGTCGCCATCCCGCCTTAATCCATACGCGAATTTTGGAGCCGCACGAAAGCGTCAACAACTGGTTTTAAAACGCATGCACAACGCCAAATGGCTGTCCGAGGAGGCCATGCTGCACATCGCTGTTGAACCTACGAAGCTTAAGCCACCACACCGAACATTTCTGGCCACACATTTTATTGATCTTTTGGAGGAATTGTTTCCAAAAACGTTTCTAAACAACGGCCAGCCGGTGATTACATCCCTGGATTTACGCCTCAATCAGCAGGTGGAACAAGCGTTGCGCGAGCATCTGGCACGCCTTCGACCACATCATGCAAGACACGGCGCTGCAGTTGTGTTGGATAACCGCACCGGACAAGTTTTGGCGTTGGTTGGCTCACCGGATTATTTTTCTCCAGACGCAGGGCAAGTTAACGGCGCATGGGCGCCCCGCTCCGCTGGCTCAACTTTCAAGCCATTTACATACCTTCTTGCATTTGAACGCGATGCGAATCCAGCCACAGTTATTCCGGATATACCCACTGAATTTGGCAGTTCCAACGGTGTTTTTGTGCCTGTAAATTACAACCGAAAATTTCTGGGGCCGGTCAGATGTCGGACCGCCCTTGCCAATTCACTTAACATTCCGGCAGTCCGGCTGCTGAATTCAATTGGCGGCCCCGGTGTCCTGCAAGGCGCCTTGCACGACTGCGGATTAACCACCTTGTCCAAGCCGCCTGATTATTACGGGTTGGGACTTACTATTGGCAATGCTGAAGCGCGGTTGCTTGAGTTGGCAAATGCCTATGCTTGCCTTGCCCGGCTTGGGATTTACAAGCCATTCCAATTGCTTGCAACGCCAACCAACTTTCAAAATGCCGGCACACATAACATTTCGGATAACATTAATCCATCGAGTAATCCTGGAAATCCAGCGGAACGCCGTGTTTTTGATTCCAATGCCGCATGGCTGATTGCCGACATTCTAAGCGATAACTTGGCGCGATTAGACGCCTTTGGCCCAAACTCCAGCCTTCGCTTTGACTTTCCAGTGGCATGCAAGACAGGCACCAGCACAGATTTTCGTGATAACTGGGCTTTTGGGTACACGCCCGAATTTACCGTGGGTGTCTGGATTGGCAATTTTGACGGAAAGCCCATGAATGAAATAGCCGCTGTAAACGGCGCGGCTCCGGTAATGCACGAAATCATGGAGACCTTGCAACATCGCTTCGGAGTCTCTTGGTACGCCAAACCGGAAAGCATAATCGAGAAGCCCATACACCCGTTAACCGGAAAATTGCCGTCCAATTATCGCGAAGGCGCCATTTTTGAGAAATTTTTGGATGGGAAACTACCGCCAACCGAGAGCGCGGAGGATTACGACGACTGCGGGCGAGTTCGGCTTTCGCCCGAATATCATTGCTGGTTTGCCAGTGCCCAAAACCATTTGATCGGACGTGCTGTTGTTGCATCCCCCAAATCCATGCTACAAACGTGCCTGTTTAATGGGCCGAGTCCTCCAACCGGAACGATCTATTATATTGACCCGGATTTGCCCGACCAAGCGAGGCTTTTGAAACTTAACAAACATGGTTTGTCGGGCGTTGTTTGGGAATCTGACACATTGGAAATTCAAAATCGCCAGGGCCAGCCTTATGCGATTTTGAAGGAGGGCCGGCATCAACTGCGTGCAAGAGATTTGGTCTCCGGTGAAAAAGTCGAGACCTGGATAGAAGTGCGCAGCCTGTGAACCGCCCTTTTGATGGATTTGCACCGGCATCTGAATTAAACTGCATTCATGCGAGTGTTGATACTTGGATGCGGTTATCTCGGCCTTCCCCTGGGCGCCGAACTTGCCAGGCAAGGCCACGAAGTCCACGGAGTGCGCCGCAGTCCTGGAACTGAGTCGGAATTAGAAGCAGCAGGCATCCGACCATGGGTTGCAGACGTTGGATGTGCCGCCGATCTCTCACGTCTGCCAACCAACTGGGACTGGATTGTCAACTGCCTTTCATCAAGCCGCGGTGGCGTGGATGAGTACCGAAAGGTGTATTTGAACGGCACACGTAATCTGTTGGAATGGCTCGCAGACAATCCCATTAAGAAATATGTCTTCACTTCAAGCACAAGCGTTTATGGACAGACGGATGGCTCGGTAGTAACAGAGGAAAGCCCAACCAATCCCGATAGTCCGACTAGCAGGGTTTTGTTGGAAACAGAGGCGCTCCTGCAACGGGCATTTCAATCCCGTTCGTTTCCATCAATCATACTGCGCCTTGCAGGTATTTACGGCCCGGGGCGCGGTCACCTGTTTCATCAATATCTAAGGGGCGAGGCGCGCCTTCATGACGACGGACGTCGTTTCATTAACATGATTCACCTGCAGGATGCAATTCGGGCTGTCATTGCTGCCCTGGAAAACGGTCAACCCGGTGAGATTTACAATGTGGCCGATGACAAGCCTGTAATCCAAAAAGATTTCTTTGAATGGTTATCCATTCAACTAGGCAGGCCAATGCCCCCCTATGCGCCCTCTACGGAGTTGAAAGGCCGGAAGCGCGGCTTGACCAACAAACAGGTATCCAACCAAAAGTTGAGAACCATTTTGGGGCTGAAGTTACTGTTCCCAACATACAAGGAGGGTTATTCTGCCGAAATCCAGCGCCTTCGTGATTCCGGAGAACTCAAAAATTGACTATGTGCCGTAGTGGGGTTGTGTCGTTTCTGCATTCCCGTTTCAAAGTTAAAATTTTCAAATCTGCAGCTTGACATGGGGGCGTAAATAAAAGAGAAAATTGCCGCAACCAGTTAAAGTGTGCTGCAAACAGTCACACAGAGTGCGTTAAAACTAAAAACATAAATGCTTATGAAACAAATTAAATCGCTGGTAATAGCGGCCTGCATTCAAGCCTCAATGTTTTGTGGTTCCGGTCTTTTGGCATACGATTTGCCACCGGTAAACCTTGGTTTGACAAGCTTTCTGGACGGCGGTCCGCCGGCCGGTCCTGGTTTCTATTTTACTGAATATGGTCAGTACTACCACGCCAGTCGCCTGAATGACACTGGCGGACGCGAGTTGTTTCCAAAGTCAGTTTTCCCCAATCAAAAACTGGATGTCTGGGCAAGCCTGTCGCAGTTCATCTACCAATCTGACCAGAAGATTTTGCTGGGTGGAAAATGGGGGCTGGACGTAATTGTGCCAGTTGTAAGGGCAAGCATTCGAAACACGCCGCTTTCAAACAACGGCGTTGGCTTGGGCGATGTGCTGGTCGGGCCATTTTTGCAGTGGGACCCGATAATGGGACAAAATGGGCCACGTTTCATGCATCGCATTGAATTGCAGACAATGTTTCCAACGGGACGCTTCGACCCCACCCGCCAACTGAATCCCGGTTCGGATATCTACTCGTTCAACCCCTACTGGTCAGCCACATACTTTGCAACACCCAAGTGCAGCATCTCGACGCGCATCCACTACTTGTGGAATAGTGAGAATGACCAGATAAAACACCAACCCGGACAGGCTGTGCATCTCAATTTTGCCAGTGAATACATGCTCATCGAAAATCACCTCCGCATCGGGTTTAACGGTTACTGGTTAAGCCAAATCAGCGATTCAAAGCAAAACGGCGCAAGCGTGGCGGGACGTGAGCGCGTCTTTGCAATTGGCCCCGGCCTCTTGTATTCAATCAACCAAAACAACCATATCTTCTTCAACGCCTATTTCGAGACAGTAGCTGACAACCGGCCAAAGGGCTACAAGTTGGTGTTGCGTTTTGTACACCACTTCTAATTCCGGATTGAGATTTTGACGTTAAATTTGAAAAAAAAGAACCACAAATATATGAACGATACCAAATTTGTCCTTGAAGAACGTGAAATGCCGCGTCAGTGGTATAACCTTGCCGCTGACTTGCCGACACCGCTTCTGCCGCCGCTGGGGCCAAATGGACAGCCCGTTTCCCCGGAGATGCTTCGTCCTGTTTTCCCGGACAACCTCATCGAACAGGAGGTCAGCACACAACGATGGATTGATATTCCCGAAGAAGTTTTGGAGATTCTAAGCCTTTGGCGGCCCAGTCCATTGTACAGGGCGCGCCGCCTTGAGAAGTACCTTAAAACACCAGCCAAAATTTATTACAAGAATGAGGGCGTGTCTCCCGCAGGCAGTCACAAGCCAAATACTGCTGTGCCGCAAGCCTGGTACAACAAGCAATTTGGCATCAAACGTCTTACAACCGAAACGGGCGCCGGCCAATGGGGAAGCGCGCTTGCGTTTGCGTGTTCATTAATAGGGCTTGAGTGCAAAGTCTTCATGGTGCGCATCAGTTTTGAGCAGAAGCCATTTCGCAAGCTCATGATGGCCGTTTGGGGCGCGAATTGTGTTGCAAGTCCATCCAATGAAACCAATGCAGGACGCGCCATTTTGGCCAAGGACCCAAATACACCCGGTTCGCTTGGAATTGCCATTAGCGAGGCCGTGGAGGCGGCGGTAACAGACCCGTCCGGTAAAACGCGCTACAGTTTGGGCAGCGTATTGAACCACGTCCTGCTCCACCAAACCATAATCGGTCTCGAAGCCAAAAAACAACTGGCCAAGGCTGGTGTAAATAAAGTGGATGTAGTCATTGGGTGCGCCGGAGGCGGCTCCAATTTTGCCGGTCTGGCATTTCCATTTGTATGCGACAAAATACATGGCGCCGACATAACGATTATTCCGGTTGAACCGACAAGCTGCCCGAAAATGACACGAGGACCATTTTCGTACGACCATGGCGATTGCGCCGGGATGACGCCCCTGCTGCCAATGCACTCGCTTGGCCATGAATTCGTGCCGGCTCCAATTCACGCAGGTGGATTACGGTATCACGGCATGGCGCCACTGGTCAGTCAGGCAATCGTGGAAGGGCTGATTACTCCCAGAGCATATCCACAGTTGAAATGTTATGAGGCCGCAGTGACTTGGGCGCGTACAGAGGGCTTCATTTCCGCACCTGAAACCTCACACGCAATCGCTTGCGTGATAGATGAGGCCAATAAGGCACGCGAAGAAGGCAAAGAGAAGGTTATTTTGTTTAACTGGTCAGGGCATGGATTGATGGACTTGGTGGGATACGACAAGTATTTCAGGGGCGAGCTGACTGATTACTCGCTGCCTGATGAGGAATTGCAAAGATTAACGGCCAAACTCAAGGACTTCCCGCCAGCGCCGGCTCGTAAATCCGGAAAATGGTGATTGTTTAATAAGAGGTCTCTCCAAACACAAAACGCCGTCTGGAATCAGACGGCGTTTTTACTTGTACCGGCGTGCTGCACCGCTTATCAAACAACTGAGTGGAAACTGAATTATGAGCGAACGCATCGGCATACTTACAGGCGGGGGAGATTGTCCGGGGTTGAATGCAGTTATTCGTGCCGTAGCCAAATCTGCATGCAAACGCGGATGGGAAACTGTCGGCATTTACCAGGGATTCGAAGGATTGCTGGACATGAATTGCCGTGCCCTTAACTACAAAGATATGGATGGCCTGTTGTTCCGTGGCGGCACAATTCTTGGGACAACTAACAAGGGCCGGTTCGCGGCAAAAACCGGCCACGGCCAAGTCCAGGGCATACCATCCGATGTGCGTGATGCGGCGCTGGCAAACTTCAAAAAGCTAAATCTGCGCGCCCTTGTGGTTGTTGGAGGGGACGGCACGCTAACCATAGCACAGCAATTATTTGAGGCCGGGATGCCGCTGGTTGGGGTGCCCAAAACCATTGATAACGACCTCGAGGCGACAGCTTTTACCTTTGGATTCGACTCGGCGGTTGCTTGCGCCACCGATGCCCTTGACAGACTTCATACCACTGCCGAAAGCCATAATCGGGTGATGGTGCTTGAAGTCATGGGGCGATACGCCGGCTGGATTGCGTTACACGCCGGCATAGCAGGCGGCGGCGACGTTATCTTGATTCCCGAAATACCATTCACCTATGAGAGCATCTGCGCCAAAATATTGGAGCGCGAAGCCCAAGGTAAACATTTTACCCTTGTTGTTGTTGCAGAAGGCGCCAGGGAAAAAGGCGGCGATTTTGTCACAGCCGGCCCCGCTGAAAAAAATCGGGAGGCGCGTCTGGGCGGAATCGGTGCGGTAGTGGCCGCAGAAATCCAAAAACGAACTGGCAAGGAAACGCGCGTGTGTGTGCTGGGGCACTTGCAGCGAGGCGGAGGCCCGACAACATTCGATCGGGTTTTATGCACGCAATTTGGCGCTATAGCAGTGCGCCTTGTGGCCGAGGAAAAATACGGATACATGGTGGCATTTAGACCACCGGACATTGTGCCGGTGAAAATTACTGATGCGATTGGGCGGCTGCGTAACGTGCCAGTTGATGGCGTTACCGTCCAGACTGCCCGCGATTTGGGCATCAGCATGGGCGATTTAACTGCAGATCCTTTCTGCCAATCACACTGTTATTAACGGTTCCCGGAGCTTTTAAGCCGGTTTTTCCCACGAACGGTTTTTGGCCGCTTTGTACGCAGCTTCCATCACGCTGACTCTGGCGGCGGCCTCATGTGGAGTTACCAATGGCATGTCCTTGCGACCTGCAACAGCTTCAACAAATTGATTCAGTGGCGCCGGCGGCGCAGATGGGAGTCGGGTCCATGGCTCCTGGCCGTTTGCACCCTCCACTTTTGCGCATTTGAAGTAAAGGCGACCTTTGATAATGACAGCGTGCCCCTCAGTTCCACTGATGAGCAATGTCACGGGGTCTTCTACGTCCACCCATCCGGCGGCCAAAGTGGCGGTGACACCATTTTTGAACTGCATGAGAGCTTCGCCGGATTCGTCACAATCCCCGTAATTACCCAGGACAACTTTGATATGCGCAGTAATGGACTCAACATCGCCCAGCAACCACATCAGAATATCCAGTGAGTGCGTGCCCAAATCGCCAAATGCACCCACCCCTGCGATTTTCGGGTCCGCCATCCATCGCCAGTCTGTGTCAAACCACCGCCCGATTGAACCGTTATGGCAATTCGAGCCTCGTGCCCGGGTGATTTTTCCAAATGCGCCCGCCGCTATTTGTTCTTTCAGAAAAATATGTTGCGGGAAAGTCCTCATGAAATAACCGGTGGTAAATAACAAACCGGCTTTCTCGATTGCGCCAGCCATCTGGTTGCTTTCCTGAGCTGTGATGCCCAAAGGTTTCTCAACAAACATGTGTTTCCGAGCCGCTGCGGCAGCCAGTACCAATTCCAAATGACGGTTTGTCTCCGAGCAAATCACGACGCCTTGGATTTGCGGGTCATCCCATATTGTCCTGACATCGTCAACAACATGGCTTCCGAGTGTCCGGGCATGTTTCTCTGCACGTGCGCGTTGATGGTCCCAGATGGACTTAACTTTCACATCTGCCCGTTGCTTCAGCAAATTAACAAAACCGGGCGTGTGAATGTGGGCGCAGCCAGCAATCGCCAGGGTTACAGTTGATGCAGCCGCTTGTGCAGACAATAGACCTGGCATGCCAAGGGTTGCAGCGCCTACTCCAGCCGCTTTAAGAAATTGACGCCGGCTGGTTTCGTGCTCCGATGAGTTTTTACTCGTTTTTGTTTGCATATCATTGCGCTTTTTTGCCGGTATTCTCCTGCCGTATCTTCTCTTTTTTTGCATCCAGCTCGGCCAGCAGCGTTTTGCGGGTTTCAGCCCACTCGGACTCCAGACGGGAAACAGTTTCATCGTCTCCCGCCCATTTTGCCTGCTCGATCTTGTTCCGCATCGCTATTTCACGGTCGGCAAGCTTTGCCTTATACTCAGCCTCCAACTCGGCTATCCTTCTTTTTTGGTCATCAGTCAATTTGACTGTTGGAGATATTTTGTTCAGGCGCTCCATCGCCAGTTCGTATGCTGATTTCATAAATTCACTTCGATTTTTGGTGATTTCCGTCGAATAAAAATCCCTATGCCGGAGTACCCTGGCCCGTCCCGGTTCCGCTGGTGTCGCTGGACTCGGTGGGCGGCTTCTTTTTCCACGGCGGCTGTGCCAATTTGGGAGGCAATTTAATCGGAGCAGGTTTTTCTGGACCGGCCATCTGCAGTTCCGAATCACCGGACTGCGATGGCTGCGCCGTTCCTGTATCGCCACGCCACGAAGCAATGCGTGCCTGCAGTCCATGATGCTCCGCTGCAGCCTTGTTGCCGGCCTTCATGTAAAACAGCGACAGGTTGGTATGTACCAATTGGTCCTTTGGATTTAGTTTTTCAGCCTTGTGCCCTTCCGCGATTGCTGCTGCATAGTCGCCCTTACGGCAATAGGCCATGCCCAATGACAATTGAGCATCGAAATGCTGTGGATTCCTGGCCAGAATGGATTTCAGCTTGGCAATGGCGGAATCATAATCCCCCATGCTGAAATCATACATGGCATCGTCATATTCTTGCTGCAAATCGGCCATAATTGCCTTTGACAATTCACTCTATGCCATGTTTTCTTTCGCTCTGCAAGGCCGCAAAACCTGCTTCTGCGGTCGGCGGCCCGGCAGAAAGGAGCGCCGGCCAATTTTACGGGCTTTTGCATGGGAGCTGTATAATGGAAAAAAACACAGAACTATCTGTTCCGCTCGGGTTGATTGTGACCGACTTTGACGGCACAATCCATACTGAAGCTACTGTTCCACCGATATCCAAACAGTTTCAGGAAATCATTGCGGATTTACAATCCCAGGGCGTCAAATGGATGATCAATACGGGGCGCGATTTGCCAGGCCTGCTTGAGGAACTCGCCCGCGCTCGTTGTCAGGTCAAGCCCGATTTCTTGGGACTGGTCGAGCGGGAAATTTACGTTTTGAAAGCCAACCAATATGTCAGTGTGGCCGATTGGAATAAGCGTTGTGCGCGAGACCAGTCAGCCGCATTCGCCAAACTTAAACCATTCATCCCTTCCATGTTTGCATGGGTGGAGGAGCGGTTTCAAGCCACTGTTTATTCTGATTCATGGTCCCCGTTCTGCGTAATCGCTGAATCCAACCACGATGCCGACCAAATAATGGATTACTTGCAACAATACTGCCAAATGTTTCCGGAGTTATCGTTGGTGCGCAACGATGTTTATGCTCGATTCAGTCACGCCGCCTACCACAAGGGAAGTGTAATGGCAGAGGTTACGAAAAGATTGGGCTTGGCGCCTAATCAAGTATTGGCTGCCGGTGACCATTGGAACGACCTGCCAATGTTGAGCCGCAATCACGCACACTGGCTTGTAGCTCCTGCAAATGCAGTGGCCTCAGTAAAGGAATGCGTTGAACAACAAGGAGGCTACGTGGCCAAGGCTTTTTGGAGTGACGGGGTAGCTGAAGGGATCATTGCCGCCTTGGAAACAAGCGTTGACTCTGATTAATGTTTGTCATGTTGAACCGGGATGGGGCCATGTAAAGCAAAGCGGCTTTATATTAAAAAGCAAATACATAAGCCAAACTAATACTTTAATCAGAAATTTGCATGTTTTGACAGATATGTTTGCAAGTTCTTGGTAATAAACAGGTTGCAAAATCAATGAAACATTTGACATTAGCATTGTGCACAGGTAATTTCATTGCGGCTGAAATTGCGTGCCGAAGCATTTAATTGATTAATAGAATGAGCGAAAACAACAACACCATGGCAACACAAGCGGGAGGAGCCAGCGTCAAAAAAATCAGCGAGGCTGTCATTCGCATC